>Ga0306925_10004159_pt1 | contig 12994 bp, 16 predicted proteins | sample flu12Cox44000176_FD_203755 | JGI IMG/M metagenome (GOLD analysis project Ga0306925, IMG submission 203755) | Lab enrichment of tropical soil microbial communities from Luquillo Experimental Forest, Puerto Rico - flux8day.12C.oxic.44.000.176 (v2)... | ecosystem: Environmental > Terrestrial >...
GAAAGCTCTCCTTAAGCCACAATCGGCTGGCTAAAGTTCTCAGGTCGCGATGACCGCGAGTCATTTCGATGAAGCGAGCCGGGAGGCACGCATGGGACAAGTCTTACAGGTCAACCTTGCCTTGTGGGGCATGATTGTCTGCTTGACGATGGCAGCAGCGCAGTGGCTCGACTACCTTTTTTAAGACAGGGCGACTTCGATCAGTCTAATCGCGGCCCAAGCCAATCCGGCCAGCCAAACCGCCGTCGCGACTCCGAACAAGACGAGCCATAGTCCGACGACCCATTTACCGCGCACGAACCTTCCTCACTGCCCTTGCCGACCGTCTAAGTACGAACTCGTCTTGCAGGGGTTTCGTAATGGATTGCGTCCGTGAAGTTCACATCCGGATCAAAATATCTCGCAAAACGGTAACCTATGACCTATTTTGGGCGCACCGTGGCGGCCGTCAGAAGTACTGGATCAAGGTGAAGAATCGGAAGCATCCAGCAATGTATCGCGTTATGTATTCGCTGAAATAACGGCACGTCCAGCTTCTTGCAGTAGCCTCAACACTTCGATAGGTCGCACAGTTGCAATACCTTCAATGATCGCTCGAAAACACAGCTGGAAGTCTCGCTATTGCTAAAACAGGTTTCGATTTCTTTGTTGGTTTGATCCGTTATACAAACAGCGTAATCTCGGTCCTTTGCTGCCCTGAACTTCTGTCGAAATTTGGCGAGACAAGTTTTATTCGCTCGCTCAGTCTGCCCGACCCACTTTTCGCGTTCGAGAGGTTCGGCCCGAGCAAGAACCGTTGATCCAAGCAACATGGCGATGATCAAAGCATAGCGCATAGAGATCGGGTCCCGGTCTGCGACGGGGCCATTTTTCTTTATCGTCGATTCAACAAAGCTCACGCAATGCTACCTGCAGTTCGCCATTTTCCGTTGGCACCGCCTATCGCATCGTTTCGTTATGCCATTCGCTTGACACGACTGCATGCATCTTTCCATGGAGCACGCGTTTGTTCGGGGCTGTGCCGCTGAAACGCCGGTGCTGGGCGTTGCTGACAGCACCAGTATCGCAATGAATGCTGAAAAGCGGGCCATAGGAAATCCCTCCAGCCATTACTGACAGACGACTTGAGTTGGCTCAAGTCCGTTTGTCCAATGCTGCCAGGTGGCTGATGATGCTCTTGAGCTGTAAGGCCCACGTCGGATTGGCCTATGCTTTGGCGGGGCCATCAGCCGGTGGGCAACCGCTGATGGTCTTCGTTGATACCTCCACTCGAAGAAGAGATCGGTCCCGCTGGCATCAACGGCGGGGCCGATTTTTTGGGGGTTCACGACGCCAGCACCACCCCACGTCGCCCGAGCAGCACCGGCCAATGCCCTGGCTGCCGCAATTTGATGTCCCGTCAGTATAGCTTAACGGTCGTTTTGTCCGTTCTCATCGTTGTCTTGAATGCCGAAAGCGGCAAAGAACAATTCTTTCTCCGTCTCGGCAGAAGCGAGCCGCACCTGATACACAGCCTCAAGTATGCGCGCGCGCGTTCTCTTGTCCCGCGCTTCCTGCTCTTCCTCGGCTTTTTTTAGCAGCCCTCTGATGCGCCAATTCGATAGTCTTACGTAGCAGCACCATTTCCTCATTATGTTCGTTTGGCTCACCACGTCTTGCCCTGACGGAGTTTATCCAGGTCTGTCTCGGGCGGCGGTTCAGCGGCGCGATCAGAAACGGCGGCGGCTTCGATCCGCCAGGGAGATCGGCCTTCTTCCGTTTCCCGGCGATGACTCAGACGAGACATCGCCCCTGGTCTCCAATATCTCGAGGATCGTGCAAAGCGAACGCTCTCCAGGACAGCCGTCGATGGCGGACGCAAGAGCTTGTTCCATTCCTCTGAGAGCGGAGAGTTTCTCGCGAACATCGGCCAGGTGAACAGCCGCGATTGCCCTTACATCGGCGCATGGGCCGCCCGATCTGTTCAGCGCCAGAAGCGAGCGAATTTCCTCGATGGCAAATCCCAACTCGCGCGCCCGTCGAATAAAGGTCAGCCGGCGGACGTCCTCTTCACCGTAATCGCGGTGACCAGCGCTGGTGCGGCCAGGTCTGGGCATAAGGCCGATGCGCTCGTAGTACCGGACGGTCTCGAAATTGACATTCGCCGCCTCGGCGAGCTTGCCAATTTTCAGCCTCCGCACGCCCATGCCGAAATTCCTGCTTGAGACCATACCGGGTGCCGGCAAAGCAACAACTGCCCCGCATGCGCGCGGCTGCATTTTGTGAATCTGTAGAGCCGGAAAGTTGCCGATGCAACGCCCAGAGTGAAGCCGGGGCTAATGACGGGACGCACGCGGGGCTTGCGCTTGCTCTTGTGGGCAGAGAAGGTTGAGCAGCCTGGCTTCTTCCTCAGCCAGCATCTTGCCAATCACATCGCGCTGACCATCCGTGATGTTGCGATCGGCGAGAAGCTTCTTGTAAAGCGAAATATTTTCCTGGCGGATAAATACGTCGAGGGTCATCATAACGCATCCCCCCTGCTAAAAATATGAAGGCGATCATATCAGGGAACAGCCAGGTGAGATAGCGAGATGAGCGGCTTTTTTCTTCCGGCTGCCGTCATCTCCTTGTCATCTTGCCGCGATGCGAAGGCGCCGTTGGTTTTGACCGCTGTTCGCGTTTGGCACCATGCAAGATGCGCTCGCTGCCGCAAGTGTCGAAGCCCGACCGACCGACCCGTCAAGCAGCGCGATATGGAGCGCGATCTTTTGCAAGAGCAAACGAACATGGCGATCGCATCCGGCTGATCGTCAGGCAAGCCGTCTACGCCAAGGCTTCGCCCGGGCTCTTACGTCGATGGGGCGTCGAAGCTTTAGCGAAGGCGGCGAGCAGGAACCTGCAATCGCAGAGCATGAATTGTGGCCCGAGAGCCGTCGAACAGTCTCTTCAACATGATCGGCGCGGCGCCGCGATGAGCTACGTTCACGCGGGAATCCCGGTGTGCGCCGGGACCACAATGCTTGCAACGCCGATTTACCGGGCCGAACTCGTGCCGGGCGCATTTTGACGATCGCCTGCTGCATCGCCGAAACAAGGGCGAAGGGCGGCAGCTATCGGATAGAAGATCGCCATAACCCCTGGCACATGACATCGGCTGCCGGCCTAAGGGGCGAGGCTCTGTGATGCTTCAGTCCCCAATGAGAAACGGCGCCGTTGCCGGCGCCGCTCCTAGTGCACTAACGCGTGGATCGGCCCTCTTCGGCTGGCAACTGGCGGGAGCGACCCGCTCTGGCACTGCTGGCGGGGAAACCTGCTACGCGATCCAAGAGTAAGAATAGCCGTATTGACAGAGGGCGTTTTTGATCTGCCGCAATACAGAAAAAATAATGCGGCCCCTCCCTCTCGGACTGAGAAGTATAAGGGCCCTTGGGATGTGGACTGGTTCCAGGTGAGGGCGTTACCCGGTCGCCAAGGCTTCTCGCGTGGGAGAGCGCTCCGCGCCGCCGGAAACGAGGTAGCCGCTGCGGTAACGCGCAGCCATCCCGCCATCGATGCGACGCTTACGCGCTGGCTTCCTTGATCAGGTCATCGGTGGCCGCTTTCACGAAGGCGGCGTCATCACCCGGCAGGAACTGGCTTTCGATGTTGAGCATGATGACGCCGAGCGCCAGCGCCTGGGGCCGGTTGCCCGCCTCCCATAGCTGGCGGGAGACCGCCCTAACCTCTTTGAGGATTCGCTCCCGGTCGTCGGGGCTGGCCAGCTTGTAGCCGTCGCTCACGGGCCCAAAGGTCGATCTGATCTGGTTGAGACAGGCTGACTTCGACGTGGCATCCGCAGTATCGATCCGCCGCCTCAGATCATCGTATTCCCGCCGCAGGACGCTGCCGCGCACTTATTGTCTCCCCAGACCTGGAATTCCGATTTTTTCCCGCATGACGTCGCTGGCCTTGGCGCGGCACATTCAGACTACTTCCTTCGTGCCAGGAACAAAATGCCGGCAAGCGCTTTATGGGCCCGGTGGAGTGGAATCGGACCACTAGCATTTCCGAACGCTGGGTGCGAGGCGAATGGCGGCTTCTGTTTTCACCTGTCCGTCGACCAGGCTGAAGGTTCAGCACTGGCTGGACGACGACGAGGACGCGCCGGAAACCGAGTATGAAGCCATCACATGCAAGGCCTGCGCCCGGTTGCACCTGATCAACCGCAAGAGCGGCAGACTCCTGGGGCAGGAGGATGAGCCGCTGGTCAGTTGAGGCATCGGCAAAGGGGCTTAGAGCCGCGGACGTCATAGCCGGCGGCGATGAAAACAATCTTCGAGCAAGCACGAGCCTGTTGGAACCACCGCTTTCGGCTTTGCGACGTTCCAACCGCGTCACGTTCGGTATTTGCGTGATCATCGCGACACAGTGGCGCGGATTTCCACTGTCGGCTGATGCACCACGCGTTTCATCGCTTGCCAAGCTTTCGTGAGTCACCCACACTTCGCGAGACGAGCTTGGGGGGATTCATGATCGATATCGCGCTCGGTTCCAGAGAAATCCGTATCGCTTCGCTGCCGGCCTTGGCGCTTGCCTTCTGGCTCTCGCCTGCTGCGGGCTGGGCTTATACCTACGAGCAGCAGCAGGCCTGCATGGGCGATGCCTTCCGCCTCTGCAGCCACGAAATCCCGGACATCGAACGCGTCAAGGCCTGCATGGTCCGCCAGCAGTCCGAGCTCAGCCCCGGCTGCAGGGCGCAGTTCAGACCGCAATCGACGGAGGCCGGCAGGCCGACGCATTGGCGAAGGCACCGGCCGATCAGGCACGCCGACGCCTATTGAGCCGATATCCGCTGAGCTAATCGCCCTTTTTCCGCGCGGACCCGGTTTGTTCGCGCGTGTGGTCCCCCAGAGACTTCCGCAGGCGCGTCCTGCCGCAATCGCTTCGAGCTGTGACGGGAAGGAGAATCGCTCTGCGATTCCCGAAGACGAGCTTCAACCTTCGGTAGCCTTGCGATCCCTGGTGTGACTCAAAATCAACCTCGCTGCCAAATCACTGGCTTCGCCCAATTTAGGTACAAATTCTTCTTTCACGAATCAGCGCGCTGATTCATTTTCGCTGCCTGGGGTCAATCTGGAGGCGAAGAGATATGAACGTTATTGTTTTCGCATCGCGTAAAGGCGGCTCGGGCAAGAGTACCCTGGCTGCTCATCTCGCGGCGCATGTGCACAGGGCAACCAAGCCGTGTCTGCTCGTCGATGCCGATCCGCAGGGATCGCTCACGCTGTGGCACAAGCTGCGGGGCACCAACGAGCCGCCGATCAAGACCGCTGTCAATTCCGTCAACGGGATCATCGCCGCGGCCAAACGCGACGGCTTCGAATGGGTGTTCATCGACACGCCGCCGAATCTTTCCGCCGTGGTGGACGACGCCATCAAGAATGCCACCATGGTGGTCATTCCGGCGCGGCCGGGGGTGTTCGACGTCAACGCGGTGCAGGAAACGATTCAAATGTGCCGTGCTACGCGCAAGCCCTACGCGGTCGTGCTCAACGGCGCTCCGGCGAGGCGGGATGAGGTGGAGAGCCGCATCGTCACCATCGCGCGGGAAGCATTGGCGAAATTCCGCGCGCCGGTATGGGGCGGACAGATCACCAACCGTGCCGATCTTCTGATGGCGCTCGGCAAGGGTGAAGGCGCCCGCGAATATTTCGCCGAAGGCCGCGCAGCCGCCGAAATCGGCCGCCTGTGGGCTGCGATCGAACGCTCCGTGAAGGCCATCCGTGGCACCGCGCCGGCGAGCGGCGTGATGCATAAGCAGGCGGCATAGTCTGCCGTCAGCGAATCAGGAACGAACGCGCCACCCCCGGGCGTTGTTCGTTGCCGTGAAACGTCATCCCGTGTGAGTTTTCAGGCTCACACAGGATGACGTTGCCTTGTGGCTTCAGGATTGGGTACACAGCCCTAAGGGGCTCAATTCACCATCAGCACATAGAACACGACGACCGGCGACAGGCTCAGGATCACCGACCAGATGCCGACCGCCCAGAGAATGTCCTGGGTGCAAAAGCCCTGATGATTGGGCCTAGCATGTTGGTTATTCATAACGCCCCCGCGCTTCTTGTTCTTGTTGCGGCATCGATACGCGACGAACGTTAAGAAAGCCGTCCGCGGGTCGGCTCGCATTGCAACGCCGCCGACTACGATGAGTTAACCTCAGTCGCAGGGAGCGATCGGCGTGCCGGCTGGTGATCCCTTGATTCTGATATTGGCAAAAGCGTCCGCAGCAATGGGAAGCCAATTTCGGAATCCGGGCTCCGATCAGCTTGCCAGCAACAGGTGCAGGGTCACGACCGGCATAAGGCCGAGCAAGACAGCCCAAAAGCCGAACGAAGAAACCAGAAGCAGATCCTGCTTCCGCTCTGCCCATTTGGAATTCGGATACCGCCTGTCCGCAATGATGTGAACGGTCATTGTTCCCCCCGCCCGTTTCCCTTTAGGGGAACCATTAGACCGAGAATCCCTGAAGATACGCACCGCCGCACTGCTCGTATTTGACCCGCCGGCTTTACGGTGCACTAACCTTCCGATCGCCGCCGATCACCGGTCGGCGCGGCCAACCACGTCCATCAGTTCGGCGATCTTGCGGCGCTGATCGGCCTTGTCGCCGGAGGTGATCGCGTGCTCGACGCAATGGGCGACGTGGTCGCGCAGGATTTCCTCCTCGACCCGGCGCAACGCCGCCTTTGCGGCGGCGATCTGCGTCACCACGTCGATGCAATAGCGGTCGTCCTCGACCATCCCCGCCAGCCCGCGGATCTGGCCCTCGATTCGCTTCAGCCTTTTCAGGCAGGACGTCTTGATCTCCTCGCGCATATGCCTCATATACCCCCATAGGGTATATATTTCAAGCGCGGCAAGAGGGCGAAAAATGGCGCAGGCCAATCACGCACACCAAGCCGGCGGAGCGGGGGCCTTCCATGGTCACGGCGCCGAGGCGCACGCTTCCTCAAGCGGCGGCAAGCATGCGGGCAATGGCGACGGCGATTTCGCAATCGACCCGGTATGCGGCATGCGCGTGACCTGCGAAGGTGCCAGGCACCGCTTCACCTATCGAGGCGAGGGCTATTTCTTCTGCAGCGGGCGTTGCCGCGAGCGCTTCGCGGCCGAGCCGGAAAAATTTTTGAAGCCGAAGCAACCCGAGCCCACAGCGCCGGAGGGCACCAGCTACACCTGTCCGATGCATCCGGAAGTGCGGCAAATCGGTCCGGGAAGCTGCCCGATCTGCGGCATGGCGCTGGAGCCCGAGCAGGTTTCGCTCGACCAGGGGCCTGATCCGGAACTGATCGACATGACCAGGCGATTCTGGATCGCGCTGGCGCTGACGCTTCCGCTCTTTGTCATCGAGATGGGCAGCCATTTCGGCGCCATGCACCTGCTGCCGTCTGCCTGGTCGAACTGGATCTCGCTTGCGCTGTCGACGCCGGTGGTGCTGTGGGCGGGCGCGCCGTTCTTCGTGCGCGGTTGGAATTCCCTGATCACGCGCCATCTCAACATGTTCACACTGATCGCGATGGGCACTGGCGTCGCCTACCTCTACAGCATCGTCGGCACGCTGGCGCCGCAATTGTTTCCGCCCGCCTTCCGCGATGCGCATGGTGCGGTCGCGGTCTATTTCGAGGCGGCGGCGGTGATCACGACGCTGGTGCTGCTCGGGCAGGTGCTGGAGCTGCGGGCGCGCGAACGCACCTCCGGCGCGATCCGCAGCCTGCTAGGGCTCGCGCCGAAAACCGCGCGGCGCATCACCCCACACGGCGACGAAGATGTCGCGATCGAGGACATCGCGGTCGGCGATCGCTTGCGGGTGCGTCCCGGCGAGAAGGTCCCGGTCGATGGTCTCGTTACCGAAGGACATTCGGCGGTGGATGAGTCCATGGTGACCGGCGAGTCGATGCCGGTTTCGAAGACCGAAGGCAGCCGCGTGATCGGCGGCACCGTGAACCAGGGTGGCGGGTTGGTGGTGCGCGCCGAAAAGGTCGGTCGCGATACCATGCTGGCACGGATCGTCGACATGGTGGCGCGGGCGCAACGCTCGCGGGCGCCGATCCAGCGTCTCGCCGACCGCGTCGCCGGATGGTTCGTGCCGGCGGTGATCGCAACCGCGGTGGTCGCGTTCGCAGCCTGGATGATGTTCGGGCCCGAGCCGCGCATCGCCTTCGGTATGGTCGCGGCGGTGACCGTGCTGATCATCGCCTGTCCCTGCGCGCTTGGACTTGCCACGCCGATGTCGATCATGGTCGGCGTCGGGCGAGGCGCCCATTCCGGTATCTTGATTCGAGACGCGGAGGCGCTGGAGCAATTCGAAGGCATCGACACCATCGTCATCGACAAGACCGGCACACTGACCGAGGGCAAGCCGAAGCTGGCCAAGATCGTGACGGCCGACAGTATCGACGAGAATGACTTGCTGCGGCTTGCCGCGAGCGTGGAACGCGGCAGCGAGCATCCGCTGGCGCTCGCCATCCTCGACGGTGCCAGGGGACGCGCCCTTGCGCTTTCCGAGGTCGCAGGCTTTGCCTCGTCTTCCGGCAAGGGGGCATCCGGAATCGTCGACGGCAAGCGCGTCGCACTCGGCAATGCCGTGCTGATGGGTGAGGCGAACATCGCGACGACCTCGCTCGATGCCGCCGCCGAGGCCGCGCGTCACGACGGCGCCACCGCGATTTATGTCGCCATCGACGGCCGTGCCGCCGGCGTGATTGCCATTGCCGATCCCGTCAAGCCGTCGGCGAAAGCCGCGATGGCGGCCTTGCGCGCGGCAGGTTTGCGCATCGTGATGCTGACCGGGGACAACGAGACCACCGCGCGTGCGGTCGCCTCAAAGCTCGATATCGCGGAGATCGAGGCCGGCGTCCTCCCCGAGCGCAAGAGCGAAGTGGTGCAGCGTCTGCGCAAGGAGGGCCGGCGCGTCGCCATGGTGGGCGATGGCGTCAATGACGCTCCCGCCCTTGTTGCCGCCGACGTCGGCGTCGCCATGGGCAGCGGCACCGATGTCGCGATCGAAAGCGCCGGCGTCACGCTGTTGACCGGCGATCTCGCAAGCCTGGTACGGGCACGGCGATTGTCGGTCGCCACCATGCGCAACATCCGCCAGAACCTCGCCTTTGCGTTTCTCTACAATGCCGCGGGCGTACCGATCGCGGCCGGCGTGCTCTATCCGGTATTCGGTATCCTGCTGTCGCCGATGATCGGGGCCGCCGCCATGGCGCTCTCTTCCGTCAGCGTGATCGGCAATGCGCTGCGGCTGGCGCGGGCGAAGCTGGATTGAGGGGCTCCCGCGATCGTTATAGGGCGCGATCGACGCGATCCGCACACGCAATCGAACTCAATTCGTCATGGCCGGGGATAGCCGTTCGAAGACTATGCCCGGCCATCCACGACTTTGTCAGTAGAAGGAAAGCAAGACGTGGATCACCGGGACGAGCCCGGTGATGACATTGGAGATGACAATCAATCGCCAATTCAACAGGTCAGTGCAGAAACCCGGCCTACCAGGTCCAGCGGAACGGCTGATACTGATACCCGTAAGAATAAGGATAGGGATAGGCGGCGTAGTGAGGATAGGACGCCGTACGCCTGGCGACTCTCGTTCGCTTGATCTCGTTTTTGGGCTCGTTCTTTGCATCGGTCTTCACGGGTCCTGCGGCAGGAGGCGGTGCGATGAGCTGCGCGCGCGCCTGCAGCGCCGGGGCCTGCAGCAACATCACGCCGGGTGGCAGGGTGGGAGCAGCCGCTTGCAAGCTGGTATCAAAATCCACCCGCGGCGGGACGACCCTGTCCGTCGTGATGCGAATGTTGGGCCGGGTCACGTCCTGGTGAGCAACGGTCTGTGCTTCGGGGAAGAGATACGAGGCCACGAACAGAAGCGCTATGAGCGCTCCGCCGACATAGGTGAAATAGCGAAGTAGGGGCATCGTTGTACGCCACAAAAAGAAATCGCCCCACTGGTGATCTCAGGCTCCACCCGACAGCCTTTCCGGAGATCGCCCACCTCGTCATGTATGTCGGGTGGCACTGCCTTTGGTTCAACTGCCTGGGGCGAAAAAGATCCGCCGGGTTAACTATTAATCTTTGGACTTTCGCCCGGGCCGCCGCCGTTCGATTTCCGCCTCGAGCCGTGCCGAAAGCTCGGCGCTCGCCTCCACCATCGGCAGGCGGACTTCGGCGCTGTCAATCAGACCGGTGCGCGAGAGCCAGTATTTCGCCGGCGCCGGGCTCGGCTCTGCGAACAGCAGTTCGGTCAGGACCGATACGGTGTCCCAGTGCCTGCGCGCGGCTTCGCGGTCTCCCTGCTTCAGCAATGTATGCACGGAAGCGAAAGTTTCGGTCTCAATGTGCGCCGAGAGCAGGATTCCGCCATCGGCGCCGTCTGCGAGGGCCTCGTAATAGTGCGCGTCCTCGCCGGTCAGGACCCGGAAGCCGGGCGGCCGGCGACGCAGGAGATCGAGCGACTGCTCGCGCTCGGCGCAGCAATCCTTCAGGCCGACGATGTTTTGGTGTTCGGCAAGCTCGAGCAGCGTGTCGTTACTGATATTGACTGCGGTACGGTAGGGAATGTTGTAGAGCACGATCGGCCAGGAAGCATGGTCGGCGAGAGTGCCGAAATGCCGCGTGAGACCGCGTTGCGAGGGCCGAGAGTAGTAAGGGGCGGCGATCAGGTAACCGTCGATCGGCCAGGTTGCCGTCTGGTCGAGGGTGTCGCACAGCTTTGCGGTATGGCTGCCGGACAGTCCAAGGCAGATCGGGATGTAGCACTTGGCTACCGCTGATTCGGTTCGCGTCAGCGCAACGATTCGTTCCAACTCGTGGAGATCCAACGTCATGCCCTCGCCGGAAGTGGCGGCGAGAATCAGGCCGTCGACGGGCTTGCCCGCATAGTGCCGCACCAGCCGCCTGAGCGAGGCCTCATCGAGGACACCCTCGCGAAACGGCGTGATCATAGGCAGCCAGAGGCCTTGCAGCAGGGATCGGAGACCGCTGGCGGGTTGTTCGAGGCTATTCATTGCTCCATCTCCTTCAGGCTTGAGCCGGAGATGGGCGATTAAAAAACCCCGCACCTCGCGGCGGGGATTTTTTCAGATCGGTGTTGGGCGGGAAGTCTATCGCGCGCGCCGATCCGAAGCCCCCCGAAGGGAGGCTTTTTTCGAAACGAACATGCACGCAATCGTGATCATGCGGGAATCATGCTGCGCGCCGCCTCAACTGTCAACGCACGGCTGATGTGGGCAGAAAAAAGCCGGGCCCGTGAGAGCCCGGCTCAGTACTGGCCTCGTTAGGCCGACACAATCACCTTCCAAGAGGGATAACTGAGAACCCGCGCCACTGGAGGAGGGGGACAAATGCGAACACGAGAACTCAGTGTGTTTGTATTATGGGCCGCGTCGGTTCCCTGCAGCAACCATCCACCCCGCATGTCAGTCATGCGGAGACCCAAGGGCTTATCGAACGATAATTAGGACGGCCAGCGCTGCGCCTTGCTCACCACGAAGTCGCGGAATACCTGAACCCGCGCCACCGTCTTCAATTCTTCGGGATAAACGAAGTAGGTGTCGAGCTGGATGGAATCCGATTCTCCGAACAGCTGCACCAGACGGCTGTTTTCCTCCACCAGGTAGTCCGGTAGCGCGGCGATGCCCAGGCCCTGCTGGCAGGCGCGCACCAGGCCGAGGATGTTGTTGACCTTGAAATAGGCCTCGCGCGGGCCCGAGCCGTTGCGGCCGGCCTCGATCAGCCAGTTGCGGTTCTGCAGATGCGGCGCGACCTGACCATCGGAAAGCGTGATGATGCGGTGTGCGTCGAGCTCGTCGAGCGTGCGAGGGGTGCCGAATCGCTTGATGTATTCCGGCGAGCAGTAGGCGTGGAAACCCATCGCGAACAGCTTGCGCTGGATCAGGTCGGGCTGCGTCGGTTTGCGGGTGCGGATGGCAACATCCGCCTCGCGCATCGACAGGTCGAGCTCCTCGTCGGTGACGATCAGGGAGATCCGGATTTCCGGATAAAGCCCGGTGAATTCGCCAAGCCGCGGAATCAGCCAGTTGATGCCGACGCCGGGCGTGGTCGTGATCTTGAGGTCGCCGCTCGGCCGCTCTCGGCTGTCGGTGAGCTTTGCGCGCGCCGCCTGCAACTGCATGAATACGTCATGAGCGGTGCGGAACAACAGATCGCCCTGCTCGGTGAGAATTAGCCCGCGCGCATGGCGATGAAACAACGAAACCGAGAGCTCCTGCTCCAGTGCGCTGACCTGCCGTGAAACGGCCGATTGCGAAAGGCCGAGCTGCTCGCCGGCATGCGTGAAGCTTCCCGCCTCAGCCGCCGCGTGAAACACCTTCAGCTTGTCCCAGTCCATATCCGTAAATCCGTCACGAGTTCGGGCCATGGTCATTCCGCTGCCGCACGGTCGCTCGCGCGCAGCGCGAGGAAGCGTTCGGCCTCAAGGGCAGCCATGCAGCCAAGGCCCGCGGCCGTGACTGCCTGCCGGTAGGTTTCGTCGGCGACATCGCCGGCGGCGAACAGGCCGGGCACCGAAGTCGCCGTCGAATTGGGCGCGACCTCGACATAGCCCGACGGCTTCAGCTTGACCTGGCCGACGACGAGCTCGGTCGCGGGCGCGTGCCCGATCGCGATGAAGACGCCATCGGCCGGACGTTCCGTAAGCGCGCCGGTCCTGACGTTCTTCAGCCGCACATGGGTGACCTTGGCCGGATTCTCCTGGCCGCGGATTTCGTCGATCGCGCTGTCCCACACCACCTTGATCTTGGGGTTCTTGAACAGCCGCTCCTGCAGGATGCGCTCGGCGCGGAAATGATCGCGCCGGTGCACGATCGTCACCTTCGAAGCGAAGTTGGTGAGGAACAGCGCTTCCTCCACCGCCGTATTGCCGCCGCCGACCACGACGACTTCCTTGCCGCGATAGAAAAATCCATCGCAGGTGGCGCAGGCCGAGACGCCAAAGCCCTTGAACTTTTCCTCCGAGGGC
>Ga0306925_10004165_pt1 | contig 12986 bp, 9 predicted proteins | sample flu12Cox44000176_FD_203755 | JGI IMG/M metagenome (GOLD analysis project Ga0306925, IMG submission 203755) | Lab enrichment of tropical soil microbial communities from Luquillo Experimental Forest, Puerto Rico - flux8day.12C.oxic.44.000.176 (v2)... | ecosystem: Environmental > Terrestrial > Soil...
CTTAAGCGTGTAGTTTTCAAGAATGATCTTGCTTGTCCACGGCTTCACCTTCGCCGTCGGCGTCGCCGTTCTAATATTGTTGATCGTTGCCGTCACCGCAATTTGGGAAAGGCTGCGCGGCGACAGGCGCGAACTCCACTCAGGCTCGCCAGCGCCAGCGACCATCGTCGCGGTAAGGAAGGTTGGGCAGGCGGCGGAACAGGTCTCGCCACCACCTAAAAAACGCCGCATAAAATTGAGCGCCGCCGCCGGTAATTACTTCAAAGCAATTCCAAATTCTCGATAGATCAAATAAAGAAGCGCCACCGCTGCCAGCGGCCACAAATAAATCATCACCACAGCAATTAACAACGCGAAAATGAGAGCGGGAATCCAACCCAAGAAAAATCCAAGCAGAAAGCCGTAAGTGACGGCGCAATAAATCCAAACGGCTAGGAATGCGGCTGGACCGATCAGAGCCGCGCAGACCCATCCGATGTTGGTATATGTCCTTCTCGGGGGCGGTTTGTATTCCGGGGGCCTAATAGTCACTTTTGGGTCGTTCCACTCGCAGTCAGGTGCGCTAAATCAATCTGCTTTGGATGTGTCCACTTACAACACTCCAAGCAATTCGGTTGGCCGCCTCTGATTGGCCCGTGCCTGCACACAATTCGGAATAAGGATTTGACTGTCCCGCATGGGGCTCTTGAGGGAGCGGGACAACTGGAAATCCTCCAAATCTGCGAGGCCGTCTCAGATGGGGAGGCGGCCTCGTTCTCATATGGGAAACTCAAATGCTCGACCGCGAAATATTTTTCCAGCGGCAAGCTGAAGAATGCCGAGAGCTGGCAAGGCATTCAGCCATGTCCGCTTTACCCCAATAGCGGACATTCGTTGCCGCGACCGGCATGTCCGCTTTATTGCGCTGCTTCAGTCAATCACCTCATCAGCGCGTTGCTGCAGGAGCAAGGGCACGTCTAACCCAAGCCCCTTCGCCGTCTTAGGATTGATCGACATTACGAACTTCGTAGGTAATTGCACCGCCAACTCAGCCGGCTTAGTGCCTTTGAATATGCGATCGACATAACCTGCCGCTTGTCGGTATTGGTCGACAACATCAATGCCATAGGACATCAAACCGCCCTCGATGACGGCAGTGCGGTACGCAGCGGCGCGCCACTGCTCACGCTTTGGCGCCTCCAGCCGGCACTTTGCCCATTTCCTTCAATACGTCGTTGGCGGCCTTGAAGGCATCGAGACCAGCTGGAATACCGCAATAGACCGTGGCGTGCAAAAGTACTTCCTTGATGTCGTCCACGCTCAGGCCGTTATTGATCGCGCCACGAACATGCAGCTTGATCTCCGGCGCTTTGCCGAGCGCTGTGAGCATAGCCAGGTTGATCATGCTACGCGTCTTCTTATCGAGCCCTGGACGGCCCCATGCATAGCCCCAGCACCATTCAGTCGTTATGTGCTGAAACGCCATCATGAATTCGTTCGCACTCTTGAGGGAGTTGTCGACATATTCTGCGCCGAGCACTTCGCGGCGCAGTTTGAGGCCACGGTCAAACATGCCGCCCATCGTTTCAGTGTGATCTTCGCTCATTTGCTACTCCACCTTGTGACAGGAGACGTCTAATAGCCGAGTTCGTTTTTCGGGAAAATACGTTTAGTCGCAATAGAGTTCCACTATCGCAAGTCATTGGCGCAGGAAGGCTAGCATCCTTCCGGGTCCACCGCTTGACGAGAAGTCGCCGCTTGGGTCGATCCTGCTGCAAAAGCTGGAGGAGCACGGCTACACACTCGGCAAAAATCTTGCGTTCGAGGCGCGTGGAGCGGGCGGTCAGGTCAGTAAGCTTGGCGAAATATCGGCAGCGTCATCCATGTTGGAATCGACAAAGCCCACCTCGCACGGCCTCTCATGTGTAACGAACATAGCGCGCTCTCTCACGGTCGTTCAGTGAGGGCTGTAGGCTGGACAAGAGTCGGTAGTCCTCCGTCTGCCGACTTTTTCCCGTCGCTCCCGACGATTTTCTAACGACAACGGGGGCTTACGACTGAGGCTTCGGGATAAATCCAGGCTCTCCAGGTTGACTGCGCGTGAGTCGTTTGCAGCGAAGGTATGGATTGTAAGGACGGCATTTTGCGTCTCCGCAAAGTCCGCGCTACTAATTTTCGCACCTTATCGGCGGACCATAGGCCGCGCGCCTTACGCGTCATCGTCCGCCCTACGGTCCGCTTGATTGCGGAGATAACACCTGGATTTTGCTGATTGTTGTGAAGAACAGGACGATGCGGACGGTTGCGTGCCTCTTAGCTGATTCACAGCACTTCGTGCGGTCTACTCTTTATCCTCGACCATCGTGCCTCCGATCGAGCCGCTATGAGGGTTCATGAACGCGAAATTTTTTGAGGAACAGCGACGAGAGATGGTTGCGGCAATCAGGGCCATAGCCGAACACGTGGCCCCCCAGATTGGCAAGACCGCGCTCGACGAGCGAGTCCTCAGAGCGATGGCCAAGGTGCCGCGGCACGAGTTTGTGCCGATCGAGGTCCAGTCGTACGCTTACTTGGACAGGCCAATTCCGATTGGTTTCGATAAGACGATCTCGCAGCCTTTTATGGTTGCGGTGATGACTGACCTGCTTGAGCTCAAGCCTGACGACGTGGTTCTCGAAATCGGCACCGGCCTCGGCTATCAATCCGCAGTGCTCGCCGAACTGGCCAGCAGGGTTTACAGCGTCGAAATCATCGATGAGCTCGCGCAACGGGCAATACGGCGGTTGAAACAACAAGGCTACACCAACGTCGAAGTCCGCATCGGCAACGGCTATGCCGGCTGGCCCACTCACGCCCCGTTCGACAAAGTGATGGTGACGGCCGCGCCGGACCTGATCCCTCCTCCCCTGATCAATCAGCTCAAGGCTGGCGGAGGGATGGTGATCCCGGTTGGCCTGCTCGGCGCCCAGCAGCTTGTCGTAGTAGAGAAGGACCTGAACGGCAGGGTCACTACGAAGGAAATTATGCCGGTACTGTTTTCGGTGCTCGAGGGATCCGACCAGCCTGCATTCCGGGCGTCCTGATCAAGATGATTGCCGAATCGACGCACGATGCTAGGTAGGGCTCCAGTTTTCAGAATTAATTGATAGGTCGATGCAAACATAAGCGCCGGAGCGCGCCCATTGGCACCAACACAGTTGGGGTATTTTCACAACGAGGAGGGCATGTGGCTCAACGTCAAATAAAAATGCCGTAAAGGCCAAACGAGCCCCCGAGAAAGAATCGTCCGAAGAAGAGCCGTCCCAACGAAAGCAAACAGAAGCGGGACCTTATCTGCTGCAGGTAGACAGGCAGACCAAGAGCTCTTTCAACACTTTCGAAGCCGCTCGATCCGCTGCAATGCAAATCAAAACCGGGTTTCCAATGCTTCAGGTATCGATCTACGACAGCGTCAGTACATCCTACACCTTAGTCGACTTACCGGCACGGTCGTCATCGCAGCCGTGAGGCATCGGTGTCGCATCGAAGTTGCAGACCAGCACGTCGATCTGGCTCGCCGAGCCTGACATTGATCGCCGCCGCCTCCTCGCGGCACGGTTCGACGTGGCGCGAGGAGACGACCACGTGCGCCCCATGCTCGGCCATCCGCTCGACAATGGCGCGGCCGATGCCGCGCGGCCGCTTTCCCGATGAGGTCAAAGAGCGATACGGGGCGGTTCTTTCTATTGCACTTTATCTCTTTTGCAGGAGAGCCTATTCACGCTGCGGCAAGCCGGCAAGCGAAGAGGATGTGCAATGACCGCCGTGAACTCCGTGACCGATCTGTCCCGCGCAGGTGAGATCGCCGTGGTCACAATTAATTCGCCGCCGGTCAACGCGCTTTCGGCCGATGTGCGCAACGGGTTGCGCGACGGCGTTGCGAAGGCCGCGGCGGCCCCCGAGGTCAAAGCCATCGTCGTGATCTGCGCCGGGCGCACCTTCATCGCCGGGGCCGATATCGCCGAATTTGGCAAGCCGCCGAGGGGCGCCACCTTGCTCGAACTACAGGGCGTCCTGGAAGGCGGCCCAAAACCGATCATCGCCGCCATCCACGGCACCGCGCTGGGCGGCGGTTTCGAAATAGCGCTGATGTGCCATTACCGGGTTGCGGTCCCATCGGCGAAATTCGGTTTGCCCGAGATCAAGCTCGGGCTCATTCCCGGCGCCGGCGGTACGCAACGCTTGCCGCGCCTGACTGGCGTCGAAAAGGCGCTCGACATCATCCTCTCCGGCGCTCCGTTCTCTGCGCAGGAGGCGCTGCAATGGGGTGTGGTCGACGCACTGGTCGAGGAAGGGCAGTTGCGCGAAGGCGCGCTCGGCTTTGCGCGCAAGGTCATCGACACGCACATGCTTCCGCGCAAGATCCGCGATTTGAACGAGAAGATCGAGGCGGCGCGCGGCCACCCGGAGATTTTCGAGAAGGTGCGCCGCGACTATGCGAAGAAATTCCGCGGCTTCGAGGCCTGGCAGTCGGCGCTGCGCGCGGTGCAGGTCGCGGTGGACCTGCCGTTCGACGAGGGCATGAAGCTCGAGCGGCAGGCGTTCCTCGACCTCATCCCGACCGAACAATCGCGCGCCCAGCGCTACGTGTTCTTTGCCGAACGCAAGGTCTGGAAGATCGCCGACGTGCCCGAGGACATCCCGGTATTGCCGATCAGGAAGGTTGGGGTGATCGGCGCCGGCACCATGGGCGGCGGCATCTCGATGAACTTCCTCAATGCCGGAATTCCCGTGACGATCGTCGAGGCAGAGCAGGATGCGCTGGAACGCGGCGTCGCCACGATCCGGCGCAACTACGACAATACGGTCAAGAAGGGTCGGATGGCCGCAGCCGACGTCGAGACGCGCATGCGGCTGCTTAGCCCCGGGCTCGATCTCGGCGTCCTGTCCGATTGCGATCTCGTCATCGAGGCGGTCTACGAGGACATGGCGATCAAGCAGGACGTGTTCCGCAAACTCGACCGCATCGCCAAGAAGGACGCAATTCTCGCCTCCAACACCTCCTATCTCAATATCGACGAGATTGCCGGCGTTACCGGCCGGCCGGAAAGCGTGCTCGGCATGCATTTCTTCTCGCCCGCCAACGTCATGCGCCTGCTCGAAGTCGTGCGCGGCGCCAAGACGGCCAAGCCGATGATCGCCACCGCGATGCAGCTTGCTAGGAAAATCGGCAAGATCGGCGTGCTGGTCGGCGTCTGCCACGGCTTTGTCGGCAATCGCATGCTGCATCAGCGCCAGCGCGAGGCGCAAAAGCTCATCCTCGAGGGCGCCATGCCCTGGGACGTCGACCGCGTGATCTACGACTTCGGGCTACCCATGGGACCGTTCGCCATGAGCGATCTCGCCGGCCTCGACATCGGCTGGTCGAAAGCCACCAGCAAATCATCGACCATCCGCGAAATCCTGTGTGAGATGGATCGGCGCGGACAGAAGACCGGCGCTGGTTACTACGATTATGACGAGGCGCGGCATGCGAAGCCCTCGGCGCTGGTCGAAAAGATCATTCTCGACTTTGCCGCCGAGCAGGGCATCAAGCGCCGCCCAATTGCCGATGACGAGATTCTGGCGCGGTGCATCTATCCGATGATCAACGAGGGCGCCAAAATCCTGGAAGAAGGCAAGGCGCAACGGGCATCCGACATCGACGTAGTCTGGATCAACGGCTACGGCTGGCCGGTGTATCGTGGCGGTCCGATGTTCTATGCGGATCTGATCGGGCCGGAAAAGGTGCTCACGAAACTCAAACAATTCGAGGTCACCATGGGCGCCGAGTTCAAGCCGGCTCCCCTGCTCGAAGGGGTCGTTGCGGAAAAGAAGCGATTACAGGATTTGTAGGCGCCTCGACGCCTGCGGACACGGGAGAGGGGAAAGCGGCGAGAGATCAGAGCAGTGATTTGTTAAAGGCACTGGCAAAATAACGCCAGTTGCACAGCATTCGGCCGGTCAGTTACACAGTTTGCGATTTCGACGGAAATTGTGCGCCCTGCATTGCAGCATTATCGTCGTGCCGCCATGACGCTATGGGGACGGCGGGCGAAACTCGATATCTGCGTCACGTCTGCTTTACCCCTTATAACGACTGGATCGCGAGGGGCTCCATTCCACTTTTCCTGATTGCCTCGGACGCGCGGGCCGAGGCAAGAAATTCGATTAATCGTTTAGCACCATCGATCTCTCTGGAGCCGGCCACGACGGCGGCTGAAAACATCTGAATGAACTGGATCTCTGCCGGGAGGCTGCCTGCAAAATCGACGCCTGCCGCGTGCAAAATTTCACTCACCGGCATGACGGCGAGATCAGCACCTCCTTCGGCGACCATTTCGGTTGCGCGCGCGCCGCGCGGCGCCGCTTTGACATTGATCTTTTCGACGATGCCGAGGCGCGGAAAAAGATCGGTCCTAAGCCAGATACCGCTGGTGCTTCCAGGGACCGCAACGGTTTTCGCCCTGAGCAGGATTTGTTTGATTGCCTCTACGGTGCTCACGTCGGGCTTTGGGGTCCCCGCCCGCACGGCCACCCCAAGGGGTACTCGCGCAAGATCCACGTCTGTGCCGGCGATAATCCGGTTCGCGGCGATCAGCTCCCCAAGGCCTTCCCTCGAGAGAATCACGACGTCTGCAGAGACGCCGCGGGCGAGCTGCGCGGCAATCGTCTGCGGCCCGGTTCCCTGCGACGCACCCGACCCGGTTATAACCTTAATGCCGCTTGTCCGCTCGAATTCCGGCAACAGCTGCTCGTACGCGCTACTGAATCCGCCGGATATCAGAACATTCACTGCGCCGCTCCACATTCTCGTAAATCTGGCTTTCCCGGTGCCAATTTACATTCGCCTCGGCGGGAGGCTTGGATTTACGACCCTCCTAGCGCTTTCAGCGCCCGTCACTGGCAGCCCTTTGGGATCAAGCAGTCCAACTTGTACAAGGACGCTGGCTTGATCCCAGTAAATATGCTCGTGGGAAATCTTGCCGTCTTTGAAGCCGACAACGACGGCTACGGCCATCTCAACTGGTTTTCCTCTTGGGGAGACGCTAGGCAATAGCCAATCAATTGCTGTCGTGTGGGTGAAGCTGATCGCTAGTTCTTCGACGAGTTGACTCTCACCGACCGTCCGCGAGACGCTTGCCATCTTCACATCTGGCGGAAAAAACTTGCCAACGAGATGATCGCGATAAAATGCCCGCACGCCATCACGTCCAAAGCCTCCAGCCATGGTCGGCACGTTATTAAGGTATGGATCATCACTCATCGTGGCCATGGTTGTGTCCAGATCACCGGCGAGCTCGGCATTCACATGCTTTTGAAACAAATCGATCATCGCCTGCGAGCGTCATGACATTTCCCCTTCAGCGAGCTGCAAGGTGCGACGATGAACCGTCGCCGTCGCATTGCCTCGCCCGAGGTTCGAGAAAAGGCATTGTAGCGGGTCCCGCCAGCACACAGGAGGTGGTCAGTCGGTGCGCAGCCAAAACGTATGTCCGCTTTGCCTCTAAAAGCAGACAGGCGGCCGTTGGATATGATTTAATGGTGTGTCTCGGAAGGTGCTCAAGCACACAAGGGCATCACCATGGGACTTCCCCGACGAAAATTCCTGCATCTGGCGGCGACTGCCGCCACGCTACCCGCCGTTTCAAGTTTCGCGCGAGTTGAAAGTTATCCTGCACGCCCGGTGCGCATCATTGTCGGCTTTCAAGCTGGAACGGCAAGCGACATCATCGCGCGCCTGATCGGTCAATGGTTTTCGGACCGGCTCGGACAGCAATTTGTTGTCGAAAACCGGCCGGGCGCAGCTGGAAACGCCGCGGCCGAAATGGTCGTTCGCGCGCTTCCCGATGGATACATCCTACTGACCGTCGCTGCCGTGCACTCCATCAGTGCGACGCTTTATCAGAATCTGAATTTTAGCTTTGCCCGTGACATCGCGCCCGTGGCGAGCATCATCCGCACTCCACTCGTGATGGAGGTCAGCCCATCGTTCGGAGCCGCGACCGTTCCAGAATTTATTGCCTATGCCAAGGCCAATCCCGGCAAGATCAACATGGCCTCGCCAGGCACCGGCACCATACAGCATACCGCCGGCGAGCTGTTCCAGATGATGACCGGTACCAAGATGATCCATGTACCTTATCGCGGCGCACCCCCAGCATTGATGGATCTGATCGGCGGCCGGGTTCAGGTCATGTTCGACGTAACCGTTTCATCAATCGAGTTCATCAAGGCCGGTAAACTGCGGCCACTGGCGGTAACCACCACGATGCGCTTGTCGGAGCTCCCGCAGGTACCGGTGATGGCCGACTTTGTGCCCGGCTATGAGGCGAGCGGCTGGATCGGCATTGGTGCGCCCAAAAACACGCCAACCGAAATCGTTGAAAAGCTCAATCAAGAAGTTAGCGCGGCTCTCGCGGATCCCAATTTCAAAGCTCGCCTAGCAGAGACCGGCGGCCTGGCGTTTGCAAACTCGCCCACCGAATTTCGCAAATTCATCGCCGAAGAAGTCGATAAGTGGGGAAAGGTAATCCGTACCGCCGACATCAAACCGGAGTGATCGGACAAACTGCATGTGACACCCCGATGTCCGCTTTGGGTCAAAAGCAGACATTGCGGCGCATTCTTGTGATGTCCGCTTTACCCCCAAAAGCGGACATTGGAACTCAGTCACGGAATGTCCGCTTTGTGCCAAAAGCGGACAAAGTGCGCCGCAGCAATTTTGTCGTTATTCGATCACCTCGTCGGCGGTCGCAAGCAGCGTCTGCGGAATGTCGAACTCAAGCGCCTTTGCAGCCTTGAGATTTACGATGAGCGAGAATTTGGTCACCTGCTCAACAGGAATATCCGTCGGCTTTTCACCTTTGAGGATTTTGTCGATAAGCTCCGCCGCACGGCGGTACATTTGCTGCGTATCCGGTCCGTACGACAACAATACCCCGGCCTCCGCAAACGGTCGGACCGTCGAGATGCCGGGAAGGCGAAGCTTTGCAGTGACCTGGACAATCTGCTGCCGCAAGGCGACCAGCACAGGAGTGTCCAATATCACAAGAGCTGTTGCGCCGGCCTTGGCTGCGGCCGTCAGACTGGTCGCAACGTCGTCGGCGGTTAGAGCGTCGCAGATTACAAGCTTCTGCCCGCGGGCATCGGCTGCTTTGCGCAGTTCAGGCAGCGCCACTCGGGTGTATGGTGCGCCCGGTTCCTCAAGTACCGCGATGGTGTGAATGCCCGGAACGACCTGATTAAGGATTTCCAATCGCTTGCCACCAATTTCCGCAGATTGCCCGCCGAGACCGGTGATATTCGCACCGGGGCGGTTGAGGGTTTGGACAATGCCCGATCCTATCGGATCGCCGACGCCGACGAAGACGACAGGTATTGTTGAGGTTGCCGCCTGTGCCGCCTTGGCCGTGGCCGTGCCGAAACCGGCAACGAAAACATCCGGATTGATTTTGACTAAATCGGCGGCGAGTTTGGACAGAACTCCAGGGTCGCCTTGAGCAGAGCGTAAGTCGAAAATCAGATTTTTGCCTTCGACATATCCAAGCTCTTCGAGCCGTTTTTTAACGATTGCCGCGTCGTCGGAGCTGGCCAATTCCAAATATGCAAGGCGGTACGTCTTAGAAGCCTGCTGCGCAGACACGGCAACCGGCCACGATGTCGCCGTTGCACTGAGTAGTGTAATGAACTCGCGTCGTCTCATGGCCTGGCATCGTATCGGCAACACCCATCATATTGGAAGGGCTTGAGCGATGGTGATGTCCGCTTTGGGTCAAAAAAAATGGACATTACGGCTTGACGGATCAATGTCTGCTTTACCCCCAATAACGGACATCGCAGCTAGTCTTGTCCGCGCAAAAGGGTCGCCTCGCCGCGGCAACCGGTCGAGAATGACCCACACCGCATTCGACCTAGCCGAATAATCCCGCGTCGTGCTTTGATGCTTCGGCAAGTTTTGGTTCAGGGGGCACTTTTGGCTGACTCGCGAGCGGTGGGCACTATTGCTGTGAATAGCGTCGGACCCACGGTCAGTGAACCGCGTTTTCGAGAGGGTCTCAACAGACTCAGCGCGAGTTATGCGAACCATGACGATTTGGTTCGCGAGTTGGAGAAATTCATACGGACGGCGCCCGACAATCAGATTGTGCGGATCAATCCGATCCAGTACGCGGCCGATCACGGGCGCGATGAGGATCAAATTGTTGACCTGTTCCTGCATGCGCGCAAGGCGGGTTTGCTCATCATGGAGTGGTCTTACGTGTGCCACGGCTGCGGGATGATTATCGCAAGCTTTCACACGCTGAATGCGGCCAATGAGCACTCACTTTGCAAAACCTGCCTGAAGAGCCGCGATGCGGATCTAAGTGATTTTGTCGAGATCGGATTTACTGTTCCGAAAGCCGTGCGCAGGTCGCGGTTCCACAATCCCGAGACATTGAGCGCCCAGGAACTTCATATCGAATACAACATATCCCAAAGCGCGCTGGCGAGGGACGGCACGAAAGCGCGTGACTTTTATTGGCGGCACCAACAATTCTGCACATATCTCGAACCCGGTGAAACCAGGACCTTCGAAATAAGCCTGGTGCCCGGATTGTTCGTTTTTCACCCCGGCCCGCAGCTTATGATTGCCGCTTCAACGGACAATCACATTGAGCGGATCGATATCACACATCGTGATGGTAGGCTGGCCGAGCCGATGCAGAAAGCGTCGCCCGGATCAACGAGATACAATTTGACCAACGCCAGCCCGGCCCGGATGCTTGCATTCGGGATCAGCATCACCGAGGCCGAGCTTGCGGCCTTCAAAGAGGCGTCGCCGGGCTTCAATTTCGAGCTCGGACGCTTCTTATCGGGTTCGCGCCTGTTATCGACACAAACATTCCGCGATCTCTTCCCGTCGGAAACGGTGATGAGCGCCGACGGCCTAGCGATCAAGCGCGTGGCGCTGCTGTTTACCGACATCAAAGGCTCCACGGCGCTTTATGACCGCCTCGGCGACATGAAAGCGTTCAACTTAGTGCGCCAGCATTTCGACGTGTTGTGCGATGTCATCGCGGCGAACCATGGCGCGCTAGTCAAAATGATTGGCGATGCAGTTATGGCGAGCTTTCACGAACCGCTGAACGGCATTCATGCAGCGCTGCAAATGCTCACGCAGATCAGGCGATTCAACGACAGCGCCGGAGAGGAACTAATCACGCTGAAAATTGGTGCGCATGTGGGGCACTGCCTCGCGGTAACACTGAACGAACGGCTCGATTACTTCGGCCAGACGGTCAATCTGGCGGCGCGCGTGCAAGGGCTAGCTGCGGAGAACGAGATTTGTCTGAGCGACGAGATGTACAGTTTGACCGGCGCCGATGACTTGTTGGCGGGCATGCAGTCCAACGCGCAGACCGTCCACGTCAAAGGCATCGTCCGGGAGATAGGCGTCCACTCATTACGCGTCCGATCACTTTGAACGTTGCCAGCCTTTTGCAAGCCTAATTCTTGGCGATTACACTTCTGCTTTTGGCAGAGGCATCCGCCGAACCATCACGGATAAATGCCACTACCGGCATCGGCATCTGCTGCGCGTGCGCGGCAAGCGGCCATGCCACGGCAGAGCCGGCAACTGCCATAATGAAATCGCGTCGTCGCATTGCCTTCCCCAAGGCTCAGGACCAACGCCAATTCAATTACAGCAGGGATTTGTGACTGGCGGAATGGGTTTCAGGGGTCAGTTTGCACGGCAGCAATGCTGAACCGTGCATGTCCGCTTTGGGTCAAAAGCGGACATTGAGGCGCTTTCACTTGATGTCCGCTTTACCCCCAAAAGCGGACATTGATCGAGACTGTCGGGATGTCCGCTTTGTGCCAAAAGCAGACATCGAGGTTCATTCGAGCACCTCGTCGGCGATCGCCCTTGGCTGTTTCGAGAAAGGCTGATTATGCCAGCGCTTCGACGATGCGAATGTCGCGCTCGGCGGCGTTGCCCAACACCTTCAATGCGGCCTGATAGCCGGGGCCATCGTGAGCCGCGACGGCTTTCTCCACGTTGTCGAACTCGAGGATGACGACGCGCTGGAGCAGGCCCTTTTCGTAAGCCTTGGTGGCGTTGCCGCGGGCGAGAAAGCGGCCGCCAGCAGCGATCATTGCCGGCCCTGCAAGCTTCGCGTATTCGGCAAGGGCGTCCGGATTGGAAATCGAACGATAGGTCGTGACTATATAGGCTTTGGGCATTGCAGCTCCCTGTTCGCTTGATGTGGAATGGCAACGGCGTCGAGCACCGCAATGAACTGGCGCCGCCTCATTCGATCACCTCGTCGGCGAGTGCCAGGAATGATTCTGGTACTGCCAGCCGAAGTGCTCTCGCTGTCGTAACATTGACGCTGAGCTCAAATTTCGTCGGCTCTTCAACAGGAATGTCGCCCGCCTTGCTTCCTCTCAGAACCTTATCCACCAGGCCGGCAGTACGTCTGAATTGCGCACCCCCATGTGTGGACGGCGTTGCAGATCGAAATTGATTGTGCGGCATCAGCCGGTCATCGATAAAACGCCGAAGATTACCAGCGGTGGTCCCAGCCGTAGTGATGTCCGCGGTACCCGCCGTAAAATCGTCCGGGGTAGTAGTTATAATAACGGTGCGGCGAGGCCCGCGCGCTGGCGCGCGAATCGCTTGCGGATTTCCCCTTCGCATCCTTCTTGGCGTCGGCCCGGTCTTTGCCATTGCTTTTCGCCACAGTGTCTTGCTTTTCCTGCGTGTCAGTCACCGCAACTGGTTCAGGCGAAATCTCAGGCCCCACACTCCCATCGCTTCCGGGGCGGGGCCATGAAAAATCATCGGCGCGGCCAGTCGGCGCCGCCAAAGTTTCACCGCGGCTCAAGACTTTCGCCGCGATCGAGTCGGACGTCGTCCGCGTTGCTTGGTCTTTCCCCCCGAGGAGTTCGCTGGCGTGGTCGCCGGCACTTGAAGTTAACGGCAATACTGGACCGACATCGGG
>Ga0306925_10004168_pt1 | contig 12985 bp, 15 predicted proteins | sample flu12Cox44000176_FD_203755 | JGI IMG/M metagenome (GOLD analysis project Ga0306925, IMG submission 203755) | Lab enrichment of tropical soil microbial communities from Luquillo Experimental Forest, Puerto Rico - flux8day.12C.oxic.44.000.176 (v2)... | ecosystem: Environmental > Terrestrial >...
GTTGCGCGCGCTGAGTTCCTCAAGCGCGCGCTGTATTGCTAACGCGGCGCGTACAGCGCGTTCCGCGTCGTTTTCCTCGGCTTGAGGGTAACCAAAAAGGGCCATCAGCCCGTCGCCGAGTTTTTTCAGCACGTGGCCGCCAAGTCCGGTCACCGCATTCGACGCCGCTTCGAGATAGGCGTTGACCATATTGTGCCAGTCTTCCGCGTCGAGCCGTGAGGCTAGGCTTGTCGAGCCGACCAAATCGCAGAACATCACGGTAATCGGGCGGCGCTCGGCGGCCGCTTCGACCACAGTGGAGATTGGCGGCACCACGCTCGGTGTAAGTTTGGCTGCCTGCGCGGAAGCAGCCGTGCTGTTCAGTTCGCTGATCGCGCGCAAGATCTTGCGGCGATGGCCAAGCAGGACACCAATCTTCTCTAAGTCCTGATCCGTCAGTTCGGGCAGGACGCTAAGGTCAATCGCGTTTTCGCGGAAAGCCGCCTCATATTGACCGAGGCCAAGGCTCCGCAGCCAACCCCCGAGGTCCATGATAACGTCCTCAAGGCCAACCACTCATGATTGTCCAGCCTGGCCGACGAGTCCAGCGAAGTTCGCTTAGCGCTCGCGTCCAAATCGGGTCAAAAACGGAAGTGGCGGTCGGCGTTTGCCATGTCCGTTCTACACCCCGAAGCGGACATCATTGCTGAAGGGACCAAGTTCCGCTTTGGGCCGATAGCAGTCGTTGGGCGTTGGCGGCACCTCGCCGCCTGAGACATCTTTTCGAGGATGCACCCCTGATTTTGGTGTACGTTCCTTCCTCGTTTTTACAACGCCGTCGGGAGACGGGCTGGCGATAGGCTTCAAAATGGGAGAGATCATGAAACGTCGAGAATTTATCAAGGTCACGGGACTTGGGGCCGCCGGTGCGGCGGCGATTGCCGCGCCTGCAATTGCGCAGTCCATGCCAGCGCTGAAATGGCGCATGACCGCGAGCTGGCCGAAGTCGCTGGACACAATTTATGGCGGCGCCGACGTCATGTGCAAGGCTGTCGCGGAGGCCACCGACAACAAATTCCAGATCCAACTTTTCGCCGCCGGCGAAATCGTGCCGGGCCTGCAGGTGCTCGACGCGGTGCAGAACGGCACCGTCGAAATGGGGCATACCTCTTCATACTACTATTTCGGCAAGGACCCGACCTTCACCTTCGGCACCTCGTTGCCCTTTGGACCCAACGCGCGCCTCAATCAAGGCTGGTACTTGGTGGGTGGCGGCAAAGACCTGCTTAACGAATTCTACAAGAGCTACAACGTGACTTCGCTGCTGGCCGGCAACACGAATTGCCAGATGGGCGGCTGGTTCCGCAAGGAGGTCAAGACGGTCGCCGATCTGAGCGGCCTGAAATTCCGCATCGGCGGTTTTGCCGGAAAAGTGCTGCAGAAGCTTGGCGTCGTGCCCCAGCAACTCGCCGGCGGCGACATCTTTCCGGCACTGGAGAAGGGCACCATCGACGCCGCCGAATGGGTCGGGCCCTATGACGACGAGAAGCTTGGCTTCAACAAGATCGCGCCACACTATTACTATCCGGGCTGGTGGGAAGGCGGCCCGATGCTGCTCGCAATGATCAACCTGGACAAATGGAATTCGCTGCCGAAATATTATCAATCCGTATTAGCGCAGGCCGGGCATACGGCGAACAACTGGATGATGGCGAAGTACGACCTGGTGAATCCGCCGGCCTTGAAGAAGCTTCTGGCAGGTGGCACCAAGCTGCACGCCTTCTCGCCGGAGATAATGAAGGCTTCGTTCACGTCTGCGATGGAGCTCTACGCCGAAATCTCTACGACGAACCCTAACTTCAAGAAGGTCTATGCGTCGCTAACCGACTTCGCCAACGACGGTTATCAATGGTGGCAGGTCGCCGAGCTTGGCTTCGACAGCTTCATGGTGCGGAATAGATTGTCAGGTTGAGCGGCGCGGCCAGCAATGTGTGAAAGTAAAACCCCGGGCAATGCCCGTGGTTTTACTTTGTTCCGCTATCTCGGTCAGCCAAGGCGAAGCCTGACCGAGAAGGGCATCATTGCTTGGGCTGGCCGCAGCCGAGCGGAGGAAGGGCGAAGCAGCAACTGAGACGGGTGTTCAGATGATCACGATTCCGAAACTAGCGGCGCTCGCTTTGGGGGAATTCCTAACTGAAGAAACTAAAGGTCGGTTTGGCACTTCGCATGCTCGCCTGGCTGAATTCCTTCCGTATGCCGCCAGGCTCACGTTGGAGTGCATTGGTAACAGTGATGCGCTGTATCACGACCTTGAGCACTCGCTACTCGTTACGCTTGCAGGACATGACATCATGATGGGCCGATCACTGCTGTGCCCGACCACACCACACGATTACGCGAATTTCATCGTGGCGTGCCTCACCCACGACATTGGATACGTGCGAGGTGTTGTTCAAGGCGACGACAGTGAATCATACGTCGCCGATGTCAATGGCCGCACGATTCGTTTGCCGCGAGGATCGTCCGATGCAGCTCTCGCACCATATCACGTGGATCGGTCAAAATTGTTCGTGTTCGAGCGCCTCGACAGCGTGGAAGAGCTCGACGCTACACGAATCGCCCGAGCAATCGAGTATACGCGTTTTCCCTACACGACATCCTCGAACGACGACGAGCTAACTGAAGAAGAGGGTTTGCTGTTGCGCGCCGCCGACCTGATCGGTCAGCTCGGCGACCCCAACTACATGAGAAAGTCAAATGCGCTGTTCTACGAATTTGAGGAAATTGGTTTGAACAAAACGCTTGGCTACAATACACCTGCAGACATTGTTTACAAATACCCGCACTTCTACTGGAACAATGTTGCTTCGCAAATTCCGACAGCTATACGCTACCTCAATGTCACGTCGAGCGGGCGTCAATGGATTTCTAACCTCTATGGCAACGTTTTCCGAGCAGAGCGTGAAATGAATCTTTCCGGCCCGCAACTGTGACCACGCCATGCTGCTTCAAAATTTCGCGTTAGGAACCATGGGCACTGGCCGGTGGGCGAAATGACCCAGAGTTTTTCGGCCACCTGGTGCGTCCGCTTTACCTTTCGAAGCGGACATCTAAGACGTCGACGCGCATGTCCGCTTTGGGCCATGAACGGACATTGGCGGCACCTGAAACACGCGTGTGCTCGAGCGGGGCATCGTTACTCTCTCCGGTGAGCATGACAGAGGGTAGCTGATGAGCATCCGAGCGGAAGCACTGAGGCTCGCCTTGCGCCTGCTCAAGAATCGGCGGAAGCACCGGCCCGTACCTGTCGAGACACTCCGCCGGCGCCTGCGGCTGCTTGAGCCACTCGTGCCTGGCCCACCCCGGGGAACCCTCACCGAGACAGTCGACGCAGACGGCGTGCGTGCGGCGTGGATTGCAGCTCCGCAAACACGCGACGATGTCTGCATTCTGCACTTTCATGGCGGCGCATACATGGTCGGGACCGAGCCGCTGTATCGGGACTTCACGTGGCGGATCAGCGCCGCAGCATGTGCCCGGGTCCTGTACTTCGACTACCGGCTCGCGCCGGAGCATCCGTTTCCGGCAGCACTCGACGATGCGGTCAGGGTCTATCGCTGGCTGGCGGCTCGCATAGAGCCGCGCAGAATTGCGGTGGTCGGCGATTCCGCCGGTGGTGGCCTGGCGCTTGCGACGCTCTATCGGCTGCGTGATGAGGGTTTCGCTCTGCCTTGTGCGGCCGTTGCCATCTCGCCATGGACCGATCTCGCGCTCACCGGAGAATCGCTAACGAGCAATGCAGCCGCAGATCCGATGATAGATGTCACGGCGCTCCCCCCGATCGCCGTTGGCTATCTCTCCGGAGCCGATTCCCGGAACCCCTATGCGTCGCCGCTCTATGGTGTTGGCTCCGGTCTGCCACCCACCCTGTTTCAGGTGGGCAGCGACGAAGTCTTGCGCGACGACGCGGTGCGAATGGCCGCCCGATTAAAAGCGGCCGGATGCAGGACTGAAATAGAGATATGGCCCCGCATGCCGCACGCCTGGCATCTCTATGCCCGCATCCTGCCAGAGGGCCGCAGGGCGATCGAGAATGCTGGCCGTTTCGTGCAAAAGATCTTGCCTTGAATCCTACAGGCTCTCACTCTTGGCTGGAAGCATTCTGCCACATTGCTGATGCAGGTTGCCGGGCTCAGCGCACCGAGAACCAGCGGAGAACAAGAGATGAGCGATACAAAGGTCCGGACGGGACAGATCCGCACGGAAGCCCACGGGCACGTCTTCAAGATTATTATCGACAATCCGGCCAAGAAGAATTCCTTCAGCCCGCAGATGATGGTGCAGATTTCCGAGGCGATGACATTGCTGGATCGTACCGAAGAATACTGGGTCGGAGTAGTTTGCGCAGAGGGCAGCGACTTCACGGCGGGTCTCGACATGCCCAAGTTCTTTGGCCCGAAAGCCGAAAGAATCGATATTCCCGAAGGAAACGTCGACGTGTTTGCGCTTAAGCAACGCTGCCGCAAACCGATCGTCACCGCCGTTCAGGGCATCGTCTATACGATTGGTATTGAGATGATGCTCGCAGGCGACATCGTTGTGGCCGCCTCCGACAGCCGCTTCTGCCAAATGGAATCCAAACGCGGCATCGCTCCGCTCGGCGGCGCGCATTTCCGCTATCTGACCAGAGCAAGCTGGGGCAATGCAATGTACCATCTCTTCCTCTGCGACGAATTCAATGCTGAAGAAGCTCGCAGAATCGGGTTCGTGCAGGAGGTCGTGGAGCCGGGACAGCAGATTTCGCGGGCCATGGAGCTCGCACAGCTGATCGCGAAGAATGCGCCCATCGGCATTCAGGTGACGAAAGAGGCGGCGCTCCAATATATCGAAGCGGCGGAGCAAGCCGCTATCGACTACATCCCAAAAATCAAGGAACGGGTTTTCAACAGCCAAGACATGCTGGAGGGTATGCAGTCCTTTATCGAGCGCAGGGCTGCATCCTTCAAGGGCCGCTAAGATCCTGGAACTGCAGAACGGCAATCGAGGGTTTTCCGGTGGCAGTGTAATCGTCGAAGACTTGGCGAGTCTGCTGCCGCCCGGGACGCTTCAACGGAAATGGGGCACGAACGCCTCGCTGCGTCCCGACCCGTCCGCGCCGCGCGCACAAATCGGATGCGGAGGCAGGATGGTAGTGGCGAAAGCGAAACTGCTTGGCGTTTCCGGCCTAACCCGACAAGCAGGGTCGAATGCCCCGATAGCGTGCGGAGGGGCAGCGTAGGACGATGTCGTGGTCACAACGAAACTGGCCAGAAGCCTCCTTGATCCTCGGCCAGTGATAGTTCGCCGGCTCAGTCAGCCGCCAGGCCAGCGCGCGACCGAAGCGCCGCGGTGCTCTGGAAATAGACGGGGAGAGTCGCAGAAAGGCCGCGATGCACCTGGCGGGTGATCTCATCGGCCAAGACCTGGCCTTCCCCGCGTTCGAGGGCATCGAGCGTGGTCCGCACAATTTCCTCGGGCGAACTCTTCGGGGCGTCGATATTGCGCGCAAGGTCGGTGTCGATGAAGCCTGCATGCAACCCGACGACCCGGGTGCCCTGTTGTGCAAGCTCGATGCGAAGGCCGTTGGTCAGCGCCCATGCGGCTGATTTCGACGCGCCATAGGTCGCAAGTCCCGGACCGTTCATCCAGCTTGCAACAGAGAGCACGTTGATGATCGCGCCGCCGCCGTTCTTCGCCAGGACCGGCGCGAAGGCACGCGCCATGCGCAGCGGCCCGACAAAGTTCACTTCAAACTGCTCGCGCGCGGCCTCGATCGCCCCGTCGGCGAGAAAGCCGCCTGGCCTTGCGATGCCTGCATTGTTGACCAGCAAATTCACGTTCCCGGCCGCGCGCGTCACCGTGGCGACGTCTTCGTCGCTGGTGACGTCCAGTTTCAGCGGCACGACGCCCTTTAGGGCGACCACCTCAGGATTGCGGGCCCCGGCGTAGACCTTCGCCGCCCCCATCTCCAGAAGCGTCTTCGCAAAGGCGAGGCCGAGCCCCCGGTTGGCGCCCGTCACGAGGGCAATTGATCCAGAAACCTTCATGATTGTCTCCCATGCTGCATTTTAATATGATAACCGTCATACTAACGCAAAATCATAACCATTATATTTAATGTCAAGAGAGCCATCGACGATTCGTGAACAGGAGCCGGCAAACCATACCCGCAGTTGCGGCAGGGTGAGGTAGGTTCCAGTTCCCGAGTGCTGTGGCTCTCACATTTTGTTGTTGGCCAAGACCCTTCCCGCGCCTCATTGATGGAGGACGCTTAGCGAAACGTGGAGGGTGCGGATATGAGAATTGAACGTATCGCGCTTGTTCTTGCGCTATCGATCGGCGGCATCGTCGCGCATGGCGCGGTTTACGCGGGAGAATATCGCGGCACGTGGGAACAGCAGATGGCTTGCACGCCGGATGTCTGGCGTCTGTGCAGCGGGCAGATCCCGGATGTAGACCGTATCGTCGCCTGCCTGCGGCAGAACACGCCGCAACTCTCCGATGGCTGCCGCGCAGTGTTCGCATCCAACAATCAGGTTCCGCCGCAACAGCAACAGCCCGTGCCGCGCAGATGAAGTGATCGACCTCAAGCAGACGCGCCGCCGCCTGCACTCTCATAGTCTGCGCCGGACACGGACAAGCTGATTGATCAGGCCGAAGCGGGAAGCTTCCTCCAATTTCCTGCAAATTTTCTGATGAAGTCGCGGCGCTGCATCGCAATCCGTTAGAGCTTCGAATTGGACTTGACCGTTCGGCGGCTTTGCGGATTCTCTCCGGCAAACTCACAACTTTATCGCAGTGTGGTAACGGGCGTGAGACCAGGCCCGCGGTCGCTGCGTTTTCGCTCAGCCAGAGCTGACAGCCAGACAATCAGGCTGAAGACAACGATGCAGTTCCCTGCATGAAAGGCAGAAGCAGCGCGTCGAGCGCCTTGTTGACGTAGCGGAAGAACATTGGGAACCCCTTTTTCCGAGGTCAGTGTACGGTCACGTTCGCATGAACGGAGGCGGGCGTATCATCCATGATCCGTTTGATCGTGTGAGCGCAGCGGCCACACTGGGCGCTGCATCCGAGGCCGGCATAGACGTCGCTCATGCGGGGCCGTCGCGCATCCTTTGCGATCACTGACCGCACCTGATGGTCGCTGAACACGTTGCAAGAACAGACAATCATCGCCCTCTCCTAACCAACCAATCGGATCAAGACCGCCACAAGCGCGGTGCTGCACACAGCCACAAACATGATGAAGTCAAACCGCGTCATCTCGGCGTGGCCAAGAGGCCGCTTGCGGACTAGATGGTTGCGCATTTCAGCTCCCTGCGAGGCATCGCAGGAAAGCGACGCCGACATCGCGAAGGATAGAGGGGCGCTGGCGGCAAGGTTTAACCGCCGGGGACAGACGGTTTTGCATTTCGGGACAGTGAAACCCGCCGGTTGCAGGCGCGTGGGCAGCAAGCGGGCCGAGCAGAACCGGAATGCCGTGGCCATGGAGCGGCTCGGTTGGCACAGAGCTAGGCGGGAAGAAGGATTGGCAGGCGAAAATCTGGTGGGTGCCGATCGCCGGCACCAGCCTAGTCCCTCATGACGACCCAATCAGGTCGCGAGCGCCGCGGCGCCTGATGTGGCCACCCGTGGCGTCGCTTTAAAGGCGTGGCGGATGGGTTGCGCAAGGCGAAGATGCGGCGCCTTGCCGAAGCCGGGGCGACCGAGAAAGAGATCGCGGCATGGTCGGGGCACACGACGCTGCGCGAGATCGAGCGCTACCGGCCTGGACAAGCAAGCTCTACAAGCCCGGCAGCATTAATTCGGCCCGCAGCCCTCCTGCCGGCGCTCGGCCGAGCGAGAGGCTGCCGCCATACAAGGCCGCGAGATCCACCACAATGGACAGCCCCAGCCCCGATCCCGGCTTGGATTCGTCTAGCCGCTGGCCGCGGCGCGAAACCTGCGCGCGCTCAGCCTCCGAAAGGCCGCGCCCGTCATCATCGACGATGATTCTGAGCGTCGGCCCCACGCCGGGCTCGAAGGGCCCTTCCATCAGCACCTCGATGAGGACACGCGAGGCGGCCCATTTGCACGCATTATCGACGAGATTGCCCGCCATCTCCTCGAGGTCCTGCCGCTCACCGCGAAACTTCGCGCGCCGGTCGGCTGCCACCTCAATGACGATGCCGCGGTCGCGATGGATCTTCTCCATGGTCCGCCGCAAGGCATCGATCACGGTGGCGACCTCGGTGATCGTTCCGAGGGCGGTGGACCGGGCCGCGATCCGCGCGCGCTTCAGGTGATGAGCGACCTGGTCGCGCATGACCTCCGTCTGTTCGAGAACCTTCATGGCGAACGGGTCGGCGGCATGCGCGGAAGCCTCGTTGACGATCACCGAGAGCGGCGTCTTGATCGCGTGGGCAAGGTTTCCGACGTGGGTCCGTGCGCGCTCGACGATTTCGCGATTGGCTTCGATCAGCGCGTTCGTCTCGCGTGCCAGCGGCGCGATCTCGACCGGAAACTCGCCCTCGAGCCGTTCGGCGCGACCGGAACGAACGTCGGCGATGGAATCGGAAATGCGTCGGAGCGGCGCGAGGCCGAAGCGAACCTGGAAGATCGTGGTCAGGACGAGGACGATCGAAAGTGCGGCGAAGGTGCCGATGAGATAATAGTCAAAATTCCGCGTTTCGTCGAAAATCTCCGAGGCATCGCCGGCAACGCTCACCAGGAACTTGCCGTCGGCGCCGAGATCGACCGGCCGTTCCACCATCCGCAGCGTCTGCCCTTCCGGGCCCTCGACATAGCCGAGGCGAATTCCGGCCGCGGTCAATTCGACGCCGCGCTCCTCGAGCTTCGGCAGCTTCTTGTCCCAAAGCGAGCGCGACGCGCGCACGTCGACCTTGTCGGAATCGGTGCGGGTAATTTGCCAGTACCAGCCGGACAGCGGCAGTTCGAACAGCGGTTCGCCGAGCGACTGGAACTGCCGATCGGGCGGCTCGTCCGGGGTTGCTACCTCCGCAACCAGCGTGCGCAGATAGAGGTTGAGCCGGCGGTCAAAGGCGCGCTCGCTGGCGTCGCGATATACCGACGACAACACGACGCCGGTGATGACCAGAATCACCACCACCCACGCGGTGGCGGACAGGAAGAGCCGGGTGGCGAGCGAACTGCCGCGCATCAGGGCGTGTTCCCGCGACAGATCCGCTCGGGCTGCGCCCGGCCGGAAGGATACTGGTCCTTGGAAAAAATCATGCCCAAGCAGAGCACAGGGCGAGGCGGTGCATCAACCCGCCGATCAGCTACCTGGCGCAGGCGGGGTCAGCAAATAACCGAGCCCCCGCACGGTCTGGATGATATCGACGTCGAGCTTCTTGCGGATGCGGCCCACGAACACCTCGATGGTGTTTGAGTCGCGGTCGAAATCCTGGTCGTAGAGATGCTCGACCAGTTCGGTGCGCGATACCACGCGCCCGGCGTGGTGCATGAGATAGGCCAACAGGCGATACTCGTGCGACGTCATCTTGATCGGATTGCCGGATACGCTGACCCGGCCGGTGCGGGTGTCGAGCGAAACTGGTCCGCAGGTCAATTCGGACTGGGCGTGGCCGGTCGAGCGACGGAGCAGCGCGCGGATCCGGGCCAGGACTTCCTCGAGATGAAACGGCTTTGCCACGTAATCGTCGGCACCCGCATCAAAGCCCTGAACCTTGTCGCTCCAGCGATCGCGCGCCGTCAGAATAAGCACGGGCATCGAGCGTCCGTTGCGACGCCAGGCTTCCAGCACCGAGATGCCGTCCATCTTCGGCAATCCGATGTCGAGAACGACCGCATCGTAGGGCTCGCTGTCGCCGAGAAAATGGCCTTCTTCGCCGTCGAAAGCCCGATCGACCACGTATCCGGCGTCAGCCAGGGCCGTGGTCAGCTGACGATTGAGATCCGGATCATCTTCAACGACAAGCAGGCGCACGCTTCTCTCCGAATGTCAGCGGTACAATTTCAGCCACCAAGATGATCCCGACCGGCGTGAATAGGCTATGAACAATCAAACACCGCAAGATTACTTTTTATTCATACGTCCTGTTTTCCGATCGCTCCGGCGCCTCGACGTCGGCCGGGCGTCGCACAAGCCTTTTGGCAGGTCCTAACGCTCCGCAGGCGCCCCCCTGACCATGATAAAATCCACCGGGCCGCCCGGCTTTTCATCGTCGAACACGCCAATGGTCAGCCGTCCGGTCCGCCATGCAAGCGTATCCAGGTTGGTGCGGCCCTCATAGAGCAAGGGGCCGTCAGGGCAATTGTCATGGCCATGGACGACGTGGAGCTTGCCGAAGCCCTCGGAAAATCCCTTCGGATAGCGCTTCCACAACAGCGTGTGCGGATTCTGTCGGTCGAGCGGAATTTCGGGGTCAACGCCAGCGTGAACGTAAAGGCGATGCGCATCGAGATGCGTCAGTTGCAATCCGTCGAGCCAGTCGATATGGGCCTTCGGGACCGCGGCAGCGTCGCCTCCGTAAGAGGCCAGCGCGGCGTCCCCACCCTTGGCGATCCAGGCCTCCATCTTCGTTGCATCGCGCAAGGCATCCACCATCAACGCGTCATGGTTGCCCTTCAGGGGAATCAGGCTGAACCGGTCGCCGGTATCCGACGTCAGCCGCTCGATGACTCCCCTGCTTGCAGGCCCCTTGTCGACATAGTCACCGATTGTGACGATGACGCCAGCAGAACCTTGCGCGGCGATCTGAGCCAGACCCTCACATAGCAAATCAAGTCGGCCGTGGATGTCCGGGATGACGTAGGTCAGACTCATGGGGATCAAAGCGGTACCGGCGAGGATTCGCCCAGGTTAAGGTTTATCGAGCAATCATCTGCACAACCAGGCCGCAACGCGACGAACGGGTTGAGATCGGTCGGGTTCTAGCTTACTTAGCGGCCATGATTCAAAGAATATCGGTTTTTACCGGCTGGCTCGTTCTCGCCTTCGTCGTCTATGCAACGCTTTCGCCGATGGACGCCCGCCCGGTGCTCACCGTTCCGCATCTAGAGCATTTCGCCGCCTTCGCGCTGATGGGCTTCGCATTTGCCTTGGCCTATCCCAACCGTGTGCTGCTTGTCGTGGCCCTTGTCGTGGGAACCGCGGCCGGTCTTGAGGCGCTTCAACTCCTGACGCCCGACCGCCACGGCCGCGCCGCCGACGCCTTCGTCAAGGCACTCGGCGGGATTAGCGGAATCAGTATCGGCCAGACATTGTCATTTCTTTTGCGGATCAATTTGGCGCGATCAGATCGTTCGGCGAGTTGACGGCAACAGAAGGTATTCTTTTTTTAAATTCTCAGCAGCCCTTGATCAGCAACGGGCCCGCGAAAACGTCGTCGGTATAGAACTGACAATCCCGACCATCAACGTCGCGCGAGTCGATTGCAGCTTTCAGATTGAGCGGCATCCCAATGAGGCTGGCGCTTGCTGAATGCAGACCCATACAGAGCGCCACGACAGCGGCTGTCGGAATCGAAATTTTCTTTTTCATGGCTGTTCTCCCCGTCATTTCGAAGACGAGGATAACGCCGATGGATTTCGATTCGGGTTCGCGGTTGGATCAAATGCCGGGTTTGCCGAGCGCGAATGGTTAACCATTCGGTTTGTCGATTGCGACGGCCGATTCAATCGGGCGCCGCCGTTGCAGGCTTGTGGTCCGGAAATCTGCTCAGCGTTGCCGCTTTCAAAAACCTGAAATGGGTGATCGCCGTCGCAAGCTCCTGCAGCCGGCGTTGACCATTGGCAATTTCGGTACCGAACAAGTCTTGATGTCGGCTATCGAGCGCTTCGCGATCCAGGTACTCATCAGCGGCGTTTCCGACCGTCACCGCCGCGCGTGCCAGCACATCTTCGACGCGCCTGTTGAGACCCGATTGTTCCTGTTCAGCCTCGCGCAGGGCATGTTCGATAGCGCCCAGGATAGAGCCGACGCGCGAGCGGTCGGTGTCAATGTCCCGATCGGCCGAGCGGGCCTTGAAATGCCGGTCGTCCGATCGGCCGGTGAAGAGATTGTGCGCGCGAGCCCGCAAGAAAAGCTGAAACATCGATCTGTGTCCGGTCCATGCCGCGGTTTCCGGTGTCCCGGTTTCGACATTCGCGCCATGTTGCAGAGGGGGCTTTTACGAAAGTCAGAACCAGGCACACCGGCAAATACGAAAATTCTGGCGCGGTTTAGGATTTGACGTTGATTGAAGATTCGCAGCGATACTGAAGCGAATGTCAAATCAACCCGCACCCGGCGCACTATACGCCACGTCACGCTATCTTGGTTAAAATATCCTGAATTAACGGAAACGGCTGCGCAGGTGCGCCCATCCGCATCGACCGAGGTCAGCCAAGAACCACAAGGAGTTCTCTAAAGCAGCGCGGGAGTTTCGGGCCCGGCCGATGCCGGTCCGGCGAACGCGCGCCGCCTGATTTTGACCGCGCCGTTCGGGATGCCTTGTACCGGCTTTAGAATGCCCGGCGGGGATGGCCGAACATCGAGGTGACCGGGGGGGCGTTGCGCGAAGCGTAGGTCACGTGTCGCCGATGCGCGCGCAATGCACATGCGGCATATCCAAGACCGAAACCTGCGATGAAGATCGACGACTGGATGAGAATGGTGAGCATAGGATTCGTCCGGTTGTCGCCCCCCGCAGTATTTTCACTGCCGACTTGTGACGACATCATGGTTTTGAACGCGAAAACCTGCCACCCGCGGAAACTTTTTGCCTGTCAAAGCTGCCGCAAAAATGGTCAGCGCCGGTGATCATGCGCGATTCGCCGCAAACGAAAAACAACAAAACGCAAGTTTGAAGGCGTCGGTGACAAGACATTGCACCGACCAACCGCGGTTGCCATCGTGAGGCGATCGCAGGAACCCTTTTGGACCTCCGCTCGCCCTTTGCATCGGCGAAGGGTTCCAACCTGGAAACCTCGCTCGCTCATGTACGGAAGAATACGAACCAGA
>Ga0306925_10004170_pt1 | contig 12983 bp, 13 predicted proteins | sample flu12Cox44000176_FD_203755 | JGI IMG/M metagenome (GOLD analysis project Ga0306925, IMG submission 203755) | Lab enrichment of tropical soil microbial communities from Luquillo Experimental Forest, Puerto Rico - flux8day.12C.oxic.44.000.176 (v2)... | ecosystem: Environmental > Terrestrial >...
TGGCCCCGGACGCGCGACTGCTCTTCGAGCGCACCGACAACCACTGGGTGTATCTCGAGCGGCTCATCGCGCAGATGCTCGATGAGCGCGGCCACTGGCTGCGGTTCGTGGCCGGCGAGAAGCCGCAGGCGCTCTGCGAGCGGGTGAACGCCAGTCTGGCGCACCTGGCGCACGCGGGCCTCGAAGCCTTGTGTGCGCTGATTCCCGCGGGCCTGCGCCGCCGCGCGCAGGCACTCGCTGGCTGCGGCCCGCTTGGCCTTACGCCGGCCGACCTCCCACGGTGGAAGCATTTCGCTCATCTCGTGCTCACGAAGGACGACTGGCGCAGACAGATGAGCGCGCATCGGCTCGGCAGTGACTTTGCCAACCCACAGGCCTGCCAGGAGCTCCGCGACCTGATCGGGGAGCTGCGCAGTGTCGCCGGTGCGCGCGAGGCACTGCTCGCGCTCAGGAAGGCTCCGGCAGGAGAGCTCAGCGCGGGCGACGCCTCGGCGATCCAGGCGCTCTCCCGCCTGCTGTCGCGCGCCGCAGCGGAGCTGCACGCCGAGTTCGCAGTGGCGCAGCGCGTCGACCACACCTACGTGACGGGTGCCGCCCGGCAGGCACTGACCGAGAACGGGCAACCGACCGATCTCGCCCTGCGCACCGGGCTCGCGCTCCGACACATCCTCGTCGATGAGTTCCAGGACACCTCGCTCGCCCAGGTACAGCTGCTCGAGGCGCTCACGGTCAGCTGGCAGGAAGGTGACGGGCGCACGCTCTTCGTCGTCGGCGATCCGATGCAGTCGATCTACCGTTTCCGCGAAGCGGAGGTGGGGCTTTTTCTGAAAGCGCGCGTCGCCGGCATCGGACAGGTGCGCCTTCGGCCGCTGCGCCTGTTACGCAACTTCCGCGCGCTTGCCGGTCTCGTGGATTTCACCAACGAGGTGTTCGCCCAGGTTTTCCCGGCGGCGGACGAGCTGCGCAGCGGCGCCGTGAGCTACCGCCCGAGCGTCAGCGCGCAGGCCGGCCGCGCACCGCGCAGCGTCGGCGGCATCGCGCCCGTAACACTGCGGCTCTTTCCACAAGGACCCGCGGCGGAAGCGCGGGCGATCGCCGCACACATCGCCAGGCTGCGGCAGCACGACCCGGCGGGCACGGTGGCCGTGCTGGTCGTCGCGCACGCGCACGCGGTGCCGATCGTCGAAGCGCTCACGGCTCGCGGTCTGGCGACCTGCGCGGTCGATCTCGTACCGCTGCGTGAGCGCATGATCGTGCGGGATCTCGTACAGCTCACGCGCGCGCTCTTCGACCTCGCCGACCGCGCCGCGTGGCTCGCGGTGCTGCGCGCTCCGTGGTGCGGGGCGCGCCTGCTGACGCTCACGGCGCTCTCCGCGGTGAACGATCGCGAGCTCATCCTCGAGGCGCTCGGTAACCCCGAGCGGCTGGTGCACTGCGATGCTGACGATCTCCCGCGCCTCGCGCGGCTGCGGGCGGTCATGACGCGGGCGCTCGCGGAACGCGGCGAGGGGCCGGTCGCGGACTGGCTGGAGCGAACCTGGCTGCGCCTTGGCGCGAGCGATGCTTACGAAGCAGAGGAGCTCGCCGATGCGCGCGCGTTCTTCGCGGCTCTGGCGGCGCGCTCTGCGGCGTTCGAGTGGCAGGGTCCGGAGGACCTCGCCAGGCTCCTCGAGCATCTCTACAGCGCGCCACAGGGCGGAGAGAACCCGGTGCAGGTGATGACCATTCACCGGGCGAAGGGCCTCGAGTTCGAGCATGTGATCGTGCCGGCGTTGCATCGCGCGACGCGCGGGGCGGAGCACCGCCTGCTGCGCTGGATCGATCTGCCGAGCGAGACGTCGCAAAGCGATCTGCTCATCTCGCCTTCACCGCCGGTGGGCGCGGCGGAGGAGAGCGACCTCAACGTCTATCTCAAGGACCTCATCCGCCAGCGCGACACTCACGAGCGCGGCCGGCTGCTGTACGTCGCAGCGACGCGCGCCCGATCCACCCTGTGGCTCTCCGCGGCGCCGGCGATGGCGGAGGAGGGGGGCATCAGGCCTGACCGGCGCAGCATGCTGGCGATCCTCTGGCCGGCGCTCGGCACGCGATTCGAGGTCGTTGCGGGCGCGACTCCGCCGCCCGAGCCGCCACCCGTGGTGCCTCTCTCCCGCCTGAGCGCGGACTGGCAGCCCGCGGTGCCGCCACTGGCGGTGCAGGTCACGCAGCTTCCCGCGGCGTACCTTGCGACCGAGCCGCTCGAGTTCAGCTGGGTGCGCGAGACGCAGCGGGACATTGGCACCGCCGTTCATGCCTGGCTCGCGCGCCTGGCGGCGGCTCCGCAGCTACCCGGGGATGCGGCCGTGCTCGCCCAGCTCGCGCGGCTCGGCGTGCCCCCGGGCGAGCGGCCGCGCGCGCTCGAAGTGATACAGACCGCGCTGCGCCACACGCTCACCGACGCGCGCGGCCGGTGGATCCTGAGCGGCAGCCATCGGGAGGCCCGCTGCGAATGGGAGCTGAGCGGCGTGAGCGGCGGGCGGCTGCGTAATGTCAAGATCGATCGCAGCTTCGTCGATGAGTCCGGCACCCGCTGGGTGATCGACTACAAGACGGGCGCGCACGAGGGCGGCGATCTCGAGGCGTTTCTCGAGCAGGAAATCGAGCGTTATCGGCCGCAGCTCGCAGCTTACCGGGAGCTGGCGCGGGCGGTCGGACCGCAGCCGGTGCGCGCCGCACTCTACTTTCCGCTGCTTGGGGCGTTTCGCGAGTTGGTTTGAGCCGGCCGCGTCGGGGTGTCAGAAGGTGCCGGACAACGAGAACGGCCGCCGACCCGTGGCGTCCGGGGAGCCGAGGAAACGCAGGCTGTTCACCAACTCCGGCGGTGCGTCGCGGCGCGCGGCGATCACACCCTCCAGCTCGAACCCGGGCGCTGGGGTGAGGCGCAGCGTCCCCTCCAGTGCGAGCGGACCCTCGAGATCACGCAGCGTCCCGACCTGATCGCCGCTACCGCCGGGAAAGCTGACGGAGTAACTGCCGAGGGCGGTGTTGTTGCCGCTGCGTTCCTCGAGATTGCGGACCTCGATCCGCCCCTGGATCTCACGGATAACGCCGCGCTGCACCTGCACGAGCGCCAGTGCGACGTGCGCGCGCCCGTGCAGGTTCGGCGGCACGGGGGGCAGGAGGGCGGGATCGAGCGGCAGGTCGGCCACGAGGTTGCGTGCGGTGATGCGCTGGCCGAAGGTGAGCTCCACGTCCGCGGCGGCCTCGGCGGGACCGTGGCTCAGCGTGAGATGCGCCGCCAGGCGCCCTGCCGCGAGACGCAGGGGATGCAGCTCCCAGCTCAGATCCCCGAGGGGAGTGCCGCTCACCGCGAGCCCGGCGCAGGTGCCGCTCCACAGCGAGCCATCGACGCCTGCACAGGCCCACTGAGGACCCCGCGCCGGGACGACCCAGGCGGCGGGCATGCGGGCGAGCACGATCGCCACGAAGGCGGCTGCGGCGAGCAGCGCGATCCACAGCGGACGCTTCACTTCAACCCGAATGCAGGACGATGTTGGCGTTCACGAGACCGGGTGAGCCGGTCTTCTCGATGACGGCCGAATCCACCGTGACACCGTTCTGCTGCGCGAGCCGTGCCAGCCACGCGACGAGCGTATCGAACGGTGCCTTCTCGAGCCGCACCGAGAGATTGCCCGGGCCGCCGGGCTCGCTGCCCGAGAGCGCACTCGCGAGCCCCGCCTCGCGCGCCGAGCGGTCGACGATGACCAGGAGCGATTCGCCGTTCGCCGCGGCCGCTGGCGGCAGCATGGCAATCTGCGGTGCCACGCTCTGCATCCAGCTCAGGTCCGCGCGCTTCTTCGCGAGCCTCTGCTGCGTGTGCGCAACACTGCGATCGAGCGGGATCAACATGCCGAAGATCAGTATCGCCACCAGCGCGACCGCGCCGATGAGCAGCATGCGCCGCTCGCGGGGCGAGAGCGCGGCGAGGGCTTCGGGCGACAGCGAGCGCAGCGAGAGCGAGCCGAGCGAGAGCGAATCGAACGAGAGCTTCATCACGTCCCTCAGCCACCGCTCGAGTGCATCTGGATGCGCCCCTCGTAGGCGGAGCCGGAGTTGGTGCCGCCAGTGAGGTCGGCCTGCCAGCCGTTGCTGCGCAGGGACTGGCTGACCCGGTCGAGACTGCTCGCATCGGGGGCGGAGAGCTTCATCTCGAGAGCTCCGCCGTGGAAGTTCAGCGACTGTACGCTGGTGCCGGGCGCAGCGTCGCGTGCCTGCACCAGCGCCTGCAGCGCCGGCAGCAGACCGCCCGAGCCGGGCGCGCCGGCGAGCCGCTTCTCCATCAAACGCCGCGCGTCCGCCGCACTCGCCTCGGTATGCATGGCGCTGCGGAAGGTCTCGCGGATGGAGCTATCGAGCTGGTGCTCGTGACGCTTGAGCAATTGCAGCTCCGCGGCCTTGCCGGCCACGTGCAGGCCGATGAGGCCGGCGAGCAGGATCGCGGCGACGCGCCACGCCTTGAGCGCGGTGCTGCGCGAGGACACCGGGGCATAATCGCCCTGCAGCAGGTTGATCGCCGCGGTGGTGGGTAACTGCTGCGCGTAGAGCGCGAGCGGTCCCGCGGTCAGCAGCTGCACCTTGATGCCATCGAAATACGGGCGCGCCGCTTCGACCTGCGCGGAGTGCTGCTGCCACTCGGGAGCGCCCGTGTAGAAGATGAGCCCCCGTCCGCCGGTGGCGCTCGATTCGGCGCCGCCGCGCGCGATCTCGAGCGCCTCGGCGAGCGCATCGGCGGGCAGCGTGACCGAGGTACCGCCCGGTGGACGCACCGACACCGCGTCCGCCTCGAGCAGCGCGACCGCCTGGCCCGGGTTCTCGGGCAGCAGCTCGCTGTCGGCGTACATCACATCGGGCTCGATGCCGGCAGCACGCAGCGTCGCGAGCCATTGATCGAGCAGGGCGCGCGCCACCACCGCGACGGGTACCCGCGTGGATTCATGGGAGCGCTTGCCGAGAGCGAACTGCAGGTCCTCGATGTCCTCGGCGAGATGCTCCTCGAGTGCGTACGGCACGAGCTGCTGCAGTTTGGCGCCGGCCTTGACCGGCACCTCCGGCTGCGCGAGGAGTACGTCGGCACCGCCCACCAGCACGCACACGCGCCGCCCCGTGACGCGCGCCGCGGCGAGGGCCAGCGGTCCGCTCTGCGGCGGACTGAGCGGCGCGCCGCGGGCATCGACCACGAGCCACGTCGCGAGCTCCGTGTCGGCGCGCGGCAGGCGAAGCAGCAGCCAGTCAGACATGGGCGGATAGTGTCATCATTCGTGGGTTCGTGCTCATCGATTGCGTCACTTTGGCGCGGGCGGGCGGCGTGGTGGACGCCTTCAGTCGGGCGCGAAGCTGCGCTGGATCGGACGCACCGCACCGGTGTTGTCGCGGAACAGGAGACTGTACAAGTTGAATTCCGCACTGCCAATCGTGATGAAGCTCGTCAGGCGGAAATAAACGGAGTTCTGACCGAAATTGGATATCGGTGAGGCAGTGCTCCCCTGCGAGGTACCGGTGGGCTTGGGACCGCCGAGAGCCGCCTGGTAGTTGTTGCGCGTCGGGAAGCAGCCGCCGGTGCTTGCGATGCGATTCTTGTCGAGCTGACCTGCGGTCGCGCTGAATTCGGTTTGACCTTCCGGGAGAAATGCGTCGAGCACCTTGTCCTTCGCGGTGCAGACGTTGATCTTGGTGTCCTTCGGCAGCGCCGCGATGTAGGGCGCAAGCGCGAGATAGCGGTCGCGGCCGAAGCCCGGCAGCGCGAGAAGCTCGCTGGTACTGGTGATGTAGCGGTTGGGGGCACGGTAGGGCGGGGTCTGGCCCATGTAGACGCTGTCCTCGGCGCCGTCGATGTTCTGCGGCACGATGTCGACGTCGATCCAGTCGACCAGCATGGGCGCCCACTTGGGCTCGAGCCCGACCAGCTGCAGCAGCTTCGTGAATGCCGCCACGTAGACCGGATCGGGTGTGCCATCCTTCTTCACCAGGTTGTTGATGTTGAGCCGTCCCTGCATGTCCTCGAGCGAGGCCTCCAGCATGACCCCCGGAACCACCTCCATCGGGCCCACGGGCTTGTCCCAGCCCTGGCCGATGTAGACGCTACTCGGATTGGCCTGGAAGAACTGGCGAATGCCGAACGCGGCGAGCGCCTCGGCCCCCTCCGCGATCATGATCGACTGATCGAACGCGAAGGTCGCGGTGCTGCGCCGCGCGGCCATGGCATTCTCGTAGGCCACGGTGGCCGCGATGATGGTCCCGAGCGCGACCAGCAGGATCGCGACGATCATGGCCACGCCACGCTGCGCGCGGGGCGCGCGCAGCGGGCGCTGGCGCTGCGCACGCGAGGAGCAGAGCACAGGTTTCATCCGGCGATCTCCACGATGCGCACCACCTTGCCCCAGTCCTCGGTGTCGAGCGTGATCTCCACCGCCAGCGGACGCTGCCTGAGGCTTTGCTCCTGAGACGAGCCCACGAGTACGGTGCTGGTTGCCGGTGGCCACTGATCCTGCCACTGGTGATTCACGTCCATGTAGCGGATGGTGACCGCCTTCACGTGCGTCAGCAGGTCGCGCCGCGTGGTGGTGCTCGCGAGTGTCGGATCGAGCACGTTCCAGTGCTCGCGCCTGAGCGTGCCGTTGTCGAGGTAGTACGCGACGCGCTGGAGCCCGGTACGCTGCAATCCCCTCGGATTCGCCCAACCGGTGCGCGTGAACGCGACGATCGGCGGCGCGCCGGTGGTCGAGCCGGTCGTCGGGCTGCTGAGCGCCGCCTGGGTGCCCGCCGCGCTGCCGGCCAGTGCCGGCTGCGCGGGCTCATCGCCGATCGCCTGGCGCACCGGTCGCGCGGCGACCTGCACGAAGTCCTGCTCCATGACGCGCACAGCGCTCTGGAGCTCCAGCAGGTGGGCCTGCTGATCTTTCAGCGATTCGTGGCTCGTGAGTGCCTGTTTGATGGCGCCGTAGCCGATAGCGAACATCACCGCCGCGATGAACAGCGCCACCAGCAGCTCGACCAGCGTGAACCCGCGATGCCGTCTCATTGCTGATCCGGGTCAGTCGGTGGGTCGGTCGGTGGGTCGGTCGGTGGCGGTGGCGGCGGCGGTACGACGGGCTGGGGCGAGGACCCGAGACCGCCCTGCACGCCAATGCCGCCTTGCACACCGATCGCGCCCGGGCCGGTGTTGCCCGGTGAGCCGATCCCGCCGGAGCCGATGGTGGGCGCGCCGAGCTTGCCGCCAGTCTGGGGGGAGAGACCGGGGAGCGTCTGCGCACCCCAGTCGGGGAGATAGCCATTCGGCGCACCGACCGCATCGCCCTGGATGCCGCTCACCGTGGTGAACCAGCCGTTGTCGTCATCGGCCTTGATCTCTGCCGGACGCACCTTGACGTCGATACGCACCACCCCCGGCACCTGCGTGGCAGTGACTTCGCGCCGCCAGTGCCACTTGCGACCGGCAAAATCCGTGTCGCCGTCGCTGTTACCGGTGGCCGTCATCTGCCCGGAGAGCCGCAGCAGCGCGATCTGATTCAGCGCCACCCACTGCGCGAAGGTCTTGTCGCGCATGTAGACGCTGGTGTTGGCGGATGAGGTGAGCGCGCCGAGCACCGCCGCCATGCCGATCGTCACGATGGCGAGTGCTACCAACACCTCGATCAGTGTGAACCCGCGTCTCACGGCTTCTGCTCCACCATCGGCTGCTCGATCACCCGGCCCGTGCTGTCCTCGGTCAGCGTGACGCTGCGCACGCCGCCCTCTCGCTCGAGCGTCGCCGCGAAGGTGCTGAGATCGCCGTTGGAGAAGATCATCACCTGCGGAGTCTTGTCCTTCGCGTCCTTCGGCCGTGTCAGCACCACCGGGCGCGCGTCGACACTCAGGCGCACTCCGAGCCCATCGGGAAGGTGGCGGGCGCGGAAGGCGTCGTCCTCGAAGACGCTGCGCCAGGTATCGCGCCGCGTGTCGTAGGTGAGGAACTCGTAGCCATCGTCCTGGAACATGATCCCGTACTCGCGCGTCTGCAGCTCTGCCTGCTCGCGCGCGTAATTGAACACCGCGAGCAGACGGTCACTCTCGCGCTCAAGATCGCGGTCGCGTCCGGTGACGTTGACGGAAAGCAGGATGCCGGCAGTGATGATGCCGATGATCACCAGCACCACCAGGATCTCCACCAGGGTGAAGCCGCGGGCGCGCGGCACCCGCGCGTGACGACCGGCCACCCTAGTCGCTGATGTTCCAGTTGCCGATGTCGGCATTGATACCTTCGCCGCCGGGAGCGCCGTCAGCTCCGAGGCTGTAGAGGTCGAACTCCTGGCCGTGCGTGCCCGGGTAGACGTACTGGTACTCGTTCCCCCAGGGGTCTTTGCTGATGCGCTGCAGGTAGCCGCCCGGACGCCAGTGCCTGATCGACGGGTCCGTCGGCTGCGTGACGAGCGACTGCAGGCCCTGCTCGGTGGTCGGGTACTTCGAGTTGTCCAGCCGGAAGAGCGTGAGCGCGGTCTCCAGGCTCTTGATGTCCTGCTTCGCCTTGGTGACCCGCGCCTCATCCACGCGGCTCATGATCTGCGGCACGATGACCGCCGCCAGGAGTCCGATGATGATCACCACCACCATGATCTCGATCAGGGTGAATCCGCGCGCTCTCGACGCGACCCCGCGTTCGTAAGCGCGCTGTCTGATAACCTGAAATGTGTCACTCATGCCTGCTGAATCCGGGCGGCGAGGCCGCCGTGGGCGCCCAAAACGGGTGCGGATGATAACAAATGGGGGTCTCCGGGCTTCGTGAACCACGTGCACCTCGCCCTCAGGTCGCTCAATCTCGATGGTCGCCGGGGGCCGGCGCTGCTGCTCGCCTGCCTGCTGCTGCTGCTGCCGACGCTCGCGGGCGATCCCGGGCGGGCCCTGCTGCGCTACGAGCGCAGCGCGCTGGCCGCCGGTGAGTGGTGGCGGCTGTTGAGCGCCCACCTCGTTCACCTGGACCTGCGGCATGCGCTGCTCAACGTCGTGGGCCTCGCTCTCGTGTGGGCGCTGTTCGCCCGGGACTACTCGCCGAAGGCCTGGCTCGCCATCGTGCCGGGGGCCATGGTCGCGATCGATGCGGGACTGTGGCTCGGCGATTCGACCGTGCAGTGGTACGTGGGTTCCTCGGGTGCGCTGCACGGCGCGCTGGCGGCAGGAGTCCTCGCCCATGTACGCAAGGGCGAGCCCCACGGATGGCTGCTCGCCGGTCTGCTGGCGGCGAAGCTCCTGTACGAGCAGGCGGTGGGGGCACTGCCGTTCTCCGGGAGCGACCCGGTCGTCGTGGACGCGCACCTCTATGGCGTCGCGGGCGGTGTGGCGGTGGCCGCGTTCCTGAGCCCGCAGCGCGTGTCGGTATAATTCACTGCTCTCGTGGCGGAGGTGTCATGTCGTTCGCGTTCGTGTTCGCGGGGCAGGGCTCGCAGTCGGTCGGCATGCTTGGGAAGCTCGCGCTCGCTGCGCCGACGGTGCGCACCACCTTCGACGAGGCCTCCCGGGTATTGGGCTACGACCTGTGGCAACTCGTCAGCGCCGGGCCCGAGGAGGCACTGAATGCCACCGAGCGCACCCAGCCGGCGATGCTCGCCGCCGGGGTGGCCGTGTGGCGGGCCTGGCGGGCGCTTGGCGGAGCGTTGCCCGCGGTGGTTTCCGGGCACAGTCTGGGGGAGTTCACCGCGCTCGTGTGCGCGGGCGCCCTCGACTATCCGGCCGCGATCGAGCTGGTGCGCTTTCGGGGCCAGGTCATGCAGGAGGCGGTGCCGGCCGGCACGGGTGCGATGTCCGCGATTCTCGGGCTCGATGATGACGCCGTGATCGCGGTGTGCCGCGAGGCGGCCGGGGGCGAGGTGGTCGAAGCGGTCAACTTCAACTGCCCGGGTCAGGTCGTCATCGCCGGCGATGCGGCGGCGACGCAGCGCGCGATCGATCTGGCGAAGACGCGCGGCGCCAAGCGCGCCGTGACGCTGCCGGTGAGCGTGCCCTCGCACAGCAGCCTCATGCGCGGCGCGGGCGAGAAGCTGCGGGCGAAGCTCGGGACACTCACCGTGCGTGCGCCCGCGGTCCCGTACGTGAGCGCGGTGGATGCCCGTCCGCACTCCGAGCCGGCGGACATCGTAGACGTGCTCGTGCGGCAGATCTCGAGTCCGGTGCGCTGGACGGACGCGCTCCGCGCGCTCATCGGCTACGGGGTCGCGCAGGTGATCGAGTGCGGTCCGGGGAAGGTGCTGACCACGCTCAATCGCCGCATCGAGCGGCGGCCCGACTTGAGCTTCCTCGCGCTCGAGGATCCGGCATCCATCGACACGGCGCTCAGCGCCACGGGAGCGGCTTCCCATGCTTGAGAACCAGATCGCCCTCGTCACCGGCGCCTCGCGCGGCATCGGCAACGGCATCGCCCTGGCCCTCGGCGCTGCGGGCGCGCGCGTCATTGGCACGGCAACCAGCGCGGAGGGCGCGGCGCGGGTCACCGAGGCGCTGGCGTCGCACGGCTACCCGGGACACGGCGCGGTGCTCGATGCCGCCGACCCCGCCTCGATCGATGCGTTGATGGCGCAGCTCGAGAAAGCAGGCGAGGCGCCCACCATCCTCGTCAACAACGCGGCGATCACCCGCGACATGCTGCTCCTGCGCATGAAGCCGGAGGACTGGGATACGGTGATCGCCACCAATCTCACCGCGGTGTTCCGCCTGTCCAAAGCGTGCGTGCGGCACATGATGAAGGAGCGGCGCGGCCGCATCGTCAACCTCACTTCGGTGGTGGGGCTGACGGGGAACCCGGGGCAGGCGAATTACGCCGCCGCCAAGGCGGGGATTCTGGGGTTCACCAAGTCGCTCGCGCGCGAGCTCGGCTCGCGTGGCATCACGGTGAACGCGGTGGCACCCGGATTCATCGACACCGACATGACGCGCGCGCTGAGCGAGGAGCAGCGGGCGGCGCTGCTGCGCCAGATACCGCTGGCAAGGCTCGGCACGCCGGCCGAGGTTGCCGCCGCGGTTCTTTTCCTCGTCTCGCCGCAGTCGGCCTACATCACCGGCGAGACGCTGCACGTGAATGGCGGCATGTACATGCCGTGAGGGTCTGCCGACCGTTGCTCACAAGCGACGCACGCGGCCGGGCAGTCGGGCGGGTCACATGCCGCGCGTGCCGGCTGCGGGCGCGGCTGCAACGGGCGCGATCTCCGGGGCCGTTGAGGCGCGGCCCACGCGTTGGAGCGGCGCGACAGGCGCGCCCGGCCGGCGTTGCGCGCGTCGCCGGTGGGGCAGTTTCGCGAGTAAAAACAATCACTCCCGGCTGGCACGCCCGAGTGGCACCCCCCGGGGGGTTCCCCTACAATACCGCGCCCGCTGCCCGCGAGGGGGAGCGCCGCGCGCGTTTTTTGCCTATATCTACCTTATAAGGACCAACCGCTAATGAGCACAGTTGAGCAGCAGGTCAAAGCCATCGTGGCCGAGCAGCTGGGCGTCAAACAGGAACAGGTCACGGACGATGCGTCGTTCGTGGACGATCTCGGGGCCGATTCGCTCGACACGGTCGAGCTGGTGATGGCTCTCGAGGAGGAGTTCGAGATCGAGATCCCCGACGAGGACGCCGAGAAGATCACCACCGTCCATCAGGCCATCGACTACATCAACGAGCGCCGCAGCAAGTCCTGATCCCACTCAGGCCCCTGCAGGAAGCATGAGCAAGCGGCGCGTCGTCGTAACAGGTCTTGGAGTGGTGTCTCCGGTCGGGAGCACCGTCCAATCGGCATGGGACGCCATCCTGCGCGGCGAGAGCGGCATCGGTCCCGTGACGCGCTTTGACGTCTCCGCCTTCCCCGCCCGCTTCGGCGGGCAGGTGCGCGAGTTCGACGTCGCGCAGTACATCCCGCAGAAGGAAGCGCGCCGCATGGACGAGTTCATGCACTACGGCGTCGCCGCCGGAGTGCAGGCCGTCACCGACAGCGGCATCGATTTCTCCAGGACCGATCCCAACCGCGCGGGCGCCGTGTGCGGCTCGGGCATCGGCGGACTGTGGACGATCGAGGAGGACTTCGAGGCGTACCTGAAGGCGATGAACCCGCGCAAGATCTCGCCGTTCTTCGTGCCGGCGACCATCATCAACATGATCGCCGGGCACCTGTCCATCCGCTACGGGCTGAAGGGACCGAACCTCGGCGTCGTGACCGCCTGCACGACCTCGACGCATGCCATCGGGCTCGGGATGCGTACCATTCAGTACGGTGATGCGGACGTCATCATCGCCGGGGGCGGCGAGATGGCCACCACGCGCTGCGGGCTCGGCAGCTTCGGCCAGGCGAAGGCGCTCTCGACGCGCAACGATGCGCCGCAGGAGGCCAGCCGGCCGTGGGACAAGGACCGCGACGGCTTCGTGCTGAGCGATGGCGGCGGCGCGGTGCTGCTGGAAGAACTCGGGCACGCGCGCTCGCGCGGCGCGCGCATCTACGCCGAGCTCGTCGGCTTCGGCATGAGCGGCGACGCGCACCACATCACGGCTCCTCCCGAGGATGGCGAGGGGGCGCGCAGCGCGATGGTCAACGCGCTGCGTGATGCCGGCCTGAACGCCGCCGAGGTGCAGTACGTCAACGCGCACGCGACGTCGACGCCGCTCGGCGATGCGGCCGAGACGGTCGCCATCAAGCGTGCGTTCGGGGAGCACGCCGGGCGGCTGGCAGTGAGCTCCACCAAATCCATGACCGGTCACCTGCTCGGCGCTGCCGGTGTAGTCGAGGCGATCTTCTCGGTGCTCGCGATCCGCGACAACGTGGCGCCGCCCACCATCAACTACCGCACCCCCGATCCCGAGTGCGACCTCGACTACGTACCCAACACCGCGCGGCAGATGAAGATCGACGTGAGCCTCTCGAACTCGTTCGGCTTCGGCGGCACCAACGGCTCGCTGATCTTCCGGCGCTTCAACGCCTGAGCGCTGCAGCACCCCGCAAAATTTCGCC
>Ga0306925_10004172_pt1 | contig 12980 bp, 10 predicted proteins | sample flu12Cox44000176_FD_203755 | JGI IMG/M metagenome (GOLD analysis project Ga0306925, IMG submission 203755) | Lab enrichment of tropical soil microbial communities from Luquillo Experimental Forest, Puerto Rico - flux8day.12C.oxic.44.000.176 (v2)... | ecosystem: Environmental > Terrestrial >...
GCCGTTGACCGCCATCGCGTTGAAGAGCAGCGGTCGGAGCGCCGGGCTGGCCAGGATGTACCGCCAGCCATCGAGCAGGTCACGCGCCCGCAGCCGTGGGGTACCCGTGCGCTCCGGCCGGGGCTCGCGCCCGCCGGCCGCCCGGATCCCCGCAGCCGAGAGCAGGTAGCTGACCGCGTCGGCCAGCACGGTGGTCACCGGGCCGAACAGCCCGATCGCCGCACCGCCGATGGGCGGGCCGACCACGATCGAGGTCCAAGCCGTGGACTCGAACCGGGCGTTCGCAACGAGCAGGTCCTCCGGCCGCACGATCGTCTTCAGGTACGCGCCGCTGGCCGCGTTGAAGGCGATCTTGGCCGCAGCGACGATCACCGACACGACCAGTAGCTGGGCGAAGCTGAGCCAGCCGAGCGCGAACGCGGCCGGGATGCTCAGCAGCGCCGCGAACCGGGCCAGGTCCATGCCGATCATCACCGGCCGCTTGCGGCGGAACTCCATCCAGGGGCCCAGCGGCACCGCCACCGCCGCCCCGGCCGCGAGCCCCGCCGCGGAGAGCGCGGACACCTCGGCCGGTCCGGCGTGCAGCACCCGGATCGCGATCACCGCGAACGCGCCGAACCCGAATCCGGTGCCGTACGCGCTGACCGCGTACGCCGCCCACAACCACCCGAACTGCCGCCCCAGCGACCGCCTCGCCATGTGGTGCACGCCCTCGCCGTCTTCTGACCAGACAACCCCACGTTGATCAGTGCGATCCAAGCGAGCAGGCAGCCCGCCGATCAAACAACCGCCCGGCCGGCGTGCCACAACGCCGCGTTGTGCCTTGGGTGCCTTAGGGTCGGTCGGCGTGGACCTCGATGCCGTGCGCACGTTCGTGGCCGCCGCGGACGCGGGCCAGTTCTCCGAGGCCGCCACCGATCTGTCGATCACACAGCAGGCCGTGTCCAAGCGGATCGCGGCGCTGGAGAAGGACCTCGGGGTGCCGCTGTTCACCCGCACGGCGCGCGGCGCCCAGCTGACCATCGACGGGCAGGCCTTCCTGCCGCATGCCCGTGGCCTCCTCCAGGCCGAGGAACGGGCGGCCGCCTCCGTGCGTCCCGGCCGCCGCGCGCTGCGTGTCGACGTGATCGCCCGGCGGCTGGGAACGGCAGGCCTGCTGCGCGACTTCCACCGGGCGCATCCGCGCACCGAACTCGACGTGGTAACCCTGTTCGATGCCGACGCGGCCATTGCCGCGATCGATGACGGCACGATCGACGCGTCCTTCCGTGCCGTCACCATGCCCGGGCGGCAGCTTCCCGGTGGGATCAAGGCGATGCGAGTCCTCGACGAGCCCGTCCAGCTCCTCACCGGGCCGAACCACAAGTTCGCCACCGCCCGCGCGGTCACGCCCGCCCAGCTCGCCGGGCACCGGATCTGGATGCCCGGCTATGTCGCCGGAACCGAGTGGGCCGCGTACTACGACGAGCTCGCCGCCGAGTTCGGGATCACCATCGACGCCGTCGGCCCCAACTTCGGCACCGAGACCCTCATGGACGCGGTCGCCGACTCCCCGGACCTGGCCACGTTCGTCGGCGAGCTGACCCGGCTGCTCTGGCCCGCCGACTACGACCTGCGGCGCATCCCGCTGACCGGCCCGGAACCGGTCTACCCGCACTCGCTGCTCTGGCGTGCCGACAACCCGCACCCCGCGCTCCGCGCCTTCCGCCGCTGGCTCGGCTCGCAGCCGTCCGGCCGCCGCGGCACCGGCACCTGGACGCCGTCATGGGCGCGGCGGCAGGCGCCACCCCGCGAGCCTGCCGCCGGCGACCCCGGCGCTAGCCGTCGATGAGGGCCGCGGCGATCCTGGCGACGTGTTCCTCCGGCCGGCCGAACAACTGGCCGGTGCCGTGCGCGCGCTTGAAGTAGCGGTGCGCGTCGTGCTCCCAGGTGATGCCGATGGCCCCGTGCAGCTGGATCATCTGTCCCGCCGCCCGGGTCAGCGCCTGCGAGCAGTACGCCTTCGCCGCCGCCGCGAGCATCCCGAGCCTGGCTGAGTCCGCGCCCGGGTCCCCCTCGGCACCGGCGGCGGCGAGCGCTGCGGCGTAGCACAGCGAGCGCGCCGACTCCACCAGCACGTGCAGATCGGCCATCCGGTGCTGAAGTGCCTGGAAGCTGCCGATGGGCCGGCCGAACTGAACCCGAGTCTTGGTGTAGGCGACGGTCAGCTCCAGCGCCCGCTGCGCCGCGCCCGCCTGCTCGGCAGCCAGCGCGATGCAGGCGAGGTCCCTGGCCCGTGCCAGCGCCCGGATGCCTGCGCCGGGGCCGAGGCACCGTCCCGGCGCTCCTTCCAGGGCGACGACGGCCAGCCGCCGCGTGGTGTCCATGGTGGTCACCGCCCGCCGGGTGACGGCAGGGTGCGCCGGGTCCACTTCGAACAGGCCGATTCCGTCCGGCGTCCGGGCCGCTGCCAGCAGCACGCCAGCGGCGTCGCCGTCGAGCACGTGGTGCGCCTCCCCGGCGAGCGCCCTTACGCGACCAGACCCGCTCGCGGCGAAGGCGGGCCCGGCGGGATCCCACTGCCCGGCCCGGGGTGCCCAAGCCAGGGCCGCAACCGTGGTGCCGCTGGCGATGCAGGGCAGCAGCCGCTGGCACGCTTCTTCGTCCCCCGAGGCGAGCAGGGCTTGCCCGGCCAGCACCGCCGAGCCGAGCAGCGGCGCAGGCACCAGGCCCCGGCCGAGTTCCTCCAGCACGATGCTGGTCTCCACCGGTCCGGCGCCCGCGCCGCCATAACGTTCAGGGATCGCAAGCCCGGCCACCCCGATCTCACCGCACAACCGCTGCCACAGCAGCACGTCGTACCCCGGCCCGGGCCCGTCGCCCGCGCCGGGTCCGCGGCCCGCGCCGGGGTCTTCGTCCTCGCTTGGCGCTCCGGCCGTGCCGGGCTCCGCGGCAGCCGCCGTGCGCTGGCGGGCCAGCAGGCCACGGACCGCGTCGCGCAGGTCTCGCTGTTCGGTGGTCAGCTCCACGCGGGCTCCCCGGCTGCGGCCGGCCGCTCGGCGGTGGACTGCGCGACGGCCGGTTGGCCGGCGGTCGGCAGGCCCACCGCCGGGTCCTCGGCTGCGGTTGGTCGTTGGGCGGTTGGCGGGTCTGCGGGCGGCGGGTCCACGGTTGGTGGTGCCACGGTTGTCTGTCGGTCGGCCCCATCTGCGCTGGCTGGTGCCGAGATCGCGGCCATGACCCTGGCCCGGTGCTCGGCCTGGCTGCCCCACGCCCCGGCCAGCGCACGCACCTTCAGCAGCCACAGGTGCAGGTCGTGCTCCTCGGTGTAGCCGATCGCGCCATGTACCTGGAGGGCAGTCCGGGCGGCACGGCGGGCCGCGTTGGTGCAAGCCACCTTGGCCGCCGACACGTCCCTGGCCACGTGCTTGTCGTCCTCGTCCAGCGCGGCGGCCGCGGCTTCCAGCAGAGGCCCGGCGAACTCTAGGCCGATCGCCACGTCGGCGAGCTGGTGCTTGACCGCCTGGAACGCCCCGATCGGGCGGCCGAACTGGGTCCGCAGCCCGGCATGCCGGACGCTGGCCTCCAGCAGGGCACGGCCCGCGCCGAGCAACTGCGCGGCACAGGCCAGCGCACCCGCGTCGAGCGCGCGGGCTATCGCGCTGGCCACCGTGGGGCCTCGGGCCAGCACCTGGCCGCCAGTCACCTGCGACAACGACCGGCCCGGGTCCACGGACCGATACCGGGCACCCGGAGCGGCGAGCCGCACCGTGTCACCCGCGGCAAGCAGGACAAGGCCGGCGACGCCGGTGTCCACCGCCCACGGCAGCCACGGCGGCATGGCCGCCGTGGCGATCAGTTCCCCGGCGGCCAGCCCGGCGAGCCACGGAACGGGCCAGCCTCGAACGGCGAAATCCCCTCCGGCCGTGTCCCCGTCGGCCGTATCCCCGGCGGTCAGGTCGGCGGGCTCTGTGCCAGCGGAAAGCGCGGCGAGGAGCACGGGAACGGCGGCGACCGACTCGGCCACCGGGCCGGGAACGGCGTGATGCCCGAGTTCCTCGCAGGCGACCGCGACGTCGGCGACGCTGGCGCCGAGACCGCCGTCGTGCTCGGGCACCGCCAGCGCCGTGACCCCTAGCGCGGCGAGGGCCCGCCACACGGCCAGCCCCGGAGCACGGTCACCCGCGGCCCACCTCCGGGCGGCGGCAGGTACCTCGGCATCAGCGAGCATGTCGTGCAACGACGCGGCGAACTGGGCCTGCTCGCCGGACCTGCCGGGGGTCATCGGGGCAGCCCCAGCAGCCGTTCGGCGATCACCGTGCGCTGGATCTCGTTCGTGCCCGCGTAGATCGGGCCGGCCAGGGAGAACAGGTAGCCGTCCAGCCAGCGCCCGGCCAGCCCCGCATCCCCGTCCGGTTCTAGGTTCCCGGCCAGCCCTGGGTCCCGGTCCGGCTCGGGGGAGGCCAGCTCGGCCCGTGGCCCGAGTAGGTCGAGCGCGGTTTCGTGCAGGGTAACGTCCAGTTCGGACCAGAACACTTTGCCGAGGCTGGACTCCGCGCCCAGGCTGCCACCCGCCGCCACCCGCGCGGCGGTCGCGTGGGTGTGCAGCCGGTAGGCCTGGGCGCCGATCCACGCGTCCACGACCCGGTCCCGCAGCGCGGTGTTGGCCGGGTCGCCGGCCTGGCGCCACAGTTCCACCAGGCGGGCGGCTGCCGCGCTGAACCGTCCCGGGCTGCGCAGCGACATGCCCCGCTCGTGGCTGGCCGTGCTCATCGCGACCCGCCAGCCGTCGCCTGGCTCGCCGATCACGTCCGCGGCGGGCACGGACACCTGGTCAAGGAAGATCTCGGCGAACCCGGTCCGCCCGCCAAGCTGGCGGATCGGCCGCACGGTGACGCCGGGAGCGCGCAGGTCGAACATCAGGTATGTCAGGCCACTGTGGCGCTGTGCCCCGGGCTCGGAGCGGAACAGGCCGAACGCCTTGTCCGCGAATGCCGCGCGGGAGCTCCACGTCTTCGTCCCCGACAGCAGCCATCCCCCGTCGGCCGCCGTGGCGGTGGCCCGGATCGAGGCCAGGTCGCTGCCCGCGTCAGGTTCCGACCAGGCCTGCGCCCACACCTCGTCCGCGGTCGCCATCGGCGGCAGCACCCGGTCCAGTTGCTCCGCGGTGCCGTGCGCGAACAGGGTCGGCGCCAGCAGGAAAAGCCCGTTCTGGCCGACCCGCACCGGGGCGGCGGCGGCGTAGTACTCCTCCTCGAAGACCAGCCAGTCCAGCAGCGGCGCGTCACGGCCGCCGTAGGCGACCGGCCAGGAAACCACCGACAGCCGCGCCGCGGCCAGTTCGTGCTCCCATTCCCGGTGCGCGGCGAATCCCTCGGCGGTATCCACCGACGGCAGCGGCCGCGCGGGCACGTGCGCCCGCAGCCAGTCGCGCACCTCGGCCCGGAACCGGCCGGGGCTGCTCCCCGGCTCCTGGCCGGAACTGGCCCCCGGGTCGTCGCTCACCCGCCCGCCTGCTTTGCCGTGCTGTTCTTCATGCCGTGGGCGTCCAGGCCGGCCAGCGAGTCTCCCGAGGTCTCCGCGTTGTGCGCGTGCGCCAGGTGGTGCAGGCCGAACACCGAGTCCATTCCCGGCCGCATGCCCATCAGGTCCTCGCACTGGTTCACCGCGCGCTTGGCCAGGGCCAGCCCGAAGGGCGGCATCGTGGCGATCTGCTCCGCCAGGGCAAAGGTCTCCTCCGCCAGCGAGGCACGGGGCACCACCCGGTTCACCATGCCCAGTTCGTAGGCGCGCTGCGCGCCGAACCGCGCCCCTGTGAACAGCGCCTCCTTGGCGAAACGCGGGCCGAGCACCCACGGGTGCGCGAAGTACTCCACGCCGGGGATCCCCATCCGCACCACCGGGTCGGCGAAGAACGCGTCGTCGGAGGCCACGATCAGGTCGCAGGACCAGGCGAGCATTAGCCCGCCAGCGATGCAGGCACCCTGGACCATCGCGATGGCGGGCTTGGGCATCTCCCGCCAGCGCCGGCACATGCCCAGGTAGACCTCCATCTCGCGGGCATACCGGGCGTCGGCGCCCGCGCGGCCCACGTGGTCCCACCACAGCACCGCCTGGCGGTCGAAGGAGGTATCCACGTCGCGGCCCGGCGTGCCGATGTCGTGCCCCGCGCAGAAGTGCTCGCCCTCGCCGGCCAGCACGATGACGGCGACCTCCGGCGAGTTCACCGCGCGGGCGAACGCCGCGTCCAGGGCGTAGGTCATCGCCGAGTTCTGCGCGTTGCGGTACCGCGGCCGGTTCAGCGTCACCACGGCAACCGGCCCGCGCTCGGAATAGCGGACCGGCCCCTCGCCGTCAGCAGCCTCGGTCATTTCGGTTCCTCTCGCAGCAGGCGCTTGAGCGGCTTGCCCGCCGGGGTGCGGGGCAGGTCATCACGGAACACGACAAGGCGCGGCACCTTGTAGCTGGCCAGCCGCTCCCGGCAGAACGCCACCACGGCCGCCTCATCCAGGGCAAAGCCGGGCCGGGTCAGTACATACGCCTTGCCGACCTCGCCGAGCCGGTCGTCGGGTACCCCGATGACCACCGACTCGGCGACGCCGTCCAGCCGGGCCAGCACCTGCTCCACCTCGGCCGGGTAGACGTTGAAGCCGCCGCAGATGTACATGTCCTTGAGCCGGTCGGTGATCGTCAGGTACCCGTCGGTGTCCAGGCGGCCGATGTCCCCGGTGTGCAGCCAGCCGCCGGCATCGATGGCGGCTCGCGTCGCCTCCGGATCGTCCAGATAGCCGAGCATCAGGTTCGGCCCGCGTAGCAGAACCTCGCCCGGGCCGCCGGGCTTGGCATCGTCGCCGTCCGGCCCAGCGATCCGCACCTCGAAGCCGGCCGCGGCCCGCCCCGAGGTGGTCGCCACGGTCTTCGGGTCGTCGCCGGGGCGGCACATCGTCGCCACCACCGCCTCGGTCAGCCCGTAGGCGGTGAGCACCGACTCGAAGGTCAGCTCGCGGCGCATCCGCTCGATCAGGGCGACCGGCACGATGGCCGCTCCGGTGACCGCGAGCCGCAGGCTGGACAGGTCGTGGGAGTCACGGTCGGGGTGGTCGAGGATCGTCTGGTAGATCGTGGGCGGCCCGGGCAGCACGGTGATCCGCTCGGACGCGACCAGCGACATGGCCCGCCCCGCGTCGTACACCAGTTGCGGCACCAGGGTCGCGCCGCTGACCAGGCACGCCAGGATGCCTGCCTTGTAACCGAAGCTGTGGAAGAACGGGTTGACCACCAGGTAGCGGTCCGCGCTGGTGAGCCCGCCGCACTCGGCCCACGCCGCGGCCACGGCCAGCGACTGCCGGTGTGCGGTCATCGCGCCCTTGCTCCGCCCGGTGGTGCCCGAGGTGAACAGGATGTCGCTCACGTCCCCGGGGTGCACCGCCGCGGCGCGCTTCTCCGCCGCGCTGGCCGGGACCGCCGCCGCCCGGTCCAGCAGCTCGGCCCAGCCGATCACCCCGTCCTCCGCGTCACCCGGGGGCGCGGATTCGGTGGCATCAGGCATCGGCACGCGGACCACGAGCCGCAGTTGCCCGGGAAGCTGGCCAGCCACGAGGCGTCGTTCTGCTGTGTAACTTTCAGCACCGGCGCCGGTGTGTGCCGCTTCGGTAGCAGCGGCGGTACGCAGCGCGGCGAATCGGTCGGTGCCGAGGAACCGGTCGGCGACGATCAGCACGGACGCGCCGCTGCGGGTGATCACGTCGAGCGCCTCGGGCCCGGTGAACCGGGTGCTGACCGGAACCAGCGTTGCGCCCGCGGACAATGCGCCGAACGCGGCGAGAATCCAGTGGTGAGTATTTGGAGACCAAATTGCAACTCGGTCTCCATGCGCCACGCCCTCGGCGATGAGCGCCCGCGCGACCGTGGTCGTCTGCCGAAGTAGCTGGTGGTAACTGATTCGCGGGCCCCCCGGCTCGGCGAGTGCAGGGCCGTCGCCGAACTTCCCCGCCGCGGCTCCGAGAGCGGCCGGGATGGTCAGCTCCACCAGGTGTGCCCTCCAACGAAGCAAGTGCTTGGTAGGCTGAGCCTACGCGCGGCGGGCAGACGCTGGCCAGCCACGGAGCTCCCGCGGGCCTGCAACCCCCCCTGCGGGCCCGCGGGTCCGTCGCAGGGGGAGGCACGAGTTGCGCTCCAGCCCGCAGGACGAGCAGTTCCGCCGCGGCATCCGCGAATGGCTCGCCGCCAATCTCACCGGCCATTTTGCCGCGCTGCGGGATGCGGGCGGCCCCGGGCGCGAGCACGAGGCGCATGCCGAGCGGGTGGCCTGGAACCGGCACCTGGCGGCCGCGGGATGGACCTGCCTCGGCTGGCCGCCCGAGCACGGCGGCCGCGGCGCCACGCTGGCGCAGCAGGTCATCTTCTACGAGGAGTACGCGCGCAGCCGCGCCCCGGCGCGGGTCGGCTACCTGGGTGAGGAACTGCTCGGGCCGACGCTGATCGCCTTCGGCACGCCGGAGCAGCAGCACAGGTTCCTCGAGCCGATCAGAACGGTCCAGGAACTCTGGTGCCAGGGCTACTCCGAGCCGGGCGCCGGTTCCGACCTGGCGGCGGTGTCGACCGCAGCGCGGCTCGACGGCGGGGAGTGGGTCGTCACCGGGCAGAAGGTGTGGACGTCCCTGGCGGTCGAGGCCGACTGGTGTTTCGTGCTGGCCCGCACCGAGCCGGGGTCCAAGCGCGGCGCGGGCCTGTCGTACCTGCTGGTCCCGATGCGGCAGAAGGGGATCACGGTCCGGCCGATCCGGCAGCTCACCGGCACCTCGGAGTTCAACGAAGTCTTCTTCGACGACGCGCGCACCCATGCCAGCCTGGTGGTCGGCGAGCCCGGCGACGGCTGGCGGGTGGCCAGGGCCACGCTGGCCATCGAGCGCGGCGTGGCCACCCTGGGCCAGCAGGTCGGTTTTGAGCGCGAACTGAACCGGCTGGTCGAGCTGGCCGGGCAGACCGGGGCGAGCAGCGACCCGCTGATCCGCGACCGGCTGGCCCGGGCGTGGATCGGCCTGGAGGCGATGCGCGCGCACGCGCTGCGCACGCTGTCCGCCGGTGCTGGCGGCACCGGGCCGTCGGAGCTGAAGCTGCTCTGGTCGCGGTGGCACCAGGACCTCGGCGAGCTTGCCATGGACGTGCAGGGCGCGCCGTCGATGGTGGCCCGCGGCGCGCCCTACGACCTCGACGAGTGGCAGCGGCTGTTCCTGTTCAGCCGCGCCGACACGATCTACGGCGGGTCCGACGAGATCCAGCGCACGATCATCGCCGAGCGGGCCCTCGGCCTGCCCCGCCAGGCCCGGTCATGACCCCGGTTCCCCCCGGGCCGCCCGCCGGGCGGGACCTGCTCGCCGGCAAGGTCGTGGTGGTCACCGCCGCGGCCGGCACCGGCATCGGCTCGGCCGTGGTGCGCCGCTGCCTGGCGGAGGGCGCCCAGGTCGCCATCAGCGACTCCCACGAGCGGCGGCTCGCCGCGGCGCACGACGAACTGGCCCACGAGTTCGGCGCGCGGGTGTGGTCTCAAGCCTGCGACGTGACCGTTGAGGAACAGGTCGGGGCGCTGATCGACGGCGCGGTGCGGCATTTCGGCCGGATCGACGTGATGGTCAGCAACGCAGGTCTCGGTGGCACGAGTTCGGTGCTGGAGATGACCGACGAGCAGTGGTCGCGGGTGCTCGACGTCACGCTGAACGGCACGTTCCGCTGCACCCGGGCTGCGCTGCGCCAGTTCGTCGCGCAGGGCCGCGGCGGCGCCGTGGTCAACAACGCCTCGGTACTCGGCTGGCGGGCGCAGCCGGGCCAGGCGCACTACGCGGCGGCCAAGGCCGGGGTGATGGCGCTGACCAGGTGCGCGGCGCTCGACGTGGCCGAGCACGGGATCCGGGTCAACGCGGTGGCGCCGAGCCTGGCCACGCACCCGTTCCTGGCCAAGGTGACCAGCGAGGAACTGCTCGCCGGCCTGGCAAGCCGGGAGGCGTTCGGCCGTGCGGCGGAGCCGTGGGAGGTCGCGAGCGTGATCGCGTTCCTCGCCAGCGACTACGCCTCCTACCTGACCGGCGAGGTCATCTCGGTCAGCAGCCAGCATCCGTAGGCTTGCGCGATCGATGGGAGAGCCCGGTGAACTCTCGCATTCTGCTCCGCGGCGGAGTGGTCGCCGACGGCATCGGGACGACCGTGCAGCGGGCGGACGTGCTGATCGAGGGGCCCAAGATCACCGCCGTCGGGCACGTCGACGTGCCGCCGGGCGAGTGTGAGGTGATCGACCTGGCCCCAAGCAGCGTGGTGTGCCCGGGGTTCATCGATGCCCACGCGCACGCGGAGGGGCCGTTGCTGGCTTCCGGGCGGCTGGAGGGCGCCCTCGCGCAGGGTGTGACCACCCTGGTCGTGGGCCAGGACGGAGAATCGTGGATCGGGGCTAACGCACGCACGGTGCAGTACCTGAACAGGTACTTCGCACCGGTCAACGGGGCACTGGAGGCGGCCGGGGACTTCGGCGTGGCCGACTTCGCCCAAGCGGTGACCGGCCGCCTGGCGCAGAATGTGGCCGTGCTCGCCTCGCAGGGAACCATCAGGCACAACGTCGCCGGGATGGCAGCCGGGCCGTTGACCGAGGCGGAGCGCGCGGCGGCGCGGCGTGAGGTCGAGGACGCGCTGGCCGCGGGCGCGGTGGGGCTGTCCAGCGGGCTCGACTACCTGCCGAGCCGGTTCGGGGCGGCCGGCGAGGTGGCCGACATGGCCAGGCCGCTGGCCGAGGCAGGCCGGCCGTACGTGTCGCACCTGCGCGGCTACGGCCCGGACGTCCGGGCCGGGCTGGGCGAACTCGCGGCGGTCGGGGCGGGCACGGGGGTGCGGGTGCACGCCAGCCATCTGTGGGGAGAGCCCGCCGACATCCAGGCCGCGATCACCGCCGCCGACGAGGCGGGGGCGGCGGTCACCTTCGACATGTACTTCTACCGGAGATCAAGCACGATCCTCGCGCAGTTGCTGCTCCCGCCCGAGGTGCAGGCCGGTGGCCCGGACCGGACGCTGGCCGCGCTCACAGATCCCGGGCAGCGGGCCGCCCTGCTCGCCGGCGACAAGCTCACCGAGTCTTACCTGCGCAACGTCTACCTGGGCACGGTGCCCGGTGACCTGGCCGGGTCCGCGGGGCTTTCTGTGGCCGAGGCGGCGGCGCGGGATTCGCGGCCGCCGGGGGAGTGGGTGCTCGATCTGCTCGTCGCGGCGGACCTCGGCGTCGGCGGTCACCTGGACCGGCTCGGCCTTACCGGCGATCAGCTGGCCTGGATCAGCTCCCACGACCGGCACTGCGCCGGATCCGATGGGATCTACCAGGGCCAGCACCCGCACCCGCGCGGTTACGGCGCGTTCGCCCGGCTCGCCGAGTACTACCTCGGCGCCGGGCCCGAGACCGGGTACCAGCAACTGGCCCGGCACCTGGCCACCAACGCGGCCGACGTCTACGGCCTGCGCGACCGGGGCCGGCTCGCCGAAGGGATGGCCGCCGACCTGTGCGTCATCGGTGCGGCCGGCCCGGCCGCCCGCGCCACCTACGACCGGCCGCGCGAACTGGCGGCCGGCGTGGCGCACGTCATCGTGAACGGCGTCCCCGTCTGGCCGGATTCCGACCTGGGAGCGGACGAACTCCCGGGCCGGTTGGTCAACTAGTCACCATGCCCGTGCCCGGAAACACACAGCCAGCGGTCAGCCAATCGTCAGGTCCCGGCGGGTGCCACTGCTCTACGATCAACCTATGAGTCCGCTCACTGGCGTACTAACCGAGGCCTGGGCGCTATACCGGCGGTTCGCGGGCCACTTCCTGCTGATCTCTTTCGTGATCTACGTGATCGCGGCGATCCTGATCTCCCTGCTCTCGCTCGCCCATGTCGTGGGTGCGATCCTCGGGGCCATCGTCAGCATCGCAGCCACCTATGTACTCCAGGCAACGCTGATCAAGGCGGTGCAGGATGTCCGCGACGGGCAGGTTGACATGGACCTGACCCAGACGGTGCAGGCCGCGCTGCCCTTCGTCCTGCCGGTGATCGGGGCATCCATCCTGGCCGCCATCGGCATCACGATCGGCTTGATCCTGCTCGTCGTGCCCGGCCTTGTCCTGCTGACGTTCTGGTGCCTTATCGTCCCGTTCATCGTGCTCGCGGGGTCGGGGGTATTCGAGTCGTTCGGCAACAGCTGGCGCACCGTGCGTGGTTACGCGTGGCGGGTGTTCGGCACCTATGTGCTGGTGGTCCTGATCCTGATCGCGTTCACCATCGTCCTCGGCCTGATCCTTCTGGTCCTGCCGGTGTGGCTGCGCAACTTCGTGAACAACGTCGTCGCAGGCACGCTGATCGCGCCGTTCCTGGCACTGGTGGCCACGCTCATCTACTACCGGCTGACCGCCGCGCACGCCGGGCAGCCGTACGTCGCCACCGGCCCGGAGGGTGAGACGGTCTGGGAGCCCCCAAGCGCCACCGGGCCCGCACACCCCGCCGAGCCCCCGTACCCCACCGTGCCTCCCACCCCAGGGGCTGCACCGAGCCCGCCCCCTGCAGACTCCACGCCACCGCCCCCGCCGCCACCGGGCCCTCCGCCGTCGGCCCCACCGCCGTCGGCCCCACCGCCGTCGGCCCCACCGCCGTCGGCCCCACCGCCGTCGGCCCCACCGCCACCGGATTCGACCACGCCGTATCCCACGCAACCAGGCCCGACGGAGCCCCCGCCGACCGCTCCGCCATACCGGGGCCCAGACGACCCATCATCGCCGAACGCCCCCTGACCCATCGCGGTCCGCGCGGGTGCGCGACACATTCGTAGGGGTCCCACATCTTGGCTGGTTATGATGGGAGTCTGGTTGTGATATAGCAACCAGACGAGGAGCGTCCATGACCGAGCTGTCGCTTGCGGAGCTGGAGGCTGAGCGGGACCGGCTGTATGCGCAGCTGGCGGAGGTGGGTGACTTCCGCCGCGGGTCGGTGAGC
>Ga0306925_10004173_pt1 | contig 12979 bp, 12 predicted proteins | sample flu12Cox44000176_FD_203755 | JGI IMG/M metagenome (GOLD analysis project Ga0306925, IMG submission 203755) | Lab enrichment of tropical soil microbial communities from Luquillo Experimental Forest, Puerto Rico - flux8day.12C.oxic.44.000.176 (v2)... | ecosystem: Environmental > Terrestrial >...
ACCGCCGCGACAAAGCCGAGCATGAGGTCGCCGCCAAGGCTGCCTTTGCCGCCGCCGAGATATTGCGCCAGGAGCGGGAGCGTCAGGTTGCCGCCCTTGTCGGCCGCGCGGATGACATCCTGTCCGACGAGGTTCGCAGCGGCGAGCCCGAACAGGGTTGTACCTGCGAAAAAGGCGCCGGCCAGAAACATCACCCAAACCACCGAGCGCCGCGCGGTCCTTGCGTCCGGGACGGTGTAGAACCGCGTCATGACGTGCGGCAAGCCGGCAAGGCCGAGCGTGTAACCCAGCCCGAGCGATATCTGGTCGAACGGATTCTTCAGGTAGTTGCCCGGCAGCAGGTACTTGGCGGTGTATTTCTGCTCGGCATCCGCAAACAACGTGAGCGGATTGAATTGGATCATCGACAGGATCATGACCAGAATGATTGCGCCGGCGCCGAGCATCAGCACCGCCTTGACGATCTGAACCCAGGTGGTCGCCAGCATGCCGCCGAAGGCGACATAGATGATCATGCTGGTGCCGACGAAAATCACCGCCCAGTCGTAGGAGATTCCGGTGAGCAGGCGCACCAGCACGCCCGCACCGGCCATTTGCGGCATCAGATAGGCGAAGTTGACGACCACGGTTCCGGCGATTGCGGCAAGAAGCGAGGTTCGCGTCTGCATCCGGCTGCGGATGATGTCGCCGAGCGTATACTTTCCGGTATTCCGCATCGGTTCGGCGATCAGGAACAGCACGGTGCAGAACGCGACCAGCGGTCCGAGCGCGTAAAATGCGCCATCCATGCCGTAAAGCGCCGTCAATCCGGTGAAGCCGAGAAAGGCGGCGGCGCTGCACCAGTCCCCGGCGAGCGCAAAACCATTCTGCGCGGCGGTCAACTGGCTGTCGGCGGCGTAAAAGTCGGCCGTCGTCGAGGTGCGTTTTGCCGCCCAATAAGTGATGCCAAGCGTGATCAGGAGGATGACGACGAAAATGCCAAGCGTCGGGTTCATTTCATCATCCTCGCTCGGAGATTTCGCTTGCGGCCTTGGCTGCGAGCGGGTCGAACCTGTCCGCGGCGATGCGCCCGTAGACAATCGCCAGCAGCCACGACAGCAGATAGTTGAATGCGATCAACGCGAATCCGAGATTGACCGAGCCGACGACCCGCGTTCCCATCAAATCCTTCGCGAAACCTGCAAGCGCAGTCAGGCCGATGTAGCCGACCATGAAGATGATCGTCATCGGCACCAGAAACCTGAGCTTTTCGGCAATCAGCCGCTTGACCAAGGCGTGTGCAGCCTCAAGCGATGCCCCGTTGCGAGCCATGGTCCCTCCCTCGATGCTTGATTTGGCCCCGCTACTAGCGGCGGGTTGGCCGGAAGCGTCGCCCACACAAGCGCCGTTTCGAGCCCGGCTTCCTTATCCGCAAAACGTGAAGTGACAAAATGAATAATCGTGATGATCAATATCGCGTTTGACGATGATGGAGCCCGCAATGAATTTCGATATCGACTGCCTTCGTTCATTCATGGTGGTCGCCGACACCATGAGCGTCTCGCGCGCCGCCGAAAGCATCGGCCGTTCGCAATCGACCGTCAGTCAGCAGATCGCCAAGCTCGAGGCCCAGATCGGCAAGAGCCTGTTGAGCCGGCGCAAGGGCCGCGTGATCAACCTGACGTCGGAAGGCAGCAAGCTCGTGCAATACGCCCGCCGCATCCTTGCGCTCAACGACGAGGCCTATGCCTCGATGTCCGACGATGTGTTGAGCGGTTTTGTCCGGCTCGGCGTGCCACTCGATTTCTTCGGCCGCGACTTCACCTCGTGGCTGGCGCGATTCAAGAACAGGCATCCGATGGTCGGGCTCGAAGTCGAAGCCAACCAGTCGGAGAATCTGATAAAACGCAGCGCCCGCGGCGAATTCGACCTGGCGTTCTTCAAGCAGCCGACCGGCGCAAGAAACGGCGCGGTTGCGCTTCGCGAACAACTTGTGTGGGTGGGCGGCCCGAACTACTCCGCCGACGCCGCCGACTCCGTGCCGCTGATCCTGTTTCCGGAAGGCTGCGCCTATCGCAATTGTGCCGTCGCCGCGCTGAGGGATCACAAGCAAGCATGGCATCTCAGTTTCGTCAGCCCGAGCTTTGAATGCCTGAAATCGGCCGCCGTCGAAGGGATGGGGATCACGGTGCTGGCGCGGGCGCTGGTCACACCGCCGCTGCGGGTGGTCCGTCACTTGCGCCTGCCGCAACTTCCGGCCATCGAACTGGCCTATTCGTTCGGCCGCCGCAGCAACTCACGCCTCGTCGGCGAACTCGCCCATTATCTGGCGGACAGTCTGGTCAATGCCGGGACCACGACGGCTCCGCGGCTGGCCTCCTGATCGGGGGCGGCTCAGCCCCCAGCGCCTGGCCGCAAGCAGCCGGCGAGGTCAGGCAGGCCCGAAATCAGATGTTCAACAGCCTGCGCGCGTTCGCCTTCAGCACTTTCGGCCTGATATCGTCGCGGATGTCGAGCTTGGCAAAGTCCGACAGCCAGCGGTCGGGCGTAATCACCGGCCAGTCCGAGCCGAACAGCATCTTGTCCTGCAGAATCGAATTGATGTAGCGCACGAGAATCGGCGGAAAATATTTCGGCGACCATCCCGAGAGGTCGATATAGACGTTGGGCTTGTGGGTCGCGACCGAGAGCGCTTCCTCCTGCCATGGGAAGGATGGGTGGGCGAGGATGATCTTGAGGTCGGGAAAGTCCGCCGCCACATCGTCCAGATACATCGGACTGGAATATTTCAGCCGCATCCCCATGCCGCCTCGCATGCCGCTTCCGACCCCGGTCTGGCCGGTGTGGAACAATGCGATGGCGCCGCCGTCGCTGATGGCCTCGTAGAGCGGATAGGCCATGCGGTCGTTCGGATAGAAGCCCTGCATGGTCGGGTGAAACTTGAAGCCCCTGACGCCGAATTCCTCGATCAGCCTGCGCGCTTCGCGAACCCCGAGCTTGCCCTTGTGGGGATCGATGCTGACGAAGGGAATCAGCACATCGGAATTTTGCGCGGCGATCTCGAGCATTTCGTCATTGTTGTAGCGGCGGAAACCGGTCTCGCGTTCGGCGTCGACCGGGAAGATCACTGCCGCGATTCTTTTGGCGCGGTAGTAGGCTGCGGTCTCCGGCACCGTTGGCGGATGCTTGTTGGGGGACTTGAAGTACTCGGCCATCTGCGCCTGAAAATCGTCATAGCCGTCGTCGCCATGCATGCCGCAGGGTTCCTCGGCGTGGGTATGGATGTCGATCGCCACGACGTCTTCGACATTGGGCAGCGTCAGCTTGGGCATTTCAGCTCCCTTGGAACGACGGTCTTGAAATTGATTATATTCTATAACTATATCGCCGGCACGGACAGGATTTCAAAAAAAGGCGCGGATGCCGCCGGGGCGGCTCGAGACGCGGCTTCAAAAAGGCCCTGTTTGGATTGACATTTGCAGGCTCAATGGCTTAGAAACCGCGCGTCCCGGGCGGCGCGGCCGCCGGCGGGCAAAAGATCATTTGCCATTTTTGGCTTTCCCGAACGATCGTGCCGGACGCGGCCTTTCAAAGCATTAGGATTGTATCATGAAAGTCCGTAACTCGCTGAAATCGTTGCGCGGTCGTCACCGCAACAACCGTCTGGTCCGCCGCAAGGGCCGGGTGTACGTGATCAACAAGGTCCAGCGCCGTTTCAAGGCGCGCCAGGGCTGATCTGGCCGAAACCATCGCTGATCCAGGATGGTGGAGCCACGGCGGAGGCACTTTTCGGCACCTATCGGGGTTGTTCCCATCACGGGTGTTTGACGCCAGGCTTGCTTTGCAAGCGGCATTTCGTGCGTCTAAACTTTGACGATGGTTTTGAGATTCCTCAGCAGCCGCGGCTTCCGGATAGCCGTTATCACCAGCGCGATGATCGCCGCCGCGCCCGTCCTTGCGCTCGCACAGGACCCGCCGACCAGCCTGCCGAAGCAGCAGAAGAAATTGCCGGAGGCGCCAGGCAAATTGCCGAAGGTCGGCGCTGACAAGACGCGCGGGCTCGATTTCCTGTTCGGCGCGCTGAAGGCCGCACCCGACGAGGCCAGCGCCAAACATGTCGAAGCCCGGATCTGGGCGGTCTGGCTGCAGACGCCGAGCGATACCGCGGCCTTGCTGATGCTGCGCGCCAAGGCGGCGATGGATGCCCAGCAGTCCGATGTCGCATTGAAGCTTCTCGACGCGGTGATCAAGCTGCGCCCCGACTACATCGAAGGATGGAACCGGCGCGCCACGCTGTACTACCTGAAGAACGACTACGCCCATTCACTGCGCGACATCGAGCAGGTGCTGATCCGCGAACCCCGTCACTTCGGCGCGCTGGCAGGACTGGGGATGATCATGCAGGAGCTCGGTGACGATAAACGCGCGCTCGAGGCATTTCGCAAAGCGCTCGCCATCAACCCGCACCTGGAAAAGGTCCCCGAACTGGTCAAGACGCTCGGCGAGAAGGTCGAAGGCCGCGACATCTAGCCGAGCGGATCCGACATTCGCTTCCACCAAACGCGTGACCGCGATCGGCGGCCGGCAGATCGCGCTTTAGTGCAAGAGATCGCTGCCGTGGGCCGTCAGGCCGCCATGCGCCACCACTGCCTGGAGCTGTTGAAGCTCAGCTTCCAGCTGCTCGTTGATCAAAAGCAGCGCCCGCAGCGCACCCCGAATGTCGCCGTTGCACCTGGCAACGATCTCGTCGATGGCCGATTCATTCAATCTGGAAGTCATCGAAAACCCCTCCAATGTTGCGGTGGGACAATTCTTTTATGACAAAGGCGTTGCTGTGAATTGCGAGGATAAGCAAGGCGGTCGAAGCTTTGAGGGCAGATCGCAAGAGTTCCACCCGCGCTTATAGAAAGCCGGCGATGACGGCTGTATGAATTGGGCGGCGTTCTGCGCCCTGCACAGTGGAAAACTCTTGAGGTCGCAGGCCAGGCCAAATCCTTCTGCTTCCCCGCCGCAACCTTTTCTGTGCGTCGACCGATCCGGATTTTATTTATGATAACTATCATATTCGCGGCGGCGCTATTGGTGCTGGCTTTGGGCACGTGGGGTGGCGTGATCGCCCTGCAGCGTATCTATCCTCCGCAAGGCGCGATGATCGAGGTTCTGGGCGCTACGCTCAACGTCGTCGATATCGGGCCGCGCGGCGGCCATCCCGTGGTGCTGATCCACGGGGCGAGCTCGAATCTCGAGGCCATGCGCAAACCGCTCGGCAACCGGTTGGCCGAAAAGCATCGCGTGATCCTGGTCGATCGGCCCGGCCATGGCTGGAGTTCCCGCGCTCGCAACGAGGATTCGACGCCGCAGGCCCAGGGCCGGATGATCGAGGAGGCACTTGCGAAACTGGACGTCGGCCGAGCGATTCTGGTGGTGCACTCGTGGGCCGGTGCGCTGGGTGCGCGGATGGCGCTCGATTTTCCAGGGCGTATCGCGGGTCTGGTGATGCTGGCGCCGGTCGCCTATCCATGGCGAGGTGGCGTCGGCTGGTACAACGAGCTCGTCGCCATGCCCGTGATCGGACCTCTGCTTGCCTATACGATCACGCTGCCGCTCGGCCTGCTTCTCGCCGCGCCTGGCGCCCGCAACGTGTTCCTGCCGCAGATCATGCCAGACGATTTTGTCCGCGAGAGCGCGACGCCGCTGTTGCTGCGTCCGCGCGAATTCCTTGCCAACGCCCGCGATCTTGTAACGCTGAAGGCAGCCGTGGCAGAGCAGGCGCCGCGCTATGGGGAAATCGAAGTGCCGACCGTGGTGATTTCGGGGGATGTCGACAAGACGGTCTCGACAAGCATTCACTCCCGCCCATTTGCCTGCGCCGTTTCTGGCGCGAAGCTGATCGTGCTGGAAGGCGTCGGGCACATGATCCAGAACGCCGCACCTGAGGTCATTGTGCGAGAGATCGATGCCATGATCGAAAAGCAAGCGTGCGGAATCACCGCTGCGGCAAACTAGTAATCGAGAACGCGGTTTGCTTCAAAACCAGACGCTGTCGGGATTTGCAGTCCAGGTCACTGCATGACGCATCCGGCGATGCCGTATCATTTGCCACTATGAAAAACACGCGATCGCGTGGGCCAGAAATCGGCGGAACGCGCCATGGAATGACAAGGTCTGGCACGACCGCTTCGTCACCCGGCGCAATGTTGATGGTCAACACCGGCCCGCAACATGGCGAGGCGATTGGTGATTACTCCGGCGATCGGTTGTATCACGCCAGTCGGGCGCAAAGGGAATACCAGAGCCTGATCAACCAATCAGGTTTCGAAACCATCGACCATGTCGTCGAGGACCCGCGGGCCGGCGAACGGCTTTGCCGGTTGGGCATGGGAAAATGGCGCGGAGGAGGGCGCGCCCGTCGCGGCCCTCCCGCGCGCCTTATGGCTCACTTGCCCTTGATTTTGCCGTCCTTGTCGAACTGCGAAATAAAGGCCCAGAGATCGTTGACCTCTTTCTCGTTCTTGATCCCTGCAAAGACCATCTTAGTGCCCGGAATCTTCGCCTTCGGGTCCTTGATGTATTCCTTGAACTGGGCCTCGTTCCAGGTGATGCCGGAATTCTTGTTGGCGTCGGAATAGTTATAATCGGCCGCGGTGCCCGACTTGCGGCCGTCGATCCCGTTGAGCTCGGGCCCGACCTTGTTCTTGGCGCCCTCTCCGATCGCGTGACAGGCAAGGCACTTGTTGAACGATGCCTTGCCGGCCTCGGCGTCCTGCGCCAACGCTGCGGTCGCGGCCGCTGATGATGCGATGATGACCAGCGCACTCAATGCAAATTTCTTCATTATCTGCCCTTCGTTGCTTCGGGGTTGCACATGTGGCCCTCCACTGAGGAGGTTTGTGGCATAGGGCGTGCCTGATGGACAAGACCTGCCAATGACCGGCGGCTTGGCTGGCTCGCCGATATTGCTGGCGCATCGACCGCTTGCGGCCTACCCAAACCGTCCAAGACGTGCTTGATTCCTCTTCATAAATCGGCAACGTCGCGAACCTTGTTTGCCTGCCGGAGGAACTCACATGGCCATCCTGATGCCCGCGCCGGATCAGGCGGTGTTGGATCGCCGCAATACCATCGTCAAGGCGTTACGCGCCATCGTGCCGGGTGAAGGCGTGATCGACAGCGCCGCCGAAATGGTCCCCTATGAATCCGATGGCCTGATGGCCTATCGGCAGCCGCCGATGGTGGTGGTGCTCCCGGACACCACCGAACAGATCTCAAAAGTTCTCAAATACTGCTTCGATCAGGGCATCAAGGTGGTGCCGCGTGGGTCCGGCACCTCGCTTTCCGGCGGCGCGTTGCCGCTTGCGGACGCGGTGTTGCTGGGCCTGGGCAAATTCAACCGCATCCGCGAGATCGATTTCGACAACCGCGTGGTCGTGACCGAGCCGGGCGTGACCAATCTCGCCATCAGCCAGGCGGTTGCCCACGCCGGTTTCTATTACGCACCCGATCCGTCGTCGCAAATCGCCTGTTCGATCGGCGGCAACGTCGCTGAAAATTCCGGCGGCGTGCACTGCCTGAAATATGGCATGACCACCAACAATGTGCTCGGCTGCGAGATTGTGCTGATGACCGGCGAGATCCTTCGGATCGGCGGCAAATGCGCCGAGAGCGGCGGTTACGATCTGATGGGGATCATCACCGGTTCCGAAGGTTTGCTCGGTGTCATCACCGAGGTGACCGTCCGAATCCTGCAGAAACCGGAGACGGCCCGCGCCCTGATGGTGGGCTTCGCCCAGGTCGAAGCGGCAGGCGAATGCGTGGCGCAGATCATCGGCGCCGGCATCATTCCGGGCGGCATGGAAATGATGGACAGGCCCGCGATTCACGCGGTCGAGGCCTTCGTCAATGCCGGATATCCGCTCGACGTCGAGGCCCTCCTCATCATCGAACTGGACGGTCCCGGCGTCGAGGTCGACGAATTGATCAAGCGCGTGGAGGCGATCGCGCAATCGTGCGGCTCGACGTTCTGCCAGATCTCCAATTCGGAAGTTGAACGCAACCTGTTCTGGGCCGGGCGCAAGGCCGCGTTTCCGGCGGTGGGACGTATTTCGCCCGACTATCTCTGCATGGACGGAACCATTCCGCGCGGCGCGCTGCCGAAGGCCCTGGCGAGAATTCGCGAATTGTCGCAAAAATACGATCTGCGCGTCGCCAATGTGTTCCATGCCGGCGACGGCAATCTGCATCCACTGATCCTCTACGATGCCAATCAGCCCGGCGAGATGGAGCGGGCGGAAGCCTTCGGTGCGGACATCCTGCGAGCCTGCGTCGAACTCGGCGGCGTGCTCACCGGCGAACACGGTGTCGGAATCGAAAAGCGCGATTTGATGGGCGAGATGTTTTCCGAGATCGATTTGAACCAGCAGCAGCGGGTGAAATGCGCTTTCGACGCGCAAGGCTTGCTCAATCCGGGCAAGGTGTTTCCGACGCTGCACCGTTGCGCCGAGCTCGGCCGAATGCATGTGCACGGCGGCAAGCTTGCTTTTCCGGACATCCCGAGATTTTAGAATATGACGCCAGCGCACTATCCGGTCGTCATACCCCACAAAGGCGGGGTATCCAGTACGCCGCAGTCTTGCGTGCTTTATCGGGTGTTCTGGAATACTGGATCACCCGCCTTCGCGGGTGATGACGGCAAAGAGCGGATCTAACGCGTGGATATTCTGAAAGTACGTGACGCAAAGGATATCGAGCAGGCGGTGCGCGCGGCGATTGCCGGCGAGCAGCCGCTCGAAATCATCGGCCACGGCTCTAAGCGGCTGATCGGTCAGCCGATGGCGACCAACGCGGTACTCGATCTTTCGGCGCTCAATGCCGTCAAATCCTATGAGCCGAACGAACTGATCATCACGGTCGAAGCCGGCGCTCCCCTCAGTGACGTCAAATCGCTGATCGATTCCAAAAATCAGCAGTTTGCATTTGAGCCGATCGACACCGCGCCCCTTCTCGGAGCTCCCGCCGGCGGAACCATTGGCGGCATGATCGCTTCGGGCCTTGCGGGGCCGCGCCGCATCCAGGCGGGAGGTGGGCGCGACCATTTGCTTGGTGCGCACGCAGTGTCCGGATTCGGCGACAGTTTCAAGACTGGCGGGAAAGTGGTGAAGAACGTCACCGGATACGATGTTTGCAAGCTGCTGGCAGGATCGTGGGGCACGCTCGCGGTCATGACCGAGTTGACGCTGAAGGTTTTGCCAAGGCCTGAGGGCGAGCGCACCGTGGTAATGCGCAGCCTTGACGACATCACGGCGAACAAGGCGATGACAGCGGCGCTGGGCTCACCGTTCGACGTCTGCGGTGCGGCGCATGTTCCGAAATCCGCATTCCGCGGCGCCTCGGGCGCGCTTGGCCAACTCGGTTCGCCGCAGAACGCGGTCACGCTGCTGCGCCTGGAAGGCATCACGGCGTCGGCGGCCCATCGCGCGGCCGCACTTGCGAGGCTACTCTCGCCGTTCGGGGCTGCCGAAATCGTCGAAGACGGAACCTCGGCCGCGATTTGGGCGTCTGTTCGCGACGTCGAGCCTTTCGCGGCCGGAGGCGCGCTCGGTGCGTGGCCGGTGTGGCGGATCATCTGTCCGCCTGCCATCGGCGGCGCGCTCGGCGAACGGCTGGCGCGCGATACCGGCGGCGACATCATCTACGACTGGGGCGGCGGCCTGATCTGGGCGGCGCTGCCTCCCAAGCCGGATGCTCAGGCGAGCCTGGTGCGGACGCGAGCCGATGTGGCGGGCGGCCATGCCATGCTGCTGCGGGCTTCCGAAGAAGTGAGGCGCAACGTAGACGTGTTCCATCCGCCAAAGGGCGGCGTCGCCGCACTGAGCGAACGCCTGCGCAACAGCTTTGATCCGAAGAGCATCTTCAATCGCGGGCGCATGAGGCGGGAGTCGGCGTCATGAAGACCGGATTCAGCCAGGCGCAGCTCGCCGATCCCGATATCGCCGAAGCCGACAAGATTCTGCGCAACTGCGTGCATTGCGGGTTCTGTACCGCGACCTGTCCGACCTACGTGCTGCTCGGCGACGAACTCGATAGCCCGCGCGGCAGAATCTATCTCATGAAGGAGATGCTGGAAAAGAACCAGCCACCGACCGAAGAAGTGGTCAAGCACATCGATCGCTGTCTCTCCTGTCTCGCCTGCATGACCACCTGTCCCTCAGGCGTGAACTATATGCATCTGGTCGATCAGGCGCGGGTCCGAATCGAACGGGAATACAGGCGCCCGCCATCCGAGCGGCTGTTGCGCTTCGTGCTTGCGCTGGTGCTGCCGCGGCCCGCCTGGTTTCGCTTCAGCATGATGCTGGCGCGGCTGGGCCGGCCTTTGCTCGCCCTGCTGCCGGCACCCATGCCTGCAGCCTCGCCCAGCCTGTTGCGGCGAATCAGGGCGATGCTGGCGTTGGCGCCTGGCCGCCTGCCGTCGCCCGGGGGCGCCGCTGGTAGCGTGTTCCCGGCCACAGGGGAGCGGCACGGCAGGGTCGCCCTGCTGCAGGGGTGTGCGCAGCAGGTATTGGCGCCGCGGATCAATCAGGCAGCCATCAACCTTTTGACGCGTCATGGCATCGAGGTGGTCCTGGTCCGGGATGAACAATGCTGCGGTGCGCTAACCCATCATCTCGGACGCGACGACGACGCGCTGGCGCGCGCCCGCGCCAACGTTACGGCCTGGCTGACCGAGGCTGAACGAGGCGGCCTTGATGCGATCCTGGTCACGACATCGGGCTGCGGCACCGTGATCAAGGACTATGGTTTCATGCTGCGCAAGGACCCCGGTTTTGCACCCGGTGCCGCAAGGGTCTCAGCGCTCGCCAAGGACATCACCGAATATGTCAGCGGCCTCGATCTGAAGCCGGCACAGCATCTCGGCGAGATTATCGTCGCCTATCACGCGGCCTGTTCGCTACAACACGGGCAGAAAATCACACAGGCCCCGAAAGAATTGCTTTCCAAGAACGGATTCGTGGTGAAAGATGTAGCCGAGAGCCATTTGTGCTGCGGTTCGGCGGGGACCTACAACATTCTCCAGCCTGACATTGCGAACAAGTTGCGTGATCGTAAGGTCGCCAATATTGCGATGGTCAAGCCGGATATGATTGCCGCGGGCAATATTGGATGCATGGTGCAGATTGCCAGCGGCACGTCAGTTCCTGTGGTGCACACGATTGAGCTTCTCGATTGGGCGACAGGGGGTCCCCGGCCAGAATCGAATTGATCGATTGGCGTTGCGTGGAAGCAGACGACCTTAAGCGCTCGATAGACACGGCTCAACAGGAGGATCACGATGGCTAAAGGCAGAAAGAAAAAAGGCAAGAAGGCTAAGAGTAAGAAGGTAATGGCGGCAAAGAAGAGAGCCGCCAAGAAATCGGCCAAGAAGTCTGTCAAAAAATCCGCCAAGAAGTCCGCAAAGAAATCGGCGAAAAAGGCCAAGAAATCTGCGAAGAAGGCCGCTCCCAAAAAATCGGCCAAGAAGGCCGGCGCCAAGAAGGCTGCTCCGAGAAAGGCCGCCCCCAAACCTGCAGAGGCGCCCGCTCCGGCTCCGTCGGAATCAAGCTGGGCCATGCCCAGTCCGTCCCCGAGTCCCGCACCATCATGGGAGCATTCGCCATCCTCCGGCGGCGAAGAAAGCCAGTAGAAGGAAACCTCTTTCGGGCTCAACCACCTTAAGAAGGCCGCAGCGCGCGCTCGCTGCGGCCTTTGTCGTTAGCGGCCGAATCATGTCGCGGGGAGGAGAAAAGGGGGGTGCGTCCTTCTCTGTGTCGGCCGCGAACAGGCGCCCAACGCAAATGTTGAATGTCAGCTTGCAACATCGGCGGAAAACATTCGTATATGATTGTAAACACGCATAGAAACTATGCAGGTGATCACATTTTTTGCTTCGTGATCTGAAAATACCATACCAGATTGCCGCCCGGTTTGATTCGGCTGGCGTCCTGCCGCTCGGACGCAGGCTCGACAGGGATGGGGCTCTCGATGAAGAAATTGGTTGTATTCGCCACGCTGATGGCGATGACGGGTTCGGTTTTCGCGGCGGATTTGCCTGTGAAGGCCCTTAAAGCGCCGCCGCCGGCGCCATTCGATCCCTGGGACATCGCCTTCGGCGGGGCGGGCGTGAGCGACTACATTTACCGCGGTATCACCCAGTCCAACCACCAGCCATCGGTCGCGGCCTATTTCGAGCCTCGCTACAACGTCAACAAGGATCTGCAGCTTTATATCGGCACATCGGCCGAGAGCATCTCGTTTGCCAACCGCGCTGCCGCCGAAGTCGATGTCTACGGCGGCATCCGACCGACTTTCGGTGCCTTCGCCCTCGACTTCGGTATCTGGGGCTACCTTTATCCGGGCGGAAGTTGTGCCGATAACGTCCTGACCGGCGGCATTCCCGGCGGCAATGTGTGCCCGGTCTCTACCAACACCATCTTCCTTGCCAACGGCAACGTGTTGAAGAAGGACGTCAGCTTCTACGAGGTCTATGGCAAGGGCAATTATACCGTCAATGACAACTGGCAGTTCGGCTTCACCGAATTCTATACGCCGAGCTTTCTCAATTCGGGCGCCTGGGGCGATTATGCGTCGATCACAGGCAAATATACCGCGCCGAGCGCGATCTTCGGCAAGAGCGGCTTTGGCATGTACGTGTCCGGCGAAGTCGGGCGACAGTGGCTCGGCACGACAGATGCGTTCTATGGCGTCAGGAGCGCGCTCGGTAACTTCTCGGCCGGGATCCCCTATGCCAGCTACAACACGTGGAACATCGGTGTCGGCTTCACCTACAAGGTGTTTACCGTCGATCTTCGCTATTCCGACACGAACCTTTCGAAGGGCAATTGCAACGCCTTCACCAGCGCTTTCAATGCGTCCGGGACCACCAACATCACGCCGATCAATCCTGGCGGGGCAGGTTCGAACTGGTGCGGCGCGGCCGGCATCGCCAGGCTCTCTGCCGATCTGACCG
>Ga0306925_10004174_pt1 | contig 12978 bp, 10 predicted proteins | sample flu12Cox44000176_FD_203755 | JGI IMG/M metagenome (GOLD analysis project Ga0306925, IMG submission 203755) | Lab enrichment of tropical soil microbial communities from Luquillo Experimental Forest, Puerto Rico - flux8day.12C.oxic.44.000.176 (v2)... | ecosystem: Environmental > Terrestrial >...
AGCCATGGGCGGCGTCACGGTGTCGGCCAAGCCCGACGGTGGCACCATCACCACCACGGTCTACACCGACGAAGCCGGCAAATATTATTTCCCGGCGCTGCCGGCCGGCCATTACCGGGTTTGGGCGCAGGCGGTGAGCTATAAGACCGCGAAAGGCGCCGCCGATCTTTCCGCCAACGCCAAGCAGGATTTTTCCCTTTCGCCCATGGCGGATGCGGAGGCGACCTTCAAGCAGCTTCCCGGCAACAGCGTGCTCGACGCCTTGCCGCAGCGTACGCCCGAGGAAGGGCGCATGAAGCGCATGGTGCGCACCGTCTGCACCGGCTGCCACACCGCGAGCTTTCCGCTGCAGCATCGCTTCGACGAGGCCGGTTGGAGCGCCGTCATCGAACTGATGAAGAACGCCAACGTTTACGGCACCTTTGTCGGCGGCGACCGCAAGCCGTCCGGCATCCTCGACTATCATCAGAAGGAGCTCGCCGCCTACCTCGCCGCCGCGCGCGGCCCGGGCGTAAGCGACATGCGGGTAAAGCTGCCGCCGCGGCCGTCCGGTGAAGCGGCGCGCGTGGCGTTCAAGGAATACGACGTGCCGCTCGATGCCGACGCCGGCCTGTCGGCGAATTTCGTGCAAAACGACGGCAGCGACTGGTCGCTCGGCACGCCGTCGGTGCTGATCCCCGGTTGGGGCGTGCATGACGCCTGGCTCGATCTGACCGGCAATCTCTGGTTCACCTGCAATATTCCCAACAAGCGCACCACGATCGGGCGCATCGACACCGCGACCGGCGAGGTCAAGCTGTTCAAAGTCGCTGCGCCGAACGGCATGGCGGCGCAAACCCACGGCATGACGCGCGACCCCAACGGCATCATCTGGTTCAACGTCAACAATGGCCGCGGCGGCCTCGGCCGGCTCGATCCGGCGACGCAGGAGATCAAGGTCTATCTGCCGCCGACCGACATGACCCAGACCGGTGGCGCCGTCACCGTCGACTACGACGGCAAGGGCAACATCTGGGCATCGGCGCCGGACGGCGCGCTGCGCTTCGACCCTGTTGCGGAAAAATTCACCGAGTATAAATCGAAGACCTACAAGACGACGAACGGCACCGGCGTTACCTACGGCGCCGCGGCCGACCGCGACGGCAACGGCTACTGGGCCGAGATGACGCTCGACACGATCGGCGTCGGCGACGGCGCCTCGGGCGGCGTCATGGAGATCAAGCTGTCACCCGACAAGGTCCAGGGCGCGCTGGTGACGCCCGAGGAGATGAAATTCTACGAGACCTACAATCAGCCCGACTTCAACAATCCGCTGCCGTGGGCGCAGGGGCCGCGCCGCATGGGCACCGACAAATTTGCCGACGTGCTGTGGGTCGGCGATTCCTGGGGCGCCAATCTCGCCCGAATCGACACGCATACCCATGCGGTGAAGTTCGTGTACCTGCCCGGCGAGCAGCAGCCCTATCACGTCGCAGTCGACAAGAACCACGACGCCTGGACCAATCTGTGGGGCGCCGACCGCGTGCTGCGCTACGACCCGAACAGCAACTCATGGACCGCGTTCGATCTGCCGACGCGCGGCGCCGAGCCGCGCTACGTCTCGCTGCTGGAGCGCCAGGGCAAGGACACGCAGGTGGTGCTGCCCTACTTCCGCGCCCGCAAGGTCGCGGTGATGACGCTGCGGACCCAAGACGAGATCGATGCGCTGAAGGCGCAAGCCACGAAGTAGCGCTTGCTCACGTAGCGCCGGCCGTCACCAGGTGTAGCGGACGGTGGCCGAGCCGGCGTAGGTTTGCGCGCCTTTGCCGAATTTCGCCGTCGAACTGGCGAGCACGGAAACCGCCGACGTCACATGCAGCTCGGCGCCGACCGTGGTCAACGCGGAATTCGGTGGCCGGCGTGTGGAAGCTTTGCGCCTGCAGCGCGCCGTAGGGCAACACGGTGGATCAACTAGCCGAGGCGACTGCTACTCGGCCGGCGCCCGCGGCGGCGTCTCGCGCGCCGGCGTGGCGAGCACCGTGGTGCGCAGGGGCCGCTCCTCCATGAAGATGAGCGCCACGATGCCGACTACGAGGAACAACACCGCGACCGCGAAGATGTAGCTGAAGGTGCGCGTGAGGTCGGCGGTGGTGATCGCCTGCGCGACGGTCGCGGCCGTCGGCGCCGCGCCGCGCTGGGGCGCCGTGCCGACCTGCGCCAGCATGATCGCGCCCATCACCGCGACGACAAAGGCGCTGGCAAGCGCCCGAAAAAAATTCATCGCGCCCATAGCGATGCCGATCTGCCGGTGCACGACGGCATTTTGAATCGACACGGTCACCGTCGGATAGGAGCTGCCGGTGCCGAGTCCGACCAGCGCCGTGACCAACGCCACGCCCCACACCGGCATCAGCGGATGAATGACCAGAACGCCGACCGCGGCGGCGGCGACGGTGAGCAAAATGATTGGCACGAACTTGTAGTGCTTCATATAGAGCATGGCGCGACCGGACAGGAACGAGCCGGGCGTGGTCATCACCACGATCGGAATCAGCGCCAGCCCGGAATCGCTCGCGGTGAGGCCGTGCACCAGTTCATAGTAGAGCGGCACGAAGATGGTGAGCCCGATGGAGACGCCCTGCGAGCAAGCCGTAGTGAGCGAGCCCGCGCGCATCACCGGATTGTTCAGGACCGCGATCGGCAGGAACGGTTCGGGCACCCGAAGCACCCACCAGATGAATGCCGCCGTGAGCACCGCCGCGGCGACGAGCAGCAGCACGATTTGCTGCGAGAGCCACGGATAGCGCGTGCCGCCCCAGGTCAGCGCCAAGAGAAGCGCGACCGCGGCGGCCATCATCAGGCCGGCGCCGACGAGGTCGAGCTTGTGCGCGCGCTCGTGCACCGGCACGAGCTTGAGCAGCCGGCTCGACATCGCTGCGGCGGCGAGACTAAGGGGCACGTTGAGCCAGAAGATGACCGACCAGTGCAGATGCTCGGCGATGACGCCACCGAGCACCGGGCCGGCCGAGCCGGCGATGATCCAGATCGAGCCGGTATAGGCCTGGTAGTAACCGCGCTCCCGCGGCGGCACCGCGTCGGCGATGATCGACTGGGCGAGCGGCACGATGCCGCCGCCGCCGATGCCCTGCAGGCCGCGTCCGAGGATCAGCATCAGCATGCTGGGCGCGGCGGCGCTGGCGGCGGAGCCGGCCATAAACAAGCCCAGTGCGACCAGCATCATGCCGCGGCGGCCGTAGATGTCGCTGAGCTTGCCGTAGAGCGGCGCGACCACCGTCGAGGTCAACAAATAGGCGATGACGACCCAAGACAGGTTCTCGAAATCGTCGAAGGCGCGGCCGATGGTCGGCAACGCCGTCGCGACGATGGTCTGATTGAGGGCGCCGAGAAACATTGCCAGCGCCAAGCCGCCGATGATGGCGATGACCTCGCTCTTGCCGAGCTTACGCTCGGCCGTGCGATGGCCACCGTGGCCGGGCGTCCCAGTTTCGCTGCCCCCTGCCCGCTGCCGGGCCGGCTCATCGGTTTTTTGCTCTGGCGCTGCCATGGAGAAACGACGATCCGCCCCGTCACCTGGTTCGCCGCACCTTTGCGCCCCCGCCGAAGCTCACGCAAGCCACATGGTGCGGACCAGCCATGCCTTATCACCCTGCTCCCGGCTATTCGCCGGCGCGCTCGACGCCGCGCACCGGGCCGTGCAACGGCCGCTCCTCGATCAGCATGACGCACAGGCAGGAAATGCCGAGGCAGACCGCGGCGGCGATGAACACCCAATGGAAGGCCGGCGCGAGATCGCTGTGACCCGCGGCTACTCGTTCAAGCGTCATCGTTTCAGGATGCTCGCCCATGCCGCCGAGCACGATGGCCCCGAACGCCGCAACCACCATGGCACCGCCCAGCGTGCGGAAGAAGTTCAACGTCCCGGTCGCGGTGCCGAGCTGATGCGGCTTGACCACGTTCTGCATCACGATTGTCGAGACCGGATACATCGGGCCGAGGCCAAAGCCGAGCACGAGCAAGAGCGCGACGACCGTTGCCATCGAGTGCCCGGCTGGATCGACGGCAAGCGCGGCAAGTGCCGCGATGGCGGCGATCAGGCCTGCGATCGGCACGCGCATGTAGTGCTTGATCCGCACGATGATGCGGGTCGACACCAGCGAGCCGAGGGTGGCGCCGCCCATATAGGCGATCAGCGCGAGACCGGAGAGGCTCGCCGAGGCGCCAAGCACGCTCTGGCAATAAAGCGGCATGTAGATCGTAACCCCGATGACGGTGCCGATGCTGAAGAAGGCGGCGCAGGTGATCGTCGAGGTCACCCGGCCGTGCAGGATGGCGAGCGGAATGAAAGGCTCGCGAGCGGTGAGAAGCCGCACCGCGAACAGCGCCCACAGCGCCGCGGAGCACGCCACCAGCGTGATGATGCGCCACGAGCTCCATGGAAAGCGAACGCCGCCCCAGGCCAGCGCCAGCATCAGCGCCATCGCGGCGCCAACCATCAAGCCGGCGCCGATCACGTCGAGCCGGTGCGGCCGGTCATTGCGCGGCAGGCGGCGCAGCGCGCGCTCGGTCATTACCAGCGCCACCGCGCCCATCGGCAGGTTGATCCAGAAAATCAGCGACCAATGTGCGTGATCGGTCAGCAATCCGCCGAGCACCGGGCCTAGGATACTGGCGGTCATGAACATGATTGAGGTGCGGCCCTGCACCACCGGGCGTTCGCGCGGCGACAAAAGATCGGCGATGATGGTCTGTGCGATTGGCAATAGCCCGCCGCCGCCGATGCCTTGCAGCGCCCGCGCCAGGATCAAGATCCAGATCGTCGGCGCCAGCGCACAGGCGACGGAGCCAGCGACGAAAATCACGATCGCAGCGAGCAACAGCGCGCGACGGCCGTAGATGTCGGAGAGCTTGCCGAACAGCGGCGTCGTCACCGTCATGGCCAGCAGGTAGGCCGTGACCACCCAGGACAGATCGTCGATGCCGCCGAGACTCCTGCCGATCGCCGGCAGCGCCGGCGCGACGATGGTTTGCTCGAGCGCCGAGAGAAACATCGCCAGCATGATGCCGGCGACGATGGCGCGGATGGTGGCGTGATCGAGCGGCGGCGGAGCGGCGTGTTCTTGCGCAGGCGAGGGCGGCGCCTCTGCTCGCGTGGGCGCAGATGTACGCGTCCGTGTGTGCGCGTCGTCGGGGGCAATCTCCCGCGTCATGCCGGGCATCCCTTGGCCCGTCGGAAGCCGCAACGCAACCGCCGCGTTCGCAAGGCTGGGGCACCGGTTCTGCGGCGCGGCGATCAGCGCCGCTCTCTGGCGCGCTTCGGCAGTTTCAGCGGCCAGCTGACGATGTAGTCCTCGAGATCCTCGTCGGGCACGTCGGTTTCGCTCGCCTGGACGCGGCCGCGCACCGACACACCCGCGGCATGGACCGTCTCCGGGTCGCCCGATACCAGCGGGTGCCACCAGTAAAGGTCCTTGCCCTGGGCCAGCAGCACATAGGCGCAAGACGGCGGCAGCCAGGTAATGGTCTTCAGGTTTTTCGGCGTCAGCCGCACGCAATCGTCGACCTGCTCCAGGCGGTGGGCATAGTCGCGGCAACGGCACGCATGACCGTCGAGCAACCGGCAGCCGACATTGGTGTAGAAGGTGCGGTCGGTCACCTCTTCCTCGAGCTTATTGAGACAGCATCGGCCACAGCCGTCGCAGAGGCTTTCCCATTCCGAATTCGTCATCTTTTCCAGTGGCTTGCGCCGCCAGAACGGGATTTCATTGTCGCCATGGTTTTGGCCATTATCCGATGCCATGGTGCGCTCCGGGCGGGCCGTCAGGTGCGTTCGCCCCTGGCCTCTTCGGCGAAACTCCGCCGCGCCGGCCGGATTGTCCAAATGCGACATGCATAAACGCAGTTTGCCCCCAATTTCCATTCATCCTGCAGCGAGCGCGGCATTGGCGCCAATGCAGGCCTCAGCTAGACGTTGGCGGGCCGAAAAGGCAAGTTTCGTCCGCCGAACCGGTTCCCGGAGCGCCCGACCTTGACCGACACGCCCCCCAATCCGGGTAACGACTGGCTGCCGAGGTTCAAGCGGCAGCTGCTCGATGTCGATTCACGCATCGACTTCGCTCTCTTCCTCAGCGGCAAATGGGCGCGCGAGGTCTATGAGCGCTTCACCGCCTTCATGGACCGCTTCCATGTCGCCGGCTGGCGGCGCTGGCTCCTGCTCGAGCCGCTGTCGGAAGCCGCAACGCTCAGCACCGGCGGCCTGTTCGTGATGCTGGCGCTCGGCATTCCGGCGATGCGGCAAACCTCGGACGAGGACTGGCTGAAGAAGTCCGATCTCGCTGTGACCTTCCTCGACCGCTACGGCAACGAGGTCGGCAGCCGCGGCATCAAGCACAACGATTCGGTGCCGCTCGACGAGATGCCCGACCATTTGATCAAGGCGACGCTCGCAACCGAGGATCGCCGCTTCTACGAGCATTTCGGCATCGATTTCTACGGCACCTTCCGCGCGTTGATGACCAACGCGCAAGCCGGCGGCGTGGTGCAAGGCGGCTCGACCATCACGCAGCAGCTTGCAAAGAACCTGTTTCTCAGCAACGAACGCACCATCGAGCGCAAGATCAACGAAGCGTTTCTCGCGCTGTGGCTCGAGGCCCACCTGAGCAAGAATGAGATTCTGAAGCTCTACCTCGACCGCGCGTATCTCGGCGGCGGCGCGTTCGGCGTCGACGCGGCGGCCGAATACTATTTCGGCAAATCGGTGCGCGACGTAACGCTGCCGGAAGCGGCGATGCTGGCCGGCCTGTTCAAGGCGCCGACCAAGTTCTCGCCGCTCGTCAACCTGCCGGCGGCGCGCGCTCGCGCGAACGTCGTGCTCGACAATCTGGTCGACAACGGCTTCATGACCGAAGGTCAGGTCTACGGTGCCCGGCGCAATCCGGCGACGCCTATCGATCGTCGCGACGCCGGTGCGCCGAACTACTATCTCGACTTCGCGTTCGACGAGATGCGCAAGCTCGTCGATACCTTCCCGAAATCGGTCACCGACCGCTTCTTCGTGGTGCGCACCGCGCTCGACACCAATCTGCAACATTACGCCGATCACGAAGTCGAAACCGTGCTGCGCCAATACGGCCGCGACTACGGCGCAAGCCAATCCGCGGTCGTGATCGCCGATCTCGACGGCGGCGTGCGCGCCATGGTCGGCGGCCGCGACTACGGCGCGAGCCAATTCAACCGCGCCACCGACGCGCTGCGCCAGCCTGGCTCCTCGTTCAAGCCTTACGTCTATGCCACGGCGCTGGCGAACGGATTCAAGACGAGTTCAGTGCTGGTCGATTCGCCGGTCTGCATTGGCAATTGGTGCCCGCACAACTATTCCGGCGGTTATTCCGGCTCGGTGACGCTGATCGAAGCGATCACGCGCTCGATCAACGTCATTCCAGTGAAGCTGTCGATCGAACTCGGCCACGGCAATCCCAAGCTCGGCCGCGCCATGATCGTACAGACGGCGCGTAATTTCGGCATCCAGTCGCCGTTGCCGGACACACCGTCGCTGCCGATCGGCGCCGATGAGGTCTACGTCTATCAACACGCGGTCGCCTACGCGACCTTGCCCAATCTCGGCAAGTCCGTCACGCCCCATGCCGCGCTCGAGGTGCGGACCGGCACCGGCGAACTGGTGTGGCGCTTCGACCGCGACGGGAAGAAGCCGCAGCAGGTGATCGCACCATCGGTCGCTCTCGACATGATCAAGATGATGCGCTCGGTGGTCGAGAACGGCACCGGCAAGCGCGCCGACCTCGACGGCGTAGCGGTGGCCGGCAAGACCGGCACCACCAATTCATGGCGCGACGCCTGGTTCGTCGGCTACACCGGCAATTTCGCCGGCGCGGTATGGATGGGCAACGACGACTATACGTCGACCAAGCGCATGACCGGCGGTACGCTGCCGGCCATGACCTGGCACAACATCATGGCTTATGCGCACCAGGGCATCGAGCTGCGGCCCCTGCCCGGCCTGCCGCCGCCGACGCACGCGCCGCAGTTGCCGGCCGATGCCACATTTACCGGAAGCAACGCGCCGCACCAGGTGCTGCTGACCCGCAAGGGCACCGATGCGCTGCTTCGCCTCGAGCGCCTGCTCGATGACGCCGATCATTCCTTGTCCGCGCAGCTGCCCGGTGGCACGCTGGGCGCTCTCGACAACACCAAGACCAGGCCGAGCGCGATCGCCACCGCGAACAATCGCGAGGCCACGGGCGCAACGCACGGCGACTAGCGCCAAGTCTTATCTGCATCGGCAAGTCTTATCTGGATCGAATCGAGCGTGCGGCTACTGTTCGGATCATGTTTCGCATTGATGCTCGCCGCCGCCGTCGGGCTCGGCATGACGTGGCTGACGATCGGCCGCGGCGTTGCCTTCGGCCCGATGACCGTCGGCGCCTGGACCGCCCGGCCGAAGACCGGCTCGGTCGACATCGATCCCTATGCGCGGGCGAGCATCGCCCGCACTGGCGAACTGCCGCTCGGCACCGGCGACGGCGTCGCTTTCTATGCGCGAACCGACGACGCCGGGTACGTTCTCGACGGCCGCTGCACCTTTGCGATCAGCGGCACGACGCCGACGGCGCGGTACTGGACACTCACGCTCTACGATCGCAACGGCCGCCTGGTCGCCAACACGCTCGATCGCCATGGCTTCACCTCAACCGAGATCGTGCGCGACGCCGAGGGGCGCTTTACCATCAGCGTGGCGCCGCGAGCGCGGCCGGGCAATTGGCTGCCGACCGGCGGCATCGAGCGCTACGTTCTGGTGTGGCGGCTCTATGACACGCCGGTTGGCGTCGCGAGCCGCACCAGCAAACAGGACCCAATGCCGGCGGTGACGCGAAAGGCGTGCTCATGATTCGCGCGCTGCTTTGGATTCTCGGCGCCGTCGTGCTCGGCGGAATCGTTCATCTTGCCACCGTGCTGGCGATGCCGCGGGCGGCGAACCAGGACGCCTATTCGCGGCTCGAGCCGGTGACGCCGGCCAATTCCGTGGTGCCGCTTACGCCGCCGACCGCGGAAGCCTCCGTCATGCCGTTCATGGATCCGGCCTTTGCCGCTGCGGTGTGCCGCTATGATCTTGCCAACGGCATCGTCAAGCTGAACGCGCCGTTGAGCCAAGCCTATACCTCGGTGACGTTCTACACCCGCAACAGCGTCGCCTACTACGCGATCGACGACCGCGCCGCCGGCCGGCGCGCCATCGAGCTCGACCTGATGACGCCGGAACAGCATTCCCAGGTGCCGGAAGGCGAAGACGTCACCGCGGCGGATCGCCTGATCATCGAGTCGCCGACCCGGACCGGACTGATCGTCTTGCGGGCATTGGCGCCAGAGCCCGGCTTGATGCCGATGGCGCGACGCGCGCTTGCCAACGCGCAGTGCCGCCTCGGGCCGGTGCAGTGACTACTTCACCACAGCGGCTGCCGGCAGCTCGGCAAGCCGCGGCAGCGCCACGAGCTGGTTGCCGGCGATCGTATTCGAGAACTACCGCATCCCAGCGCTGGCGGTCGTACGGCGGCTCGTTCAGCGGGAATGCGAGATCGCGCAGTGTGCGCTCGTCGTCGGTCAAATTGTTGAGCAACCTGGCACGGGCCGCAGCGTCGTGGCCGACCCAGGCGTGAATGTCGTCGCTGACGAGCGGCGGCGCCAAGCGGCCGAAATCGGCGGTGCTGGTGCAGCCGGAAGCCGCGAGCGCGACGAACAGGACAGTGAGCGGCGGTGTTATCTCGCGGACGGAACGGGCGCGCGACTACATAATTGCAACATTCTTTTAGCGGCGCCTCACGCGGCGGCGGCCGCCGTTGTCGGCCGGCGGCGGGGTTTGCGGTTCGGCGCCTTCATCCAGCAAGTCGCCGTAACGCTCGATCCGGATAACCGGCAAGATGATGACGGTGGCCGATTCGTGCGCGTCGGCGCGGCCAAACCGCACGATGCGTCCCTCGTCGGGGAATTTGACAACGATGCCCACCAGCCAAGCCCCTCGCGACTTCCGGCGCGGACCCCTGGCGCGATCCGCACTATCGGCGTCTTGGCGATTAAGCGGCATGCAAGGTTAACGCTCCGCTAACGCGGGAGACTTAGGCTAGGGGCGAAATCAGCTCCGTGGTCACTGTTGCGATCGAGTCACGTGTGATGAAAATGCCAAGTCTCTCCAACCTCGCTGACCTCACCGGCCTCGCCGATATCGGGTTGCGTGGCAGCGTCGATATGCGCCCGACCCTGATCCGCGTTCTCACCGACCTCTACATGCAGAAGCTCCGGCATACGCCGGACGAAGAGCAGCACTACACGGAACTGGCGCTGCGGCTGCTCGACAGCGTCGACGCGGCGACCCGCGCTGCGGTCTCGACCCGCCTCGCTCGCCACCTCGCGCCGCCGCTTCGCGTTATTCAATATCTTGTTAAGGATTTGCCCGACGTCGCAGCGCCCTTGCGCAATCACCCGCTGTTGCAGCCATCGGCCCGCCCGGCCGTGCCGGCGCGGCAAGTGGCCGCCCCGGTGCCAGTCGTTGCCGCCGTCGTCGCGCCACTGGCCGAAGCCGTTGCACCGGCAATCACTGAGCGTGCCGCAGCGCCCATCGCGCCGGCGCCGGAGAGACTGGCCAAATCAGGCGCGCTCGACGCGGCGATTGCCGCCGAGCTCGACGATCTCTTCCTTACCGCGAGTGTCGAGGAGCGCCGTCTGATCCTGCTCAATCTGCACGTGGTCGCACCGATGTCGCCCGGGCGCGTCGCGATCGTCCGCGATCACGGCGTCGGCCAGCGCCTGGAAGCGGCGGCGCTCTCCCGGCAGAGCGACGAATTCGCGATCCAGCTCGGCCAGGCCCTGCACATACCACGGGAGCAGGGCCGGCGGATCATCCACGACGAACGCGGCGAGCCGATGGTGGTCGCGGTCAAGGCGCTCGGCATCCCGCGCGACGTGGTCTATCGCATCCTGATCCTCGCCAATCCCGCGGTCGGCCATTCGGTCGAGCGGGTGCACGCGCTCGCGACCCTCTTCGACGAAATGCCGATGTCGGCGGCCGAAGGGATGGTTGCGATCTGGCAGTCGCTGCGCGCAGAGGCGCGGAGTGCAGCCAAGCATCAGCCGCTGTTCTGGAACGACGAACGCACGCGCGCGCGAACCGCCGCGGCACGGCAGCCGGCGCCGTTGCACGGCACTATCCGCCGCGAAGCGTCTTAGCTCGGTCGCTCACACGCCGACAATGTCCAAAAAATTCCGGCCGGCGCGATCTTCCACCTCGACGATCCAAACGTCCGGATCAAACTTGATCTCGCGGGCGAGATAGGCTTCGACCGCAGCGTCTTGCGCCGGCCGCTCCTTCAGACTCGGCGTAAACGCTCGATCGGCCTCGCCCGCGGCACTAAATTCGCTCTGCGGTGCCGGGCCGAACAGGTCCGAGGTACCGTCAAGCCTGCTGATGCGAATGAACACGGCGCCCGCCTCCTCGGCGCCGCGCCGGCGCAGCACGGCGAACGCGCCTTCGACCTGACAGCGGCGCAGGTAAGCGTCAACCCAGAGCGCAGTCTTCAGACGCATCGTGTGAACCCACGGCAGCGGACGCCGTGAGATATGACTCGATCCGGCGTACGCCGCAAACCCGACTACTGAATGGGATGGCCGACCATGGCGGTGAGCTCGGCAACCAGGCGATCCGACACGCGGCCGGTGACCGGCAGCTTGTGCTCGCGCTCGAATTTCTCGATCGCTTCGCTGGTTGCATCGTCGAGCATTCCGGACGGCTTGATCTGGCCATAGCCGTAGTCCGACAGCACGCGTTGCACCACCTGGATCCGTGGCGACGGCCCGATCAGATCGGCAATCGGATCGTTACGCCGCGGCGACGGTGCCGGCACCGGGACGCTCTGCGCCGGCGGCGGCGCAACCGTCGTATGGGTCGGGATCATGTCGATGATGCGCGGCCCGGGTCTCCTGACCTCGGCGGCCTCAGTCTTGGCTAGTGTCGGATTGGCGACGAACGGCGCCGGTCGCGCGCCGTTTTGCAGGAATAGCGCATTGACCAGGATGATAAAGGTTGCAGCGACCGCGGCAAGGACCGCGAACGTATCCACGGGGCGGTCGACAAAGCTGCTGCGCAGCCGCGTGCCGAGCAACCCGGCGAAGCTTTCCGCAGGCGCGCCGCGGCGATGGTTGCGACGCTCACGCACGTTTCTTCACCGTTGTCACTGACGGCGAGGCCACCGCCGCCGGCTGATTCGCGGCGGCGATGAGCGGGCTCACCGTCGCCGGGCCGCGCTTTTTCACCGTCCGCGCCCGCTCGCAATCGAGCGGCAGGCGGACGGTGATGCGCGTGCCCTGGCCGAGCCGGCTGCGAATGGAGAATTCGCCGCCATGCAGCCGCACCAGGCCCTTGACGATCGAGAGGCCCAAGCCGGTGCCGCCATGGCGGCGGTCGTAGGGCGCGCCGGCCTGGAAATACGGCTCGCCGACGCGTTCCAAGTCGACATCGCTGATGCCCACGCCACTGTCTTCGACCACAAAGACGATGCCTGCCGCCTCGGCGCGCGCGCTGACCAAAACCTTCCCGCCGCGATCGGTGAAGCGGATCGCATTGGACAGGAGGTTAAACAGAATCTGGTTGAGCGCGCGCTTGTCGGCGACGATCTCCGGCAGATTGTCGATCTCGGCTCGCTCGAGCGCCACGCCCGCCTCGCGCACCCGCAACGCCAGGATATCGCAGCAGCTGGCGATGACCTGGGCCGGATCGAACGGCTCCGGCGTAATCTCGAAATTGTCGGTCTCGATCTTCGACATGTCGAGAATGCCGTTGACGACCGAGAGCAAATGGTTGCCGGATTCGTTGATCAGGCCGGCATATTCGACGCGCCGCTTGGCGTCGAGCATCAGCGGCGCTTCCTTCGTCAGCATCTCGGAAAAACCGATAATGGCGTTGAGCGGGGTGCGCAG
>Ga0306925_10004175_pt1 | contig 12978 bp, 11 predicted proteins | sample flu12Cox44000176_FD_203755 | JGI IMG/M metagenome (GOLD analysis project Ga0306925, IMG submission 203755) | Lab enrichment of tropical soil microbial communities from Luquillo Experimental Forest, Puerto Rico - flux8day.12C.oxic.44.000.176 (v2)... | ecosystem: Environmental > Terrestrial >...
ACCAGCGTGCCGAGCGCGGCTGCACTCATGACCGCCCAGACAAACATCGACAGCCACGCATTGGGAACGTGGATGAACATGATCTTTACGGTCGCGCCCTGCTGATAATCGTCTGGCGCGGCGGCGGACTGAAACAGGCCGATTGCGAACAATAGGGCGGTGGCGGCCACAAGCCACGGCATCAGCCGCGCGGTGAGCGCCAGGAACTTAGTCGGATTGGCGAGGTCGATCAGGGTCATTGGCATCCCCTTAACCGCAGCAGGCCCGACAGGCAATCGGCATCGTGGTCCTCTGCAAGAGTTGATCGGCCTCGATCGAGCCCTCAATCGAGCCCATGGCGCAGGCTGGCGGCGGCCGCGAACGGTCCAACCACCAAACTGGTGAGCGACAGGGCACACAGGATTGCAAAAGGTGCGCCGAACGAGCCTGGCCCTGTGATTGCCGCCTCCGACGCTGCGACACCGAAGATCAAGACGGGGATCGACAATGGCAGCACCAGCACGGCAAGCAGCAGTCCGCCGCGGCGCAGCGCCACCGCCAGCGCCGCCCCGATCATGCCGGTGAAGGTCAAGGCCGGGGTTCCCGCAAGCAAGGTCAGCGCCACGGCCGAGGTCGCCGCCATGTCGAGATTAAGCAACAGGCCGAGCACGGGGGTCGCAACGATCAGGGGCAGGCCAGCCGAAAGCCAATGCGCCAGCGCCTTCGCCGCGCAGGCGAGCTCCAGCGGAGTGCGGGCCATGGCGATCAGGTCGAGCGAGCCGTCGTCGTGGTCGGCCATGAATAGCCGGTCCAGGGTGAGCAAGCTTGCAAGCAACGCGCCGAGCCAGAGCAGCGCCGGTCCGAGCCGAGCGAGCAGCTTCAGGTCAGGCCCGACCGCGAATGGCATCAACACCACGACAGTCAAAAAGAACAAGACGCCGATCAGCGCGCCGCCGCCGACGCGGGTCGCGATCCGGATGTCCCGGGTCATGAGCGCGCCGAGCGCGCTCATGACGTCTCTCCGATTCGAAGCTCGTTTGCCTCAAGGCCCAGCGGCCCATGCGTGGCGGCCACGATCAGCCCGCCGCCGCCGAGATGCTCGCGCATCAATGCTGCCAGCAGGTTCTGTCCGGCGGCATCGAGCGCCGCGTTTGGCTCGTCCATGAGCCAGATTGGCCGGCGGACGCTGAGCAGTCGGGCGAGCGACAGCCGCCGTCTTTGTCCAGCCGAGAGGTAGGCTGCGGGGAGATGGGTCGTGTGTTCGAGCCCGACGGCCTTGAGACTTGCGCTGGCGTCGAAGACCTCGCCGCCCAAAAAGTGCTGCCAGAAAGTGAGGTTTTCCAGAACGCTCAAGGCCGGCTTTAGGGCGTCGCGATGGCCGAGATAGTGCGCCTGTTCGGCGAGCGTCAACTCCGCTCCGCCGCCCTCAAGCGCGATGGTCCCGCCCGCTGGCAGGAGCAGCCCCGCAATCAGCCGCAGCAGCGAGGTTTTTCCGGATCCGTTGCGGCCGGTGACCGCCAATAATTCGCCCTCGGCCGTCGCAAAATCGAGGCTGGAGAACACCTCCCGGCCGCCCCGCACACACCTGACACTACGCCCCGAGAGCCGCATGTTGCCCCTTCTTAAGCCCTCGAAATTTTTGCGGTGACTGCACCAGAATTTGTGGCTGCGGCGATGCTGCAGCGTGCTCGTCGCTGTGGCGGGGCAATTGGAAAGATTCTATAAGCCCCGAACTTGATGCTGCACATGCCCCACGGCTGGACGCCGTCGCATCAAACCCAGCCGCAAACCCAGCCGCCGGTGCTCGGGTACCTTTACCAAATATAACGTAAGATTGGGATTTCCGCACATGCCCTCGCTCGACAGCTTCAAATGCCAAAAGACCCTCAAGGTTGGCAGCAAGACCTATGTCTATTACAGCCTTCCCGCCGCCGAGAAGAACGGTCTGAAGGGAATTTCGAAGCTTCCTTATTCCATGAAGGTGCTGCTTGAGAACCTTTTGCGCAATGAGGATGGACGCTCGGTCAAAAAGGACGACATCCTGGCAGTGGCCAAATGGCTGAAGAAGCGCAAGCTCGAGCATGAGATCGCGTTTCGTCCGGCGCGGGTGCTGATGCAGGATTTTACGGGCGTGCCGGCGGTGGTTGATCTCGCCGCGATGCGCAATGCGATGCAAAATCTCGGCGGCGATGCGGAAAAGATCAATCCCTTGGTGCCGGTCGATCTTGTCATCGATCATTCTGTGATCGTGAATTTTTTTGGCGACAACAAGGCCTTCGCCAAGAACGTGGTCGAGGAATACAAGCAGAACCAGGAGCGCTATGAATTCCTGAAATGGGGTCAGAAGGCGTTTTCGAACTTCACGGTGGTGCCGCCCGGCACTGGCATCTGCCACCAGGTCAATCTGGAATATCTCGCCCAAACCGTATGGTCGAAGAAGCAGAAGATGACGGTCGGCAAGAAGCTCGGCAACTTTGAGGTCGCCTATCCGGATTCGCTGGTCGGCACTGACTCGCACACCACCATGGTCAATGGGCTTGCCGTGCTCGGCTGGGGGGTCGGCGGCATTGAGGCGGAGGCCTGCATGCTTGGTCAGCCGCTGTCGATGCTGCTGCCTGACGTGGTCGGCTTCGAGCTCAAGGGACAATTGAAGGAAGGCGTCACGGCGACCGATCTTGTGCTGACCGTGACGCAAATGCTGCGAAAGTTGGGGGTGGTCGGAAAGTTCGTCGAATTCTTTGGCCCCGGTCTCGATCACCTCTCGGTCGCCGACAAGGCGACCATTGGCAACATGGCCCCCGAATATGGGGCGACCTGCGGTTTCTTCCCGGTCGATGCCGCGACCATCGACTATTTGAAAACCTCGGGGCGCAAGTCGGATCGTGTGGCGCTGGTTACGGCCTATGCCAAGGCGCAGGGCCTGTTCCGCAGCAACAGGTCCGCCGACCCCGCCTTCACCGAAACTCTCACGCTTGATCTTGGCGACGTCGCGCCGTCGATGGCGGGACCGAAGCGCCCCGAAGGTCGCGTCGCGTTGCCCTCCGTCGCGGAAGGGTTTGCCGCCGCGATGGCGAGCGAATACAAGAAGGCCTCTGAGGCCTCGAAGCGCTATGCGGTTCTGAGCCGCGATTTCGATCTCGGCCATGGCGATGTGGTGATCGCCGCGATCACCTCCTGCACCAATACCTCCAATCCCAGCGTGCTGATTGGCGCGGGCCTGCTTGCGCGCAAGGCGGCAGCGAAGGGTCTAAAGGCCAAGCCCTGGGTCAAGACCTCACTCGCGCCGGGCAGTCAGGTGGTTGCGGAATATCTCGCCAATTCCGGCCTGCAGGCCGATCTCGACAAGGTCGGCTTCAATCTGGTCGGGTTCGGCTGCACGACCTGCATCGGCAATTCCGGTCCGCTGCCGGAAGAGATTTCGAAGGCGATCAACGACAACGGCATTGTCGCGGCGGCGGTGCTCTCAGGCAACCGCAATTTCGAAGGCCGTGTCAGCCCGGACGTGCAGGCGAACTATCTCGCTTCGCCGCCGCTGGTCGTGGCCTATGCGCTCGCCGGCAGTGTGACCAAGAACCTCGCGGTCGAGCCGATCGGTGAGGGCAAGGATGGCAAGCCGGTCTACCTAGAGGACATCTGGCCGAGCGCAAAGGAGATCAACGCCTTGGTGAAGAAGTACGTCACCGCGCCAATCTTCAAGAAGAAGTACGCCGCCGTCTTCAAGGGCGATACCAACTGGCGCAAGATCAAGACCACCGACAGCGAGACCTATCGCTGGAACATGTCATCGACCTATGTGCAGAACCCGCCCTATTTCGAGGGCATGAAGCAACAGCCCGATCCGGTCAACGACATCGTCGATGCGCGAATTCTTGCGATGTTCGGCGACAAGATCACCACCGATCACATCTCGCCGGCCGGCTCGATCAAGCTCACGTCTCCGGCTGGAAAGTTTTTAAGCGAACACCAGGTTCGGCCGGCCGACTTCAACCAGTACGGCACACGGCGCGGCAATCATGAAGTGATGATGCGTGGGACTTTCGCCAACATCCGCATCAAAAATTTCATGCTCAAGGGCGCCGATGGAAATATCCCCGAAGGTGGCCTGACAAGGCACTGGCCCGATGGCGAGGAGATGTCGATCTATGACGCGGCGATGACATACCAGCGGGAGGGTGTGCCGCTCGTGGTGCTTGCGGGTGCTGAGTACGGCAACGGCTCCTCGCGCGACTGGGCTGCGAAAGGCACCCGCCTTTTGGGCGTGCGTGCGGTGATCTGCCAGAGCTTCGAGCGCATCCATCGCTCGAACCTGGTCGGCATGGGCGTGTTGCCGTTAACCTTCGAGGACGGTGCGTCGTGGCAGTCGATCGGGCTCAGAGGCGACGAGACGGTCACGATCCGGGGCTTGCAGGGCGAATTGAGGCCGCGCCAAAAGCTCACGGCGGAGATCGTCTCCAGTGATGGCGCGCTGCAACGGGTGTCGCTGCTGTGTCGCATCGATACGCTCGATGAGCTCGAATACTACAAAAATGGCGGCATTCTCCACTATGTGCTGCGCAAGCTTGCGGCGTAAGCTTTGTGTAATGGAGGGCTCACTGCGAAGTGAGTAGCGGCTCCAAGAGAGGCGGCCTATGACAGGGCCGCCTTGTTGCGTTTGCAACGCGCCCGCAAAAATACGGATTGTGGTTGTGGCGGTATGACAGCACTGATGGCCTATCATTGTCTTTCGCGCTGGTCGAGCGCGCTTTCAGTTTGCGCGATTGTCGCGATCATCCGCCCCGCCCATGCTGACCCGCGCGCCGTGGTTGAGCTCTTCACCTCGCAGGGTTGCTCCTCCTGTCCGCCCGCCGACAACATCATCGGCGAGCTCGCCAAGGATCCATCGATTATCGCGCTCAGCATGCCGATCGACTATTGGGACTATCTCGGCTGGAAGGATACGCTGGCGGATGCGCGCTTCTCCGCGCGCCAGAAGGCCTATTCGCAAGCGCGCGGTGATCGCGAGGTCTATACCCCGCAGGCCGTCATCAATGGTTCGGCGCATGTGATTGGCAGCGATCGCGAAGGCATCGAAAGCGCGATCGGTGCGACCGCGAAGACCGACGGGGTGATGTCGGTGCCGGTGGAGATGAGCCTGATGGGCGGGCAGGTGACGGTGTCGGTTGCGGCCTCGAGCAAGGGGCCCGCAGCACTGCATGGCGAGGTGTGGATCTGCTCGATCTCGAAGGCGGTTCCGATCGCCATCAGCCGCGGCGAAAACCGCGGCCGCGAGTTGACCTACTACAACGTCGTGCGCAATCTGGTGAAGCTCGGCGACTGGAACGGCAGTCAGCGGAGCTTTACCGTGGCCCTGGACAGCTTGGTACATGACGGCGTCGACGGTGCCGTGGTCTATGTGCAGGACGGCAGTCGCGAGCGCCCGGGCCCGATGCTGGGTGCAGCCTACATGCCTCTGCAAGCAAGCGAGCTCGCCACCGGTTCGCATCAGCAAGCGTCACAATAAACACTAACCATCATCGCTGATTCGATCGCCGCAACGATCGCGGTTGCCGCCGTGCGCCGGCAGCCAGTGTTGCGATTTGCCAACATGGAAAAAGGGCCAACTCGCGTTGGCCCTTGTCATTTCCTGCGTTAGGCCCGATCCCGACGATCCCGGGGGGCTGGGGGCTGAGGAATCCGAAACCGAAAGGACCGAGCCAACGCAGTGTATTCTTATCCCAATCCAGGAGGGCGGGCGGTTGGCGGAAGTGGGGCGGTATTATGATTCCTGCTAACGATCCTGTGACGGTAGAAGATCGGACCATTCGCCGCCTTTGCGGGTGGCTGCCGGACGGGACACTTGCAGCGGGCCGCAGTTGGCGCAATCATGTCAGCGGCATGACAGGAGGCGCTCCATGAGTCTGATATCGGAGGATGCCGATCCAAGCGGAAGTCACGCAGCGGCGCGCGGTGCCGCTGCGAATCACCTGAGCCATCCCTCGACGAGCCGAGTGACGTTCAACCGGTTCGAACTCAATCGCATCCTGAACCTGTATGGTCGTAGGGTCGCCGACGGCGAGTGGCGGGACTATGCGATCGATTTCCTGAAGGAGCGCGCGGTGTTCTCGGTATTCCGCCGCGCCTGCGAAGTTCCAGTCTTCCGGATCGAGAAGGATCCGCGGCTTGCGCGCAAGCAGGGCATGTACAGCGTGATCTCGGCGACCGGCTTGATCCTGCGCCGCGGCCATGAGCTCGATCGGGTGCTGCTTGTGATCGATCGCAAGCCGGCGCTGGTCTAGTGCGCAGGAATCGTGCTTGCGCCTTCGCCAAGTGCAAGCTGCATCATCACGGTGTCGAGCCAACGGCCGAATTTGAGGCCGACATTCGGGTGGGTTCCGATCATCTGAAATCCGCAAGCGGCATGGAGGCCGATCGATCCAGCATTGGCGGAATCGCCAATCACCGCGATCATCTGCCGATAGCCGCGGGTTTCAGACTCCTCGATCAATCTGCGCATCAGCCTCATGCCGATGCCGCGCCGATGGATGGCGGGGTCAAGATAGATCGCGTTCTCGACCGTGAAGCGATAGGCCGGCCGCACCCGGTAGGCGCCGGCATAGGCGTAGCCAACCACCGCGCCGTTGAGCGTGGCGACGAGGTAGGGGAAGCTTGCCTCCATCAGCGCGTGATAACGCTGCGTCATTTCGGCCTGATCCGGCGCGATCAGCTCGAACGTCGCGGTGCCGTGGAGCACTGCGTGCCGGTAAATCTGGGTGACGGAGCAAAGGTCGGCTTCGGTAGCCGGTCGGATCTCGGGCCAGGACATGGCGCAAGACTATTTCTGCGCCCGGCAAAAGAACAGCCCCGGCCGGTTCGGCCGGGGCTGGATCTTGAGGCTGTGGCGTCTCAGTCGCGCTGGCCAAGCAGCTGTAGCAGCAGCGTGAACAGGTTGATGAAGTTCAAGTAGAGCGACAATGCTCCGGTAATGGCTGCGCGTTCCGTCACATCACCGCCAGCTGAGGCATAGCCGTAGATGTACTCGTTCTTCAACCGCTGCGTATCCCATGCGGTGAGGCCCGCGAACACCAACACGCCGACCACCGACACAATAAACTGCAGCGCCGAACTCGCCAGGAACAGGTTCACCAGGCTGGCGATGATCAGGCCAATCAGACCCATGAACAGGAACGAGCCGAAGCCGGTCAGGTCACGCCGCGTGGTGTAGCCGTAAAGGCTCAGCGCGCCGAACGAGGCCGCCGTGATGAAGAACACTCGCACGATCGAGGTGTGGGTATACACCAAGAAGATCGACGATAGCGAGATGCCCATCAGCGCCGAGAACACCCAGAACAGCAGCTGGGCGGTCGACGGAGCCAGGCGGTTGATGCCGGCCGAAATCACAAACACCATGGCGAGCGGTGCCAGGATGAACAGCCACTTCAGTGGGCTCACGAACATCGCATAGCCGAACGGCGTGAGCATGATATTGCCGAAGCGGGCGGCCGCGCCTGCCTGATCGGTGGTGACCGCGGCCATATAGATGCCGAGAGCGGCAAGGCCGGTGATCGCCAGACCAATGCTCATGTAGTTATAGATGCGCAGCATGTAGGCGCGCAAACCGGCGTCGACAGTCGCAGCATCAACGCGCCCGGCGACCCGGCCGAAGGGGGAGCTATAGTTGCGGTCTAGGTCCGACATGGTCGAATTCCCATTGGGTTGCCCGGCGAAGCGAAGGGGTCGCGCCGCCGGTTCAAAAACAAATCTATCTCAGATGGTGCGGTTTGCGGACATTAATTTTGCGTCATCAAGCCGCGCATCCGATCAGCTTCATTTGGGCATGCGACGGCCAAACTACCATAACCGAAGGCCGTAGCCACGCGCGGCCGAATGTCGCTCTGGGACCTCGCGCTGGGCGCGAAAGGATCGAAAATTTCATAAAGAATATAAATTCCATAAAAATTTCGGAACCGCCGGTTTCCGGACGTTAACCTTTTGGGCGACGCCTCTTGTCACAGGTTCCGCAGCACCGAGGCGGGCTTCTGGTTGAGCGCGAGCAGCGTGCCGGCAAGTCCCAGGCCGACGGTGACGATGAGGGCGGCCAGCACCACAAAGGCCGCGCTCCCGGCCTCCCAGACGAAGCTCAACGTCATGAGCCGGGTGACGACCAAATAGGCGGCAATCGAGCCGGCGATGACACCGAACACCGCGGTGGCCAGGCCGATCATCAGATATTCCAGGGCGTAGGCGGCAAGCAGCTGCGCGCGACGAGCGCCAAGGGTCTTCAGGATCACGGCATCGTAGACCCGGTGGCGATGGCCGGCGGCGAGCGCGCCGCCCAAGACCAGGATCGCCGAGATCAGGGTCACGGCGCTGGCGCCGCGGATGGCGAGCGCGAGGTTGGTCACGACAGAGCCGATCGTCTCCATCACCTCCCGCACGCGCACGCTTGTCACCATCGGAAAGGCGTCGGCGACCTGCTTGATGATGCGGGCATCGGCGCTGACGTTGGGGTGGGTCTCGGTCAGGGTGGCGACATGAGTATGCGGTGCGCCGTTGAAGGCATCGGGCGAGAACACCAGCACAAAATTGATGCCGAGCCCCTGCCAGTCGATGTTGCGCATATTGCCGATATGGGCGTGGATGTCGCGGCCGAGCACATTGACGACGATCTCGTCACCAAGCTTCAGCCGCAAGCCGTCGGCGATCTTCTTCTCGATTGAGACCAACGCCGGGCCGCGATAGTCGGCGCCCCACCACCGACCGTCGACGATCTTGGAGCCTTTCGGGATTTCGCCGGTATAGGTCAGGCCGCGGTCGCTCTGCAGCACCCATTCAGAATCGGTCGACGGGTTCAGCTCCTCGGCGCGCACGCCGCGCGCAGAGACGATGCGTCCGCGCAGCATCGGCACGTCCTCGACGGTGGATTGCGGTTCGATGTTGTTCAGGAAGAGGGTGAAACGGCCGGCTTCGGAGGAGGGGATGTCGATAAAATAGAACGACGGTACGTGCTCGGGCAGCGACGCCAGAAACTGCCGGCGCAGATTGCCGTCGATCTGGGTGATGGCGACCAGCATCGCAAGGCCCAAGCCCAGCGACAGCACGACGGATGGCGTCAGCGCGCCCGGCCGGTGGATGTTGGAGATCGCAAGCCGCAGCATGGTGGAGCGCGCACGCGGCAGACGTCGCGCCAGCGCCATGACTGCGCCTGCAATGGCACGCAGCAGCGCGAACACCAGCGCGGCGGAGACGACGAACACCGCCGCGACCTTCTTGTCATAGGCCAATCCGATCACCACCGTGACCAACAGCGCAATCACCAGCGCCATCAGCGCAAGATAGCGCCAGCGTGGGCGGTGCCATTCGGCCACCACAGCATCGCGGAACAGCGCCGCGACCGGCACGTCGTGCACGCGGCCGAGCGGCCACAGCCCAAAGGCAAGCGCGGTCAGAAGGCCATAGACCAGAGCGAGCGCGAGCTCGCTGCCATGCAAGGCTGGCACCATCGGCAGCGGCAGAAGTCTTCCGAACAACGCGACGATGACAAAGGGCAGCGCGGCGCCAGCGGCGAGCCCAAGCACCGAGCCGAGCCCCGCCAGCACGATCACCTGCGTGAGGTAAATCGAGAACAGGTCGCGCCCGGTGGCGCCCAGCGCCTTGAGCGCTGCGATCACATCAAGGCGGCGGTCGATGTGGCTCTTCACCGCGTTTGCGACGCCGACGCCGCCGACGAGCAACGCGGCGAGGCCGACCAGCGTCAAGAACTGGGTGAAACGGCTGATGGTGCGCTCGAGCTGCGGGGAGGCATTGGCGCGGCTGCGCACCTCCCAGCCGGCTTGCGGCGCGGCCTGCCGCGCGTCATCGATCAACGCCAGCAAGGCGCGATCATCGGCGGCGTCGTCGGGGAGCTTAACCCGATAGCTAAAGCGCACCAGGCTGCCAGGCTGCAACAGGCCGGTCGCACGCAAGCCCAAGTCGCTGATCAAGAAGCGCGGGCCGAAGCCGATGCCGCCGGACAGCTTGTCCGGCTCGGCGGTGACCGCGCTGCGGATCTGGAAGCTGGCGTCGCCGAGTGTGACCTTGTCACCGATCTTGAGATCAAGCCGCGCAAGCAGCGTCGGATCGGCAGCGGCGCCGAAAGCGCCATCGCGCTCGGCCAGAAGATCGTGAAGCGGCACGGCCGGTTCGAGCGAAAGCGCGCCGAGCGTCGGATAGGCGCCATCGACTGCCTTGATCTCGACCAGTGCGAGCTTGCCGTCGGCGGCGCGCGCCATGCCGCGCAGGGTGGCCGCGCGCGACAGCTGCCCGCGCGAGCGCAGGAATGCGAGCTCGGCAGCCGTTGCCTCGCGCTGGAACAGCACGAAGGCGACGTCGCCGCCCAGCAGATTGCGGCCCTCGCGTGCGAGCCCATCACCGAGGCTTGCCGCTAGCGAGCCTACGCCGGAAATCGCCATCACGCCGAGCGCGATGCAGGCGATGAACACGTAGAAACCGCGCAAGCCGCCGCGCATCTCGCGCAGCGCGTAGCGCAGACTGAGCCAGCCCCGACCGGATTTGAGCGGCGCCGGCGCGATCGCGCCGATGCTTTCAGACGCGATGCTCATGTGGCGGCGTTGCGGTCAGCGCCGCCGGCATCGATCCGGCCCGAGCGCAGCCGTACCACGCGGTCGCAGCGCTGCGCGAGCAAGGTGTCGTGCGTGACCAGCACGAGCGTCATGCCGCGCTCGGCATGCTTGCTAAAGAGCAGGTCGACGATCTGCTTGCCCGTCGTCTCATCGAGATTGCCGGTCGGTTCGTCGGCGACCAGGATTGCGGGGTCCGGCGCCAGCGCGCGTGCGAGCGCGACGCGCTGCTGCTCGCCGCCAGAGAGTTGCGTCGGATAGTGATGCAGTCGCTCGCCAAGCCCGACCGACGACAATTCCTGTGCGGCCCGGCGTGCTGCATCCGGGTTGCCCGCGAGCTCGAGCGGGACTGCGACATTCTCCAGTGCCGTCATGGTTGGGATCAGATGAAACGACTGGAAGACAATACCGACCTGGCGGCCACGGAAGCGCGCCAGTGCATCCTCGTCGAGGGCATTGAAAGGCGTGCCGTTGACCACCACCTCTCCGCTGTCAGGACGTTCCAGGCCCGCCATCACCATCAGCAGCGTGGATTTGCCCGAGCCGGACGGGCCGATCAGGCCGATCGCTTCGCCGGGCGCGACGCGCAGGCTAATATCCTTCAGGATATGCACGCGAGCGGCGCCACCGCCGAGCGAGAGGTTGATGTTGGAAATGGAAATGGTGTCTGGCGCCGGGCCGGTGCGCGCAGGAGATAAGATGAGGCTGTCCATGGCTCGGTCATACGGCACTTTCGCGGGTTGGGTCGAGAGGCGGCTTATACAGCTTGCGCACATGATCGTGTTGACGTTGACCTTGACGGCCACAGCAACTGCACTGGCCAAGGCCACCGACCCGATCAGAATCGTGGTGCTGGGCGATTCGCTGTCCGCGGGCCTTGGCCTTCCGGCCGGCGATGCGTTCCCGGCCAGGCTGCAAAAGGCCTTGAAGGAAAAGGGGATAGACATCGACATCAGCAACGCTGGGGTGTCCGGCGACACCGCTTCGGGCGGCCGCGACCGGCTCGACTGGTCGGTGCCGGAGGGGACCGAAGGGGTGATCCTGGAGCTCGGCGCCAACGACGCCTTGCGCGGCATCGATCCCTCCGTCACCCGCGCCGCGCTCTCGGACATTGTGGGCCGGCTGAAGGCGCGTGGCATCGCCGTGCTTCTGTGCGGCATGCTGGCGCCGCCGAATTATGGCAGCGACTTTGCGGCGCGCTTCAACAGCATCTATCCGGATCTGGCACGATCCTTTGGCGTTGCGCTCTATCCATTCTTCCTCGACGGTGTCGCAGCCGATGCCAAGCTCAACCAGGCCGACGGCATGCATCCGACGCGAGCCGGTGTCGACATGATCGTGACGAGAATAATGCCGACAGTGGCGGCATTTCTCAGCTCGATAAGAGGACAAAGCCATTGAGAAGCAGGCAATAGTAACCTTACCCATCGGGGTTTCTACGGAGGTTTTCGGTTCGTTAACGTCGTGCGCTTCGCACAGTCACATAAGTCAGCTACAAATTGGTCCCGTGATTCGTCACTGGGATTTGTTTAGGGGTTTGATCTATTGTGTTTGGATCAAACCCAAGCATCGGGAGTCCTAGCGATGCCGCGTTTGTTTACTGGACTGGAAATCCCGGCCGAGATTGGCCAAACGCTTTCCCGCTTAAGGGGTGGCCTTCCTGGCGCCCGCTGGGTCGATCCCGAAAACTACCACGTCACCTTGCGCTTCATCGGCGATATCGACGGCGCTTCGGCCGGCGAGATCGCATCGATGCTGGAACGCGTCGATCGCAAGCCGTTCGACGTCACGGTGCAGGGTCTGTCAAGTTTCGGCGGGCGCAAGCCGCGCGCCGTGGTCGCCAACATCGCGCCGACCAGGCCGCTGATCGAGCTGCAGGCCGAGCTCGAGCGGCTGATGCAGCGCATCGGGCTCGACCCCGAGGGTCGCAAATTCACCCCGCATGTGACGCTGGCGCGGCTCTACGACGCCTCCAGCCAGGATGTCGCCGACTACCTTTCGGTGCGTGGCTATTTCCCGAGCCGGGTGTTCACGGCAGAACGCTTTGTGCTGTTCTCTTCGCGTGCCTCGACCGGCGGAGGTCCCTATGTGGTCGAGGATTCCTACGCGCTCTGCGCCTGACCGATCACCGGCGGCAGCCAGCGTGAAACGGTCGCGGGCAGCCTGACATTGTGCTGGCTGGCGCGAGCGGCCAGCTTTGACATCAAGCGCATGGCGCGCCGGATCAGCCGGCAAAAGCACCGGCCAGGGAAGCAGGCGCAACGGGCCTCACGCCGGCAAATGGTCCGTCAGTTAAGGTGCTCAAGAGTGACGAGTTTGGCCCGGGTAGACGTCGTTGGCCCATCGCGCGGTGAGCCTCTCGAGTTGGTCCATCTGGGCGTCAGAGTAACCTTTCGGTTGGTAG
>Ga0306925_10004177_pt1 | contig 12976 bp, 14 predicted proteins | sample flu12Cox44000176_FD_203755 | JGI IMG/M metagenome (GOLD analysis project Ga0306925, IMG submission 203755) | Lab enrichment of tropical soil microbial communities from Luquillo Experimental Forest, Puerto Rico - flux8day.12C.oxic.44.000.176 (v2)... | ecosystem: Environmental > Terrestrial >...
GCCGAGGATAAGCTGACCTACGCCGCCTCGGAGGGCAAGGTCTATTGTGTCGACCACTCGATCGCTGATTTAGAAAAGAGGCTGGACCCGAGAAAGTTCGTTCGCATTCACCGCGGCACGGTGGTCAGCCTCGCCTGGATCAAGGAAGTCACATCACTGCCCGGGGGATCCTTGAACATTCGCCTAAAAGACGCCAAGAACACGGACCTCACTGTTGCGCGCGACCGCGCGCGCGAGTTCAAGGCACGGGCAGGCTGCTAGTTGAACAAGATGTCCGTGCCCTTCAGTGCTGGCCGACTTCAGATTAGGAGCGATCAGGACCGGTTGACGTTGGCTACTCGGAAGTTGAGCTACGCACAACCACATGGGGCCAATAAGTCGTCCTCTAGGAGATGTGGCCTGATTAGCATCGATAACATCCATGTGACAGATTTGCCGGAATGGCGGTGTCAGGAGGTAAGGTCTCCGATGCAAGCTAAAAGCAGTTTATCCCAAGACTTAATCGCCGTAGATTCCCTCGTCTGCATCTCGGACGACGGCCGCAATTCGAACTTTGAACGCATCGCAAATCCTCAGAAGCGTCGTCATGTTAATCGGGCGGCCAGCTTCGGTCTGTTGCCAATGGCGAGAGGAGAATCCGAAAGTAATCATATCCTCTTGGCTGTAGCCGCGTCTCCTGCGGAGCTTCCTGACTCGCTGGCCAAGAGCTTTGAAGAATTGAAAGTGATCTACCACGCCGGCGCGACTTCTACTTTTTCCTGAGCCAAAACACCACGAGCAAATTAGCGCGGACCAACTTGCCTGGATCACTCGCAATGCGGAAATATACGAATTTGCGTATTGTCATTTGCGGCGTATCGTAGTAGTTTTTCGCGCCTATGACTAGCGCGCGCAGGCCCTGACTCCTTCTTGTTGATGACCGTACCGCCGTGCGCGGTGCTATTCGTGATTTTATCGAGGCCACAACGTCGTACAAGGTGTGCGAAGCAGTAGACGATGGCGTGTTCGCGATCCACAAAGCGATGGAGGCTCACTGCGACCTAATACTGCTCAATCTCAGCATGCCGCTTCAAGATAGCTTGGTGACAGTGTCGCTTCTGCGCAGCAAGCTTCCCCATGTCAAGGTCCTCGGCTTCAGCGCTTCGTCGGCGGAGTTAGGAAACCAGGTATCTCCACAAACCGGATTCGATGCCGTCCTCACTAAACACGACGGACTATCGGAGTTAGTCACGGCTCTGGAGACGCTGATGCCCGAACCGCCACGAGAGGGATAATTCCCCGGCGAGCGAGCCTGCCCCAAAAAGAGTTGTATATCCGACGCCGAGTGGTATCTGACAGCCCCGTTTCCGCTGGAGGACTGGAATGGATGAACAGCGGAAATACGCAATCCTTTTTGCCGCAACGATCCTAGCAGCACGGAAACTCAGCGAAATATGTGTCAAGTCATGCCCGGCGCGGGAGTGCGCCATTGCTGACGCAGTCGCACGCCAAGCGCATCCTCGAAAAGATTGATGAGCGGTGGCCAAGCGGGACAGATTGAGCGCATTGGCGCCGGGGGCATTCGGGAGCCGTAGCGCTCCTGGCGGAAGGATGAATCCGCTGGACTTCTTGCGCGAGGCTAAGGGCTGAACGGGATGAGGAGGCGGCTTTTTTTTTAGGAGAAACGAACGTTTTGAGGAGGGTTATTGGTTATTGGCCGCCTCCTCGTGGTAACTGAGTGACAAAGGCTAGTTCTACCGGTGCATTTATTGGAACTGGCAAAACAAACAGGAGGCGCGGGGCGTCGAAGTCTGGCGCCCTCTTTTGAATTGGCGAGGAATGTGCATGGATGACCGTAACTCGAGGCCAAGACCGGGGAAAAGCCATGAAAACGAGCCTATTTTTCGTACCCGTACTTCCTTTCGCCACGGCGTGACGCAATGTCATGGGTTTTTCCATACTTTCTCTTTCTGGCGACCAATGTAGCTTGGGCGCTGTTTTATTTCGGGCTGAGGAAGCGGGCGCTTCGTGTTGCGGAGCAATTGATCCAGATTCGGAAGACCCACGCGACGATGGTGCAGCAACTGGACGAGATACTGCTCTGGGCTAAAGCGGGTTTAGCTGGGCGACGATCTCCAGGCGCCAGCCCCTTACCCGACAACCTGCCACGGCGTGGTCGGCTTTCTCGGTGAACGTCGAAGTCTGGCGCCCTTTTTTCGTGCTATAGTCCTACGCCACAAATGAGGTATTTCAAAGTGCTTCGTGCGTTCATCCAGCTCCTCTTCACAGTTTCCTTACTTCGTTGGGCGCTCCATACCTTTACAGAGAGCAGAGATATACACCCATGAAGCGCCGTAACTTCCTGTGTGCCTTGCTCGCATCCCCGCTGATCGCCTGGTTCAAACGCGGTCGATGTGGGGAGCCCGTGATTCCCACATTGGGCATTTGTAAGATCAATCCCTGCTCCTTACCATACGGTCACAAAGGCCTCCACATCATTCTGCTCAATCCGCGCCAGGGATCGCCCGTATGAGGCGCCGAAACTTCCTCTCTGGCTTGATGGCTGCGCCTGTGGCCGTGGAAGCTCGATTCCTGGCCTTCTTCGCCCGTAAGCCCGTTGAGCATTGCGATGCTGCAATCTTTGGTCTGCCTAAAGTGCTGGACCTCCGATAAAAATACCACCGCACAGACGACAGGAACTGGCACGGCGCATGGCAAACCACATCAGTCGTTGCTCTCTGCCACGCAGCCATGAAGGCCCCCATATACTGCTGAATACGCGCTAAAAGCCACTACTGCCATGGAAAAGCTGTCCAAGCGCATTCTGATTAAAATTTGCTCAACGCGGCCCTATCGGTGGATCGTGGGAAAAATCGGAATTGCGATGATGCGCAGAGCGCAGAAGGCGCCAGAGGTTCAGGAGCGCAGTAAGGCCTTACGAGCGGCTGCGCCTGGGGCGGAGCGGTTCTACGCTCACTTTGAGTGACCTTCAAGCCGACGGCTAGCGGAAACCGGAGTGGGACGCTGACGATTACGGATAACGCTTCGACGAGTCCGCAGGTCGGGCCGCTCGCCGGGGCTGGCGAGGACTTTGCAATCGCGGTCTCCTCGGGGACCTCGTCGTCGGCGACTGTAACGGCGGGCGGGACGGCTACCTACACCATCACGCTGTCGCCGCAGGGCGGATTCAACCAAACGGTCACGCTTAGCTGCTCAGGCGCTCCGCCCAAGGCCACATGCACGCCGTCGCAGTCCGCAATCACCCTGGATGGAAGCAACCCACACAACATCACGTTCACAGTCCCAACGACGGCCTCGACACTCGTGTTGCCCCGCGTGCGCGACTTACCGACTATGCCTTATGATCTGCTGATGGCGGATCGGGCTTCCAACCGCGATGTCTAGCATTTGGACGTGGTGGACGAGGAGAAGGGGAAAAGGAGTCCTCGCTCCGGCCGCGCGATGAGTCGCGGCAAAAGAGCGGGGCCTCATAGAGAATCGGTTTGAGCGAGAAATTACGAACCGGACTCGTTGACGTCCTGTTCGGCCTGCTGCGTGGCCTTTTTGGACTCCAACTTTGCATCCGCGTGCGGATCCAGCGTCTGGATGGCCTTGCCAAGGCTCATCTTAGTTGTGTTCGAGCACGTTGAGGTCTTTCCCCCAACGGTCGCTCCTGTAGCGGTCATATCGCACATCAAGGCCGCAAACCCACCGGGGATGTTCAGATTTTTGCTGACATGAGCCGCAGCAACAAACTGACCGAAGTTCTTGAATGCTTTGGCATCCGCCTCCAGATCAGTGAGGTTTGTGACGCCTGTCAGGGTCTCGAGCTTGGTTGCCAGGTTCGAGTTGTGCTGCAGGACGCTGCCAGGATCAGTCCTGGTCATCGGATTCGATGTACCATGGCTTTCTCCAGCGGACGCGCTGGTCCCGTGTGTACCTGAGGCGCCCATGTTGCCGGGAGTGCCCGCTGGCCGACCGTGCTGGGCATCGCCCGACGGACCCAGGAAGAGAAGCGCACCAACTGCCAGGAACGGAACGATCAGACGTTTCATTGCTTTATTCCTCCTTAATGAGAGGGAGTACCGAGAAATCGGGCCAAATTGAAACCGATTCCGAAATAAACCGTATCGCGCGAGCGGCTAGCAGAATGCGTGTGGCCACTCGCGTGATCCAACGCGTGAAGACTGGCGTCTGCGCCGACGGAAACACCGTGGTCGCGTGCGATATCCGCGGGCCCGGTCGTTTCGGGAGAGTTCTGGAAAACGCCGCGACGGGATGCTCCGGGCGTGCCTGTGGGTGCACCAGCCTGGTGGCTGTACGGCGTGTGGTATTCCGCTTTTACTCAAAGACGTAGGCCACGGTAAACTCCTAACTCGCCCTTTTGGAAGATGAAGCAAGGCGTGGACCAAACCTCTGATCCCGTAAGTGGTTTGTCCTCAATCCGGTCGGTCAAGCGCAGGGGCTCTCGGTCCGTGGTCGTTAAACACAGTTGGGGCGCGTCCAACTACACTTCTGCAGCCGGACTCATCCGGCCCCGCAAAATCAAATAGAATGAAAGCCAGCCATCGAAGCGTAGAACTGGAGTCTGAGCCGCGAACGAAGCCGAGCCTGCAAGGGCATGCCGCCAGCGGAAGCCAGTATTGCCGCTGGTTCTCTGGGGGCCATTTCTCACCCAGAGGATGCCCCACGTTTAGTTGAAACTTGAGAAAAAGAAGCAGCGGCTCTGGCCCGAACTCGGTTAGAGTTCGGGTTGAGAATCCCCTTTTAAAGGAGAGAGCCGCCGTGAGAAAGAATTACCAGACGATAGACCGGAAGTCCAATCACAAGTTCGACATCGTCGGAGGGCAAGAGTTGCCGATGCGGGTGCCGTTGCCGATGGCCGAGGTGTGTGCGGAGATGCATGCGCGGGTCGAAGAGGTACCAGTCGTTCGGTTCTTGGGGCGAACTCGGCTCGTGTTCGATGGATCTTGGGAACCGCCGGCCAGTCCGGATACAATTGCTTGAGTGGTTGCTCGGTGTAAGTCGATCATGACTTACGAGGGCCGAATGAAACCGCCGGAGCAGAAACAGCTCAAGGCGCACGAGATTGAAACGACAGCGAACGAGAGCTTACTCCCTGAATGGGTAAAAAGCCGCGCTCAAATTCAGGATGAATCCGTGCCTGTGGGCGACCAGTACAACCAGGAGCGCACCACGCGGATTGCCAAGGTCCTGCGTCAAATCGGGAAAGTTAAGCCGGGCATGAGGCGGCAGGACCCGGTCAAAGTCTTCACTACCGAAGGGGGCTTGTCCTTTCGGCTCTAGCGCACTTATGTCTATTCGGAATGGCCGTACATAAAAGTCAATGTCCGATTCAAAGCAGCAACCAACGAATCCAACGGAATAGAAGAAGACCCGGACGATGTTATCAGACACCCATGCCTCTGACGGAACAGTCGGCTAAACCTGTGGTTCCTGAAAACTCCAGTCGACTTTAACATGTTACGTGGAGGAAATCAGGCTGGTATGCTGGTGTGTGGGTGGGGCACCCGCCGGTCAATCTGCGCACTCACTGAGGCCGTCGTTAGTCGTTGCCGGCAAACCGGGATGGGCGGGGCGGAAGCCGGACTGGCTTCTAATTCAGCTTGGGAGAAGGGACCTGCGATTGGTCGGCAGAACACTCCCGTTCCAGGTGGACCACGACCTGTTCCCACTGCTCAGTCACTTGCTTCAGCCGGGTGCGACGCTCTTCGATCAGCGCGGCAACGCGAATCGATTCCTGTGCGCTCTTGAAGCGCCCTAGTTCCACTTCCAAGCCTGCGATTTCCGCCTCGCAGCGTGAAATTTGCTCCTCTAACTCATCGCGTTGCCTTTCCATCTTGCGGATGGAAATCGGATTCGACTTTTTGGCCCGTCTCTCATGCTCTTGTGGCTTTGCGGAGGCACCCGATAGAGGACGGCTGGCCTTCCCGGGCGCATCTGCCATCGCCGCACTTCGCTCCTTTTGCCACAGATAGTCTTCGTAATTGCCCGGATAATCTTGAAGCTTTCCCTTTTCTATCTCGAAAATGCGGGTGGCCAACTTGTCGATGAAATACCGGTCGTGCGAGACGAATACGATTGTTCCGGTGAACTTCCGCAGCGCTTCGAGCAGCACGTCCTTGGCTTGCAGGTCAAGGTGATTGGTGGGCTCGTCCAGCAGCAGGAAATTGGCTGGGCGCAGGAGCATTCGTGCCAGCGCGTAGCGATTTCGTTCACCGCCGGAGAGCACGCCAATGCGTTTGAAAACGTCGTCGCCCGAAAAAAGGAAGGACCCCAACAAGGTACGCAGTTGCGTCTGGTTGCTGACGGCGGTGGGGGCCAGGTTCGTAAGATCATCGATCAGCCGCGCATCGGGATCGAGCGCCTTGTACTGGTCCTGCGCGAAGTAGTCGAATTCGACATTGTGCCCTAGACGCAAGGCACCGGAGGTCACCGGCTCTGCGCCGGACAGAAGTTTGATGAGCGTGGACTTTCCGGCACCATTTACGCCCACCAAGGCCACACGGTCACCTCGATGGAGCGTAAGGTTCACGCCTTCGAATACCTTCTTGTCGCCGAAGCTCTTCCCCACGTCGCCGAGCTCCGCCACCATGCGCCCGCTCGAAGGAGGCTGCGGAAAGGAAAAATGAATCGCTTTGTCTTCTTCGGGCAGTTCAATCCTTTCGATCTTCTCGAGCTCTTTGATGCGGGCCTGGACTTGTCTAGCCTTGGTGGCCTGATAGCGGAAGCGGTTGATAAAAGTCTCCAGATGATGAATATGCTCCTGCTGGTTTCGCTGGCTGGCTTCCAGTTGCGCCCGTCGTTCGGCCTTTTGTTGGAGATAGCGGTCGTAATTGCCCGTGTAGAAATAGGTGCGGCGGTTCCAGATCTCCAGGATCTTGTTTACGGTCACGTCCAGAAAATAGCGATCGTGGGAAACCAAAACGAAAGCGAAAGGATAGTCGTTCAGGTATTGCTCCAACCAATTACGCGCCTCCAGATCGAGGTGATTAGTCGGCTCATCGAGCAGGAGCAGATTGGGCTTCCGCAGCAGGAGCTTGGCTAACCCCACGCGCATTTGCCAGCCACCGGAAAACTCCTCTACCGGACGGCGGGCCTCTAGGCGTGAAAAACCCAGGCCGTTGAGCACTGCACCCACTTGGGCTTCGAGCGAATATCCGTCGCTGCGCTGGAATTCCGTTTCGATCCGATGGTAGCGGTCTGTAACTCTCTGGTATTCTTTGCCGTTCGGGTCAAGCTCCGCCATTTTGTGCGTGAGCTCTTCCATCTCCTTTTCGATCTCAAGCAGATGCCCGAACACGGACAGACATTCTTCGAGAACCGTTCGACCGGAAAGAGATAAACCGTCTTGGGGCAGGTACCCACTGGTCGTGTCCTTAGCGGCGGAGAAAGAGCCCTCGTCGAGGGTCTCCATTCCCGCCAGCAGCTTCAGCAAAGTCGATTTGCCCGTTCCATTCGCGCCCACCAGCCCCACGCGATCTCTCGCCCCTACAACCCAGTTGAGGCCTTCGAAAAGTGTCTTGGAGCCGAAATGCTTTCCGGCCGAGGAGAGTTGAATCATGCGTGTCGCATTTGCCGAGCGGTCTGGGCTGAACGGTTTCGGTTCACCTCTCCCATGATAACAGTCTAGCCGCTTGCGGGCGACCGGACGCTGGGCTCGGCGCGCAACATCGCGGGTCTTGAAAAACCTGTGCATTGCGGGACGGCGTCGGCGATCTCGTGCGCGGCTTCGACGGCGGGGCCGAGATTACGAAGAGGCTCGACGCTAAAATACTAAAAACAATCGAAGCGGTGCTCCTTTAACTAACAATGGTACTCGCCGGGGAGTTAGCGAATTGATCGCCATGATATTCTCGCTTGGGTATGAAGTTCAAACTCGATGGCCGTTGGCAGTATCGTGCAGTCGGGGCCCCGATCACCACAAGGTGTAAACGCTTCTTTCCCGCGGGTCACATTGAGAGTCCGCGCACATGGAGGAAGAGCTCCTCGCCAGACGGAGTGTGCACATTGGTTGGCGGGGCGAGCGGGGCAATTCAGGGCGTCGTCAAAAATCTAAGTGACTGTCGCACCGAGCCTTAGCTTAGATTTTTCCTCGTTCGCAACGAGGAAGTCGGGGGTTCGAGTCGCCTCTCGTCCACCAGATTCACCTGGTAAGGCCGCTCGCCTGGTCCCAGCCGCTCACTATGTCTCAGGCCGCGCACTCGCCCGCCGGGCCACGGATTCAACTCTGGATTGTCCGTAAACGATGAGGGACTGGGAATCGAGAGACTACAACCGAGGTCACTTCTTCGCATAGCGCGTTGTACGTCCGGGTGATCCTGCCCCGGTCTAGCAAAGGAATCGTCTCATTTCCGTTGCTTGCAATCAGGAAGTGATGTGCGCAGTATTGGCAATTGTCTTTCAGCGTAGCCGTAGCAACGCCCGCGTACTTGAACCATATATAGCTGTTGTAAGCAGGCGGTGTCGCAAGCATGCGCCGTCAGTTCGCCCGTTCTCACGTGCCGGTCGAATCGACGGGTCAATTCGCACTATTGAGATATTACGTTAGTCAAAGCCGCGCTTCTCAAATGTTTGTGCGGCGGAGGTCGTCATGGTTTCGGGTGATCTGCGGTGTAGGGATGGCAGCAGGGATCCTTAGCGGGCGTGAATTCCATGACTTCGATGCGCGTGCCGTCGGGATCGTAGACATCGAGGCTCCACTTGCCGTCGCGTCCAATTTCCGGTCCGTCCAGTTTTTCCAAGCCGTTCTGGTGCAGTTGGCTTGCGGCGGATTGAATTTTGTCCACGCCCAGCGAGAAATGATTTTGCACACCGCGCTCCTTGGCGTCTGCCTTGGCAGGAATGTTAAGCATGTACTCGATCCAGTCGGTGCCGTCGGGGACCTGAATTTCCCACCAGTCGTCGCCGGTGTCCTTGAAACCACCATGCCAGTACATGCGGAAGCCGAGCAGGTCCCTGTAGAAACGATCTTCGGCCGCGCGATCCTTGACGATGAAGCCAACGTGCAGCATTCGCGTGCTGAGCTTTCCGGCAGGGGCTTTAGAGCCAGTAAGAGGATGAAGCTGCACGAAGGAGATGGGATTACCTTCGGGGTCGCGCAGCGAGAAATACGCGACCGAGTTGATGTCCCGGGCGGGGGGGCCAACCGCGACGTTATGGGCAAGGAGGTAGGCGCGCATCCGGCCAAGGTCGGGTGTGGCAAACGCGATTTCGAAAAGAAGGTTTAGGGGTGCAGCTGCAGGTGCTTCCGACAATAGAACTTGCTGGCGATCACTGAGGATGAAACAGGGGCGCGTCATGCCCGTGCATCCTCCGCTGCGTGCTGGTAAGCCGAGCATTCGACTGTAAAAATCAGTGGACTTGCGAAGATCGGTGGAATAGAGGCGGACGTGCGCGATGCCCGTGATGGGCGGGCGCGTGGGCTGGTCCTGAGCAACAAGGGGTACAGCAAGGCAAAGGCCGACGCGACATGCGAGCAGGAAGAACGCTATTCGATTCATTTGTGCCTCGGGGGATTCTGACATGGAATTGGTAATTGTCGAAACCAGGCGATTTCGAACGTGGCGGGTGGGTTACTACGGATCTGAATCGCGGGGGAAGGTGTGAAGTGGTGCCCTACTGGGAAGAAGGCGTTCCGGTGGGACGTGGTAAAGAATCAGTGGCTTCCTTCAAACGAGAGTCGGGATGAATTTCTCTCTAGTTCATTGGTGTTTCCTTCCCAACAAACTTCTGAGTCGAACCTACGGCCCCAACTTGGAGGTGGAAAGGCAGTTGGTGGGCCAGACGAAGTGTTCCGGGGAGAGCAATCAAATGAAAAACTTAAACGAATAGTACTTCAGCGAGCAACAGTAGCTATGAGTGGAAAAGCACAGCCACAGCAGAAAGTGGGTCAAAAAACCCAACTACTTGTGACCTACGACACATATGCCCTTGCCCATCGTCGCGTACCGCAGTGTCGTTGACCACAGAAAGGCCGCTTATGATCAACGAACCGAACCCCTCTTCAATGTGTGCGTCAGAGGAACGCACCTAGCGCCAGCGAAGCAAGGGTGATGAAGTGGGGGAATGAGAGAAAAACACACGCTTGAGAGAGTTCAGCATCGGCGCAGCCGTGCAGAAGCGGAGCAACTGGTCGATGCATTTGAGTCCAGTGGGTTGGGGCGGCGAGAGTTTTGCCTAAAACATGGAGTGGCTTTGGGGACGCTGGATTTTTGGCGGAAGAGACGGCGGCAGGAGCGGGATAAGTTGGCAAGCAAGCGACCGGGAATGCTGAATAAGGATGTTCGGGCAGGGGTGGCGAGCGGCAGCAGACTCGTGGCCGTGGAACTAGCGGGTTTGCAAGAAAACGCGGCGAGCGGCGGATTGGTGGTAGTCATGTCGCGCGGGCGGCGGATTGAAGTGTCGCGGTGGTTTGATGCGACGACGCTGGAGCGCTTGCTGGCTGTGTTGGAGCAGGTGTGATCCGTGTTTGGACTAGGACCGGCGACGCGGATTTATCTGGCGGTGGGTGCAACGGACATGCGCAAGGGTTTTAACGGGTTGTACGGGCTGGTGCGCGACCGTTTGCAGGGCGAGCCGCTGAGCGGACATGTGTTTCTGTTTTGCAACGCGCAACACAATCGGGTGAAACTGATGTTTTGGGATGGCAGTGGATTGTGGGTGTGCGCGAAGAAATTGGAGAAGGGCACGTTTCGCTGGCCGGAAGTTAGCGGTGATCAGAGCAAAGTGCAGTTGAGCCACGAAGAACTGGCGCTGTTACTGGGTGGGATCGATTTGCGGCAGGCGGAACGGCGGCGATGGTACCGGCGGGAAGTTCCTGAGGAACCCGCGGCATAATGTTGTAACAGAAATTTTACGCGGAGCCGCTAGAATATGATTGCATAGTGGTAATCATCGTGTTATTTAGTAAGTTATCGTGAATCGGAACCCTTCCGAGCCTCCCATCGACGAACTTCTCGAACAACTGAAGAGCCAACTGCCCGAGTCGTTGTTTGCCACAGTGAGCCAAAAGTTCCTGGCACTGCAATATGCAGAACTAAAGATCCAGGTACTGGAAGAGCGCCTGCGGCTGAAGCGCATCGAGATGTATGGTCCGGGGAGCGAGAAACTGACCAACGAGCAGTTGGAATTGCTGGAATTGGAACCGGGAGTGAGCACCGCCGAGGTGCAAGCAGAGAGTGCACGCGAACCGTTGCCTGCGCGACCAGCGGAGAAAAGAGTTCGCAAACACCCGGGCCGCCAGGCGCTGCCGGCGGAACTGCCGCGGGTCGAGCGGGTGATCGGGTGCACGGCCGAGCAGTGCGTGTGCGGCGGTTGCGGCCGTGAAACAACGGTGATCGGCTACGAAGAGAGCGAGCAGTTGGATGTCGAGCCGGCGAAGTACTTCGTGGTGGTGACCAAGCGCGAGAAACGCGCTTGCAAGAGTTGCGAAGAGCGTGGTGTGCTGGCGGCGCCGCTGCCACCGCGTATTATCGAAAAGAGTTTGGTAAGTGATCGCGTGGTGGTCGACACCGTGGTCAGCAAATATGCGGATTACTGTCCGTTGTACCGGCAGAGCGTGATGCTCGAGCGTGACAGCGGCGTGGAACTGAGCCGCCAGACGCTAGATGGCTGGGTCATGCGCGTGGGCGAATTGCTGGTGCCTCTCGCCGAGGCGTTACGGCAGGAGCTACTCCGCGGAGGTTACCTGCAGGCCGATGAAACGCCGGTCGGCGTACAGATGCATGATGGGAAGGGCAGCAACCATCTGGCCTATCTGTGGCAATACGGGCAGCCACATGGGGCGGTGGTGTTCGACTTCCGCATGGGACGTGGTCGTGAAGGCCCGAAACATTTCCTAGGGAATTTCGATGGTCTTTTGCAAAGCGATGGATATGCCGTTTACGATTCCGTGGGCGGGCCAAAGATGGTGCACGCGTGCTGTTGGTCGCACGCGAGACGCAAATTCGTGGAAGCGGTGAAGTTGCATCCTCAAGATGTAGAGGCGGTACGCATTGTCAGACTCATCGATGAGCTGTTTGCCATCGATGCCGAAGCGCGCATGGCGAATCTGGACCACGCTGCGCGCCACGTCCTGCGCAGAAAGAGAGCTCCCGCGTTGCTCGAGGAGATCAAGGCCGCAGTTACCGCGGCACGTGCAACGTCATTGCCCTCTAGCGCCCTGGGCAAAGCCGTGAACTACACGCTGGCGCTTTGGCCCAAACTCACGCTCTTCCTGGAATACCCGGAACTCGAGCTCAGCAACAATCTCGCCGAAAACTCCATGCGCCCCGTAGCGATCGGTCGCAAAAACTGGATCCACATCGGCAGCCAGCAAGCCGGACCTAAAGTCGCTGCCATCCTCTCCGTCGTCGAAACCTGCCGACGTAGGAACATCCCCGTGCGCGAATACCTGGCTGCGGTCCTCCCCGGTCTCGCCGAAACCCCCATTCATTGCCTACCCCAACTCACCCCAATCGCCTGGGCCTTACAAAACCGCTAACCTTCACCCTCGTGTCAACCATGGTCAACCATGGCTTGCTCTGACGCATACCGAATTCAAACGAAGCGACGCGCCAGAGCTCATCAGCGCGGCGGGAGTCGGCATCCCGACGGCAAGCCTTGTTGGCAACCTGCGGGACGGCGCCGACCCATCGGCGGCAATGACGTTTCCGAAGGGATTCTACTGGGGCGTCGCTACGTCGGCGTACCAAATCGAGGGCGCATGGAACGAGGACGGCAAGGGCCCTTCGATCTGGGACACGTACGCACACACGCCGGGCAAGATCAAAAACGGCGACACCGGCGACGTCGCCAACGACCACTACCACCGCTACAATGAAGATGTTCCGCTAATGAAGTCAATCGGCGCGAAAGCCTACAGATTCTCCATCTCCTGGCCGCGCATCTTCCCGCAGGGCACGGGTGCCCCGAATCCCAAGGGGCTCGACTTCTACAACCGGCTGGTGGACGAGCTGGTCGTAGCCGGCATCGC
>Ga0306925_10004179_pt1 | contig 12973 bp, 10 predicted proteins | sample flu12Cox44000176_FD_203755 | JGI IMG/M metagenome (GOLD analysis project Ga0306925, IMG submission 203755) | Lab enrichment of tropical soil microbial communities from Luquillo Experimental Forest, Puerto Rico - flux8day.12C.oxic.44.000.176 (v2)... | ecosystem: Environmental > Terrestrial >...
ACGGCCGCGGACGCGATCAGGACCACCGACACCGTGGCCAAGATCGCCTTCCATCGTTCCGGCGAGTACACGATCGGCGGCATGGCCAAGGGCGCGGGCATGCTGGCGCCGGCCCTGGCCACCATGCTGTGCGTGCTCACCACCGACGCCGGGCTTGATCCCGGCGCGCTGGATGCCGCGCTCCGGGCGGCGACCACGGTCACCTTCGACAGGCTGGACACCGACGGCTGCATGTCCACCAACGACACGGTCCTGCTGCTGGCCAGCGGTGCCTGTGGCGAGCGCCCGGACATAGCCGAGTTCACCCGGGCGCTCACCGGCGTCTGCGCCGACCTGGCCCGGCAGTTGCAGGCCGACGCCGAGGGGGCGGGCAAGCTGATCGCGATCGAGGTGGTCGGCGCCGCCGACGAGGACGACGCGGTCACGGCCGGCCGTGCCGTGGCCCGCTCGGCCCTGCTCAAGTGCGCCATCGCCGGCGAGGACCCGAACTGGGGCCGAGTGCTTTCCGCCGTGGGCACCACGGACGCCGTGTTCGACCCGGACCGGGTCAACGTGGCGATCAACGGCGTCTGGGTGTGCCGCAACGGCTGCGCCGCCGACGACAGGTCCAAGGTGGACCTGAGCCCGCGGGACGTGACGATCACCGTGGACCTGTCCGCCGGGCCGGCCGCCGCCACCATCCGCACCACCGACCTGACCACCGAGTACGTTCACGAGAACTCGGCCTACTCGACATGACCACGACTACCAGCAACCCCGAAATCAGCACCGGCACGGCCAAGGCCCCGGCGACGGAGTCGCGGGGACCGCAGGCCAGCGGGGGTTCCAGGGGGTCGCCCCCCTGGGCTAGCAGGGCTAGTACCGAAGCGGAAGCTAAAGCTGCCACGCTGGTCGAGGCGCTGCCGTGGCTGGACCGGTTCCACGGCCAGACGGTCGTCATCAAGTACGGCGGCAATGCGATGACCGACGACGGGCTGCGCGCCGGGTTCGCCCAGGACGTGGTGTTCCTGCGGTACGCGGGCCTCCGCCCGGTCGTGGTGCACGGCGGCGGGCCGCAGATCTCCGCGCACCTGGCCAGGCTCGGCGTGCCGAGCACCTTCACCGCGGGGCTGCGGGTCACCACACCGGAAACCATGGACGTGGTCCGCATGGTGCTCACCGGCCAGGTCAACAGGGACGTGGTGGGCCTGATCAACCGGCACGGGCCGTTCGCCGTGGGCATGTCGGGCGAGGACGCGAACATGTTCACCGCGGGCAAGCGGCACGCCGTGGTGGACGGCACCCCGGTGGACATCGGCCTCGTCGGCGAGATCGAGTCCGTGGATCCCGCCGCGATACACGCCCTGATCTCCGACGGCCGGATCCCGGTGGTGTCCAGCGTCGCCCGGGGCACCGGCGGCGAGGTGTACAACGTCAACGCCGACACCGCCGCCGCCGCGCTTGCCGTGGCGCTCGGCGCGGCCAAGCTCGTGGTCCTGACCGACGTGGCCGGCCTATTCGCGAACTGGCCGGCGGACCGGGACTCGCCTGGCCAGCCACAGGACGTTATCGGCCAGCTGACCGCGACCGGCCTGGAACGGCTGCTGCCCGGCCTGAGCAGCGGCATGATCCCCAAGATGGAGGCGTGCCTGCGCGCGGTGCGTGGCGGCGTGCCGCAGGCGCACGTCCTGGACGGCCGGATCCCGCACGCGGTGCTGCTGGAGATCTTCACCGACTCCGGCATCGGCACCATGGTCGTACCGGACGGGGCAGCCGCGGAGGCCCAGCCATGATCGTGGCGATTCGGCCCGTGCGGAGTGACGCGCCAGACCTGAGTTCCATGATCACGGGATTCTGTTCACAGCATGTATGTACAGATTCACTTGATCATGGAAATGGCGCACCTGGAGGGCCGTGTCGCCTTGATCGCGAGAGGAAGGTGGGGCGGTGAGCTTCACGGAAGAACTTCAACGGCGGTTCGAGGCCGCGTTCATGCCCAACTACGGCGTCCCGCCGGTCGCACTGGTGCGCGGCGAGGGCTGTCAGGTCTGGGACGCCGACGGCAACCAGTACACCGACCTCATCGCGGGCATCGCGGTCAGCGCGCTTGGCCACGCCCACCCCGCGCTCACCGGGGCAGTGACCCGCCAGGTGCGTGCGATCGCGCACACCTCCAACCTGTTCCTGCACGAGACCGAGGTCGCCCTGGCCGAACGGCTGCTGCGGCTGCTCGGCAGCGATGGCCGGGTGTTCTTGGCCAACTCCGGTACGGAGGCCAACGAGGCAGCGCTCAAGCTGGTCCGACGCCATCAGGGCCCCTCCCGCCCGGTGATCGTCGCCGCCGAGAACAGCTTCCATGGCCGGACCATGGGATCCCTCGCGGTGACGGGCAAGGCCGGGCTGCGGCAGCCGTTTGGTCCCTTCGGCTTTGACGTGAGGTTCGTGCCCTACGGTGACCTGGCGGCGCTCACCTCGGCCGTCACCGGCGAGTGTGCCGCCGTCTTCCTCGAGCCCTGCCAGGGGGAGGCGGGAGTGGTGCCACCACCGGCCGGCTACCTGCGCGGCGCGCGGCAGGCCTGCGACGCGGCGGGCGCGCTGCTGGTGATCGACGAGATCCAGAGCGGGATCGGGCGCACCGGTGCCTGGTTCGCCTGCCAGGCCGCGGGCGTCGTGCCGGACGTGCTCACGCTCGCGAAGGGACTCGGCGGCGGGCTGCCGATCGGGGCGTGCATCGGGCTCGGCGCCGCGGGCACGGCGCTGCGCAAGGGGGACCACGGCAGCACGTTCGGCGGGAACCCGGTCGCGTGCGCGGCCGCGCTCGCCGTGCTTGACACCATCGAGAGCGAGGGCCTGCTCGCCCGGGTGGCGACGGTCGGGCGGAAGCTGGCGGACGGCATCGCCGGGACCGTTCATCCGCTGCTCGGCGGGGTCCGGGGCGAGGGCCTGTGGCTCGCTGCTGTGCTGACCCGGCCCGCCGCGGGTGCCGTGGAGACGGCCTGCCGGGACGCGGGCTTCCTGGTCAATGCCGTGCAGCCGGACGCCATCCGGCTGGCGCCACCGCTCATCCTCAGCGACGGCGAGGCGGCCGCGTTCCTCGGCGCGCTCCCGGGCGTCCTGGAGCGGGCGGCGGCCACCGACCAGGCCCTCGCCCCGGCTGGCGGGCGGGCCCCGGCCGTGGAGCGGGTCCAGTGACCGCGGTGAGCCCGGCGACCAAGGCCGCACGCCACGAGCAGATCGCCGGAATCCTTGAGCATCTGCAGGTCCGCTCGCAGGAGGAGCTCGCCGCGCTGCTCGCCAGCCGCGGCGTCCGGGTCGCGCAGGCCACGCTGTCGCGCGACCTCGAGGAGATGGGCGCGGTCCGGTTGCGGGCACCGAGTGGCGCACTGTTCTACGCGCTGCCGGCGGGCCCCGGCAGCCCCGGCGCGCGTCCCGGCGGGGTCGGCGCCGCGGAGAGCGAGGGCGCCTTCACCGGGACTTTGCCGCGGGTCGCCGCCGAACTGCTGGTCAGCGCCGAAGCCAGCGCGAACCTGGTCGTCCTGCGCACTCCGGCCGGCGGTGCGCAACTGCTCGCCTCCGCCCTCGACCACGCCGGATGGCCCGCCATCCTCGGCACGGTCGCGGGGGACGACACCGTCCTGGTGATCACCAGGGATCCCGCTGGCGGGGCCGACGTGGCCGCGGCGCTGCTGCGGCAGGCGGAACGGAAGGCCGCCGAAGAGCGACGAGCCTAGGCCGGGCGGGAGCCCGGCCGGCTGAGGGGGGCGCCGGCCTGATCGGCCGGCCAGGCCCGGGGCGCCCCGGGCCAGCACAGACGCTGATACGACACCGACAAGGAATGTGACATGACCAAGCGTGTGGTACTTGCATACTCGGGCGGCCTGGACACCTCGGTCGCCATCGGCTGGATCGCCGAGGAAACCGGGGCCGAGGTCATCGCGCTCGCGATGGACGTGGGCCAGGGCGGCGAGGACCTGGACACGATCCGCCAGCGGGCCCTGGCCTGCGGCGCGGCCGACGCCGAGGTGGTGGACGCGCGGGAGGAGTTCTCCACCGGCTACTGCCTGCCCGCGATCAAGGCGAACGCCCTCTACATGAACCGCTACCCGCTGGTCTCCGCGCTGTCCCGGCCGCTGATCGTCAAGCACCTGGCCCGGGTGGCACGGGAGCGGGGCGCCGACACGGTTGCCCACGGCTGCACCGGCAAGGGCAACGATCAGGTCAGGTTCGAGGTGGGCCTGGCCAGCCTGGCTCCCGAGGTGAAGGTGCTCGCGCCGGTCAGGGACTCCGGCATGACCAGGGACAAGGCGATCGCGTTCGCGGAGGAGAAGGGGCTGCCGATCGACGTGACGCACCGGTCGCCGTACTCCATCGACCAGAACCTGTGGGGCCGCAGCTGCGAGACCGGCCACCTGGAGGACATCTGGGAGGCCCCGCACGACGACGTCTGGGGCTACACCCAGGACCCGGCCATGCCCCGGGAGCCCGATGAGCTGGTGCTCAGCTTCGCCGACGGCGTCCCGGTCGCGATCGACGGGCGGGCGCTGTCGCCGCTTGAGCTGATCACCGAGCTGAACACCAGGGCCGGGGCGCAGGGCGTCGGCCGGGTGGACATGGTCGAGGACCGGCTTGTCGGGATCAAAAGCCGGGAGATCTACGAGGCACCAGGGGCCATCGCGCTCATCGCCGCGCACTCCGAGCTGGAAAGCGTCTGCATGGAGCTGGACCTGTCCAGGTTCAAGCGGGCAGCGGAGCAGCGGTGGACCGAGCTTGTCTACGACGGGCTCTGGTACGCCCCGCTCAAGACGGCGCTGGACGCGTTCCTGGACCAGGCGGCCAGGCACGTGACCGGCGACATCCGGCTGCGGCTGCACGGCGGCCAGGCCGTGGTCACCGGCCGGCGCAGCCCGGTCTCGCTGTATGACTTCGGGCTGGCCACCTACGACACGGGCGACACCTTCGACCAGGGCCTGGCCAAGGGGTTCGTGGAGTTGTGGGGCCTGCCGAGCAAGACCGCCGCACTCCGGGAGCAGCGCGCGAACGGCTGAGCCCTGCTAGCCCGGGGGAGCGACCCCCGGAACCCCCCGGGGCGCCGATGGCGCCTGGCCGGCAAGCCGGCAGGCCCCATCGCGCGTGCTAGCCCGGGGGGGCGACCCCCCGGAACCCCCCGCTGGCCCCATGGGCCCGTCGGCGGGCCAGCCTGCGGGTGGTCCCGTGGGTCCGCGGGAACCTTGGTGGTGTACCTGGACACGTAATTAGCGTGAAGATGGCTCCCGTGGACCATGGGCCCGGTGATGCCGCACTGTGGTCCCGGGCCGCGCACGGGGATCAAGACGCGTTCGGCCAGCTCTTCGACCGCCACGCGGGCGCCGTGTACAGCTATCTGTTCCGGCTGACCGCGAACTGGTCCGAGGCGGAGGATCTGACCTCGGCAGTGTTCCTGCATGCCTGGCGCAGGCGCGCCGAGGTGGTCATCGACCGGGATTCCTCGCTGCCGTGGCTGCTTGGCGTTGCCCGCCGTCTGGCGCAGAACAGCAGCCGGGCACGCAAGCGGTATCAGGCCGCGCTGGCCCGGATCGGCACGCACCTGGCCGACGGCGCCCCGGCCGCCGACCCGGCCGACGCGGTGCTTGGCCGGCTGGACAGCGAGCAGCGGATGGCCCGGTTGCGGGCGGCGGTCGCGAAGCTGCCGCGGCACGAACGCGAAGCGGTCGAGCTGTGCGTCTGGGCCGAACTCGACCAGCAAGCGGCCGCGGTGAGCCTCGGGGTCAAGGTGGGCACGGTGAAGTCCCGGCTGCACCGTGCCCGGCGCCGTCTGGCCGCCGAACTCGGCGCCCCAGCCGAGGGACCGGGCCCCGCGCCCCTGACTCGGCGGGAGGAACCATGAGGCGGGAGGAGCCGTGAAGCCAGCCGACCCCCTGGACGGCCTGCTGCCGCCCGCGCCGCCAGGGCGTGACCTGCCGCATCACAACCGGCACCGCGGGGAACTGCTCGCGATCGTCGGCTCGGAACACACCCGCAGGCACCGGCGCCCGGTGGCGGCGTGGCTCGCGCCGCTCGGCGCTGCCGTCGCGGTGCTCGTCCTCGTGGCCGGCGTGTTCGTGCTGCCCGGGCTGCTCGGCGGATCGCGGTCCAGCGAGCAGCCAGGCACCGGTCCGGCCTCGGGGCCGTCCGCGGCCGACGGTGGGAAGCATGGCACGCTGATCCGGCGCACCGAGAGCTCTCTGGTGAGTTCGGCCGTCACCGGGCTCGTGCTGCGGGGCGACGTGGGCAACGTCACCATCACCGGCGGCAACCGGAGCACGGTCACGGTCACGGCACACCTGGCCTACCGCGGCAGTGCCCCGGTGATCACCCGCGGAGTGTCCGGCGGCCTGCTGGACCTGGGCTATGGCTGCCCTTCAGGCTCCTTCGACTGCGGGGTCTCCTTCGACCTCACGGTGCCGCGCGCCCTCGCCATCACGGTGCGCTGGGGTACCGGCCAGATCCGGCTGGGCGGCCTAGCTGGCGAGGTCTACGTCCACACGGACGTCGGGCAGATCCAGGCGAGCGGCATGTCCGGGCCGTCGATCCGGCTGTACATCGGCCCTGGCATGATCAGCGTCAGGTGCACCGTGCCGCCCCGGCTGCTCGTCGCCAGCTCCGATGTCGGAAAGGTGACCGTCCGCGTGCCGGTCACCGTGGCGTACCGGGTCACCGCGAAGACGCAGGTCGGCTCGGTGCGGGTGACGGTGCCGCAGGCGGCCGGGTCCGGGCGCAGGATTGATGCCTCCACGGGCACCGGAGCGGTTACGGTCGCCGGGAGCTGAGCCCCAGAGCGGCGCCGTTCCGGCGAGACCCGGGCGCCCGTCCCCAAGACCGGGGTGTGGGCAGGCGCGAGCGTGGAGCATCATGGAACGTCCCCTGCCGGTCGGCGGCCCGGTGCGGGATCGCATTCCAGGAACCGGCATGGAGGGAACAGGTGTCAGATCAGGAGCGCATGCCGACGCGGCTGTGGGGCGGGCGGTTCGAGTCCGGGCCCGCCGAAGCGCTGGCGAGGCTATCGGTCAGCGTCCAGTTCGACTGGCGGCTGGCGCCCTACGACCTGCTCGCTTCCCAGGCGCACGCGCGCGTGCTGCACCGTGCCGGGCTGCTGTCCGACGAAGAGCTGGCCCGGCTGCTCGCCGCGCTCGACGGGCTCACCGCCGCGTGCCGCAACGGCAGCTTCCGGCCGTCGGCCGCGGACGAGGACGTGCACACCGCGCTGGAGCGCGGGCTGCTCGAGCGGGTTGGCGCGCTCGGCGGCAAGCTGCGGGCCGGCCGTAGCCGCAACGACCAGGTCGCCACCGACCTGCGCATGTACCTGCGGGACCACGCCAGGCTCGTCGTGCTGCGGGTGGTCGAGCTGGAAACGGCGCTGCTCGCGCAGGCCGAGCAGCACCAGGCCACGCCCGCGCCCGGAATGACCCACCTGCAGCATGCCCAGCCGGTGGTGTTCGGCCACCAGTTGCTGGCGCACGCCCAGGCGCTGGCCCGCGACGTATCCCGGCTGCGGGACTGGGACGCCCGCGCGGCGGTGAGCCCGCTCGGCTCGGGCGCCCTGGCCGGGTCCTCGCTTCCGCTCGACCCGCAGGCCGTCGCCAAGGAACTTGGTTTTGCCCGCGCGGCGGAGAACTCCATGGACGCGGTGAGCGACCGGGACTTCGCCGCGGAGTTCTGCTTCGCGGCGGCCCTGCTCGGGGTACACCTGTCCCGGCTGGGCGAGGAGATCGTGCTGTGGTCCTCGCAGGAGTTCGGCTGGGCCGAGATCGACGACGCGTATGCGACCGGGTCCTCGATCATGCCGCAGAAGAAGAACCCGGACGTGGCCGAACTGGCCCGCGGCAAGGCGGGCCGCCTGATCGGCGGGCTGACCGGCCTGCTGACCACGCTCAAGGGCCTGCCGCTGACCTACAACCGGGACCTGCAGGAGGACAAGGAGCCTGTTTTCGACGCGGTCGACACGCTATTGCTGGTGTTGCCGGCGATGGCGGGCCTGGTCAGCACGGTGAGATTTCATGCCGAACGACTGGCGGGCGAAGCAAGTACCGGCTTCGCGCTAGCCACCGACCTGGCAGAGCTGCTCGTGCGCCGCGGGGTGCCGTTCCGCGAAGCACACGAGGTGGTCGGGCACCTGGTGGTGTGGTGCCAGGTGAACGACTGCGACCTGCCGGACGTGAGCGATGAGGATCTGGCAAAGATCTCGCCGCACCTGACGCCGGACATCCGTGAGGTGCTGTCGGTGACCGGTGCCCTGGCGGCGCGGAAGGCGTACGGCGGGACCGCGCCGGAGCGGGTCGCCGAGCAGATCGCCGCCTTGCGGGCCGTGGTGGACGAGCACGCCGCTTGGGCGGGGTCTTGACGGTCTGCTGCCCCAGGGATGTCGGCCAGAGGCTTACCTGGGCGCGGACAGAACTCCGCGCCCAGGCAACCCTCAGACCGACTTGCGAGCCTCCCCCGGCCAAACCCCTCACCCAGCGGCGGGCCGCGTCTCCAACGGTCGCCTGCGGGTTCACGTCGGTCCCGGCCCTCAAGCCCCAGACATGCCTGACCCGGCGCCGCCAGGCGCCGGGTCAGGGTTGATGATCGTTAGGTGCGGAGGGTTGCGGCGAAGAGGACTTGGTGGAACGCGGCTGCCGGGTTTGGCGGCTTGGACGCGAGCGTCCAGGCGTTCGCCACCCTGGCCGGGGTGGCCGACAGGCCGCTGTAGTCACCGGGGAACTTGCCCCCGGCGACCGCTGCGTACCTCAGGTTCGAGGGCGGGCCAAGGACGATCGGCGTGTTGAACGTGCTGCCGCCGTTGTCTGACCAGGTCAGCTCCTGCTGGATGACGTTGGGGTCGTTCAGATCGCGCCGGCTGTAGCTGACGAAGACCCGGCCGGCGGCCGTGGCGACCGCCGCATTGATGTACTGGATGTTCGGGGCATTCCCCTGGGTCACCTGCATCGGGCTGGACCAGGTTTGCCCACCGTCGGTGGAGCGGGAAATCTCGACCGCGTCGCGCGCGCCCGGCCCGTTGGCGTTCCACACCTGGAACATCCGCCCGGTCGCGTGGTCACCCTCCATCATCGGCAGGCAGCAGCGGATGCCGGCCGGCCCGCCGCCGATGTTCCTGGCCACCACCACCGGCTTGGTCCAGTGGGCACCTCCGTCGAACGAGGTTTGCGCCACGATGGAGACTCCACTGCCCGCGTTGGTGCCGTTGCTCAGGATGCCCTGCTTGATGCTGTTGCCGAGCGCGTGGCCGGCAAACAGGTAGGTGTCGGTGATCGCGCCGTCCGGCTGTACGAACGGCTGGGAGTTCTGGGAGAAGTCCTTGGGGTTGAGCACGTGCGTGCCGCTCCAGGTATTCCCGTTGTTGTCAGACCAGCGGACCACCTGCGGCGAGGTGCCGTTGGCCAGGAACTCGGTCCAGAACTGGTAGACGCGGCCGAAGAACGGGCTGTTCGCCTGTGTGTCGGTAACCAGCCAGTTCTTGTCGTCCGAGACGCCGCACGAGGTGCTCTGCTGCGCATACACCGGGTCGGCGAAGGTGGCGCCGCCGTCCGTGGACCGGGACACGGCCACGCCGCTGTCGCAGGTGTTGAGGTTGATGACGAGCGACGAGACGTAGACGGTGCCGTCGGAGCCGAACGCCACCACCGGGTCCGAGGCACGGGGGTAAAAACCACCAACCGCGGTGGTCAGCCCGGGCAGGCGGGACTGGTGCCAGTGGGCGCCGCCGTCGTGCGTCCAGGCGTAGAAGATGTCCACCGCCCCGCCGGTAGCGAACCGGCAGTCGTGCGCGACCGCCACCTCGATCTTGGTGTTGAACGGAGAGACGGCGATGTCCGGCTCGACCAATGTGTCCGGTTCACAGTTACCGTGGGGCTTCACGGTCTGCCGGCCGATCTGGCCCACATGCAAGACGCCCGGCGGCCCGGACGGGGCCGCCAGTGCGGGCGCGGTGATGCCCAGGCCCGCCAGCGCCAAGGTCGCGCCAAAGACCATGAGTACGCGGAACGGATGCTGCACGGTGCCTCCCACTCGTCTTCGGTCCCAGCCGGGGTTCGCAGGCGCCAGCCGGACGATTGACACGGTTCAGCCGATCTCTGCCCTGGAACAGGCAAAGGCCACTCGGGACGTTAGACCGGCACCGGGACCAGGTCAACGGTGCGTGGCCGAGTGGCGTGTTTTCGTTGCGAAGCCCACACCGCTTCGTCCGCGGGCGGGGTGGCGGGGCCGAGGCTTGGGCGGGGTGGCGGGGCCGAGGCTTGGGCGGGGTGGCGGGGCCGAGGGATAGAGTGCGAGCCGGTGCCGACCATCAGGGAGCTGCTCGTGCTGCTGTCACGGGAGACCTTCGCTCGCGGCGCGGTCGAGGTGGCGCCAGCCCTGCTGGGCTGCGTGCTCGAGCACGAGACCCCCGAGGGCCTGGTGGCCGTGGCGCTGACCGAGGTGGAGGCCTATCACGGGCAGGCCGACCCGGCATCCCATGCCTATCGCGGCCGGACCCAGCGCAACGCGGTGATGTTCGGCCCGCCCGGGCACACGTACGTGTATTTCACCTACGGCATGCACTTCTGCGTGAACCTGGTGTGCCTGCCGGAGGGAACAGCGTCGGCGGTGCTGCTCCGGGCAGGCCGCGTGGTCGCCGGCGTGGATCTGGCCACCGCGCGCCGGACCGCTCCCGGCCCTGGGGGACGCGACCTGGCCCGCGGCCCCGCCCGGCTCTGCCAGGCGCTGGGCATCGCGCGCGAGCAGAACGGCGCCGACGTCTGCGACCCGGGGTCGCCGCTGCGGGTACGGTGGCCGGAGCCGGCGGAGGCTGGCCCATCCGGGGCTGATCTGCCCGGGGCCGGCCTGGCCGGGGCGTACGCCTACGGTGCGGGGACTGGTGACGGCACGATGACTGCCGTGCCGGGGCCGGCGGAGCTAGCCGGTGCGGCGATCAGCTCCGGGCCACGGGTCGGGGTCAGCGCCGCGGGCGAGCGCCCGTGGCGGTTCTGGATCACCGGCGACCCGACCGTGTCGGTGTACCGCCCGTACGCGCCGCGCCGGGCCAGGCAGAAACCAGTTTCCGCGCACGCTGGAAGCGATGGGACGATATCGCTGTGACCGACATACTCGACGAGCTCGCCTGGCGTGGCCTGCTCGCGCACCACACCGACCTCGACGAACTGCGCAGGGCATTCGCCACGGGCACGGTCACCTTCTACGGGGGGTTCGATCCGACCGCACCAGGCCTGCACATCGGCAACCTGGTGCTGCTGCTCACCATGCGCCGGGTACAGAACGCCGGGCACCGCCCGATCGGCCTGGTCGGCGGTGCCACCGGCCTGATCGGCGACCCAAGCGGCAAGTCCGCGGAACGCGTGCTCAACCCGCGCGAAACCGTCGCGGCCTGGGTGGAACGCATCCGCGGCGAGGTAGGGCGGTTCCTGGACTTCACCCCGGGGCCCACCGGAGCGCTGGTGGTCAGCAACCTGGACTGGACCGCGGACCTGTCCGCGCTGGACTTCCTGCGCGACATCGGCAAGCACTTCCCGGTCAACCGGATGCTGGCGCGCGAGTCCGTCAAGGCGCGGCTGGAGGCCGGCGGGATCAGCTACACCGAGTTCAGCTACCAGATCCTGCAGGCGAACGACTTCCTGGAGCTGCACCGCAGGCATGGCTGCACGCTGCAGATCGGCGGCAGCGACCAGTGGGGCAACCTGGTGGCCGGAGTGGACCTGATCAAGCGGGTCGAGGGGGCCTCGGCGCACGCGCTGGCAACGCCCCTGATCACCAAGCCGGATGGGACCAAGTACGGCAAGACCGAGAGCGACGCGGTCTGGCTCAGCGCGGACCTGATGTCGCCGTACCGGTTCTACCAGTTCTGGATCAACCGCTCCGACGCCGAAGTGCCCGGCCTGCTGCGGGTCTTCACGTTCCGGTCCGCCGAGGAGATCGAGGAACTGGAGCGCCAGACCCGCGACGCGCCCGCGGCCAGGGCCGCACAGCGGCTGCTCGCCGAGGACATGACCACGCTGGTCCACGGCGCCGGGGAGTGCGCCAGCGTGATCGCCGCCAGCCGGGCCATGTTCGGCCGGGGCGACCTTGAGGCGCTGCCCGAACGGACGCTCGCCGACGCGCTGGACGAGGTGGGCCTGGTGACCGTGCACGCCTCCAGGGACGGCCTGCCCACGGTCGTGGATCTGTTCGCCGCCGCGGGGGTCGCCTCGAGCAAGTCGGACGCGAGGCGAATGATCGCCGAGGGCGGTGCCTACCTGAACAACCAGAGGGTCACCGCCGAGGACGCCGTGCCCGGCGCCGCGGATTTGTTGTACGAGCGATTTCTCGTGCTCCGGCGCGGCCGGCGCACGGTCGGCGGGGTGGAAGTTGTCACCAGCTGATCCAAAACTCGCTGACCTGCATGTTCGCGACTCGCGGTCGCTCGATTTGACGTGGATGGCTTGTCACCCTAATCTTTCCTCTGCCCCCGAACACGAAGGGAACGCCGGCCAGGCGTCCAGCGCAGGGGGCCAGCCAAGGAAACTCCTCGCGGTCTGCTGTCCGTACATCAGGACGGTCTGCGGCAGGGTAGGCTGGTAGCACATGAGGTTGAGAAGTCGTCAACGTCAAGTGAAGTCGCTTGACGGCACTCGAACTCGCCGGTAAGCTATGTGGGTTGCCCCCGATCCAGGCGAAAGCCTTGTGACGGTGCGCGTCCGCTCCTTGAGAACTCAACAGCGTGCTAAAAGCCAGTGCATATGCACAACAACCCCGTCAGTGGGTGCTGGACCCTAGGGCCCAGGGCTCACGAACGGAATGCCAAGATCGTCTCAATGGCTGATTTTCAGCCGGTTGAGGCACTCTTTTGTGTCTGCACTCTGCTGGTGGTCAATGGCCTGTGAATGGCTCTGTGACCTGGCAGTTGCACATAGACATCAACGGAGAGTTTGATCCTGGCTCAGGACGAACGCTGGCGGCGTGCTTAACACATGCAAGTCGAGCGGAAAGG
>Ga0306925_10004184_pt1 | contig 12967 bp, 7 predicted proteins | sample flu12Cox44000176_FD_203755 | JGI IMG/M metagenome (GOLD analysis project Ga0306925, IMG submission 203755) | Lab enrichment of tropical soil microbial communities from Luquillo Experimental Forest, Puerto Rico - flux8day.12C.oxic.44.000.176 (v2)... | ecosystem: Environmental > Terrestrial > Soil...
CGCCCGTTCGCTGCCGAAACATCGCGAGCAGTTCGAGGAGGTTCCGATGCATGCGACCCGTCGCGACTTGCTGGTGGCTGGGGCCTGCGCCGCTTCTACCGCCCTGTTCTGGAGCGCTGGGGCTCGGCTCAGGGCAGAAGGGGCCGATCCGCCGCCAGAAACCACTACGATCCGTCTCGCGAAGATCCCGAGCATCTGCATCGCTCCCCAATACGTGGTCAGTGACCTGCTGAATGCTGAGGGGTTCACAAACGTCGTTTATATTGAATCTGATACCGGCGTTGAAGGAACCAGGGCAATCGCGAACGGCGATCTCGACTTAACCTTGCAATTCTCCGGCCCCCTTCTTCTCGAGATCGATCGCGGCTCGAGCATCAGCCTTCTGGCGGGGATTCACGTCGGCTGTTTCGAGCTATTCGCCAAAGAAGGCATACGCAGCATTGCTGATCTGAAGGGTCGAACGGTGGGTATTCAGCGGCTTGGGACCAGCCCGCACGTTTTCCTCAGCGCGATGGCAACGCTTGTTGGACTCGATCCTGCAAAGGACATCAACTGGGTGACTAGCGAAAAGGTCAAACCGATCGAGTTGTTTGCCGAGGGTAAGATCGACGCCTTTCTCGGATTTCCTCCAGAACCGCAGCGTTTGCGTGCGCAGAACATCGGTCATGTTATCGTCAATAGCGCCCTGGATCGCCCATGGTCGCAGTATTTTTGCTGCATGTTGGCGGGCAATCGCGACTTCGTCCGAAAGAATCCCGTAGCGACAAAACGAGCGCTTCGCGCCATGCTTCGGGCGACGGATTTGTGCGTAAGCGAGCCGGCTCTTGTTGCGCAGCGCATGGTAAATGGCGGTTTCACGGCTCGCCAGGACTATGCGGTTCAGACCCTTGCGGAAGTCCCGTATAATCGCTGGCGTGATTACGATCCTGAAGACACAATCCGGTTTTATGCACTTCGTCTGCGCGAAGCGGGGATGCTGAAATCAAGTCCGGCGAAACTCGTTGCAGATGGATCTGACTGGCGTTCCCTCAAAGAGGTTCGACGTGAACTTGGAGGCTGACCCGACGTCCTTTCTTGCTCAGCGCCCGTACGCTGCCGCACCGGGCGCAAGTCGAGACGCTGCGTCGGTGAGGCGCAATCTCATCGGCTTCGAATTGCGCCCCTCGCTGCGCACCAAATTGCTGATGGCCTTCCTCCTTATCGAGGTGCTCTTGGTCTCGGTGGGAGTAATCGGCCTCCTTTCGCTGCGCGAAGCTGACCAGCGAGCAAACCAAATCGTGGCCCTTCAACACAAGATCGAAGCATACCGGCAGATGCAGCACGATACGCTTCGGCAGCTTTATGGCGTATCCACAGCTCTCGAGTTTGCGGACGAAACGACATTGGCGATCGCGCTGCGGCAGATCAATCAGTTTGGGTACGACCTTGACCGCGTCTCGTTCGTCGCAAAGGACGAGGTTGCCCTGCTCAATCAGGTACGCGAAGAATATGGACGCTTTATTGCTGTAGTCTCAAATATCGTTGACCTCATCCGCAGTGGGCGAACAGCTGAGGCCAAACGGAGCGAACGTGCGGAACTCGGTCCCCTCGCGGACAAGCTCGAGCGGCTGACCAATCAATTGGTAAACCGGGCTGAAGCGGACATGGTCGCCGGCATCGACACGAGCCGGCAAACCTATGCCAAATCTTTGATACTTGTCGCCGCCGTCGCGCTCGCAAGCTTGGTGCTTACGCTGGTATTGGGACATGCGATCTCCCGATCTGTGATCAATCCGGTCGGGATTATCCACGATGGTCTGAATCGATTGGCGGCCGGCGACTTCAGCCAACGTATCGAAGTCCCCAATCACGACGAACTTGGGGAACTTGCAGCGCACGTCAATTCGACCAGTGAAGAGCTGCAGCAGCTATATCAACGCCTTGAGGAAGCCAGTCGTCACAAGTCGCAGTTCCTCGCAAACATGAGTCACGAATTGCGAACGCCACTCAACGCGATACTCGGTTTTTCGGAGCTCCTGCTGGATGGCATATATGGCGAACCCTCGGAGAAAATGCGGTCAGCCGTCGAACGCATACAGCGGAACGGCAAGCATCTGCTTGGGCTCATCAACGACGTCCTTGATCTCTCCAAAATCGAAGCCGGACAGCTTCGGCTTTCTTTGGCCGACTATTCAGTAGAGGAACTCGTCAACGGCGTTTATACCTCCGTCGAATCCCTCGCTGCCGAAAAAAAATTGGATTTGAAAATTGCCGTTCCCGTCGGTCTGCCGCCGGCGCGCGGGGACGAGCGGAGACTGGCTCAGGCTTTGCTTAACCTTGTTGGCAATGCGATCAAGTTCACCGATGCGGGAGAGGTTCGGATCGAGGTGGAGGCCAAGGGGGCTTCCCTTAAATTTTCCGTCCATGACACAGGACCGGGCATCGACGAACCCGATCAAGCAAAGATTTTCCAGGAATTCCAGCAGGTCGATAATTCGATCACCAAGGCGAAGGGAGGCGCGGGACTGGGCCTCGCCATTGCACAGCGCATCGTGGAGATGCACGGTGGACGCATCTGGATAGAATCCCGCCTCAACCATGGCGCTACGTTTTCGTTTTTGGTGCCAGCCCGGCTTGAGCAAGAGGCGAAGCAGACATGAGCAAGCGCGTGCTGGTGGTTGAAGATCAGGAGGATAACCGCCAGATTCTGCGCGATCTGCTGGCAAACGTAGGTTACGAAATGATCGAGGCAGAGAATGGTGAAGAGGCGCTCACAGCAGCGCGAACTCAGCTTCCAGACCTGATCCTGATGGATATACAATTACCTGTTCTTGACGGATACGAGGCTACGCGGCGCATTAAGGCACAGCCAGATCTCCGTCATATTCCAATCATAGTCGTTACCTCTTACGCGCTTAGCGGCGATGAAGAAAAGGCGCGAGCGGCAGGCTGCGATGCCTACGTCTCGAAGCCCTATAGCGCGCGAAAACTACTCGAGACGATCAATCAATATTTGACATAGATTGTAGCGCACTCGACGGGGAGTAGAAATGCGTGACCCGCCCCGAGTCTTGATTGTAGACGATAACGAAACGAATCGCTGCATTCTTGTCACGCGCCTGCGCGCTGAGGGTTACGAGACGAGAGAGGCTGAAGACGGCGAGATAGCGCTCGCTGTTGCACGTGAAATTGCGCCTGATGTTATCCTACTCGACGTCATGATGCCGAAGATCGATGGCTTCGAGGTTTGTCGACGGTTGAAGGGCGATTCCTCGCTGGGATTTGTTCCAATCATCATGGTTACGGCGCGAGCTGATTCAAAAGACGTCGTCACAGGCCTTAACGCTGGCGCTGACGAATATCTGACAAAACCGGTCGACCACGCAGCACTTGTTGCGCGTGTGCGCTCGATGCTCCGAATTAAGGAATTGCATGATCGAGTTGAAGCTCAGACGGCCGAGCTGTCGTCTTGGAATAGAATGCTCGAGCAACGCGTTGCCGAGCAACTTGTTCAAATTGAACGGGTCAGCCGTTTGAAGCGCTTTCTTTCACCGCAGATAGCTGAACTGATTATTTCATCTTCAACACATGAGCCCTTGGCGAGCCACCGCAGGCAGGTCACGATACTTTTTGGTGATTTGCGGGGGTTTACCGCTTTCGCCGAGGTTGCCGAGCCCGAAGAGGTGATGGCCGTACTGCGGGAATATCATGCAACTTTAGGCTCTCTTGTTCATGAGTTTGAAGGCACGTTGGAACGCTTTGTCGGCGATGGGATCATGGTGATTTTTGGCGATCCAATTCCTTGCCCAGATCCGTGCGAGCGAGCTGTTCACATGGCGGTCGCGATGCGCCGGCGGCTATGCGAATTGTCCACGAAGTGGCGGCGTGAACGACACGAACTCGGTTTTGGAGTCGGCATTGCGTGTGGATATGCGACGCTCGGCGCTATTGGTTTCGAAGGTCGCTCTGAGTACAGTGCGATCGGGACCGTAGTTAATGTCGCTGCCCGCCTTTGCGCGGAGGCGCGCGACGGTCAGATATTGGTTGATGGCAAAGTGCGCGCAGCCATTGACGGAAGAGCGACCGCTGAGCCCGTGGGTGAACTGACGCTCAAGGGCTTGCGTCGTCCGTTAGCGGCCTACAACGTACTCGGGATGATTTAATCAGAGTTGGTCATCAATCCGCGCTGCACTAACAGGCCGAGGACGGGCACTACTTTTCCCAAGTGGGGGGTGCGCGGTCTGCCACCAGCCGAAATAGGCTGCTACCTTTCGTTCGACCGAAGGGAATGATCCCATGCGAAGACTTGCCGGTTTGGTCGCCTTGATCATGCTCGCAGCCTCGCCGGCATTCGCATGGGAGTATTGGGGCGCCGACCGCGGCGGATCAAAGTTCTCAAACCTCGACCAGATCACGCCGGCCAACGTCGACAACCTCGTCCGTGCCTGGGAATACCGGACCGGCGATCTCGACAGGCGCCCGGACGCCGTGATGGCGTGGACCAAGTTCGAGGCGACGCCGCTGTTTGTTGAGGACAGCCTGATCCTCTGTTCGCCCTTCAATGAAGTGATCGCGCTCGATCCCGGCACGGGTGCGCAGAAATGGCGCTACGATCCGAAGGTCAGCGAGAGCGAGCGTCCGGGCAACCGCTATATTTGCCGTGGCGTCGCCTATTGGGCGGACGAGCAGGCAGACGCCGGCGCCGCCTGCCGCAGCCGAATCTTGATGGGCACCAACGACTATCGCGTCATTGCGCTTGATGCGAAGACCGGCATCCCTTGCGACGATTTCGGCAACAATGGTGAGGTAAAGATCGATATCGGCAAGCCACTGTTATGGCCTGGCGAATTCCAGATCACGTCGCCGCCTGTGGTGAGCCGCGGCGTACTCGTGGTCGGCTCCGCGATCTCGGACAATGTCCGCGTCGACGCGCCTCTCGGCATCGTGCGCGCCTTCGATGCGAGGACAGGACAGCCACGCTGGACGTTCGATCCGCTGGTGCATGATGGCATTGAAGCCGGCCACAGCAATGTCTGGGCGCCGATGTCGGTGGATGAAGAGCGGGGACTCATATTCCTGCCGACGACGTCGCCCAGCCCGGATTTTTGGGGCGGCAAGCGGATCGGCAATGACGAACATGCTAATTCGGTAGTCGCGCTCAAAAGCGAGACCGGCGAACTGGTCTGGTCGTTCCAGACCGTGCATCACGATGTCTGGGATTATGATCTGCCGGCGCAGCCTACCCTGGCGCGGATCGATACTGGCGATGGTCAGCGCGACCTCGTGATCCAACCGACCAAGCAGGGCTTTGTCTTCGTGCTGGACCGCGACACGGGGAAGCCGGTCTGGCCGGTCGAGGAGCGCGCTGTGCCGCAAGGCGGCGCCGAAGGCGAAAAGCTCTCGCCGACGCAGCCATTCCCGACGCATGTGCCGCCGCTGCTGCCGCAAAGCTTCTCGCTCGACGACCAGTTCAACTTTCCGCCAGTCATCGGAAGCTCATCCTGCGACGCGCTGCTTCGGCCGTTGCGCAATGAGGGGCTGTACACGCCGCCCACGACGCAAGGCACGCTCGAGTTTCCGATGACGGGCGGCGGAGTGAATTGGGGCGGCGCAGCGTTCGATCCAGTGCACCAGATCCTCTATGCCAACACCACTTACGCCATACATGTCATCAAGCTGATTTCGCGCGCGCAAGCGAACGGCATGAAGCCGGAGCCCGGAGAGGATTTCGGACGGCAGATCGGCGCGCCGTTTGCGATGATGCGCGCGGTCGCGCTATCAAAAGTCGGGATGCCCTGCAACAAGCCGCCATGGGGCACGCTGGTCGCGCTCGACCTGAAGGCGGGAAAGATCCTCTGGCGATCGACGGTCGGTACCACGGAAGATCGCTCCGCGCTCGGCTTTGCTTTCAAATGGGGCACGCCGCTGGTCAATGGCGTCGCCGTCACCGCCGGCGGTCTCGTCTTCACAGGCGCGATGGATGCATACTTGCGCGCATACGATGCCAAAACCGGCGACGAACTGTGGCAGGGCCGGCTGCCGGTGCCGGGCGTCGCCAATCCCATGACCTACCGCTGGAAGGGCGAGCAATATGTCGCTATCGCGGCCGGCGGTCATTCCGAGGCCGGCACCACCATCGGCGACAGCGTGGTGGCGTTCCGCCTGGCGCGCGCAGGTGAGGCGCCCTCGCTCTGGTCGCGCACCGTCGATCGCCCCGGCGGACGGTTTCTCTCCGGCGCCGTCGCAGCACTGTTTTTGATTGTGGTGTTGGCGCTATCGGTGTGGGGCTGGCGTCGCCACTTGAGAAAGATCTAGTACGTCCCACCTCCCTTACGCGTGCGAAGACAAAACTAGCCTCTCTACCAGATCTGCTGCAATTCTTCCGTTCAGGTCGAAAGGCTCCCGCCGTCACGCCAGGCTCACTCTCCCTGAGCCGGTTTCCGCCTTGCTGCCATCAGCGCTGAGAGGTCGCAAAGTTCAATGTGGCGGTGGGCAAATCTCCAGACGCAATGGCTCGAATTTTATCGAATCGGTTCAGCGAGCCGACATCATCTGTCGGTTGTTGCGGTCGAAAGGATTCTGCAGAGCATGCGGCGAAGCCGGAATTGCGAGAGCTGCGGGCTGAAGCTGACTTCGAAGTCAGCAATTTGAATAATCTCCGATGCAACTGAGGTCGGTAATTTTCACCGGTCGATTGTAAGACGGATCGCGACCCCTGTTGGCCAACCCCAAACGCGAGACGTCCGTGCAATGACAATGATCTATTCTCTCATCAACGAAATTCAGGATGGCAGGTTATCCGGGTCGGCAAAGCGGCAGATAAAAGCGCTGATGCGAATAACCGATTTGTTTGCCGCCGGCTCCGGCAGCTATTCGAGGCAGCAAATAGAACTGTTTGACGAGGTGTTCAAAGCGCTTGTGGCGGTGATCGAGTTGAAGACTCGGGTCAAACTCGCCCGCCACATCGCGGCCAATTCGAATACGCCCGCGGCACTGGTTCGCGCCTTGGCCTCCGACGACGAAATCGCCGTGGCCGGTCCGGTTCTCAGTCAATCAACCGTACTTGGCGAGGCCGATATTGCCCAGTGCGCACGCAGCCAGAGCCAGGGCCATCTCTACGCGATCGCGCAGCGTCAGACCATCGGCGAAACAATCACTGACATATTGATCGAGCGCGGTGATCGTAATGTCGTCCACGCGGTCCTGAAGAATGCCGGCGCAACCATCTCGGATCGCGGCTTTCGAACGCTCATCCCGAAAGCCGGCGATGATGCGGAGCTTGCACTGCATGTCGGATCGCGGCGTGATATTCCGCGACATCATTTCTTGAGGCTTCTTGAGATCGTTTCTGCCGAAGTCTGCAGCAGGATCATCGCGGCAAATCCGAAGCTTGCCGAAGCCGCGCAGGGCGCGGTGACGGAGGTAGCCGACGAAATTAACCTTGAGATCCGCAACGAGTCTTCCGATCATGCCAAGGCAAGGAAAAAAGTGAGGCGGCTCAAATACTGGAAGGAGCTTGGGGAATCCAAGGTGCACGCGGCGGCGCGGGGACAGGATTTTGAGCAGGCGGTACTGGCCTTGTCGGTTCTTGCACGTTGTCCGATAGAGGTGGCGGAGCGGGCGGTCCTCAATGAGAATCCCGGCGTCGTCCAGATCGTCGCAAAGGCCGCCCGCTGCACTTGGGCAACGGTCAAGGCTCTTTTGTTGATGAGGGCCGCAAATCGCAGCATGTCCAAAGCGGATCTTGATCGCGCGCGGGAGAACTACGAACGGCTCGAGGTCCGAACGGCGCAGCGTGTGCTGGAATTCTATGAAGGGCGGCGCAATCTGCGCGTGGCCGCGAGCCCCATCGATTCGGGAGCAGCCGCGAACGCGACGGATCTCGCCGAGAGCGTTGCCCAGCCGAGTCAGAACCGCAGCCGGAAATTGGAGTCCCCGCTCCTGTCTTGAGGGCAGAAAAGCCGCGTCGCCTGGCGACGCCGGCGCTTCAGGACCTCTGCGAACCCGGAAGGGGTAGCTGATCACGTTCGCTTAGCGGCCCGCCGCGCCCCGACCAGCGGTTCTTCCGCTGGCCTGGCCATTCGCATCGACAGGCTACAAAATGCCGCGTGGACAATGCCTTGCGTGGTTTCCTGGTGACGTTGACAGCGAATCGAGGCACTCCTATACCGGTCTATGACCAAAACATGGGCAGGGAGCGCGGCGGCGCGATGAGGAAGGAAACTCAGGGCTCATCTGATCGGGACCGGCTGGACCTGGAGGTTGCGGCAGCGGATGCGCTGGAGCTTGCGCGCCGGATGGCCCCGGGGCCCGAACGCAACGAGGCCCTAAAGGTGGCAAGCGCGCTTCGCTGTTCCGCCGACGAGCGAGGCCTGGTGTTCGCCAAGCGCGGCAGGCCTCGCAAGTAGCTGCCAAGTTATCGTTGAGATTTATCTGCGGACTGAAAAGCGCGCATCGCATTGCACTGCGGTAGGCGCAAAATATCCCAATAAACCGGGCGCTCTCTTCGATACTAAAATCTACTTTAATCGCTTTCGCGGCAAGCCCCGGCTACCTAAGTGCGCGTCGACAGACGAAACAATCTCATGATAGGTTTCTCAGAACTGTAACGGGTCCACCGGACTCGGAGCGGATGGGAGACGCTCCGGCGATACCGTGGAACAGACGTCGATGATCATCGGATTTCCGGAAGAACCAGAGGTCCGATGCCATGCCAGCTGCTGAGGCCTGTTATTAAATGTGGTTCGCTGACTTTGCGCTCAAGCGGCCATATACGATCATCGCCTCGCTGATCCTCGTCTGCCTCATGGGCATCGGCGCGGGGTTGCGCATGCCCGTCGATATTTTCCCTGAAATCGACATTCCTGTGGTCAGCGTGGTCTGGACCTATCAGGGCATGAGCGCCCCGGAAATCCGTGATCGCATCCTGACGCTGCATCAGAGACAGCTTGCCTCGCTGGTCGATGACATCAGCCGCATTGAGGCCACGTCGTATAACGGGGTAGGCGTCGAGAAAATATACCTCCACGAAGGGGCCAACGTGACCCGCGCCATTTCGCAATTGGCGAGCAGCGCGCTGGTCGTCCTCAAATACATGCCGCCGAACATCACGCCGCCGCTGGTGTTGCGTTATGGCGCAACCGACGTCCCGATCATCCAGCTCAGCCTGTCCAGTGACTCGCTGCCTGACACCAAGCTGAACGATCTCGGCCAAAACATCATCCGTCCCGATCTGGCGGTCGTGCACGGCGCGGAAGTGCCCTATCCCTATGGCGGCAAGCCTCGCGTGATCATGGTCGATCTCGATCAGCAGGCGCTTGCCTCGCGCGGTTTGTCGCCTTCCGATGTCGCAGCCGCGCTCCAGCAGCAGAACGTCATCCTTCCCTCGGGCGATGTCAGGATCGGCACCAAGGATTACGCGCTGTCGATGAACACGAGCCCGGACGCGATCACGACGATCAATGATTTTCCGGTCAAGGAAGTGGGCGGCCGGGTCGTATTCGTGCGCGATGTCGCTCACGTTCACGACGGTTTCCAGATCCAAACCAATTCGGTCAGCGTCGACGGTCAGCCGGGCGCGCTGATGTTGGTGCGCAAGACCGGCGGCGTGTCGACGCTCGCCGTGATCGACGGTATCCGCGAAGCGCTGCCCGACATCCGACGGCTGATGCCCAAGGGCGTCAACATCCACCCGATTTTCGACCAGTCGGTCTTCGTCAAGGCCTCGCTGAACAGCGTGCTGATGGGCGGCGCGATCGCCGCCGGATTGACTGCGATGATGATCCTGCTGTTTCTCGGCAATTGGCGCCTGACGCTGATTATCCTGGCCACCATCCCGCTTTCGATCATCACCGCCGTCCTGGTGCTCTATCTGGGTGGTCAGACGCTCAACACGATGACGCTTGGGGGATTTGCGCTGGCCGTGGGCATCCTTGTCGACAACTCCACCGTCGTCATCGAGAACATCGAGCGTCATGTCAGGGAAGGCGACAAATTGCGACAAGCGGTCGTCACCGGTTCCGGCGAAGTGGCCATGCCCACCCTTTTGTCGACGCTTTGCATCTGCGTCGTGTTCGTGCCCGTGTTTTTGCTGCAGGGCACCGCCAAATATCTGTTCTCGCCGCTGTCGCTTTCGGTCTGCATCTCGCTGATCGCAAGTCTTGTGCTGTCGTTTACGCTGGTGCCGGTGCTGTTCGCCTTTCTCATGCGCTCCTCGCTCGAGCACCATGGCGAGGCGGTTCCGCACGAGGCCGCGCCGCGCCCGCGATTGAACCCGTTCAGCCTGATCCACCACAAATTCGAAGGTGGCTTCAACAGCATGCGCGAAGGCTATCGCAACGTCGTCGCCTGGTGCGTCGGGCGGGGCGGCGTCACCGCGATTTTCTTCCTGGTGTTGATGATCTGCTCGCTGCTATTGTTTCCGCATCTTGGCCGCGACTTCTTCCCGTCCGTTGACGCAGGCCAGATGCGCCTGCACGTTCGCGCGCCGCCGGCAAGCCGCCTTGAGGAGACCCAGCGCTATTTCGCCGAAGTCGAGAGCGCGATCCGCCAGATCGTCGGCAGGGATCAGATCGAGGTCATTCTCGACAACATCGGCTTGCCTTACAGCGGCATCAACATCGCGGTGAGCGATTCGGCGACCGTCGGACCCATGGACGGCGAAATCCTGATTTCGCTGAAAGAGAAGCACACCCCGACGGCCGAACACATCGCCGACCTGAGGCGTGAATTGCCCAAGCGCTTTCCGGACCTGATTTTCTTCTTCCAGCCCGCCGATATCGTCAATCAGGTGCTGAATTTCGGCCAGCCCTCGCCGATCGATATCAGGATTTCCGGGCCCAAGAGCTTCGACACCTATGCGCTGGCGCAGAAGATCGCGGGCGAACTGAATACGATCCCGGGCGTGGTAGATTCGCACGTGTTCCAGGTTCCCGACGCGCCCGCGCTCAGCATCGACGTCGATCGCACCCTGGCCCAGCAGGTTGGGCTGAGCGAGGACCAGATCGCCAAGAACGTTCTGGTGACCGCCAACTCGAGCGCGCAGACCTCTCCCAATTTCTGGATCGATCCAAGGAACAGCGTGAGCTATCCGCTGGTGGTACAGATGCCGACCTACCGGGTGAATTCGACGCAGGACCTGGCGGCAGTGCCGATCAGCACCTCCGGCGGCAAGTCGAGCCAGATCCTGATGAATGTCGCTCAATTCGGCCGCAAGAACATACCGCTGGTCACCTCGCAGCTCAACATCCGCCCGGTGTTCGACGTCAACGCCGATGTGCAGGGACGTGACCTCGCCTCGGCTGCAGCGGAGATCGACAAGGTGCTGGAAAGAGAGCGCGTGCTGGCCAACGAGAAGGCGCCGGTGTCGATCACGCTGAGCGGGCAGGTCGAGACCATGCGCGAAAGTTTCGGCGGCCTGTTCTCCGGCATGGCGATGGCGGTGATCCTCGTCTACCTCGCGCTCGTCATCAACTTCCAGAGCTGGGTCGACCCCCTGATCGTGCTGGCCGCGGTCCCGTTCACGATCGGTGGCGTGATGTGGATGCTGTTTCTGACCCAGACCCACCTGAGCATTCCGGCCCTGATGGGGACGCTGATGTGCATCGGGCTGACCTCGGCCAACAGCATTCTGGTCGTGACCTTCGCCAACCAGCGCATGGAGCTTGGCGATGACAAGACCACTGCGGCGATCGCCGCCGGCTACACCCGGTTGCGGCCGGTGCTGATGACCGCCGGCGCCATGATTCTGGGTATGATCCCGATGGCCCTTGGCGTAGGCGAGGGCGGCGAGCAGAATGCGCCGCTGGCCCGCGCGGTCATCGGCGGACTGCTGTTTGCCACGGCGGCAACCATGATTTTCGTGCCTGTGGTATACCGTTTGCTGCGTCGGGATAAAGAGGCATGGGTCAGACAGGAAGCCAGATGACGCCTTTGACAAACGACCACGAGCCGAGCGCTGCGAATCATCGCGAGAAAACCCGCGCGATCGCGCCAGGAACCGGTGGCAAGATCATACGTATCGTCGCGGTGATCGTGATCGGGCTCGGCGTCGGCTTTTTCTTCGTGCACCGCGCGAAAAACGATGCGGAAGCACGGCTGGTGGAAGCGACGGGCAAGGAGACGACGGAAGCTCCTGCCGTCAACGTCTTCACGATTACCCCCTCCCCGGGGACGCAATCGCTGAAGTTGCCCGGTGAGACCGCCGCCTGGAACGAGACGGCGATCTATGCGCGGGTCAACGGCTACGTCGCCAAATGGTTTGCCGATATCGGCGACAACGTCACCGCCGGCCAGACGCTTGCGATCATCGATACGCCCGAACTTGACGCCGAGCTTCTGGCCGCAAAGGCCAAGTTGAATTCCGCCATCGCACAAGTCGCGGTCAAGCAGGCGAGGGCCGATTTTGCGGTCACCACCGATCAGCGCTGGCGCGAATCCCCCAAGGGCGTCGTATCCGACCAGGAACGCGAATCGAAGAAGGCCGGCAGCGCCGAAGCGCTTGCCGAGCTCAATGCCGCGCACGCCCAGGTTATGCTGCAGCAGGCCGACGTCGACCGCCTCACGGCGCTGACGCAGTTCAAGGAAGTCAAGGCGCCGTTCGACGGCACCATCGTTCAGCGTCAGATCGACCTCGGAAACCTGGTGACGGCCGGTTCCACCGCCAATACGACCTCTCTCTATCGTCTTTCCGAAAACTCGCCGATGCGCATTTTTGTCCATGCGCCGCAGAGCGTCGCCCACCGGCTCATGAAAGCCGGCACGAGCGCAGTGATCACAAGTGCCGACATCACCACCATGCGTCTCGAAGGCAAGGTGGCGCGGACGGCGAGAGCCATCAATCCGCAGTCACGAACCATTCGCATCGAAATCGACGTCCCGAATGCGGACCGTTTGCTGGTTCCGGGCATGTATGTGCAGGCCGATTTTGAACTGACCGGAGGCGCCCAGGTCCAGATTCCGGCCGCGGCCATGTTGTACCGGTCGGGCG
>Ga0306925_10004186_pt1 | contig 12962 bp, 11 predicted proteins | sample flu12Cox44000176_FD_203755 | JGI IMG/M metagenome (GOLD analysis project Ga0306925, IMG submission 203755) | Lab enrichment of tropical soil microbial communities from Luquillo Experimental Forest, Puerto Rico - flux8day.12C.oxic.44.000.176 (v2)... | ecosystem: Environmental > Terrestrial >...
CGGCGGCCGCGCCGCGGCGCTCGGTCTCCCCGACCTCGAAGTCCTCGGGGGACAGCCGGACCATGGGCAGGCCATCTGCCAGCCCACCGCCGGCCTCGGCCCGCTCCCGTATCGCGGTGGCGTCCCGCAGCAGTGCGTTGCGCACCGTCGCGGGCGTGTCGATCGACTGCTCGTCGCCGAACTGCCACGGCCGGGTCGCGCCGGTGCGCTCACCGGCCTGGCCCGCGTCGTGCTGGTCGTGGTCGCCCAGCCGGCCTTCGGGGAGGTCGGCGAAGATCTGGAGCAGCGCGGTCTCGCCGAGCCGGCGCACCGCCTTGGGGGTGAGCTCGAGCCTGCCCGCGGTCCGCTGCAGGTATCCCTGCCGCTCCAGTTCCCGCTCGATCTGGCGCAGCGCCTCCATGTCATCCACCGCCTGGCGGCCCAGGGACCGGCGGATCGACTCCTCGTCGATGTCGTCCAGGCGGGCGCCGGGGTAGTCCTGGCCCAGCGCCGCCTCGAGGTCGGCCAGGTCGGCCAGGTCGGCGACCGCCGTGGTGGCGTCACCGAGCCCGAGCGGTTGATCCCCGGTCATCGACTCCTGCTGCCATCCGGCCATGTCGATCTCGGGCCGGCGGGCCCGCAGCGCGTCGGCCAGCCGGGCCATCTCCGCGGCCAGTCCCGCGTCCGACAGCGCCTGGTCCATCAGGCCGGCCAGTTCGTCCCGCTGCTCGGCAGACAGCGACGACATCAGCCGCTGGGCCGCCATGGCGCGGCGGGCAAGCTGGTCGACAAGCTCCTCCAGGTTGGCCGGGCGGTCGGGGAACAGATCCCCGTAGCGCTCCATGAAGGCGTCGAAGTCCTCCTGGGTGTGCTCGCCCCTGGCGTCGGCGGCCAGCATGGCGTTGAGGTCGGCCAGCATGTCCTTGACCCGCTGCAGCGCCTCCGGATCCGGGTTGGCCAGCGCCTCCTTCATGCCGCGGAACTGGCTGTCCAGCACCTCGCGCCGCAGCAGCTCCTTGAGCTGCTCGAAGGTCTGCCGCGCGGCATCCGAGCGCCATTGGTAGTCGGCCAGGCGCCTGATCGCCTGCGCGGTATCGGAAGGGAGCGCGTCAAGCTCGTCCTCGCGCATCCTGGCGTCGTCGCTGGGGTCGGGGAAGAGCTCCGCCCGCTCCTGCCCTATCGCGGTGTCGAGCAGCGCCCGTGCCTTCTCCAGGATGCCGTCGAGGCGCCCGCGACGGCGGATCTCCTCGCGCTGCTCTCGTACCCGCCGCAGCATGTCGTCCAGGCCGCGGTGGCCCTGCAGGCCACGGCGGAGCAGATCCCGCAGCGCGGTGGCCGGATCGGCGCCTGCGAGCACCGAGTCACCCATCTCGTCGAGCGCGCGCCGCGCGTCGTAGGGCGCCGCGAGCGGATCCGGGCCGCCGTCGTAGGGGCCGTACCGGTAACCAGTCACGTTGACCCTCCTTGGGCCGGCCGGGCCGGCATCAGGTCCGGTATACCGCCCTGCCGTCGACCTCGTCCTTGGACAGGCGGCGCATCAGGTAGAGCCCCTCCATGGCGAACTCCACCGCCGCGGCCGCGTGGCCGAGCGATTCGCTGCCCTCCATGCCGAGCCGCTGCATGATCTTGGCCAGGCCGCCGATCTCACCCACCCGGGCCAGCAGGTCCGGGGCCGGCACGAGTTCGCCGGTCTCCACCGTGCCGCCGCCCTCGAACAGGGCGAGCAGGCCGGACAGGTCCGCGCTGCCGAGCCGGGCACGGAAGGTGTCGGCGGTGGCCCGCCGGAGCATGTGCTCGAGCACCTCCTGCTCCCTGCCCTCCTCGCTGACCTCGAACTCGACCTTGCCGCGCAGGCTCGTGACCACCGGCGGCAGGTCGCAGATCCGGACCACCGGCGTCTGCTCGCCGGTCAGCGCGGACCGGCGCACCGCCGATGCGGAGGCGGACTCCGCGGCCGCGATCGCGAACCGTGCCGACACGCCGGAACGGGCGTCCACCGCGGGCGAGGCGCGCACCAGCCGGGTGAACCGCGCGATGACCTCGACCAAGTGGCCGGGCAGCGCCGCACCGGGATCGGAGCCGTCCGCCACGATCTGCGCCTCCTGGCGGATCAGCGCCAGTTCGTCGGACAGGGACAGCGGGTAGTGGGTGCGGATCTCGGCGCCGAACCTGTCCTTCAGCGGCGTGATGATCCGGCCGCGGCTGGTGTAGTCCTCCGGGTTGGCGCTGGCCACCAGGATCACGTCAAGCGGCAGCCGCAGCGCGTAGCCGCGCACCGCGATGTCCCGCTCCTCCAGCACGTTCAGCAGCGACACCTGGATGCGCTCGGCCAGGTCGGGCAGCTCGTTCAGGCAGAAGATGCCGCGGTTGGTGCGCGGCACGAGGCCGAAGTGGATCGTCTCGGCGTCCCCCAGGGTGCGGCCCTCGGCCACCTTCACCGGGTCCACGTCGCCGATCAGGTCGCCCACGCTGGTGTCCGGGGTGGCCAGCTTCTCGCCATAGCGCTCGCTGCGGTGCCGCCAGGTCACCGGCAGCACGTCCCCCTGCTCCGCGGCGAGCCGGCGGCAGCGGGCGCACACCGGCTGGTAGGGGTGGTCGTTGATCTCGCACCCGTCGACCACGGGCGTCCACTCGTCAAGCAGCGTGGAAAGGGTCCTGATCAGACGCGTCTTGCCCTGGCCCCGCTCACCGAGCAGCATCGTGTCGTGCCCGGCGAGCAGTGCCCGCTCCAGTTGCGGCAGCACCGTCTGGTCGAACCCGATGATCCCGGCGAACCGCTGCTCGCCCGCGCGCATCGCCGCCAGCAGGTTGCGGCGGATCTCCTCTTTGACGGTCTCGTAGGCGTGCCCGCTGGCGCGCAGTTCGCCCAGGGTGGCGATGCCGGGGCGGGGGGCTGCGGGAGCGGCGGCATGTGTCTGATTGTCTGAGTGCACCATTCGACACTATGTCCACATGGGCGGGGCTGGCACCGGCCCGGTCAGCCGGCAGCACGACTGCGCGGGAGAGGCGAGGGAGATGAGACCTGAGGATCCGGTGCTGGCGATCGATGTCGGTGGCACCAAGATTGCCGTTGGTGTGGTCGAGCCCGGCGGGCGGCTGGCGTCCTGGGCACAGACGGAAACGCCCCGCGGGCTGGAGGCCGAGCAGCTCTGGCGGACGCTGGACGTCCTGTGCACGAACCTGCTCGCCGAGCAGCGGATAGACCCGCACGGTGGCCTGGCCGGCGTGGGGTGCGGGTGCGGCGGCCCGCTGGACTGGCCGGTGGGCCGGGTCTCGCCGCTGAACATTCCCGCGTGGCGCTCGTTCCCGCTGCGCGAACGGCTCCACGAGCGATTCGGCGGGATCCCGGTGCGGCTGCACAACGACGCCATCTGCATGGCCGTGGGCGAGCACTGGCGGGGCGCGGGCCGCGGGCGGCGCAACCTGCTCGGCATGGTGGTCTCTACCGGCGTGGGCGGTGGCCTGGTGCTGGACGGGCGGCTCATCAACGGCGCGACCGGCAACGCCGGGCATATCGGGCACGTTGTGGTGGATCCGGCCGGGCCGTTCTGCACCTGCGGCGGGCGCGGCTGCCTGGAGGCCATCGCCCGGGGGCCTGCCCTGGCCGCCTGGGCGCAGGGTGAGGGCTGGCGGCCCGGCCAGACGGAGGTGACGGCCAAGGACCTCGCCGACGACGCGGCGCAGGGTCACCCGATCGGGGTCGCCGCCATGCGCCGGGCGGGCGGGGCGCTTGGCATCGCCATCGCCTCCGCGGTCCAGCTGTGCGACGTGGAGGTGGTCTCGATCGGCGGCGGGCTCGCCCAGGCCGGGCCGCTGCTGTTCGAGCCGCTGGAAGAGGCGCTGCGCACCCACGCGGGGCTTGACTACGCCAGGGACGTGCCCGTGGTGGCCGCCACGCTGGGCCAGAGCGCGGGGCTGATCGGGGCCGCGGCGCTGATCTTCGCATCCGACAGGTACTGGGCCGGCGACTGATTGATCGCGGGGCCGCGCGCGATGAAGCCGCGGCGTCTTCGGGGGTTCCGGGGGTCGCTCACCCGGGCCAGCGCTATAGGTTGCCGCGGCGGGCCTGTTCCCGCTCGATCGCCTCGAACAGCGCCTTGAAGTTGCCCTTGCCGAACCCCTGCGAGCCGTGCCGCTCGATCAGCTCGAAGAACACGGTCGGCCGGTCCTGCACCGGCTTGGTGAACACCTGCAGCAGGTAGCCGTCCTCGTCCCGGTCGGCGAGTATCTTCTCGGCGGCCAGTTCGGCGAGCGGCACCCGGGTCTCGCCCACCCAGCTCCCGAGCTGCTCGTAGTAGGTGTCCGGGGTGTCGAGGAACTCGACCCCCGCGGCCTTCATGGCACGCACCGTGGCCACGATGTCGTCGGTGGCCAGCGCGATGTGCTGCACCCCGGGGCCACCGTAGAACTCCAGGTACTCGTCGATCTGCGACTTCTTCTTGCCCGGTGCGGGCTCGTTGATCGGGAACTTGACCTTGCGCGAGCCGTCCGCGACCACCTTGCTCATCAGCGCCGAGTATTCGGTGGCGATGTCGTCGCCGACGAACTCCTTCATGTTCGTGAAGCCCATGACGCGGTGGTAGTAGCCGACCCACTCGTCCATGTGGCCGAGTTCCACGTTGCCCACGCAGTGGTCGATCTCGGTGAAGAAGGGCTTGCCGACCGGTGCCACCAGCGGGTTCGCCGGAATATAGCCGGGCAGGTACGGGCCCGAATAGTTGGACCGCTCCACCAGTGTGTGGGTGGTGTCACCGTAGGCGGCGATCGTGGCCAGCACCACCTTGCCGTGCTCGTCCTCGACCGTGTGCGGTTCGGCGATCGGCCTGGCCCCGTGGGCGACCGCGTAGCCGAAGGCCTCCTCCGCGGACAGGACGCCGATCGACAGGTCGGTCACGCCGTCGCCGTGCGCGGCCACGTGAGCGCCGAGCGCCGTGCCCGCCCGGACCGGGCCGCGCAGCACGAACCGTGCCTGGCCTGACGTCAGCACGTAAGCGGCCTCGTCCCGGCAGCCGGTCTCGGGGCCGCGGTAGGCGACGCAGCGCATGCCGAAGGCGGTGGAGTAGTAGTGGGCGGCCTGGCGGGCGTTGCCCACCGCGAAGACAACGGCGTCCATCCCGGTGACATGGAAACCGTCCGCGGCGCCGAGGTGATCGTCCCAGCCGTTGTTCGCCATGGTCGGCTCCCTTCACGCCATCCGGTCGCGCACCCTTGCGTGGCCGTCCGTTAAAGGCAGCATGCGAAGGTCCATGCATGATGCGCAAGAGTTCGGTTCGATACTGGTCATTTTGTATATTCATGCTGGGGAGTCCTGCGGAAAACTGCACAGCCTGTCTGCACCGAGGGGGCGGCCGTGATCGACGAGCTTGACGCGCGCTTGATCGAATTGCTCGCGGCGGAGCCGCGGGTGGGGGTGCTGGAGGCCTCCAGGCGGCTCGGCGTGGCCCGCGGCACGGTGCAGGCGAGGCTCGACCGGCTGCAGGCCAGGGGCGTGGTGACCGGCTACGGGCCGGACATCGACCCGGCCGCGCTCGACCACGCGGTGACCGCGTTCGTGACGCTGGAGATCCGGCAGGCGGGCGGGCACGACCCGGTCGCGGAGCGGCTTGCGGCCATCCCCGAGGTGCTCCAGGTGCACACGATCACCGGGGCCGGGGACATGCTCTGCCGGGTGGTCGCCCGCACGAACGCGGACCTGCAGCGGGTGATCGACGCCATCGTCGGTGTGGCCGGGGTGGTACGGGCCTCGACGGTGATCGCGCTCGCCACGCCGGTGCCCTACCGGGTGCTGCCCCTGGTGCGCACGGTCGCCCGGCCCGGCCCGGCGCACGGCTAAGGCGCGGCCACGGTTGCCAGGGTCCGGTGCGGCTCGCCGGCTACCGGTCGAGGCGCTCCAGGGCCGGTGCGCCCACACTGGTGGCATGACCAACACACTCAGCTCACGCGACGGCACGGCGATCGGTTATGACAGCCTGGGCGAGGGACCGGCCCTGATCCTGGTCGACGGCGCGCTGACCGTCCATTCGTACGGCTCCGGGGAGCTGGCCACGCTGCTCGCGCCGCACTTCACGGTCTACGGCTTTGATCGCCGCGGCCGCGGCGAGAGCGGGGACACGCTGCCCTACGCGGTCGACCGGGAGATCGACGACATCGAGGCGCTGATCGACCGTGCCGGCGGGCCGGCGTTCCTCTACGGGCACTCCTCCGGCGGGCCGCTGGCCATGCGGGCGGCCATCAGGCTCGGCGGCAAGGTCAGCAAGATCGCCATGTACGAGCCCCCCTACAACAACGACCCCGGCGCGCAGGAGTCCTGGAGCCAGTACCTCAGGCAGCTGAAGGTGGCGCTGGCCGAAGGCCGCCGGGGCGACGCGGTGGCCCTGTTCATGCGGTTCGTCGGCACACCCGCCGAGCAGGTGGACGGCATGCGCCGCGCGCCGTTCTGGCCGGGCATGGAGGCCGTCGCGCCGACGCTGGCCTATGACCACGCCGCCATCCTGGGCGAACCGTGGTCGGTGCCGGCCGAGCTGGCCGCGCGTGTCTCGATACCTGCCCTCGTGATGTCGGGCGACGCGGGCCTTGCGTTCATGCCCGACGCGGCGCGGGTACTGAGCCAGGCGATCCCGCAGGGACAGCTGCGGATGCTGCCGGGTCAGACGCACGAGGTGAAGCCGGACGCGCTCGCCCCGGTCCTGGCGGAGTTCTTCACCTCGTGAGCGCCACGCTGCGCGGACCGTTCCGGAAACGGCACGTGAAGCGGCCCGTGAGCCGCTGACCTACCGGGCGGCGCCGGGTTCCGCGGCGCCGCTGAGGCCGCAGGCGATGTCGAGCACCACGGCGCGCAGCTTCTCCGGGTCCTCGGCGCGGTCGGCATAGAACATGCAGCTGAAGCTCACGCTGGCCAGCGCGACCGCGGCCCGGACCTGGCTCTCCAGCGGCGCGTTCTCCTCGGTGAGCAGGCCGACCAGGGCATCCATCCGCTCGCGGAACAGTTCGCTGCGGTTCTTGGCGTGCGCCAGGCTGTTGACCGAGGCCTGGTTGTGCTGAAGCATCCGGAAGACGTTGCTGCCCTCGGCGACGATGCGGTAGTAGCGGTCCAGCACCTGGGCGCGGAATTCGGGGGTACGGGGCTGCGTCCTGCCCCAGGTGACCAGCTCGTCGATCTGGCCGAAGTAGTCCTCGACCAGGCTGGCCACGATGTCTTCCTTGGACTTGAAGTGGTAGTACAGCGCGGCCTTGGTGACGTCGAGCCGTTCGGCGATCTCCCGCAGTGAGGTCTTGTCGTAGCCCTGCTCGGCGAACAGTTCCAGGGCGACCGTCTGGATCCGCTGCCTGGTGTCGTGGCGTGTGTGTGCCTCGCGGGGCTGCGGCGTTTCCCGTACCGCCCTGGCTCCCGCTGCCGGGCTAGCGCCACGGGCGGGGCTGGCGGCCCGGGCCGGGGATGTGCCCCGTGCCGGGCTGGTGCGGGCACCCGGCATCACGCGTGCGTGCGCTCCACCTGGGGCGGCGCGCCGTGCCTCGCTCATAATGCCGCGCCTCCCACCCTTCCTCCGGGGCCTGGTTCGCTGACTAGGCCTGGTGTCCGCGTTGAGCGGATCGAAACTTACTTGACGACCGGTTAGTTCACGATCTATGGTATGAGCATACGGCCAAACTAACCGGTCGGCAAGTTAGCAGCGCGGAATCTGAGCGCGACGTCCGGTGTGGCGGTCCACGGGGACCAGCGACGGGCCGCGGAGACCTGTGAAGGGCCGGAGAGAATACTGACGGGCCGGGAACGGCCAGAGGAGGGAACGCGGCATGGCAGAGGCGAAGGCCACTGCAGCGCCTAGCGGGGGAGCCGAGACCTCCGGCGTACGGCGGGAGGTGCTCATCATCCTCCCCGGGCTGCTGCTCTCGATCATGCTGGCCATGCTGGACCAGCTGGTTGTCTCCACCGCGCTGCCCAGGATCGTGGGTGACCTCGGGGGCGTTACCCATCTGTCCTGGGTGGTGACCGCGTACGTGCTCGCCGCGACGGTGACCACGCCGCTGTACGGCAAGCTGGGCGACCTGTACGGCCGCAAGCGCTGGCTGATGATCGCGATCGTGATCTTCCTGATCGGTTCGGCGCTGTCCGGCCTCGCGCACACGATGGACCAGCTCATCGTGTTCCGCGCGCTGCAGGGCCTCGGCGCGGGCGGCCTGCTCACCGGCGCCATCGCGACCATCGGTGACCTGGTCTCCCCCCGCGAGCGGGGCCAGTACATGGGCTACATCATGGGCGTGATGACCCTGGCCATGATCGCTGGGCCACTGGTCGGCGGGTACATCACCGAGAACTTCAGCTGGCGGTGGATCTTCTACATCAACATGCCGATCGGTGGCGCCGCCCTGATCTACCTGGCGCTGACCATGCACGTGCCCCGGCACCGCGTCGAGCACAAGATCGACTACGCCGGGGCGATCGCCCTCGCCATCGGCGCCACCTCGATCATCCTGATGACCACCTGGGGCGGCACCCAGTACGCCTGGGCCTCGGTGCAGGTCATCGGGCTCGCCGTGCTCGGGCTCGTCAGCACCGCGGCGTTCCTGGCCATCGAGGCACGCGCGCCCGAGCCGATCCTGCCGCTGAGCGTGTTCCGCAATCGCAACTTCTCCGTGGCCATCGCGATGAGCTTCCTGCTCGGCCTGGCGCTGTTCGGCGCGCTGACGTTCCTGCCGCTGTACCAGCAGACCGTGCAGCACCTGTCGCCCACGCAGAGCGGCCTGATGCTGATCCCGATGATGCTCGGCTCCACGGTGACCGCGCTGATCTCGGGCCAGGTCACGACGAAGACCGGCCGGTACAAGGTGCTGCCGATCGTCGGCGCCGGGATGATGACGCTAGGGATGTACCTGCTCACCGGGATCGGCCTGCACACCAGCCTGGTCACCACGGGGATCTACTTCGCCGTGATCGGGCTCGGCATGGGCTTCCTGATGCAGATCACCACGCTCGTGGCGCAGAACAGCGTGGCGCCGCAGGAGATGGGCGTGGCCAGCAGCGCCCGGACGTTCTTCCAGCAGATAGGCGGGTCGATCGGCGTGGCGGCGTTCGGCGCGGTGTTCGCCCGCCGGCTGATCGAGTCGCTGACCGCGCACGCGCCCGGATTGCACATGAGCGCGAAGGGCGCCCAGCTCAACCCGGCCACGGTGAACCACCTGCCCGCGCTGGTGCGCGCGGACTTTTTCGTGGCCATCACGCACGCGGTCACCGGGGTGTTCTGGCTGGTCGTGCCGGCGGCCGCTATCGTGTTCCTGCTCGCCTGGCTGATCAAGGAAGTCCCGCTGCGTGGCCGGGCCCCCGTGGCGGAGGAGCCCGTTACCCCGGAACTGGTGAGCTGATCCCACTGCTGCCACAGCGCCGGCCCCTGCAACCTAATGCAGGGGCCGGTCGGCGCATCTGTCTGGGGTTTGACGCGCTCCCCAGCCTGAAGACTGGAGATTCAGCCCGTGTCGCATCATGCGGCACCTCTGTGGCTTCCTGCTTCATCGCAGACCGCCAGGGCTGCCCCTGGTCTTACACCCGCTCCACAGGCTTTCGGGCCTCGCAACCCCGTTCCCGCCCGCCCGGCGGTACCTGACGCGCATCACGTTAATGCGGGCCGCCTGTTGGAAGAGGTGACACGCCGTCAAGGCCCCCCTTCCCCTCTGGCCGCCCGAGGGTCGGCGCACTGGCGGCCGGCCTGGTAGCCACGCCACGGCCATCGGGAACGCGGTTAGCCGCGCCGCGAAGCGGCCCGGTCAGACCCCGGCGTAGGGGACCGCCTCGAGGATCTCGACCGTGGCCGCGCGGCCGTTCGGCAAGTTGTAAGTGGCTGTCTCGCCGACCTTCTTGCCCGAGATGGCGCTGCCCAGCGGGGAGCGCGGGGAGTACACGTCGATGGGTGCGCCGCTTTCCTCGCGGGAGGCGAGCAGGAAGGTGACCTCGTCCTCGTCGCCGGCGAACCGGATGGTCACGGTCATGCCGGGTCCCACGACGCCCTCGGTCCGCGGCGGGTCGCCGACCCGGGCGTTCTCCAGGATGTGCTGGATCTGCCGGATCCGCGCCTCCTGCTTGCCCTGCTCCTCCTTGGCGGCGTGGTAGCCGCCGTTCTCCCGCAGGTCGCCTTCGTCCCTAGCGGCTTCGATCTTCTTCGCGATCTCTACACGCGCGGGGCCGGCCAGATAGTCGAGCTCCGCCTTCAGCCGGTCATGTGCTTCCTGGGTGAGCCAGGTGACATCCTCGCGTGTCTCGGTCACGGGTACTCCTTGCCTGCTTTGCGGACGGATGAGGTCCGCCGGGGCCAAGGCGGCCCCATGGGGTATTGGGGGCCGTTGCGGCCCTCGGGGTAACTCTCCGAGGTTACAAGGGTGCGGGGCTTTACCGCGCCAGTCAATAACCTGCCGGGAGTGAGCACGGGAATAAGTTCGCCTATCCGGGGTGCTGTCGTGCAGGATAATGTCCCAGCGCCGTGCCCGCTAGTGCCGCAGAGCCTGGCCAGCGGCGTTCCGACCACGTCCGTTATTCCCACCACCGGGGGAATTTGCTGTGCCTGCTTCCCACACCAACGCCGCTGACCGGGCGATGCCCGGCACGCCCGCTGCCACGTCCGGCTTGCCGGGGGAGGGCCTGCCTGACGGGGGGTTGCGCCTGCTGGCGGTGCATGCCCACCCCGACGATGAGTCCAGCAAAGGCGCAGCAACAATGGTGCGTTACGTGCGTTCCGGGACAGATGTGATGGTGGCCACTCTGACCGGGGGTGAGCGTGGTGACATCCTCAACAAGGCAATGGACCGGCCCGAGGTACGGGCCAACCTGCCCGAGATCCGGCGTGAGGAGATGGCGCGGGCAAGGGAAATCCTGGGAGTACGGCAAAGATTTCTGGGATTTGTCGATTCCGGGCTGCCGGAGGGCGATCCGCTGCCCCCGTTGCCCGATGGATGCTTCGCCCTGCAGAAGCTGGAAGACGCCGCCGAGCCGCTGGTCGCCCTGGTCAGGGAGTTCCGCCCGCACGTGATTCTGACCTACGACGAGAACGGCGGCTACCCGCACCCGGATCACGTGAAGACGCACGAGGTCACGATCGAGGCGTTCGACGCGGCCGCCGACCCGGACCGTTACCCGGGCGCCGGCGAGCCCTGGCAGCCGCTCAAGCTGTACTACTTCGCCTCGTTCCACAAGACCAGGCTTATCGCGCTGCATGAGGAGATGCTGCGCCGCGGGATTGAGTCGCCGTACGCCGACTGGCTCGCCGAGTGGGAGGACCCGCCGAAGAAGGGCCGGGCCCCGCTGGAGATCACGACCCGGGTGCCGTGCGCCGAGCATTTCGAGATCCGGGATCTGGCGCTGCTGGCCCACGCGACCCAGATAGACCCGGAGAGTTCCTGGTTCGCCGTGCCGCTAGACGTCGCGGCCACCGCCTGGCCCACCGAGGATTACCACCTGGCCAGGTCGCTGGTGGATACTGAGCTTCCAGAAGATGACCTGTTCGCCGGCATTCGGGAGATGGTGAGCCGTTGACCGTCCTGGCCTCCTCCCCAGCCCCGGCGGCCGGTCAGGTGGTGACCGGGGTACTCGGGTTCCTCGTGGTGGCCGGGATGGGCGTGGCGCTGTTCTTCCTGCTGCGATCGATGAACAAGCACCTGCGCAAGGTGATGCGCGAGCCGCGCTGGCGCGACGAAGCAGGCGGCCAGGGGCCGGGTGGCCCGGAGCCGGGTAACCCGGAGCCGGGCGGCGAGGACGGCGGGGATGGCCCGCAGGGCCGGCCGGAGCCCGACTACAGCCGCAACGGCTCGGGTCAGGCCACGTAGGGCTGCCCGGATTCGGCGGTCATCGGCAGCCCCGCGGCGTGCCAGCCGATCATGCCGTCGGACACATTGCTGGCGTCCCAGCCGGCACCGGCCAGCGCCCGCGCGGCGTGCCCGGACCGGTTGCCCGACCGGCAGATCACATACAGCGGCCGGTCCTGCTCCAGTTCGGTGTAGCGCGCGCCAAGCTCGCCGAGCGGGATGTGCACCGCGCCCGGCACGTGACCGGCCTCCCATTCCTCGGGTTCCCGCACGTCAAGCAGGTAGGCGCCGGTCGGCACCTGGGCCGCGGGCACCTGCGCCACCGGGCCACCGTGAGTCATCCTGAGCGACCTCCTCGTTTTGCGCGGGACCTTTGTCATGGTTGGGACAACCACGACAAAAGAATGTAGTGGTTGGCCCAACCATGACAATCGTGGATGGGGATCCGGGTGGTGACGCTGCCCCCGGAGCGGCATACCATCCGCATGCGTGGGCAGCATCTGACGTCGGATCGCTTCGAGGAGTATTCATGGATTACGTCAACCTGGGCTCGACCGGCCTGCGCGTGTCCCGTATCTGCCTCGGCATGATGAGCTTCGGCGACAAGAGCAGCAGGCAATGGGTGCTGGAGGAGGACGCCGCGGAGCCGCTCGTCAAGGCCGCGGCCGACGGTGGAGTGATCTTCTACGACACGGCGGACACCTACGCCAACGGCGCGAGCGAGGTTGTCACCGGGCGGCTGCTCGGCAAGTTGTTCCGCCGCGAGGACGTGGTGGTTGCCACCAAGGTGTTCAGCGCGATGTCCGACGCCGAGAACGACCGCGGCCTGTCCCGCAAGCACATCCTGGCCGGGATCGACAACTCGCTGCGCCGCCTGGGCATGGACTACGTGGACCTCTACCAGATCCACCGGTGGGACTCGCGGACCCCGATCGAGGAGACGATGGAGGCGCTGCACGACGTGGTCAAGTCGGGCAAGGCCCGTTATATCGGGGCGAGCAGCATGTACGCCTGGCAGTTCGCCAAGGCACAGCACGCGGCCGAGCGGCACGGCTGGACCCGGTTTGTGTCCATGCAGAACCACTACAACCTGCTCTACCGCGAGGAGGAGCGGGAGATGATCCCGCAGTGCATCGACCAGGGCGTCGGCGTGATCCCGTGGAGCCCGCTGGCCCGCGGCGTGCTGACCGGCAACC
>Ga0306925_10004187_pt1 | contig 12961 bp, 9 predicted proteins | sample flu12Cox44000176_FD_203755 | JGI IMG/M metagenome (GOLD analysis project Ga0306925, IMG submission 203755) | Lab enrichment of tropical soil microbial communities from Luquillo Experimental Forest, Puerto Rico - flux8day.12C.oxic.44.000.176 (v2)... | ecosystem: Environmental > Terrestrial > Soil...
GCGGGGGTGAAGCGCGGGCTGGCGCGGGCGTTTCCGAAGTTCGACGCACACCAGCTGGCGAAGTACGACCGTGACGCAGAGGTGAAGCTGCGCGACGTGCTGTTTCTGTGCCACGCCAAGCCGCGAAATGCGGAGCAGGCGGAGGTGTGGAAGCGGCTCGTGGAAGGCAAGCTGGAGGCGCCGGACACGTGGGAGGTTTCGCTATCCGCGCGTAGGGATAAGAAGGAAACGTTTGAACGGCTGTTGAGCGAGAACAAGCTGGGTGGGATGGCGTTGCTGCGGAACCTGCGGCTGATGACGGCTGCCGGAGTTTCTCCGAAGCTGATCCGCGAGCGACTCGGCAAGGGCGTAGCGCGAGCGTTGCCGTTCCGGTTCGTGACGGCGGCGCGGTACGCACCGAAGCTGGAGGACGCGATCGAGGAAGCGATGCTGAAGTCCATCAGCGGACTCGAAACACTGCCGGGGGCGACCGGCCTGGTGGTGGACGTGTCCGGGTCCATGAACTACAAGCTGTCGAACAAGGGCGAGACCACGCGCATGGACGCGGCGGCGGGGCTGGCGATTCTTCTGCGGGAGAAGTGCGGCGCGTTTGCGGTCGCAACGTTTTCGGAGAAGTGCGTGGAACTGCCGACACGGCGTGGCTTCGCGCTACGAGACGCGATCGTGAAGTCGCAGGAGCACTCGGGAACGTACCTGAAGCGGGCGCTGACCGAGCTGCGCGAGCGCGCGGAGTGGCGCGGGCTCGAACGGCTGATCGTGATTACGGACGAAGAGTCGCACGACGGAATCCTGCCGGCATGGACGTCGAAAGCGTACGTGGTGAACGTGGCTCCGTACAAGTATGGGGTGAGCTACGGGAACGGCTGGACGCACCTCGACGGATGGTCCGAACGGGTGGTGGATTACATCGCAGCGGTGGAAAAGGAAACGGCGGAGTGAACGCCGTCTCTTCAGGGGCCAAAGCCCCCACATACGGAAGACAATAACAAACGGGTGTCGTGGCGTGGAGCTGCGACACCCGTTTCTTTTGAGAGTGGAAGGCTAGAAAAGTGGAAGCGTGGAATAGCAAAAGCGGAAAGGTCAACGTGCAAGGTAGAGGGTTCGGAGCGGGCGATGTATGAGGAGCCGGGAAAAGCGCCGGCCCTTCGAAGCTCGGGGAAAGCCAGCCGCCGGACTTTAAATGCCTACGGAAGGGCAAACCTGTAGCCGCGAGAACGCCCGTTAGGCCGGAGCAGACATGGAACTGAGAAACTCGAGATTCGACTTGGTCTTCGTCAGACGGCTGAGCAGCAACTCCATCGCTTCGACGGTGGACAGCGGGCTGAGTACCTTGCGAAGGACCCAGACGCGGCTGAGTTCTTCGGCGGGAAGAAGCAGTTCGTCCTTACGGGTGCCGGAACGCTGAATATCGATAGCCGGGAAGACGCGCTTGTCGGAGAGGCGCCGGTCGAGGTTGATTTCCATGTTACCGGTGCCCTTGAATTCTTCGAAGATCACGTCGTCCATGCGGCTGCCGGTGTCGATGAGGGCCGTGGCGATAATGGTGAGCGAACCGCCTTCTTCGACGTGACGCGCAGCGGCGAAGAAACGGCGCGGCCGCTGCAGAGCGTTGGCGTCGATACCGCCGGAGAGGACTTTGCCGGAAGGAGGGGTGACGGCGTTGTAGGCGCGAGCGAGACGGGTGATGGAGTCGAGGAGGATGACCACATCGCGCTTGTGTTCGACGAGGCGTTTAGCCTTTTCGAGGACCATTTCGGCGACTTGAATGTGGCGCTGGGGCGGCTCATCGAAGGTGGAACTGATGACTTCGCCCTTGACGGTGCGCTGCATGTCGGTAACTTCTTCGGGGCGCTCGTCGATAAGCAGGACGATCAGAGCGACTTCGGGGTGATTGGTGGTGATCGAATTGGCGATGGACTGCAGCATCATGGTCTTGCCGGTGCGCGGAGGGGCGACGATCAAGCCGCGCTGACCTTTGCCGATGGGGCAAAGAAGGTCGAGTACGCGCCCGGTGAGGTTCTCCTTGACCGTTTCCATCTTGAGCCGGCCCTGCGGATAGAGGGGCGTGAGGTTGTCGAAGAAGATTTTGTTGCGGGCGACCTCGGGATCTTCGAAGTTGACCGCTTCCACTTTGATGAGAGCGAAGTAACGCTCGCCGTCCTTGGGGGGACGTACCTGGCCCGAAACGGTGTCACCGGTGCGAAGATCAAACTTGCGGATCTGGGAAGGGGACACATAGATATCGTCCGGGCCGGGGAGGTAATTGTATTCAGGTGCGCGAAGGAAGCCGAAGCCATCGGGGAGACACTCGAGGACTCCCTCGGAGAAGATGAGGCCGCTCTTCTCGGTTTGTGCTCTCAGAATCTGGAAAATCAGCTCCTGCTTGCGCATGCCGCTGGCGCCAGGGATGTTGAGTTCCTTGGCGATCTTGGCGAGATCGGTGATGTTCTTCTCTTTCAGCTCAGCGAGGCTGATGCTGATTTGATTGTTGCCTTCTGTACTGGTTTCTTTTGCCATATATCCTGACTTTAGTTTTGCTGATTGTTGAACTTGACCTTGTATTTCCGGAACTGGACCACGTGGTGGCGTACCGTCTGGCAGATCGGAATCGCCAGGGTGGGCAACCAAACTGTCTGCAACCGGAAGCAGCATCCAGACTCAATCCAAACAGCCTGCGGGTGCAGGCCGAGCCCGGGCCATGCCGCCTAGTTGGTCAAACTCGAATCTTTATCGACGACCGTGAGGGACGCGTCCGCCACGGGAGTAACTCCAATGTGCTCTACCGGCACGATGGGCCGCTCCAGCGCTATCTGCAACACTTCATCCATGGTTTCCACGAAGTGTATCTTCAGGCTGGAGAGAATCTCCTGGGGGATGTCCGCAAGGTCTTTCTCATTATCCTTCGGAAGGACGATGGTACGCAAGCCCATTCGATGGGCAGCCAGGAGCTTCTCCTTCACGCCGCCGATGGGGAGAACCTTGCCGCGCAGGGTGATTTCGCCGGTCATGGCCACATCGCAACGCACGGGAATTTTGGTGAGGGCACTGACGATAGAGGTGCAGATGGTGATACCGGCGGAGGGACCGTCCTTGGGGATGGCGCCTTCGGGGACGTGAACGTGAATATCGAGGTTGCGGTAGAAGTCTTTTTCGAGCCCGAACTGGGCGCTACGCGAGCGGGCGTAGCTCATAGCGGCTTGCGCGGATTCCTGCATCACGTCACCCAGTTTGCCGGTGAGGATGGGGCGTCCCTTGCCTTCCATGATGGTGGCTTCGACCGCGAGAACGGAGCCGCCGACTTCAGTCCAGGCAAGGCCCGTGGCGAGGCCGATTTCGTTTTGCTTCTCGAGCCAGAGCTCGCGGAACTTGATGACACCGAGAAAGTCCTTGGCGTTTTCCACAGTAATCTGAGCCGTGGTCTCAGGGCCCTCGGCGACAACGCGGCGAGCCATTTTGCGCGCGATATTCTGAATTTCGCGTTCGAGGTTTCGGACGCCGGCTTCGTGGGTGTAGTGGCGGATAAGGTGTAGCAGACCCTCTTCGGTGAAGCTGAGATTCTTTTCTGTGAGGCCGGTGGCTTCGAGGGCGCGGCGCACCAGGAAGCGCTTCGCAATTTCGAGTTTTTCCTGTTCCGTGTAGCCTGGAAGACGTAGGATTTCCATGCGGTCCTGGAGGGGCTGCGGAATCGTGTGCAGAACGTTGGCGGTACAGACGAACATGACTTTGGAGAGGTCATATTCGACATCGAGATAGTGATCCGTGAAAGCGTGATTCAGTTCGGGATCGAGAACTTCCATGAGGGCCGCGGACGGATCGCCACGAAAGTCGGTAGACATCTTGTCGACTTCGTCGAGGACAAAGATCGGATTGATGGTGCCGGCCTTCTTCATCATCTGGATGATCTGGCCGGGCAGAGCGCCGATGTAGGTACGGCGATGACCACGAATTTCGGCTTCATCACGGACCCCGCCGAGAGAGACGCGTACGAATTTGCGGCCGGTGGCGTGTCCGATGGACATGGCGAGAGACGTTTTGCCGACGCCTGGAGGACCCACAAAGCAGAGGATCGAGCCCTTGGGATTCTTGACGAGTTGGCGAACGGCGAGGAACTCGAGGATGCGTTCTTTGATCTTTTCGAGGCCGTAATGTTCCTTGTTGAGGATGTCTTCGGCGGCCTTGATGTCGCGAATTTCCTTGGAGCGCTTTTTCCAAGGCACGGCGAGAAGCCAATCGATATAGTTGCGGCTAACGGTGGATTCCGCAGACATCGGAGGCATCAGTTCGAGACGCTTGAGCTCGGTGATCGCCTTTTCGTGAACGTCCTTGGGCATTCCAGCAGCGTCGATCTTCTTCTTTAGTTCTTCGGACTCGTTTTTCTCGCCGCGGCCGAGTTCCTTCTGAATGGCCTTGAGTTTTTCGTTGAGGTAATACTCTTTCTGGGCGCGTTCCATCTGGCGCTTGACGCGAGTATTGATGTTGCGATCGACGTTGAGCTTCTCGAGTTCGATTTCGAGGATATCGGCGACGCGGTTGAGGCGCTCGAGAGGATCGGCGGTTTCGAGGAGGTCCTGTTTTTCGTCGACGGGAAGCTGAAGGTTGGCAGCGATGGTGTCGGAGAGACGCGCAGGGTCATCGACCCTAGCGGCTGCGATCATGGTGTCGTAATTCAAGCTCTGAGAAAGCTTGATGAACTGCTCGTAGAGATTGGTGACTTTCTGTACGAGTTGTTCGACCTGGGGAGAGGTTTCGAGGCGCGCGGAGAGGAGACGGATGTTGGCGCGGAAGAAGCCCTCTTCGGTGCTGATGGAAAGGGAACGAGCGCGTTCGACACCTTCGACCAGAACTTTGATGTTGCCATCGGGGAGCTTTACGCTCTGGACGATGTTGGCGAGAGTGCCGACGGCGTAGATCTCTTCGGGTTTGGGATCATCGATGGAGGCGTCGTGTTGCGTGGACAAAAAGATCTTCTTGTCGCCGGCGAGAGCCTCTTCGAGCGCGCGGACGCTGGCTTCGCGGCCGACGATAAATGGAGTCATCTGCTGCGGAAAGATGACCATATCGCGCACCGGCATCATCGGCACGCGCTTCAATTCTTGTTTCTCTCGGTTAAACATGCAGGCCCCTGAAATCCCCTCGGTTACTCGAAAGGGTGGTTAGCCAGCCTTTTCGAGTAAACTCCAATTAATCTCGCGGCCACGGACCATGTCGGCGGTGACCACGAAATCGCGCACCCTCTTCTGCATCGGCAGGTGGTACATCAACTCCAGCATGAGGTCTTCGAGGATCATACGCAAGCCGCGCGCGCCGACTTTGCGCTGAAGAGCCAACTCCGCCACCGTCTCGAGGGCGTCGTCGGTAAAGCGCAAACGGACGTTTTCGAACTCGAAGAGGCGCTGGTACTGCTTGAGGAGTGCGTTTTTGGGTTCCGTCAAAATCTTCATGAGGGCGGGCTTGTCGAGATCGCTCATGACCCCGGCGACAGGGAGGCGGCCGACAAACTCGGGAATGAGGCCGTAACGGATGAGATCGCTCGGCTGGACCTGCTCGAGCAGTTCGGTATTGCGCCGCTGCGCGGTGGCCGGAGCGGTGTCGGTATGGAAACCGAGCGAACGGTGACCGACGCGGCGTTCGATAATTTTTTCGAGTCCCACAAAAGCACCACCGCAAATAAATAAGATGTTGGTGGTGTCCACGGGGGTAAATTCCTGGTGCGGGTGCTTGCGGCCGCCTTGGGGAGGCACATTGGCGACGGTGCCTTCGAGGATCTTGAGGAGGGCCTGCTGCACGCCTTCACCGCTGACATCGCGTGTGATGGAGGGGTTCTCGTCTTTCTTCGCGATCTTGTCGATTTCGTCGATATAGATGATGCCTTGCTGGGTCTTCTGAACGTCGCCATCGGCAGCCTGAAGGAGCTTCAGGATGATGTTTTCAACGTCCTCACCGACGTAACCGGCTTCGGTGAGAGTGGTGGCATCGACAATGGCAAAAGGGACGTCGAGCATGCGGGAAAGAGTTTGCGCCAGGAGTGTTTTGCCGGTGCCCGTGGGCCCGATTAAAAGGATATTCGATTTACTGAGCTCGACTTCGCCGGGTTGTTTGTTGAGGAAGATACGCTTGTAGTGATTGTAGACGGCCACGGCAAGCTTCTTCTTGGTGCGCTCCTGACCGATGACGTAGCTGTCAAGGAATTGCTTAATTTCGGGAGGGCGGGGCAGGCGCCGAGCGGGCGCGGCGGCTTGTTCACGTTTTTCGTCCTCGAGAATCGTCTGGCAAACGCCGACGCATTCGTTGCAGATGTAGGCGCGCGGATAGTCCGAAGGCGAACTAATGAGCTTTTCGACCTGTTCCTGGGTCTTATGACAGAAGGAACAGCGCAGCGGCTCGTCTGGGCTATATTTTTTCACGTGTACACAGGCCCCTTCTCCAGCTCAGTCGCCGGAGCGATTATTCTCCATTGTAGGCCGAAATTTAGTCCGGCGAAATAGAATATCCAACGGGTGCACATTATCAACAACTCGCTGTGAAAAAGTGCTTTGAAGACGGACAGGAGAATGATCTCGTCGATTCGTGCCCGAGAACGACGAAGAAGAGACTCCCTAAAATCTCCGAACCCGAACCTTTCTAACGATGCTTGAAAATGATCTCGTCGATCATGCCGTAGTCTTTGGCCTGCTCGGGATTCATGATGTAGTCGCGCTCGACGTCTTTCTCGATGCGATCCACTGGCTGCCCGGAGTGCTTGGCCAGAATGCCGTTAATGGTGGAGCGCATGCGCAGGATTTCCTTGGCATGCAGGTCGATATCGGTGGCTTGACCCCCGAGGCCGCTCATCCAGGGCTGATGAATCAGGATGCGGGCATTCGGGAGGGCGAAGCGCTTTTTGGGAGCGCCGCCGGCGAGAAGGACCGCAGCGATTGAAGCGGCCTGCCCGATGCAGGTGGTGACCACGTCCGGCTTAACGAATTGCATGGTGTCATAGATGGCGAAGCCAGCGGTGATGGAGCCGCCCGGAGAATTAATGTAGAGCTGGATGTCTTTTTCGGGATCCTCGGCTTGAAGAAAGAGCATCTGCGCGGTGGCGAGATTCGCGACGTGGTCGTCGATGGGAGTGCCGATGAAGATGATGTGTTCCTTGAGGAGGCGGGAGTAAATGTCGTAGGCGCGCTCGCCGCGACTGGTTTGCTCCACCACCATGGGAACGAGAGTGGTCGCGCGGTACTGTGAATCGTCGTAGTTTTTCATGAGAGAGGTTAGCCCGTAAAAGCGAGGATGCTTAGCCGCCGGCCGCGGCGACGGTCTTGACATGCGCATTTTGCGCCAGCCAGTCAACAGTTTTATCGCTTCGCAGCTTAGCTTTCATCCTATCGAGCGCTCCCTGCTTTGTCAAACGAGCGCGAAGAGCTTCGGCAGATTCACCGCTGTGGCCGGCCATGTGTTCAAGCTCGTGCTGCAATTCTTCCTCGGTAACGTCGATTTTTTCTTCCGAAGCGATGCGGTCAATCACCAGTTCGGCCTTGACGTCATCGCGAGCCCGCTCTTCCTGGCGGCGGCGGAGGCTGACCCAGTCAACGTTGACGGCTCGTGGATCGACGCCCTGTTGTGCAAGGGAACGCACAACGCGCTCGAGGCGGACGTCCATTTGATGCTCAACGAGAGATTCGGGTACAGGGAATTCGTGCAGCTTGACGAGTTCGGCGATGATCTTCTCGCGCTGAAGATCGGTTTTGCGGTGATCGCGCTCGTGCTCGAGGCCTTCGCGGACTTTTTTCTTGAGATCGTCGAGGGAGGAGGAGTCGCTGACATCCTTGGCGAACTCATCGTTGAGCTCGGGAAGGGTTTTGGTCTTGATGCCGAGGACGTCGACGGCGTAATGGAATTTCTTGTCTGCGAGTTTGGCGTCGGGATAATCGGCCGGATATTCGACGTCGAAATTCTTGTGGTCGCCGATGTTGGCGCCGCGGAGATTTTCGTTGAAGGATTGCATGGTTTCTTCGGCGCCGACGTGGCACAGGACGCTGTCCGCCTGCAGAGGATCGCCGCCGCCGTCGGGAGTGCCGAGGAGCTTGACCTGAACGAAATCGCCGTCCTGCACGGGGCGTCCTTCGACGGGCGTGAAAGTTGCGGCTCGCTGCTGCATTTCGGCAAGGGTGTTGCCGACACCTTCGTCCGTGATATTCATCTCGGGCATTTCGATTTCGAGAGATTTGTAATTGCCGAGCGCAAATTCGGGGAGGACCTCGAAGCATGCGCGGAACTTGAGAGGCTGGCCCTCCTGGAAATCGAGCTTGTCGACCTGAGGCTGGGAGACAGGAGTGAGCTTTTGCTCGGCGACGGCCTTTTCGACGTGTTCGGGGACGAGGGTCTGCAGGACTTCGCCCTTGATGTCGTCGGCGAAGCGCCGTTTGATGAGGGAAACGGGAGCTTTGCCGGGTCGGAAACCGGGGACGCGGGCGACGCGGGCAAGCTCTTTGGCAACTTTTTCCGTGGCTTTGGAAACTTCCTCGGCAGGAATTTCCAAGTCAAGTTCTCTGCGGCAAGTGGCTTCCGCCATATTGATTCTCCCTTATCAGGTTAAAGGCTGCTGTGGCCGGAGTTCGCGGCAAGCCCTCCGCGAGACACGATGTCCGGTTTGTAATCCCGCACTGCGGAAAATTTCAGGAATTACCAAGTGGCAATTCGGCGGGTGATCACGGCATAGCAACGTAAAAATTATAGGGGAGGAGGGGGGGCGGGTCAATGAAGGGGCGAGGTGGCCTTTCTGCGTTCGCTCGGGGCGAGCGAGTACCGGCAACGGAGCCGACGGTCGAAAAAGAGAATAGGGTAAGACAAAAAAGCAAACCCGGTGACACGCAATGGATTGCAAATGGATGAGGTAAAGGTTCGGTGCGGTGTGACTCGAATGGGGGTTGCCTGAAGCGTGTCAGGCGAGAAGCGGATCGATGAGCGCGGCCGATGGCGGCTTGTACAACACAATTTCGAGGCCGAAAGAATCTTCGCGAATTTGCGCTCGGTGGAATTTGCTGCGGGCGATCATGGTTTCGAATTCGCCTTTGGTGTAGGCGCGTTTGAGGAGCATGTAGCGGAAGGTGAGCTTGGTAATGAGGGAGTTGACTGCGCCGAGACGCATGGCGTCAACACCATGGGAGACGGATTCGTAGGAGGCGTCGCGGCGGAGATCGACGATGAGAGCCTTGCCGCCGGGACGGAGGACGCGGTGCATTTCTTCGAGAGCTTGCTCCGGCTGGCTGAAATTTTTGAAAGCGGCGCGGCAGAGCAGGAAGTCGAAGGAATCGGCGGCGAAGGGCATTGCGGAGGCGTTCCCGCGGCGAAATTCGACAGGCAAGTTTTCTTTGGCGGCATTGGCTCGAGCGATTTCGACGAAGGTCTGGCTGATGTCGAGCCCGGTGATTCTGTAGTCGTCCAGCCTAGCGAGTTCGATTGCGAAATAGCCGGGACCGGGCGCGACTTCGAGAACGTTGCACGCATCGGGAATTTCGGAGGCGATGCGACGAGCCAGAGATTTGAAGTCGCCAAGCGATTGTTTTGTGAGGGAGGCGTACCAGCGGGCGACGGCCCCCTCCATTCCGGGTCCTTTAAAGGGTTTTATTGCTCGGGGAGTACGAGGGGCCATAGAGAACTTCCTCCTGAGAAGGAGCCTAGCGCACACGAAGGAGGCGTCCGACGAAGATTCGGCGAATAAAAAGAAAGCATCGGCGAATAGACGCTTCTGGCCGGCAAAAAGAGCCCGGTTTCGTTCTTGCGACTTGTGAGCAAATCCGAAGAGAAGGTTTGCACTAGGAAATGGAATGGTGTTGCGCTACCCTTTTGGGCATCTGGGATGGTTGCAAATTTCGAGGAGGGTGAGCAATGAAGAATTGCGTGCGGTTTTTTGTGATCGCGCTGGCGCTGGCGTTCAGCGTTTACGCCGCGGATGACGTGGTGAGTGCAGTGCATGGCACAGTCACTAAAGTCGATTCGGCGACGAAGACAATGGTAGTGAAAACCAAAGACGGCACAGAACATACCGTACATTACACGGAAAAGACGGCGGTGTGGGGAGCGGATAAGACCGCAGCGGGCGCGAAGGACACCGCTAAGGGTGTGGCCGTCGGCTCGGAAGTAGTGGTGAAGTACACGGGAAAAGGAGCGGATAAGACCGCCCTGGAGATCGACAAGCTGGGCAAGGATGGGTTGAAGTCGGTCGACGGTACCGTCGAAAAGGTGGGCAAGGACGGGAAGACAGTGGTGGTAAAGAGCGCCGACGGCACGGAACACACGTTTGAAGTTGCGGGAAAGGGCACCGCGGATGCCGCGAAGAAGACGGGTAAGGCGACGGTGTACTACACGGAAGAAGGCGGGAAGAAGGTGGCGCGCTTCTTCGAAGGCCTTTAGCCACAAAATCCATTCGAGGTGAGGAAACAAAAGGCCGGCATTGTCCGGCCTTTTGTCTTATGGATCAGAGGCGCGTCGGCGGTCGGTTGGCGTATATCGTCGCGCATGCCCTGCTTGTAGCCGGCAAGCTGCCGCGGACAAACGAAAAATGCGCTGCCCAGGATAATAAGTTTGATTTACTTTGCTGCAGAGCGGACGAGTCGACCCTTCGGAGTGGAACGTGAAAAATAGCGCGATTTTGCTGGTGCAGTGCCCCGATCGCAAGGGGTTGGACGCGACGATCGCGGAGTTCATTTATCGTTATGACGGAAATATCCTGCATTTCGAACAGCACCAGGTGGGCGAAGAGCGCTATTACCTGGCTCGCGTGGAATGGGATCTGGAGGGGTTCCGGCTGGACCTAAAAGATTTTGATGGCGCGTTCGGACCGATCGCGCACAAGTTTGGGATGAACTGGGTGATCCGGATGGGGAACTGCCGTCCACGGGTGGCGCTGTTTGTGTCCAAGTACGACCACTGTCTGGTGGATTTGTTGTACCGTCAGCGCAATGGGGAATTGGTGTGCGATTTTGCGGCGATGATCAGTAACCATATGGATGCGAAGCGACACGCGGAGTTTTACGGAGTGCCGTTTCATCACATTCCGGTGACGAAGGAGAGCAAGCCGCAGGCAGAGGCGCAGCAAATCGCGTTGTTACGCGAGAACGAGATTGACCTGGTGGTGCTGGCGCGGTACATGCAGGTGCTATCGAACGATTTCATCGTGCGGTATCCTCAGCCGATCATCAATATTCACCATTCGTTCCTGCCGGCGTTCGTGGGAGCGAAACCGCATCACCAGGCGTACGAGCGCGGAGTGAAGTTGATTGGCGCGACAGCGCATTACGTGACGGAAGTGTTGGATGATGGGCCGATCATTGAGCAGGGAGTAGCGCGGATTACCCATAAAGATTCACTGGAGGATTTGGTGGAGAAGGGCAGGGATTTGGAGAAGATGGTGCTTTCGCGGGCGGTGCGGTGGCATATCGAGAATCGGATATTGCTTTATAACAACAAAACCATCATTTTCGAATGAAAGTGGAAGAGGGATTTCTCGCTCCGCAGACTCCGCTCGGAAATGACGAGTAGCGTTAATCGGCCGCGCTGGCACGGCTTTGGGCGCTGGTCAGGTCGGCGTGGAGGAGGCGGTGGAAAAGGTGCTCGCCGGCTTCGCGGCGCACGGAGAGGCGGCCGGCCAGGTAGGTGCGAGAGGCGAGGCCGCGCTGGACGGAATCACAAATGGCCATGTCTTCGTCTTGAACCCTTTCACTGACTTTGATGCTGGCTTGATGGTGTTCAGCGGCCGCGGGGCTGATGTCGGCGAAATAGTAGTCGAAGATGACAGCGCACTTGTCGACGCCGAGGGGCAGGACGAGGTTGGTATCCATGACCCCGGAGTATGCGTTGATCATAAAGTTGGGATAAATCCACAGATAAAAGGCGTGACCCCGACGGGTGGCGCCGATGGCCGAATCGGCCGCGGAGGAAGCATCAAGCGGAGAAGATTGCAGGCAGGAGCGCTCTAAATTTTCGATGGTGTATTTGGTGTATTCGACGACGCTGCTGAGACCTTTATGGGCGTGGGGAACGTGGTAGCCGCCATCGAGATAATTGTCCACGTAGACTTTCCAATTGCAATTCAGAGTGTAGATACGGCGATCGAAATAGTGGAGTTTTGCGGCGAGTTGCAAGGGGGTGACGATTGACGGAACGGTTCCGAGGAAGTCGGAAAGCGGGGCGGCGTTGCCGTTGAGATTAACGAAGACAAAGTTCTCCCAAGCTTCGACGCGGACGGCGACGAGGCCGTTGTCTTTGCGATCGAAATTGCAGACGCCTTCGAATTCGACCATACCTTTGAGGCCGCCGTCGTTGCCGTAGGTCCAACCGTGGTAGGGACAGCGGAATTGTTTGGCGCAGCCGGCCGCTTCGGGTACGACCGCGGCTGCATGATGGCGGCAGACATTGAAAAAGGCGCGAAGTTTACCGTCTTCCCCACGCGCGACGAGGAGTGGTTCCTGATTGACGTCGATGGTGAAGAATTGACCAGGCTCAACGACCTGATCGGCGCGGCCGACGACTTGCCAGTTCGCGGCGAAAACGCTTTCGCGTTCGAGTCGCTCGATGCGGGTATCGAAATACCAGGGAGCGGGAATGGTCCAGGCTTTTTCGAGAGGATCGGAGGGATTGTAGAGGTTTAGAATATCGCGGACCGTAGGCTCGCTCATAGAAAGAGACTCCGATATAAATACGAAAGAATACGGGCGATCCATTGTGATTCAGGAAGTGCGGGGGAGGCAAGGGCGCACTATTGTGTATGTGGCGCGGACGGGTTTTTCCCGGTGACGGCTGGCGAGAACCTTGCATCGAAGTTGGCAGGCCGCTCGACGGGCGGAACTCAGCATAACGAGGTGAATCCATGGCAACTCTGGCTTATGGCGGAAAAGACTTGGCGGATGCATTCCGGACAGTGAGGAAAAACACGATACAGGTAGCGCAGGATATTCCCGAGGAGAAATACGATCACGTGGCG
>Ga0306925_10004196_pt1 | contig 12945 bp, 13 predicted proteins | sample flu12Cox44000176_FD_203755 | JGI IMG/M metagenome (GOLD analysis project Ga0306925, IMG submission 203755) | Lab enrichment of tropical soil microbial communities from Luquillo Experimental Forest, Puerto Rico - flux8day.12C.oxic.44.000.176 (v2)... | ecosystem: Environmental > Terrestrial >...
ACCCCAACCCTCTCCCCGCAAGCGGGGAGAGGGAGCCCTCACTCCGCCGCACCGGCGCAATCCCAATACCACCTGAGCGTCGGCGGCAAGCCGGTATCGAGCGGAACGCGCGGCTCGTAGCCGAGCGCGCGCAGCTTCGAGATGTCGGGGCAGCGCCGCGGCGTGCTGCCCGCAAGCACGGGCGAGGGCTCGATCACGATCTCGCGGCCGGCGATGACGGCCATGCGGCGGGCGAGATCGCCAATGCTGACCTCCTCGGACGTGCCGACGTGATAGATGCCGAGATGCTCGCCGCGCTCGCGCATGACCATGACTCCCGCCACCAGATCGTCGATGTGGCAGAAGCTGCGCGTCTCCTCGCCGCTGCCCTGGATCGGGAAGGCGATCGCGCCGCCGGCGCTCGAGGCCGCAAGCTGCTTGAGCCGGAGCGCGAACTGCGGAATGACGTGATCGAGCCCCATATCGGGCCCGTAGACGTTGTGCGGACGGAAGATCAGCACGCGCGCGAAATGCTTGCGGCCGTGATTGATCACCATCATCTCGCTGATGATCTTGCCGGCTGCGTAGGAGAGCCGCGGATTGAGCGGGTCGGGAATGACCAGCGGCGCGGTCTCGTCGGTCGGCACGTGCGGGGGCGACTGATAGACCTCCGAGCTCGAGGCCAGCACCAGGCTCGCAATGCCGTGGCGTCGGCCGCTGTCGATGACGTTGACGACGCCCTTGACGCCCACGTCGAGCACGCGCTCGGGCGCGCTGTAGAAGGTCGCCGTGCCGTTGATGAAGGCGAGATGATGCACCTCCTCAACGCCGCGCATGGCACGATCCACCACGGCGGGATCGCGGATGTCGCCCTTGACGAGCTCGATGTCGTGCGCGACCTCGCGCACCCGCCGCGCAGCCCCGCGCGAGTTGTCGTCCAGCACACGCACCGCCTCCCCGCGCACCACCAGTGCCTTGACCAGCGCCGAGCCGATGAAGCCGGTGCCGCCGGTGACTAGGACGCGGCGCGCGCTCACGCCGGCTCCTCGCCACCGGGGACATCGACCCAGCACCCGCTCGCCTGCGCGCGAGCGGCCGCATCGAGCAGTTGCTGCACGCGATAACCCGCGGCAAATCCCGGGCTCGCGCAAGCGCCCCCCTCGCAGGCATCGAGGAAGCGCGCCACCAGCCGCGCGGCCGGCGCAATGCGCGAATCGCGGCTCGGGTCGCCGCTTTCATCCGCAGTCGGCACCGGATGCAGCCGCTCCTCGCCGCGTATGCCGTGCAGCAGCGTGAAATTGCGGAAATAGTCGGTGGTGGGATTGGCGAGCACAAGCGTGCCGTTGTCGCCGTAGAGCTCGATCCTGTGGCCCGATCCGAGAAACGAGGCGCAGCTCATCTGCAGGCTGCCGCCGGCGCCCGAGGCAAAGGCCAGCGCCAGCGCGACGCCGACCTGCGCGTCGCCGCCCGGCAGGGTGAACAGCCGGCCGCCAAGAGCGACAATCGGGCCGCACAGCCATTCCAGGTTATGAAAGCAGTGGGAGACGAAATTTCCCAACACGCCACCGCCGTTTCCGGCCGCCGTCTTCCAGCTCTTGATGCCAAGCCGCACCGCGTGGCTCTCGGTGTTCCATGCCATCACAACATGGCGCAGGCGTCCGAGGCCCCCGCTCTCGACCAATGCCTTGGCGGCGCGCCAGGCCGGCAACTCGGGAAAGTTGAAATCGATGACGTTCGCCAGCGCGCTCCTCTGCGCCGCGGCCAGCATGGCGTGCGCACTAGCGAGATCGGCGGCCAACGGCTTCTCGACGAACACCGGCTTGCCCAGCTCGAGCGCGCGGAAAACAACCTTTGGTTGCAGAACGGGTGGGATGGCGACCGCGACCGCGGCAACGTTTTCAGCCTCGACCAGTTGCCGCCAGTCCCCGAAGCCGCGCGCCACTTTGTCGGCGCAGGCAAGCTCGGCAGTGCGCACAGCATCGCGGCCCGCAAGCGCCACCACCTTGCAACGGGAATCGCTGCGGAACGCCGGCAACAGCACGCTGCGCCCGTAATTGCAGCCGACAATTCCCACTCCGAGCATGAGGCCCTCTCCCCCAGGCTGGCGGACCGGCCGGTCTCATAGCGTCCCGCAAAGGGCAGGTCGACCGCCTCGCGCCGCTTGAGCGCGACAATGAATCGCGCACAGCCCCCTGCAAAATCCCCTTGCAATGCTGGAGCCCGAAATGGAACCTTAACATTGTCGGCATTCCCTGTTGCGGCGGCGTCCCTCTCGGGCGCCGCCGCCGATGTTGGAGCGCCTTGCATGGCAGCAATGGGCATGCGTCACGCGGTGGGGGCGCTCGTGATTGGCGGCCTGGTGCTGGGCAGCCTCGCAGCCGGCGGGTTGGTGCTGGGACGGGTGGGCCTTGTCGATGACGAGTATGCGGCGAAGCAGGCGGACCGCGCCTTCGTCGCCGGTCTCGCACGCGGCGACAGCAAGGCGATCCGGGGAATGCTCGACCGGCACTTCACCTGGATCGACGCCGAAGGCAGGGCGCATGGCCGACGCGACATGCTCAAGCAGCTGCCGACTTTTGCCGGCCTCAATTTGGGCGACCGCGAGGTACAGACGCATTTCTATGGCCGCATGCTCACGGTGCGCAGCGCTCATGACAACGCGCATTTCCTGCGTGTGCTGGTGCGGCGCAATCACGGGTGGAAGGCGGTGGCGCTGATGGAGACCGCGATCACGCCCGAAGCTTTGCCTGCACCTGGCCAGCCGTCTTCAGCCGGCACCGATTGCACCAATCCGTGCCGCAGCGTGCCCTATGTGCCGAAGACCCAGACGGACAAAGACGTCCTCGCCACCTGGCAGAGGAGCAAGATGCTGGAATGGAAGGGCGATGCCGCGCTCTGGGGCACGTTCCATGCCGACGAATTCCAAAGCATCGACAACGCGGCGGTGCGCGGCAAGGAGGAACGCTACACCGCCGCCCGGCGGGCGCAAGAGGCGGGCCTGGGCAGCCCGGGCGATCCCGTCACCAGCATGCGCATCTTCGACTTCGGCACCAAGTGCGCCCTGATGGTCGCGCAGCAGGCGCCCTATCGCGGCGGCAAGCCCTACGCCAGCATGCGCGTGTGGGTGAACCGCGATAACCGTTGGCAGCTTGCGCTCAGCCAGCAGTCGGCGATCAAGTCGGCCCCCGCCATCGCCAGCACGCAGTAGCTTTCCACTTCTCTGAAGCTGTGCTCCGCTCGCAAAGCGTCAGAGCGCCCCGCCCAGATATCGTATGTCCTCTTCCACCTGCGTGCCGGCAAGGCTGAGCGCGAGCTCGCTTGCGCCGGCATCGAAATAGCGCTGCGCCTGCGCAAGGCAGTCGGCCGCAGTGCCGGCGATGGCAAACGCGGCGACGAAGCGCTCATCGAGCGCGTCGGCCGCCTTCTCGCCAGCGCGCAGCCGCGCGACAGCTCTCGCGAAATCGGCTTCAGACAAGCCGTCCGCCTTGAGCATGGCTGACCTCGCGGCCGGAACACGCTCGCCGAGCGACCAGAACGACGGCAGCATGTCGCCCACTGCCTCCTGGGCAAGTCGCACAGCCTCGCGGGCGTCAGGCCGTGCCGCGCAAGGCACATATTGCACGACCTCGGCAGGCGCCGTGCGGCCGGCCGCTTCCGCCGCCCTGCGGACCGCCTCGACAGCGTGGGCGGTGAACGCCGCCGGGCACATGTTCGAGATCATCAGCCCGTCCGCAATGCGCCCGCACAGCGCCAGCGCCTGCGCCCCGCGCGCAGCCATCAGCACCGGCAGATGCGGCCGCAACGCCCTGTAGTCCAGCCTGACCCCGAGCGCCGAGAACACCCGCCCGGCATGGTTCACCTCCTCACCCGCCAGCATGCCGCGCACGATGGCGAAGGCATCGCGCACGGCCGCAAGCGGGCGATCAGCAGCAAGCCGCATGCGCTCGGTCGCGCTGGCGATGCCCGAGCCGATGCCGAGCCGCGCGCGGCCGCGCGCGATCTCATCGAGCGCCCCGATCTCCATCGCCATCAGGGTGGGATGGCGGTTGTAGGGGTTGACCACCCCTAGTCCAATGCCGATGCGCGTCGTCGCCGCAGCAGCAGCGGCCGCTGCCGGCAGCACGCCGCGACCAAACGGGTTCTCGGCAAACCAGATCGAGTCGAAGCCGTTCGCCTCCGCGCATGCAGCCAGCTCCACGCAGCGGCGCGGATCGATGCCGCCATGCAGGCGGATGCTTAGCTTTCCAGGCATCAGCATTCAGTGGTCAGGGATCAAGGATCAGGCCCCTGATACCTGATCTCTGGTTTTCCAGGCATCAGCATTCAGTGGTCAGGGATCAAGGATTAGGCTCCTGATACCTGATCTCTGGTTTTCCAGGCATCAGCATTCAGTGGTCAGGGATCAAGGATCAGGCTCCTGATACCTGATCTCTGGTTTTCCAGGCATCAGCATTCAGTGGTCAGGGATCAAGGATCAGGCTCCTGATACCTGATCTCTGGTTCCTGATCCCTGCTAATCATACCCCTCCGGGGCGAGCGCCCGAGCTGGCCTGCGAGAAATGGACATGCACCACGCGCCACCCGCCATCCTCCTTGCGAAATACCATGGTTGAGCGGGTAATGAATTCCTCGCCGTCATAATGAATGCGCTCCGGCGGGGGCTCCTTGCCTGTCCAGTGTCGGCGGGTGCGACGGTGGCACCAGATCACCGCCAGGCCTTCGGATACGACGCCGCCGAGGTCGAACGGCGTCCAGTGGCTCGACTGCACGTTCTTTCCATAGAACTCCCACAGCTTGAGCCAATGCTCGCGGCCCCGGTAGGTGTGGCCGTTGAGATTAAAGAACACCGCCTCCGTCGCCTTGCTCCAGATCGGATCGAGCTTCTCCCGGTCGAAGCTCGCATTGGCATCGATGTAGTCGGCGTGCAGCTTGAGCAACTGTTCGCGATCGTGCTGCGAGCCGCCGATGAGGTTGGATTCGGCCATGTCCTACTCCATTGATGGGCCGGCCCCCCCGACCGAGACACGACCAGGGGATTTCTTCGCTTCCCCAAGATGACTAGCATCATAGGGGCGAGCTTTTCCTGAGGGACATCACATGCCGCACCTGACCACCGATGACGGCGTCAAGCTCTATTACGAGGAGACAGGCTCCGGCATTGCAATCGTGTTCGTGCACGAGTTCGCCGGCGATTATCGCGCGTGGGAGCCGCAGGTCCGCTTCTTTTCCCGCCGCTACCGCTGCATCACGTACAACGCACGCGGCTATCCGCCCTCGGATGTACCCGAGGACGGCGAGCGCTATTCGCAGGATCGGGCGCGCGACGATATCCGTGCCGTGTTCGACGCGCTTTCGCTGAAGACGGCACATATCGTCGGTCTGTCGAAGGGCGGATTTGCCACCCTGCATTTCGGCTTTACCTATCCGGACCGCGCGCGCTCGCTGGTGATTGGGGGCTGCGGATATGGCGCCGCGCCCGACAAGCGCGCGCAGTTCGCCGAGGAGGCAGAGAATGCAGCGCGCAAGTTCGAGGGCGGGATGGCGAAGGCGGCAGCGGACTATGCGCTCGGGCCGACGCGGGTGCAGTTCCAGAACAAGGACCCGCGCGGCTGGAAGGAGTTTGCCGATCAGCTCGCGGAGCATTCCGCGGCAGGCTCGGCGCATACGCTGCGCGGCGTCCAGAAGCGGCGGCCCTCGCTGTTCGACCTCCTCGACAGGATGAAACTGATCACCGCCCCCACGCTGATCATGACCGGCGATGAGGACTGGCCCTGCCTCGAGCCGGCGCTGCTGATGAAGCGCAACATCGCAACAGCCGGGCTGGTGGTGATGCCGAATGCGGGTCACGCGATCAACCTCGAGGAGCCGGCAGCCTTCAATCAGCACCTTGCCGATTTCTTGCACGCGGTCGACGTGGGCGCCTGGCGCAATCGCGATCCACGCGCAATGAAGGACACGATTTTGGGGAGGTAGGTCGATAAATGCGTAGCCCGGATGGAGCGTCAGCGACATCCGGGACCCGTCCCGGGTTTCGCTTGCGCTCAACCCGGGCTACCGCTGTTATGAGGCGTCCGCTATCGGGCGAACGAATTCAAGATCAACGGGAAGCCATGGCAAGGACAGCATCGAAGCAACTGGTCGTGTGCATCGACAACGAAGGCTATTCGGCATCCCTTGAGAAGCGGAAGATCTATGTTGCGCTTCGCGACCCGACCGCCGAGAAGCATGGTTTGTTCCGGATCATTGATGAATCCGGTGACGACTACCTCTACCCGAAGGAGTTCTTTCGCTCGATTGCCTTGCCGCAGTCCATCAAGAAGGCGGTACTGGCGGCAGCTTGAGCCCGCACCGAGACACGAGGTGGCAAGTGCGACAGGCGAGCTGATCCGGGCAATCAGCGCGGTTCTTCGTACAGTAGGGGCGAGCCATGCCTCGCCCTTACACCACACCGGGGCAGTGCTCGCTCGCGTCCTTGCATAAGCGAAATCCGTAGCCCGGATGGAGCGTCAGCGACATCCGGGACCCGTCCCGGGTTTCGCTTGCGCTCAACCCGGGCTACCGAACCGCCGCGACGCGCTGGCCGAGATAGGCTTCGAGTACTCTTTGATCGTTGCGCAGGTCAGCGCAGGTGCCACTGGCGATGATCGATCCGGTCTGCAGGACATAGGCGCGACTGGCGGTCTCGAGCGCATAGCTCGCGTTCTGCTCGACGAGCAACACGCTTGTTCCGGCGGCATTGATCGCCTTGATGGTGCGAAAGATATCGCGCACGACCAGCGGCGCGAGACCGAGCGAAGGCTCGTCGAGACAGACGAGGCGCGGCTCGGACATCATGGCACGGCCGAGCGCGAGCATCTGCTGCTCGCCGCCGGACAGCGTGCCGGCGTTCTGGTGCAGGCGCTCGCGCAGACGCGGAAACGTATCGAGGACTGTTTCCAGGAGGTTGCGCACTTTCGCCCGTGCGTGGCGGTGGTTGAAGGCGCCGAGCTCAAGATTGTCGCGCACCGTAAGGAAAGCGAATACGCGACGCCCCTCGGGAACGAGCGAGATGCCAAGCCGGCTGCGCTCATGCGAAGGCAGGCGCGTGACATCCGCGCCGCGGAACCGGATTGCACCGGCGCGCGGGGGCAGCACGCCCGCAATCGCTCGCAGCGTGGTCGATTTGCCCGCGCCATTGGCGCCGATCAGTGTGACAATCTCGCCTTCCGCGACCGAGAGACTCACATCGCGGCAGGCGCGAATCCCCCCATAGGCAATGTCGAGCCCTTCGGCCTCCAGCAGCGCGGCCAAGTCATCCTCCGCCGAGATAGGCCGCGATCACGGCCGGATGCGTTTGAACCTCCGCCGGAGCGCCTTCGAACAGATGCTCGCCATAGTCCATGACCAGCACCCGATCGGCGACCTGCATCACCAGATCCATGTTGTGCTCGACCAGGACGAGTGTGATGCCACGCTCGCGCAGTATCCGGAAGCGTTCGGCCAGACGCTCTACCTCCGCTGCGTTGAGGCCCGCGGCGGGCTCGTCGACCAGAAGCACGCGAGGGGCGATCGCAAGCGCACGCGCAAGCTCGAGCAGGCGCTGCTCGCCATAGGCGAGCGAGGTCGCCGCTAGCGAAGGGCGCGTTTCAAGGCCGACGAATGCAAGGAGCTTCATCGCCTCGCGGCGGCAGCGCGCATGATCGCGGGCGAAGGCGGCGCCGTGGACGAGGTATTGCCAGGCCGGAAGCTGGTGATGGAGGTGAAAGGCGGCCACCACGTTGTCGAGCACGGAAAGCCCTCGCAGCAGCCGGATCTTCTGAAACGTGCGCGCCAGCCCGAGCTGCGCACGCCTGTGCGCCGGCAGCCCGACGAGATCAACCCCGTCGAGGAGGATGCGGCCGGCATCCGGCTGATGCAGCCCGCTCATCAGGTTGAGCAGCGTCGACTTCCCGGCTCCATTGGGACCGATAATCGCAAACACGCCGCCATGCGGAACGTCGAATGAAATGTCGCGGACGGCCTGCACGCCCCCGAACCGCTTGTGCAGGCCTCTGGCATGCAGCCCCGCGCCGAATGCAAACTCGCCGTGGCCCGCCGTCATTGCCGATCCTGCGCGGGCACATCGACCTTGTGCATGCGCAAGCGGCGCGCGGCCCGCGCGAGCCCGCCGGGCATGAACAGCACGACGAGGGTGAGCGCCGCGCCATAGAGCACGAGACGAAGATCACCGAACGCGCGCAGAAGCTCGGGCAAGATCGTGAGCACGATGGCGCCACAGACGGGTCCGATCAATGTTCCCATGCCGCCGACGACGACCATCGCCAGAACGGTAAACGATTCAATGATGATGAAGGCGTCGGGAACCAGTGTGCCGACGAAGCTTGCGTAGAACGCGCCGGCCGCGCCGGCAATCGCTGCGCCGACGCCGAAGGCGAACACCTTCCAGGCCGTGCAATTGATGCCGAACGAAGCCGCCGAGACCTCGTCCTCCCGGATCGCGGCAAGTGTCTCGCCGATCGGCGAAGAGACGAGCTGATCGAGCAGCACATAAAAGAGAAGCGCGAAGCCCGCGACCAGATAGAGCATGTTGGCAGTATTGCCGAACGAAACGACCGGCAGCCCGGGAAGCGCGATCGCCGGCGGCGGCTTGATGGCATAGATGCCGAGCGGGCCTTGGGTGAGGCCGATCCAGTTCAGCAGCACCTGATGCACGATGACCGCAAAGCCCAGCGAGGCGATCGCAAGATAGTGACCGCGCAGACGAGCCGCAAATACCGCCAGCGTCATTCCGGCCACGCCGGACAATGCCATGCCGCATGCGAATGCGATCCAGAACGGGAGCCCCAACTGCATGATCAGCAGCGTCGAAGCATAGGCGCCGATGCCGTAGAACGCCGAATGGCCGAGATTGAGCTGCCCGGCATAGCCCAGAACGAAATCAAGCCCGATGGCCAGCATGACGTTGATGGCGGCGACGATCAAAGTCGCGCGCCAGTACGAGTCCTGAAAGACGAGCGGCAGGACGGCAATGACGGCGGCGGCAACGAGGAAGCCTGCGCGCCGATCGATCCTGGTCCGGCCGAACATTGCGGCCGTGCTAGACATTCTCTTCGCGTCTTTCGGCGATGAGCCCGGTCGGACGCACGGCCAACATCAGCAGCAGCAGCGTGAAGACGACAACATCGGTAAGGCCGGGATTGACCAGCTGGGTCGTTGCGCTCTCGATCAGTCCGACCACGAGCCCGGCGATGATCGTCCCCTCGACATTGCCGAACCCGCCGATGATCACGATGGCGAAGGCTTTGACGATCACGGAGGTCCCGGCAAACGGCGTGAGCACCAGGATGGGCCCGAGCATGGCGCCAGCCATGCCGGCGAGCGCGGAGGCGATCACGAAGGTAAGCATGACGAGGCGTGCGGGATTGATGCCCATGAGGCCCGCGGTCTCCCGGTCCTGCGCCACCGCGCGCAGCGCCTTGCCCATGAAGGTCAATTTCAGGAAGGCGTAAAGCAACGCGACCGTGATTGTGGAGACGGCGACGATGATGGCGCTCTGCCAGGTGATGAAGGTGCCGCCCCCCAGGCGAATGACCTCGTTGCTGTAGGGACTGTCGAAGGCGTACGGGATCGGTCCGAGCAGAAGCAGCATCGCGTTCTGCAGCAGAATCGACACGCCGATGGTTGCGATCAGGGGCAACAGCTCGCTGCGCTCGCGCAACGGCGCGAATATGGCGGCATTCACCAGACAGCCGAGGCCCGCTCCCACTGCGAGCGCGACTCCGATGCCGGCGATGTAATTGCCGCCGAGTGCCACCGTGAACAGATACGCTGCAAACGCACCGATGGTGACAATATCGGCGTGCGCGAAATTGATCTGGACCAGAACGCCGTAGATGAGAGTGATGCCCAGCGCCACGAGGACATAGAGACTGCCGAATACAATCCCGTTGATGGCCTGCTGGAGCGCGACCGTCAGCATGGGCGCCCGCTAATGCGGCACGTAGGGTGGGCAACCGCGCCCGGTGCGCGCTCTCCGCGTGGGCAAAGCTTGTCCCCGCCTCCGAGCGGGGATCGCTCACGCAACGCAGTCAAGCTTGCGCAGACTGCGTAAACTTGTCTGCGTGCCCACGCGGATAGGCGGTCGCAGGCGATTTTGCCCACCCTACTAAGGCCCGTCAGTTCCAGCTGAGCGCCTTCCATGAGAGATCGGGCAACGTCTCCATGTAGTGGATGGTGTCCATCTTGATGTTCTGATTGGACTTGTCGAACTCGACGCTGCCGGTCACGCCGGAAAAGCCTTTCGTCGCCGCCAAAACGTCGCGAATCGACTGCGGGTCCGTGCCGCCGCGACGCACCGCGTCGGCGATCACCAGAATCTGGTCGTAGGCGTGGGCGTTGATGTGCGTCGGCTCCTGATTGTATTTCGCCTTGAAGGAGCGAACGAAGCCCTGCACGATCTCGCGCTGGTCGGTCGGATCGAACTGGACAATGCGCACGTAGCCGAGCGCAGCCCGGCCGGCCTTGCGCTCGAAGCCGAACGGCAGCCAGATGGTGCCGAGCTGGATCGCATGCCCGTCCCCTCCCCTGGTGACGCGGGCCTGCGCAAGCGCTTGCGTGATGCGCAATCCCTGTCCCTCGAGCGTATAGGTCGGAATGACGTCGACATGGCCGAGGCCCGCGATGCGCGTGGCGATTGCGGTAAAATCGTTGACGTCGCGGCCAAAGCCGATATCGGCGAGGATTTGCCCTCCGAGCGCCTTGAAGGTGTCGCCGAATACCTTTGCGTTGCCGATCCCGGCATTGGTGTTCTCGTAGAGCAGCACTGCGGTGCGCGCGTTGAGGCGCTTGTACGCGTTGTTGGCGATATCGACTCCCTGCATCACTTCGTTCGGCATGATGCGGAACGTCCACGGGTTGCCCGGATCGGTGATCTTGATCGAGGACGAGCCCGCATTGAGCAGCGGCACCTTTGCCTGCTCCATCAACGGCATGATGGCAAGCGTTGCGTCCGAGCACTCCTCGCCCAACGCAATCTGCGGCTTGTATTGCTCGAGCAGCCGTTTGGCGGCCTGCGTCGCGGGCAGCGGACTGCACGCGGAATCCTCGTACTGGACCTCGAACTTGTAGCCGTTCACTCCGGCCTTGTTGAGCTCCTCGATGGCAAGCTCGATTCCCTGCTTGTCCTGCACGCCGAAATAGCTGCCGGGGCCCGACATCGCAAACAGCCCCCCGATGCGGATTACCCTGTCTTGTGCACAGGCAGCGCCGGCGCCCAGCAGCGTGAGACATGCGACTGCGGCGCTCAGCAGGATGGAATGTCTTGTCATGGCAGTCTCCCTGAGGGAATCTGTGAAATTAAGCCCGAAACCGGGATGCTTGCCAATCACTCATACGAGCAGCGCATGGAGACATCGGCTTGAAGATCGGCATCCTGCCCGGCGACGATATCGGGCTCGAAGTGGTCCCGGAATGCATCAAGGTGATGCAGGCCGCGGCCGCGCGCGAGAATCTCGCAATCGAGTGGCGTCCGCTGCCGATCGGCAAGCGTGGGCACGAGGAGCACGGCCACACGCTTCCACCCATCACCGAGCAGAGCCTGCGCGAGCTCGACGGCTGGGTCATGGGCCCGATCGGGCATGCCGCCTATCCGCGCGGCGACGCGAGCTGGGTGATGCCGCCGGTGCGAAAGAAATTCGATCTGTTCGCGGCCGTGCGGCCGGCGCTCTCGCATGCTTCGATTCCTTCCATCCACAAGGACGTCGATATCGTGTTCCTGCGCGAGCTGAGCGAGGGAATGCTCTATTCGGAGACGGTGGTCGCCGGCCTGCCGGAGTTCCGGCCCAACGACGACATCACAGTCGCCATGCGGGTGATCACTCGCAAGGGATCGAGCCGTGTCGCGCGCGAGGCGTTCGAGATCGCACGCACGCGCAGGCGCAGGAAAGTCACCGCCGCACACAAGGAGCCGGTCTATCGCCTCGCCTGCGGCATGTTCGCCGAGGAGTGCCGCAAGGTTGCGCGCGACTATCCGGACGTGGAATTCGAGGAGATGATGATCGATTCAATCGCCATGAAGCTTGTCGCCGCGCCGCAGCAGTTCGACGTGATCGTGACGACCAACCAGTTCGGTGACATTCTTACCGACATCGGCGCCGGCTTGATCGGCGGCCTTGGCCTTGCACCGGGCCTTTGCGTCGGCGAGCGTCAGGCGATGGCGCAGGCCACTCACGGCTCGGCCCCGGACATTGCGGGGCGCAATATCGCCAATCCCTATGCCATGATCATGTCGGGACAGATGCTGCTCGCCTGGCTCGCGCGCAAGCACGGCAATCGCAACGCAGCCAAGGCGGCCGAGCGCATCGCGGCCGCGGTCACGCAGACCATCACCGATGGCAGGCAGCTGACGCCCGACCTGGGCGGCCGTGCCAGCACCACGCAGATGGGCGACGCAATCGCCGCCGCCGTGCAATGATCCACCGCGCAGGGGAGAGCACGCTTATGCAAGGCATTCTCGCCAAGGCTGCAACCGCGATCGGCGCTGTCCTGGTGATCGCCACAGCAGCGGCTGGCCAGGGCTGGCCGCAGAAGGCGGTCAAGATGATCGTCCCGTTCCCGGCCGGCGGCGGCACCGACTTCATTGCCCGCCTCGCCGCCAAGCACCTCACCGACCGCCTCGGGCAGCAGGTGTTCGTGGAGAACCGTGCCGGCGCAAATGGAGCTATAGGGCTGCAGGCACTGATGGGCTCCGATCCCGATGGCTACACCATCGCAACCACCTCGGATACGCCGATGGTGGTCAATCCGTGGCTCTACGACAAGCTGCCCTATGCGCCATTGCGCGATTTCCTGCCCGTCGCAACCATGGTGAGATTTCCCGGCATGCTGGCGGTGCACCCATCGCTCCCGGCGCACACGGTTGCCGAGCTGATCGCGCTTGCCAAGGCCAAGCCCGGCACGATCGCCTATGCATCAGCCGGCATCGGCAAT
>Ga0306925_10004201_pt1 | contig 12941 bp, 10 predicted proteins | sample flu12Cox44000176_FD_203755 | JGI IMG/M metagenome (GOLD analysis project Ga0306925, IMG submission 203755) | Lab enrichment of tropical soil microbial communities from Luquillo Experimental Forest, Puerto Rico - flux8day.12C.oxic.44.000.176 (v2)... | ecosystem: Environmental > Terrestrial >...
GGTCTATTCGTTTTATCTGAGGGCGATATTGCATATTCGTTGGCGGCGATGGCTGACCGGTCACTTCTTGCAAAACTGGCTGGGTGACCAGGCCTATTACCGGATGCAACTCAATCGGGCGACGACCGACAACCCTGATCAGCGGATCGCGGAGGACCTCGATCACTTTGCGACGATGAGCCTGGGTCTGTCGATCGGCTTGCTGAACGCGGTTGTCACGCTGCTCTCCTTTCTCTCAATCCTATGGGTCCTTTCCGGCGCCCTGAGGGTTCCACTCGGCGGTGGTGCCGCGGTCGTCATCCCGGGCTATATGGTCTTTGCCGCACTGATCTATGCCGTTATCGGGACGATGCTGACGCGATGGATCGGCCGCCCTCTGGTCCAGCTCACCTTCGATCAGCAGCGCTACGAGGCTGATTTTCGCTTTAGTCTGGTCCGGCTGCGCGAAAATGCCGAAAATGTCGCGTTCTACGGCGGTGAGGCGCGCGAGCTCGACACATTTTTGAGTCGCTTCGCGCGGATCGTTGCGAACTGGTGGGGGATTATCAAGCGCCGCAAAAAGCTGACGTGGTTCACCACCGGGTACAGCCAGCTTGCTGTGGTTTTCCCATTTATCGTGGCGGCGCCGCGCTATTTCGACAAGGTCATCCAGCTTGGCGGACTGATGCAAATATCCTCGGCGTTCGGCCAAGTGCAGGAGTCGCTATCATTCATCGTCAGCTCATACACCGAGATCGCGCAATATCAGGCGGTGGTCCAGCGTCTTTCGGGGTTCCGCGCCCGGATGGACGAGATTGCCGCCGATCGCGCTGCGGTCCAGCCGATCGAGATCGAGCGGGCCGGCGCCGGCGTTGCCGTCGATGCGCTCGACCTCGATCTGCCGGACGGGCGTCCGCTCCGGCAGGACATTGCTTTGGCGGCCGGCCCTGGCAAGCCGGTGCTGATCACCGGTCCCTCCGGGGTGGGCAAGAGCACACTGTTGCGCGCGATCGCCGGGCTGTGGCCGTTCGGGCGAGGCCACATCCGGGTGGCGGATGGCCGGGTTCTGTTTCTGCCGCAGCGACCTTACCTGCCGCTCGGCACGCTGGCGGATGCGCTCGTCTATCCGCGAGCGGCCGCTGAGCTGCCCCGCGAGCGCCTCGTCGATGCGTTGCGCGCCGTTGGCCTGCCTCAACTCGGCGAACGGCTCGACGAGGAGGGCAATTGGGCCCAGCGCTTATCGATCGGCGAGCAACAACGCGTGGCTTTTGCCCGCGTGCTGCTCGCGCGGCCGGAAATCGTCTTTCTCGACGAGGCGACTTCGGCCCTCGACGAGGCGGCGGAAATGTCGCTCTACCGGTTGTTGCGCGAGGCGCCCTGGCGGCCGACGATCGTCAGCGTCGGCCATCACGGGACACTGCAGCGTGTTCACGACACGGTCGTCGATCTTGCGCGCCAGCCTGTCGCCGAGGCGGCGGCCGGCTAGCCGGACGCCAGGGCAGCAAAATGAATGACGCAGACGATCCGCTGCTTGCGGCGCGGCTCGGCAAGCTCGAAAGCCTCCGGGCGGAGGGGATCGATCCTTATCCTTACGACTTTGCACGCACCCAAGAGGCGGCCGATCTCGAGCGACACTATGCCGGGCTCGCGGCCGGCGCCGAAACCGGCGAGCCCGCGCGGGTGGCGGGCCGCATTCGGGCGATCCGCAACAGCGGCATGTTCATCGACCTCCACGACGCTTCCGGCAAGATCCAGATCTTTTGTCATCGCGACAACCTGCCGCCGCAGGGGCTCGCGGTGGTACGGCTGCTCGACATCGGCGACCTGATCGGCGTGGAGGGACTGGTGCGCCGCACCGCGCGCGGCGAGCTTACGGTCAACGCCGCCGCCGTCGCCATGCTGGCCAAGACACTGCGTCCGCTGCCCGAGAAGTATCACGGGCTTGCCGATATCGAGCTGCGCTACCGCCAGCGCTATCTCGACCTGATCATGAATCCGCAGAGTCGCGAAACCTTGCGCCGGCGCAGCAGGATCGTAGCGGCCATTCGGAGCCATCTCGCCGACCGCGGATATCTCGAGGTCGAGACGCCGATGCTGCACACGATCCCGGGTGGCGCCTCGGCGAAACCTTTCGTCACGCATCACAATGCGCTCGACATCGACCTCTATTTGAGGATCGCACCCGAGCTGCACCTGAAGCGGCTCCTGGTCGGTGGCCTCGCCAACAAAGTGTTCGAGATCAATCGGAATTTTCGCAACGAAGGGATTTCGCCGCGACATAACCCCGAATTCACGATGCTCGAGCTTTATGAGGCCTATGTCGACTACACCGCGATGATGAGGTTGACCGAAGAACTTATCACCTCGGTTGCCGAGAAGGTGCTCGGAACCCTGAAACTCAACTATGGCGGAACCCTCATCGACCTGTCCCCGCCATGGCCCCGGCGCGACATGGCCGAGCTCGTGCGCGCGGCGACCGGGGTCGATTTTCTCGCCTGTGAGGATGCCGAGGCGGCGCGGCGGGCGGCCGCATCGGTCGGCGCTGGATTGACCGGCAGCGAGAATTGGGGTCAAGCGCTTGAGGCCGCCTTCGCGGCGCGCGTCGAGGACACCCTGATTCAGCCAATCCACGTCACCGGCTTTCCCCGCGACATCTCGCCCTTGGCCAAGGCGGATCGCGCCGATCCGCGTCTGGTCGAGCGGTTCGAGACCTATATCTACGGTTGGGAGATCACCAACGCGTTTTCCGAGCTCACGGATCCACAGGACCAGCAAGCCCGCTTCGAGGCGCAGATGCAGGCACGGGCGGCGGGTGACGAGGAGGCGCAGCCGCTCGACGAAGACTATGTCACCGCCCTCGAATACGGGCTGCCGCCTTGCGGCGGGCTCGGCATCGGCATAGACCGGCTGGTCATGCTGATGACCGACAGCCCGTCGATCCGCGACGTCATCGCCTTCCCGACATTGCGCCCCCGGTGACGAGCCCTCACCCTGCCCCGAGATCGCCTGTCCTGTGACGTCGGGCCGTGCGAAGGCTTGCCCGCTCGCAAACGAGGGAATGGAAGGAAGTTTCGGTCAATAGCCGCCACCACCGCCGTCGCCCCCCCGTTCACCAGGGTTTGAGGAGGACGAGGGCGGTTGACTAGCCGTTGTGCCGGGTTTGCCGGCGGTGGCCTTCACGGGATCCGCGGGCGCCTGGGTGCAGCCGGCGAGTGTCAATATCGCCAGACAGAAGGCGGTGAGCCTGAGCCTTGTCATTGCGTCCTCTCCGCTGCGAAAACCGTCTCGAACAATTGCGCCCACCACTGTTGCGACTCCCCAAGCCCGGAGTTATTCCGCAACGAGCCATCACCCAGGCGCAACCCCGATCCGCCGATCGCTCTACCCGATCGTAGCATCGACAAGACTCGGTCGGAATCCCATATCAAACCCGCGAGGAGGAACCGCATGCCACCTGTCTCGACCGCCTTATCGCGCAGGCTGCTCCCCGCCGGTGTGGGTCCTCTTCTGCTCGCGATCGCGAGCTGCGCAACGCCGCCGCCGACGGCGTCGGTCGCAATCCCGCCGGTCCCGGCGGGCGAGGCGAGGGCGTGGTTCTACCGCGACCCGGGCCCCTACGATTGCTTAGGAACCCCGTATATCCGGATGAACGAGGCGATTGTCGGGGTATCGCAAATCGGCGGCGCCTCCTATCGCGATGTCCCGCCGGGCCAATATCACGTCACGGTCGATAGCTATCTAACGGCCCCCGACCAGTCCAGATACGCCTACCTATTCCCTGGACAACAAGCCTATTTCAAGATCCTGTGCTTGGCAAACTGGATCTCAGGGGGCGGCGGCAGGAACGGCAGCGGCTACCAGCGCGACACCTTTTACGTCTGGGAGATTCCACCCGAGGTCGCGCAGGGCGACGTGGCGCGCAGCCGGTTCTACGGCGGCGGCTGATCGCGCACCAAGTAGGGAAGCAGATGTCATTTAGCCTCATCAGCCTGTCGCGCCCGCTCAGGCGAGCTTGCGCCGTCATCCCTCTGGTCGCAGCGGCCTGCGTCCAGTCGCCGCCACCAACGGCGTCCGTCACGATCCCGCCGATCCCGGCAGGAGAGGCCCGGGTGTGGTTTTATCGGCCGATCGACGCTTACGACAGCATGGCGACCCCGTATATCCGCATGAACGACACGATTGTCGCGGTATCAATGCCGGAGGGTGCGTCTTACCGTGATGTCCCGCCGGGGCCGTACCACATTACGGTCGACAGCTACGGCAAAGACTTCAACCAGGACAAAGACGTTCAGCTCGCTGCCGGGCAGGAGTTGTACGTCAAGGTCGTGTCGCTGCGCGCTTGGGTTGATACCACCAACGGTGGTGGTGGCGGCGGCGGCGGCGGCGATTATGGGCGCAACACCTTCTACGTCTGGCTGATCCCCGCTGAGACCGCGCGTGGCGACGTAGCAAGAGCGGCGTTTTACGGAGGCTGACCGCCCCCACCAAGCCTTCCCCCTCCCGCTCCTTCCCCCGCAAGCGGGGGAGGATTAGGGTGGGGGATGGGGGCTAGAAATTCTCCAGGCTCAGCACCTCGGTGTCGGAATCGTAGGAGAAGATCTCGGCATGCCGGCCCCAATTGATGACGGTGTCGAGCACCCGTTGCGCCTCCGATTCGGACAGATGATCTTCGAGCTCGCGCAGGAAGCGCGCGGCCGGAGCGCGGTGGCCCGGGCGCTCGTCAAGAACTCGCCGGATATGAGCGGCCAGCGGGATGTGCTTAAGCACCGCCTCGGCGAAGAGTTGCTTGCGCGCCAGCATATCGGCATCGGCGTAAGAGCGGCCGAGTGCCGTCAGCTCGATGTCGCCGCCGCTGACATGGGCAAACCCCAGCAGCTGCAATGTCTCGATCAGCGGGAACAGCTCGTCCATTACGAGCTTCTCCTCGTCGGCCAGCAGCGGCAGGTCGGCTCTGCCATGGTAGGGCGCCTCGGTCAGCGTGTCGATCAGCCCGGAGAGCTGCTGGACGGAGGCATCGGGCAGGCGATAGCCGATGCCGATCGGCTCGGGCCGCGCTCCGCGCCGTCCGTCGCGCCCGGGCTCGGTCGTCAACAGCGTATAGACCTGGTCGACGATCTGGCGAAAGCCGGCGGCCTCCGAGACGCGCGGGCGCGGCAAAGCAACCGGGATGTCGGCGCGGACGCGTCCGGGGTCGCTGCTGAAGATCAGAATGCGGTCGGCGACTTCGACCGCCTCCTCGATATTGTGCGATACCATGACGATGCCCTTGGTCGGGATTCGGCTGGCTTCCCATAGATCGAGAAGATCGCCGCGTAACGTCTCGGCGGTCAGCACGTCGAGCGATGAGAACGGCTCGTCCAGAAGCAGGATGTCGGGGTTGACGACGAGCGCCCGGGCAAAGCCGACACGTTGGCGCATGCCGCCGGAGAGCTCTTTCGGATAGGCGCTCTCGAACCCGTCGAGCCCGATCAAGTCGATCGCGTCGACGGCGCGCCGCCGCCGCTCGGCGCCGGCGACACCCTGTGCTTCGAGACCGAGCTCGACATTGCCGAGCACGGTCAACCATGGAAACAGCGCGTAAGACTGGAACACCATGGCGATGCCGTGCACCGGCTCGGTCACCTTTTTGCCACGATATTCGACAACGCCGTCGCTCGGCGGCACGAGGCCGGCCAGCACGCGCAGAAAGGTCGACTTGCCGGAGCCCGATTTCCCGAGGATCGCGACTATCTCCCCGTCGCCCAAGCTAAAGTCCAAATGGTCGAGCACGAGGCGCGCGAGATGGTCGGGCATGCGATATGTCTTGCACACACCTTCGGTGCGCAGCAGCGGGACGTTCATCGCGATTCTCCAAACTCGGCGAGATTGCTTCGGCGACACGCGCCTAGCAAAAAATGGGGTCAGGGTCGATTTTTCGGCTGGCCGGGTCCAACTCTCGGATTCAAAATCGAGTCTCGTGAAATCGACACTGACCCCATTCTCTTTTTCTCTGCATCCTCAGTCGAGGCGCAGGCGCTCGGCGGCGAGGTTGTAGAGCCGCCGCCACAGCAGACGGTTGAAGGCCAGCACATAAAGGCAAAGCACACCAATCCCGAGGGCGATACGTGCGCTGTCGCCCTCGGCGGTCGTGCGCGCAATATAGGCGCCGATCCCGGTCGCGGTCAGCGTGGTGTTTCCCCATTGGACGATCTCGGCAACGATGCTGGCATTCCACGACCCACCGGCGGCGGTGACCGCACCCGTCACATAGGCCGGAAAGATCGCCGGCAGGATCACTCGCCGCCACCATAAGAGGCGCCGGACGGCAAAATTCTGCGCCGCCAGACGCAGCTCGGCCGGCAAGGTCGTCGTGCCGGCGATGACGTTGAACAGAATGTACCATTGCGTGCCGAGGATCATCAGCGGGCTGAGCCAGATTTCCGGGTCGAGGCGAAACCGCAGGATCAGCACCACCGCTGCCGGAAAGAACAAATTTGCCGGGAAGGCGGCGAGGAACTGGACGATCGGCTCGGCGCGGTCGGCAAGCCGCGGACGCAAGCCGATCCACACCCCGATTGGAACCCAAATCAGCGACGCGATCCCGATCAGGATCAAAACCCGCGCGGCGGTCGCCATCCCGAGCAGAAACACCCATCCGATCTCGGCGAGGCTTACGCTTTGGCGGATGAAACCGACGATCCACATGCAAGCGGCTGCGGCGAAAGCCAACAAAACCGCGTCGAAAGTCCGCTCGAATACCAGCTGCCGTCGCCGCTCCACCGCCGGCGGGCGCCGCCGTGTCAGAGCAGCAAGCGTCGTGTCGATGATGCGGTTGACCGCCAACACCCCCGCCTGCACCAGGTCGAACAACCGCGCGCGTTGCAGCACGATCAGCAGCCACGGGCGAATATTGTCAGCCTCGGCCGACGAATCGCCTTGAAACTTGCGCGACCAGGCGATCAACGGGCGAAACAGCAGCTGGTCGTACAACAGGATGACGACGAGCATGACGAGGACGGCCCAGCCGATCGCCGAAAGGCTGCGTTGCGCGATCGCGGTGGCGATGTAGGACCCGATACCGGGGAGCAGGATCGACTGGCCGGAGACCGTGATCGCCTCGGAGGCGACGACGAAAAACCAGCCGCCCGAGACCGACATCATCATGTTCCAGACGAGCGACGGGATCGCATGCGGCACCTCGAGCCGCCAGAACCGCTGCCACGGCGAGAGGTGGTACATCCGGGCGGCTTCGATCAGCTCGCTCGGCACCGTGCGCAGCGACTGGTAGACGCTGAACGTCATGTTCCAGGCTTGGCTCGTAAAGATCGCGAAGATTGCGGCGCATTCGACGCCGAGCAGGCGTCCCGGAAAGAGTGCGATGAACCCGGTCACGGTGATCGATAGAAAACCGAGGATCGGCACTGATTGCAGGATGTCGAGTACCGGGATCAGGATCTTTTCCGCCTGACGGCTCTTGGCAGCCAGCGCCGCATAGCCGAGACTGAAGATGAGCGAGGCGACCAGCGCCCAGGCCATGCGCAGCACCGTGCGCAGCGCGTATTCCGGCAACCGCCGCGGGTCGAGACTGATCGGCAACGCCTCCCCGACCTGGTAGTGCGCTCCCATCGCGATGCCGCCCCAGGCGATCAGTGCCACCAGCCCGAGCACGAGGGGCAGCGCCACGAGATCCCAATAGTTCGGGCGCAGCCGCGACGGCCAGGCGATGACGGGCAGGCCCCAGCGCTGTTGCATGGGGCCTCCAGTAACCCCGAAATGGGGTCAGAGTCGATTTTCGGAGTCGATTTTCGCCGCGTCCGGTTTCACCGCTCAGCCAAATCGACTCTGACCCCATTTGTGTTCATTATTCGCCTGGCCTCAGAATTCGGGAGGGTCGGCTGAGCGTTCTCGATCTCGACCGCTTGCGCGCGGCGCCACTCGTCCGCGACCCCTTCGATTTCATCGTCGTCGAAGAATTTGTGCGCCGTGACGCGCTGGCGCCGCTCGTCGCGGATTTTCCCGACATTCGCCGCCACGGCAGCTTTCCGGTCGATACCCTCGCCTACGGGCCGGCCTTCGCGCGGCTCGTCGCCGCGCTGACCAGTGCCGCATTGCGCCGTGCGGTCGAGGAAAAGTTCGACGTCGATCTCCGCGCTCGCCCGACCTTGCTGACCGTGCGCGGTCGAGGCGACGGTAAGGACGGCGGTATCCACACCGATTCCGCGACCAAGATCATCACCTTGCTACTCTATATGAACCCAGTGTGGGAGCACGCCGAAGGCCGGCTGCGGCTGCTGCGCGGGCCCAGCGATCTCGAGGATTACGCGAGGGAGGTGTCGCCGCTCGCCGGGACGATGCTGGCCTTTCGGCGCAGCGATCGGTCATTCCACGGTCATTACCCCTATATCGGCGAGCGCCGCTCGCTGCAGCTCAACTGGGTGACCGACCGCTCGGTGGCGCGTCGCGAGCTGAGCCGCCACCGCTGGTCGGCGCGGCTCAAGGCGCTGAGCCCGTTCAGCTCGTAGTTGCGCCCTCGCGCAAACCGCTAGCGCGATCTCCTCCCGAAAACAACGCTCGCGAGACCCGCAACCGATCGCTGATCGGTTTTTGTAGATGAATGAAGTCAGATGCTTGCAGAGTAGTGTTGCAACCGCGCCACGCTGCGACGGAAACACCACGGACAGGACAAAGCGCGCTTGATCCGTACCATGGCTTTGCTATTGTGGCGTGAGAAAGGGAGGGTGGCGCCAGATTTCGGCCGCCACTACCTCCGGCCAACTGAACAGGGGAGGAAGCAAGACACGATGATTCTGTAGGGGGAGCGATGACCACAAAGCGGAAATTCGGCAGCGCAGCGGCGATCGGCGCACCCATCGCCGCTTTTGTATTGCTGGCGGGTTCGTCTGCGGTAAGGGCTGATGAGCTGGCGGATCTGCGCGCCAATCAGGAGCTCCTCCAAAAGCGGATCGATCAGCTCTCTCAGGCGCCGCCGCAGGCGGCACCCTATGTGCCGGGGTTTGGCCCGGAGACGCATAAGGAGGTGTCCGGCGTACCGGCGGTCGGCGGCAGCTTCCCGCGGTCGTTTCTGATCCCCGGCACCGACACCTCGCTGCGCATTGGCGGCATCGCCTGGGCCGACGTCGTGTGGTGGATGCAGGGCGCCCGCGCCGGTGGTGCCCTCAATAGCCAAGGCGGTCAGCCCAATGACAATGAGGACGGGACCGGCGGCACTGGGCTCCTGCCCAACATCCCGCTCAACAACTCGATTGCGCATTCGCGGAGCTCGGCGTCGACGATCTCGGCGCGACCGAGCCGGCTGTTGTTCGACGCCCGCACTCCGACCGCTTGGGGCGAGGTCAAGGCCTATCTCGAAATGGATTTCGGCGCGACCCTCTCGCCTGTCCTAAGCGGCACGACGACCGTCGTCAACGGCTGGGTCCCGCGTCTGCGCAAGGCGTATGGGACGATTGGCGGGCTGGAGGCGGGCCAGGACACCGGCATCCTTCACGACCCCGACTCCGATGCCGAGCTGCTCGATTTTGGCGGCGGTGCGTCGGCCCCGGGGCGGGCGCGCGTGCCGCAGGTCAAATACACCTATGCCGGACCGTACGGCACCGTGTTCAACGTTGGGATGGAGAACCCCGACGCCGAAGGAGTAACCGGTGCGGCGGGTAAGATGTCTTTCGACAACACCGCGATCGCCACGACATCGTGCTCGGTGACCGGCAACACGACAGCGAACTTGCCGGCGACCACGGCCTGCGTCCCGAACAGCGCGTTTTTGAACCCGCTGAAAGTGTCCTGGCCCGAACTCATAGGCACCGCCCGCGTCAATCAGCCCTGGGGCCATATGCAGGTCGGGGTTTTTGTGCGCAACGACCAGCTCAATGACGGCCAATACCTCGATCAGAGCTTTGTCGGCTATGGCGGCGCGCTCAGTGGCGACGCCCATCCATTCAGCGGTGCGCCGGGGGCCTTGGGCAAGGACGATCTCGGCTTTGGCGTTGGGAAGGGCGTCCAGTCGGGAGGTCAGATGGCGAACGGCTTCGGGGTGGCGTCGAATTTTGGGAGCACCCTCAACGTGCCAGGTTTTGGCTTTGTCAACCCGCTGACCAGCGCGCAGTGGAACACCACCAACTCTGCCACCCGGAAGGCTTATGATGCGGTGGTCCGCTCGCAATCGCCCACCTCGACGAACGGCTGGATCTGGTACCAGCACTGGTGGACCGAAAACCTGCGCTCGACGGCCGAGGCGAGCGGGCTCTGGAATGCCGTGAACACCAGCCTGGTAGCAGGGTGCACCAGCTGTAACAAGCTGCTGACGATGACACACGCCAACCTGATTTGGAGCCCGGTGGCGTTTGTCGACCTCGGGATCGAGTATGCCTGGGGTCACCGCGTGATCACCACAAACTTCAAGGGCGACGCCTATTCCCTTCAGGGCTCGATGCGCGTCAGATTCTGAGAGCGGCGTAGAGCTTCCTGCCGATCCGACCCGCCGGCAATATTGCCGGCGGGTTTTCTTCGCGCCCTCTCATAACCTAACCAATGCGGACATAGGGACGTCGTCATGCGCGCCCTTCGGTTGCGCTGGCGACGGACTGTCACGATTAAGCCCGGGGGTGACCTGCCCTTCTTTGTGACAAACCCCGCGGCTGCCCCGGAATCGCACCGGAAGGACCGCCTAAATCAACAGTTTCTGACCTATGTTGCGACAGAGCAACACTGCGACGAAAACACTACCTAGGTAATAAGGCGCGCTTGATCGCTCCCAACGGTTGAGTATCATGCGCTCTCACAGAACGGCGCCCGCGTTTGGGCAGTCGGCATTTTGAACAGGGGAGGAGCGATGACCGGCAATCGGCGTATCCTTAACGCGGTCGCGACCAGCGGGCTCCTCGCCGCAGTCACGGTGTTGGTGGGCCTTCCCGCGGCAACCGCCGACGAATTGGCGGATTTGCGCGCCAATCAGGAGCTGCTGCAGAAACGGATCGATCAGCTCTCGCAGGCACCGCCGCAGGCGGCACCCTATGTGCCGGGGTTTGGCCCGGAGACGCATAAGGAGGTGTCCGGCATACCGGCGGTCGGCGGCAGCTTCCCGCGGTCGTTTCTGATCCCCGGCACCGACACCTCGCTGCGCATCGGCGGCTTTGCCCGGGCCGACGTTATCTATTGGATACAAGGCGCACGCGCCGGTGGTGCGCTCAATGGCCAAGGCGGTCAGCCCAATTCCAATCAAGACGGAATGGGCGGCACCGGGCTCCTGCCCAACATCCCGCTCAACAACTCGATCGCGCATTCGCGCAGCTCGGCGTCTGACATCAGCGCAAGGCCGAGCCGGCTGTTGTTCGACGCCCGCACCCCGACCGCTTGGGGTCAGGTCAGGGCCTATCTCGAAATGGATTTCGGCGCGACCCTGGAGACTACCCTAAGCGGTACGACGACCGTCGTCAGCGGCTGGGTTCCGCGCCTGCGCAAGGCGTACGGAACGATCGGCGGGCTCCTGGCCGGGCAGGACACCGGCATCTTCCACGACCCCGACGCCGATGCCGAGCTGCTCGATTTCGGCGGCCACGCGTCGAGCTCCGGGCGGGCGCGCGTGCCGCAGGTCAAATACACCTATGCGGGGCCCTACGGCACCGTGTTCAACGTTGGGATGGAGAACCCCGATGCCGAGGCAGTAACCACGGCGGGCAAGCTGTCTTTCGACAACACTGCGGTGGCCTCGACATCGTGCTCGGTGACCGGTAACACCACGACCGCCTTGCCGGCGACCACGGCCTGCGTGCCGAACAACGCGTTTTTGAACCCGCTGAAAACCTCGTGGCCCGAACTCGCAGCGACCGGCCGCATCAACCAACCCTGGGGTCATGTGCAAGTCGGGTTCGTAGTGCGCAACAACCAGCTGAATGACGGGCAATATCTCGATACGAACCGAATCGGCTATGCCGGCACGATCAGCGGCGACGCCCACCCGTTCAGCGGTGCTCCCGGGACCTTGGGCAAGGACGATCTCGGCTTTGCTTTCGCCGGCGGCACCAACACAGGGGGCCAGCTGGCCAACGGCGTCGGGCCCGCGTCGAATTTCGGGAGGAACCTCTTTGTGCCGGGTTTCGGCTTTGTCAACCCGCTGACGAGCGCGCAGTGGAACACGACCAACTCTGCCACCCGGAAGGCCTATGACGGGGTGGTCAGTACGGCCGATTCCCAGTCGTATGACGCCAAGATCTGGTACCAGCACTGGTGGACGGAAAACCTGCGCTCGACGCTTGAGACGAGTGGGATCTGGAATGCCATAAACACCAACCTGACAGCAGGGTGCACGACCTGCAACAAGCTGCTGGCCGTTGCGCATGCCAACCTGGTTTGGAGCCCGGTGGCGTTTGTCGACCTTGGGATCGAGTACGCTTGGGGTCACCGCGTGATCACCACAAACTTCAAGGGCGATGCCTACAGCCTCCAGGGCCAGATGACCGTCAGGTTCTGATCCGGTACCCCCTCTCCCCTACCCTACCCCTTCCGTGCAAGCCGGGGAGGGGTAGGGGGTTTTCGCTGGCGTGGGCGGGCCTGAGCATCGTAAAAACCGCGTCGATATGGGCCGCCCATTGCTCGCCGCGCTCCTCCTCCTGGTTTCGGGAGCGCTTTCGTGCACTTCCCAGAGCTTCGCGACCAAGGTCGACGACCGCACATTCAGGATCGAGGGGCCGGCGGTGCCGGGTGGCGTCGAGGCACCGAACCGCCGGGCCGCCGAGCGCGTCTGCCCCGGTGGCTACCGAGTGCTCGATTCAACGAGACACAAGGAAGGTTGCTCGGACGGGTGCGTTGCGGGGATTTCTACGAATTGGGTGATTCGCTGCCTGTGAGGCGGCGCCCCGCCAATTCCGTCGCCTGCTTGCGAGAGAGGGTTAGACTGGGGGAACGGGTGAGGGAAGACCGGCCGTCGACACCGGTTCTGCGCCGCCTTATTTTCGTCTTATGGCCGCAGT
>Ga0306925_10004203_pt1 | contig 12940 bp, 9 predicted proteins | sample flu12Cox44000176_FD_203755 | JGI IMG/M metagenome (GOLD analysis project Ga0306925, IMG submission 203755) | Lab enrichment of tropical soil microbial communities from Luquillo Experimental Forest, Puerto Rico - flux8day.12C.oxic.44.000.176 (v2)... | ecosystem: Environmental > Terrestrial > Soil...
TGTACGAAGCCGGGAAGCGGGTGCGGCTGAAACCAAACATCGCCGCGCTGTACGACTTTCTGTCGGACGAGGTGGAAGGATGCCAGTTTGACTTCTACGTAATTTCGGCGGCCCCGGTGGAGATTATCCGCTCGGCGCTGGAGGGAATTGTTCCCCCGGATCATATTTACGGGACGGAGTTCGAGTTCAATGAGCGGGGCGAAATCGAGCGCATTGTGCATGTGACGGCGGGATACGGCAAGGTGGCGGCGGCCGACCGCCTGCTGGAAAACCTGCAACTGGGACCGGACCGGCTGATCTACGTGGGAGACGGCAGCTCGGACATTCATGTGATGTTGCACGTGAACCGTCGTGACGGATACACCATCGCAGTGTCGGAGAACAAGTACCTGGCGCCGATCGCCAAGCGGTCAATCCTCAGCGACAATGCGCTGGCGATCCTGATTCCGATACTGGAGGACGTTGTGGGTTGGAACACGGCAGCCATCCGCAGCGTGTTCGAAGCCAAGGGATTCCTCATTCAGCAGTGGGACAAGGTACAGACGGATCTGCTGACCATTATTCCCAACCGCGCCATTCAGGCGATGGAGCCGGAAGGGTTTGTGGCGACGGAGTAAGGCATCGCGCGTTCCCCAGGTTTGCATCCCCAGGAAGGGCGCCAACCTGGGGGCCTACCCTTTATCGTCCGTGTAGAATCGCACTTTCATGCGGTCGTTTGCGTCGGAACCAGAGAAGGCCAAGCTGGGACTGTGGGCAAAGGCGGTGCGTGTTCTGCGTCCATCACACGAACACACCGCCTTTTCCGCCACCCTGCTGCTGATGGCGTCCATCATGCTGGCGCGGGTGATTGGATACTTGCGCGAGATGTACGTGGCGTGGGCGTTCGGCGCGGGGCCGCAGACGGACGCCTACGTCGCGGCATTCCAGATCCCTGACTACCTGTTTTATCTGCTCGCCGGCGGGACCACCTCCATCACTTTCATTTCCATCTATACACGGCACACCGCGCGGGGCGAGGAGGAGCGGGCACAGAGGGCGTTCGATACCACGGTGACCATCATGACGGTGGTTACGCTGATCGGCACCATGCTGCTGGAGGTTTTCACGCCACAGATAGCGCGGCTCATCTTCCCGAAGTTCGATCCGCAACAGATGGAGCTGTGCATTTACCTGACGCGGGTGCTCCTGCCGGGACAAATTTTCTTTTATGCCGGCGGCGTGATTTCCGCCGTGCTGTTGTCGCGGCGGATGTTCTTGTATCCCGCGCTGAGTCCTTTGCTATACGGGTCGTCCATCATCCTGGGAGGACTGTTAGGGGCACATCGCTTGGGGATTGCGGCGCTGGCCTACGGAGCCCTGGCGGGATCGTTCCTTGGGCCGTTCTTAATTAACAGCATCGGCGCCGCGAAGACCGGACTGACGTATCGCTGGAGTCTCGACTTTCACAATCCGGAGTTTCGCGAATGGGTGAAGTTGTCGATCCCACTGATGCTGGGAGTGTCGCTGGTCTCCGCCGACGACTGGATTCTGCGGTATTTCGCATCGGGCGGAGCCGGCGAGATCAGTCGACTGAATTACGCCAAGCGGCTGTTTGCGCTGCCGATTTCTATCCTGGGGCAGGCAGCAGGCCAGGCTTCGATGCCATTTTTCGCGAAGCTGTTTGGGGAGGCTAAACGGACGGCATTTGCGGAGTCGGTGAATCGATCTGTTTACCGGGTAGGATCGGCGGCGTTGCTGGCCACGGCGCTGATGATTCCGGCGGCGCTGCCGGCGGTGGACCTGGCGTTCCGTCGCGGACACTTTAATTTTCAGGATGCGATCTCGACGGCCACCTATTTCGGATGGTTTTCACTTTCGCTGGCGCTGTGGTCGGCACAGGGGTTATATGCGCGCGCATTCTATGCATCAGGCGACACGCTAACACCGATGGTGGGGAGCACGCTGGTCGTGCTTGCGTCGTTGCCGGTATACGCCTCGATGTTTCGCTGGCATGGCTATACGGGATTGGCGATGGCGTCGGACATCGGGATTCTGCTGCATACGGTAGTGATCGCCTGGCTGCTCCACCGGCGGGGATTGGTGCCGCTCAGCGGGATCCCGTGGAGCGAGGTGGCGAAGGCGTTGGCGACAGCGATTGCGGCGGCGATGTTCTGCATCGCCGTAGCGCGGCAACTTGGCGTCCAAGGAGGATGGCGTGCCGATTTGCTGTCGCTCGCGGTCATCGCCGCGGCCTGGGTGTTCGCCGTCGTAGTGGGCTTGTGGCTGACGCGGTCCCACTTGTGGAAAGATTTGCAGCGCGGCGCGCAAGCGCCGCCCATGGCCGAGCCTCGGCCTGTGGTAGAGAGGACCGAGGGACGCGTACAGCCATAAAACCGATTGGACAGTTCAGCTTTAAGCCGGCTGCAACCGGGCTGGCACACCCGGCTTGGGTAGGACACCCCGGCTGGCTTCAACCGAACCCACCCCTCGCCAGCGACGAGCCTAAGCGCGGATGAGGGTTGAAGCAGGCTTCGGAACCTCGACGGGCAGCTCATCCTTGGTTTCACCGTTAACTTTCTGGCCGGGCTTGCGGATATCAATTCCGCCCTTGAAATATGCACCTTCTTCGATGCTGACACGCTGCGCGATGATGTCGCCGGTGAGAGTACCCTCGCTGCGAATATCGAAGCGGTCGCTGGCAGTCATGTTGCCGCGCACTTTGCCGAGAATTACGATTTCGCGGGCTGAAATATTGGCGGAGACAACGCCGTTGCGTCCGACGGTGACGCGATTGCCGGGAAGATTGATGGAGCCTTCGACGCGCCCGTCGATATAAAGCGACTCGGAGCCGGTGACTTCGCCCTTGATGACGAGTGACTTACCGAGGGTCGCCTGTTCCTGCGGAGTGGAGACCGAAGTTGTCGACGGCGGTCGAGTTGCGACGACGGGCTCCGGTGGGGGCTGATAGGTACGCTGGGGGTCAGGTGCGGGAGTGGAGGCTGCGTTCGGCGGATTCGTGGGTTTCCACATAAATCAAGAATCCTTTCGGATCGAGGATATGCGCCCGGAGCCGCTGGCCAGGGACCGAATTACAACAACTGAGTCCATGCGGAGACACAGCTGAACTCGTGCGGCTACCAGGCGCTCAATGCTGGTACGCTTCGTGTTGACGAAGGGCCGCGATTGAGCAATCACTGCTACCATACAGTGAGTTTCGAGCGAAGGTTTGTCGAATTTAGTGATCATACAGTGCATAACGTGGTACATGACCACATGGCTTCGTGGAAAAAGCATGCCAGAGACCTCTTGGGATCGTGGCCTTCGCCGACTAAAGTGTGTGCATGAGAAACTTGTGCCTGCCCTGCGGGACTGCGACTGAATTTTCATTTTACCTGCGGCTCCGCGGTGAAGGATACTTTCCCGCCTCTCCCGGCGGGATGGTAAGGTTTGCCTCGCCGAAACCGCCCATACACTGCGGTCCGCTGGGGGCGCCAAAAGCAAACCAGCTGCCGGCAGGCTTGCAGGCCTGCCCCTTCCCAATCAGTTGCGGACGAGAAGCCTTCGAACAGCCCCAAGGTAGGGTGTGAGAAGGAGCCAATGATCAACGATCAGGCCATCCTCCGTCACCTCGAAAGGCAACCGCACCAGTCGTCTGGTTACAAGCAGCTTGTCCGGGAACTGAGCATACAGGGCGGTGAGCGGCGGGAGCTCGCCGAACGCCTGCAAGCGCTGGTAAAGAGCGGGCGGCTGGTGGAGACCGGACGCGATCGCTACACTCTGGCGGCGCATGCTGCTTCCAGGCACAACCTGATCGCCGGGCGCCTGAGCATGCATCGTGACGGCTATGGCTTTGTCCTCCCCAATGCCGGCCAGCGAAACCCGGTGCAAGGCGATATCTACATCAGCCCCCAGGCGATCGGCTCAGCGATGCATGGAGACCAGGTGCTGGTGGAGTTGGGACGCCGCCAAGAGGCAGGCCGCACGGAAGGCAGAATTGTGCGCGTGCTGGCGCGCGCCAATCCGACCGTGGTGGGCACGTTCCACTACAGCTCGCGGCAGAATTACATAACACCGATTGACGAGAAGGTGACGAAGGAGATCGTAATTCCGCGCGGCATGGAGTGGCCGGCGGGGGCGGAGGCTGCCGGGGCGCGGGCAAATTCCCAGCTTAGGCATGATTGCGATCGGGTGTACGGCAAGGAAGCCCATCGCCGCCAATGGGACAATCTCGAGCAGCTGGTGGTGGACGTCGAGATCACGAGTTGGCCGTCACCGGTGGACAATCCCAAGGGACGGGTAGTCGATATCCTGGGCTATGAGGATGATTTCGGTGTCGATGTCGAAATTATCATTCGCAAACATCATCTGCCCCACCAGTTTCCGGTCGCAGTGTTGCAGGAGGCAGAACAGTTCGAGCACACTATCGCGGCCAACCAATTGGCTCACCGGCGCGACGATCGGTCGCTGCCGATCGTGACCATCGATGGCGAGACGGCGCGGGATTTCGACGATGCGGTGACGGTGCACCGGCTGGCGAACGGAAACTTTGAGCTGCAGGTCCACATCGCCGACGTGGCGCACTTTGTGAAGGAAGGCTCGGCGATTGACCTGGAGGCGCGGCTGCGCGGCACGTCGGTGTACTTTCCCGACCGCGCGGTGCCCATGCTACCGATGGAGCTTTCGACCGACTTGTGCAGCTTGCGGCCGCAGGTGGACCGGCTGGTACTGTCGTGCGTGATGGAGATCGACTCGCACGGCGAAATCCTCGGCTACGTGCTGAACGAGGGGGTGATTCGCTCGGCCGAGCGCATGACCTACACCAACGTCAATTTGATTCTTGAAGGCGACAAGGGGCTGCGCCGGCACTACGGCAGGTACGTAGAGATGTTCGGGCTCATGCGCGAACTGGCAACGGCCTTGAACGGCAAGCGGGCACGGCGGGGTTCCATCGACTTCGATTTGCCGGAGCCGGTGATTGAGTTCGACGAGAATGGACTAATGAGGGGCGTGATGCGCTCGGAGCGAAAGATCGCACACCGGTTGATCGAAGAGTTCATGCTGGCGGCCAATGAATGCGTCGCCGGCTACCTGGAGAAAAAGCAGGTGCCGTCGCTGTATCGCATTCATGAAAAGCCCGATCCCAGGCGGGTTTACGACTTCGAGATGCTGGCGGCGACCTTCGGGTATTCGCTGGGCCTGGGAGCGCTGCCAGTGAAGCGGGTGCAGTTGAAGTCAGGCCGGGATGAGCGTCGTGGCGCGAGGGCCCAACCGCGGGGCGTGGGGCCGCGCCCTTCGGCGGGAACAATCATCGAGCTGCCGGAGGAGGTGCATATCACCCCGCGGATGTACCAGAAGCTGACGCAGAGGATAGCGGGCAAGCCGGAGGAACGTATCCTGTCGTATCTCATGCTGCGCTCCCTGAGGCAGGCGCGCTACTCAGCCGAGAATGAGGGACACTTCGCGCTGGCAGCTCCGGCGTACACGCATTTCACCTCGCCGATACGAAGATATCCGGATCTGATTGTGCACCGCATTCTGAAAGACGTATTGCGGGAGTCGGCGGAACGCGAAGAGCGTGGGGTGGCGGTTGGAGTTGACGCTGGCCAGACCAGCGAGAGCCGGTCGCCCTGGTCGAGGCGGGAACCTCTGCGTGCGCGCCGGGGACGAAAAGCCGGGGAAGGCAAGCAGGGCCGCGTGACCGTGGATGAACCGATTCCCGAGGCAGTCCTGCAGGAAATCGCGGAAGAAGCGTCGCAAGCGGAGCGGCGGGCCGATGAAGCCGAGCGCGAGCTCATGGAATGGAAGAAGTCGAAGTTCATGGAGCAGCACATTGGCGATGACTTCGACGGCCTCATCGTGAGCGTGACCAAGTTCGGAATGTTCGTTGAGCTGAATGATCTGTTCATTGAGGGGCTGGTGCCGCTGGCCGCCCTTGCCGGCGATCACTACCTGTATCACGAGAACACTCGGCAGATCATCGGGCAAAGGACGCGAAAGACCTACTCCCTGGGTGACCCCATTCGAGTTTTTGTGGACCGCATCGACGCCATGCAGAAGCGGATTCAGTTTGGGGTAGTGGAAGAGGCAGCGGCGTTCAAGGGAAGGCAGCGGAAAAAAAGGTGAGTCAGCCCGCCGGCAGCGTTCCACGGACCTTCCCTCCTACGGTGCGCAGCCTCGCTTCTCCCCGGATTACAGGCTCGTAGATGGCTCCCATCCTTTCGCAAAGGGTGGAAAGCACGGGCGCTCACGCTCCGCCATCCAACCTCAGGTAAAATTGCTTCCCTCGGCGGAGGACACGGTTATGAGCCGTTGCATGCTTTTTTCCGTGCTGCTGATAGGGATAGTGGTGTTTGCCTCGGCGCAGACGGCAGACGAGTCCGCCCAGGCGCTGAAGGGTGGAGAAAGCGTGACCAACGCGCTGGCTACGGTGACGAGCACTGCCATTTCGCCACTGGTCGGTGTCAGCGTCATGGGAGCATGGCATTATTTTCGCACTCCGGGCGAGCGGCGGGCCCGGCTGCCCTTCTTCGATCGGCCCTATTTCTGGGTGCCGACCATGGTGCTGCTGGCGCTCATCTTCGTCAAGGACACGTTCGGAGGCTTTGCTCCCATGATTAAAAAGCCGCTGGACGCGATTGAGGTGTTGTTTGTCAATCACGCGTCGCTGGTGCTGATTGTCTTTCCCGTGCTCTTGCATCAGGTGGCGCGGGTGATGGGCGTGTCTTCGTGGAGGGGCCTGTTCACCCACATGCTCGATGGTCCGGTGGTGTACGCCGCCGCCGCGCAAGCGCCGGGCTTTCAGCATGCATTCAGCGTGGCCACCGCGTTGCTCTACACCGCCGTCGGCTTTGTGATCGTGGGTGTGGTCTGGCTTTTGGGACATTGCTTCGACGTTTTGGCCTTGCTCAGCCCGTTTCCCTTCGTTGATTTCATCTTGAAGGCGATTCGCACCGTCGTCTTCGCTGTTCTGCTAGGAGCATCGATTATCAACCCGCACCTCGGGCTGGCGCTGTGCCTCATCGTGATCATCGTAAGCTTCATGCTGTTCGGTTGGGCATTGCGACTATCGTTCTTCGGCTCCCTGTTCGCCTGGAGCATGCTGGAGATGTTGCTGCTGGATGTCAAGGAGAGGCCCAGCCGCGAAGCCGGAGTTCGTGCCTTCAGCGCCGTGGTAAAGAACGTTAAGCGCCGAACCTACGGAAGGTTGACGTCGCACCCGGACGGATCCTTGATATTCCGTTACCGACGGCTGCTGGTGGGGCCAGAGAGGGCTGTGGCGATCGGCCGTACCAGCAGCTTCTCGGTGGGGCGTGGCATTTTTCATCCCACACTGGTTGAACCCATTGGGTCTGCAGACAAGCACCGCGTGGTGTTTCGGCTGCTGCCTACGTATCGCGGAATGGAGGAAGAGGTACGAGCCTGCCTGGATTGCGCCGCGGTCGAGGACCTGCGGTGGAGAAAAGGGCTACGATCGTTCTGGAGGTTTGTCACTGAGAATGACAGCGCCACGACAGAGAAAGCGTAGGCCCGGCGTCTGCTGAAGGTTGCGTATACACCGCAGTCCCCGGCCTCGCTGGCTCCGGATTCCAGCCGCCGGCTCCTGCTTGGTTCGCGCCCCGCTCTGCCGCTTCGGTGCTTTCCTCACGCGCGGTTAGCCAGGGGCTTCATACTCATTTTGCGAGGTCAGCCAGATCGCCGGGCATTCTAACTCCTTTGCGGCAAAAACCCAGAGCGGAATGAATTAGATGTGGCTTTATGTATTGTTTCATTAGTGCTTCAGCATTCAGTGTCGGCGCCGCCATACTCGCCTGAAACTGGTGTTGCATCGGCCTTGTCTGCCAGCGACAACGTTCTTCAGGACCTTTATCCCCGCCCGCGTGTACGGGCGCCCAAGTCACCATCGGCTGCGGCAGCAAAGCAGACCGTGCTGGAGCCATAGTAAGTTGAAATGCAGGGAGACCGCGCCCGAGCACGACCGCGACAAGACGGGGGGAGCGAAGGGTCAATCGTGATAACGCTGCTGGCCAGCAGGAACGGGAATTGGCAGACGGTTCTGCGGCGGCGGCAACGGACACGTGGCATACGGTGTGTAAGCGCAGGGCGGGTTTTGCGCGCGATTAAAATCCAGTACCACGTCACCCGCCTGCGAGACTCCGTGGTCGGGGAGCGGCGTGTAAAGAAAGCGGCCGGCACCGTAGGTCTCGGTTGTACTCGTGGTGTCGCGGAAGACAAAGAAAAGCTCCTTGTCCTCGGGACTCTCTTCAATCGGTTCCAAACGGAACGTCCTGCCCTCGAGCGTGAATTCTGCCGCCCCGGGAACGTCGGACATAATTTCCCTGCCCAGGATGGTGGGAATGGGCACCTTGCGTGGCGGATTGTAGGGGAGCCACTTAGCCTGCACGCGGTAGGCTTCGTTGGGGGGGAACCAGCGCAGGCCGTGGAACTGGGTGCGGGTTGGCGCTTTCGAGTCCTTGATGCGGAGCGCGTAACGGTCTCCCCGGTGAATGATCGTGATAGTGACCGTGCCCGAGGTGATCTTCGAAGGGTGGTCGGACTCGTCGCTGGCTAGCTTTTGCGGGTTCGAGGGTGGCTGACCGTCGACGAACAGGGCCTTGGGATAGCCTCCGGATGGGGGCAGAAGCTGCAAGGAGTCTCCCGTGAGTTGCACGATGCCCAGAGAAGCAGAGACCGGCGCCTGGACAATCAGTGCATTTCCGTTGGCAGAGCCGAACGAATTATCGCCCGGCTTCAACCACTCCAGGCCGATGAGGGTGAGCCATCCATCGGGCTCTTGCAGCTCTTTGGCGAGATCGGCGCGCCAGGTCAACAGGCTGGCCTTCCAGGTTGCAGCGGTGTCGTTGTCTGCGGCGCGGGCGGAGAGCAACAGCGTCCACGATAAGGCCAACAGGCCAATTGAGCGGCCGGGAGAAATGCGTGCCATGAAGTGCCAACCTCGGGTAAAGCCTGAATAGAGTTGTATCATCCGCAAGCGAGAATCGGAATCGGGCAGGGATGAGATGCGGCGGCTGGTACCGTGTGAGGGCACGATCTGGGTGCCTTGCCAGGCGCGAGACGGGCCGGGCGGCGAACTTATCCCGGACATCTGATACCGCTACAGGATGTAGCGCGACAGGTCCTGGTCCTTGACGATATCGGTGAGGGAGGCGCGGACGTAATCGCCATCTACTGTGACCTCCTTTTCCTTCAGGTCCGGGGCCTCGAAGCTGATTTTGTCAAGCACCCGTTCCATGATGGTGTGCAGACGGCGGGCGCCAATGTTCTCGGTGCCTTCATTCACCCGGAAGGCAAAGTTCGCGACCTCCTGCAATGCCTCCGTGGTGAACTCCAGCTTGACTCCTTCGGTTTCGAGCAAAGCGATGTATTGCTTGGTGAGGGACGACTTAGGCTCGGTGAGGATCTTGATGAAGTCTTCGACCGTCAGAGACTGCAACTCGACGCGGATAGGAAAACGGCCCTGCAGCTCGGGGATGAGGTCGCTGGGTTTGGAAACATGGAAAGCCCCAGCGGCGATAAACAGGATGTGGTCGGTGCGAACCATTCCGTAGCGAGTGTTGACGGTCGTTCCCTCCACGATGGGTAAAATGTCGCGCTGCACCCCTTCGCGGGAAACATCGGGGCCGTGGCCGGCTTCGCGGCCGGCAATCTTGTCGATCTCGTCGAGGAAGATGATACCGGAATTCTCCACCCGCTCGACGGCGGTGCGCTGCACCTGGTCCATGTCAACCAGGCGCTGTTCTTCTTCCTGAATAAGGTATTCGAAGGCTTCGCTGACCTTCATCTTCCGCTTCTTAGTGCGCTGCCCGAAGATATTGGGCAGCATGTCCTTCATATTGACGTCCATCTCTTCGACGCCCTGGTTGGTTATGATTTCGAAGGCGGGCATGGATTTCTCTCGGACATCGAGTTCGACCATGCGCTCGTCGAGCTTTCCTTCGCGGAGTTGCTGGCGCAGCTTTTCGCGGGTACGTGAACCGGGCTCGCCGGCAAGCAGCGGCTCGTTGGCGAGGCTGAATCCGATTTGCGGGTCATGGCTGGAGGGCTTGGGAGTCACCGGCGATGGCATCGACGGCAGCAGCAGGTCGAGGAGGCGTTCTTCGGCGTTCAGCTCGGCCTTGTCGGCGACGTCCTCGAGTTTTTCTTCACGCACCATGTCAATGGCGATCTCGACCAGGTCGCGGATCATGGACTCCACGTCGCGGCCGACATAGCCGACTTCGGTGAACTTTGAGGCCTCGACCTTCATGAAGGGCGAATTCGCAAGTTTAGCGAGGCGGCGGGCGATCTCGGTTTTGCCGACGCCGGTGGGGCCCATCATGATGATGTTCTTGGGGATGATTTCTTCCGCCAGCTCGGGCGTAAGCTTCTGGCGGCGCATGCGATTGCGCAGCGCGATGGCCACGGCTCGCTTGGCTTCGTGCTGGCCGACGACATACTTGTCAAGTTCGCGCACGATTTCGCGGGGGGTGAGTTCGTCGAGTGCTACGTGTTCATCGTCAGCGGTTGCGGGAAGATAAATGGCCAATTGGGATACCTCGGTTTGTACGCCGTCCCGGAAGGGACTCGGAATCGTTTACAGCGCAGCCCCAGCGCTCACCCGACCAGCGGTGCGGTGTCGCTCCTTCGAAGTTGCGAGCAGGTAGCATGGACACGTGGTTACAACTCTTCAATGGTGATTTTGTCGTTGGTGTAGATGCAGATTTTACTTGCAATCTTCATGGCTTCTTCAGCAATCTGGCGGGCCGGCAATTGCGTGTGCTCCATCAGCGCGGTGGCGGCAGAGGAGGCATAGGAGCCTCCGCTGCCAATGGCGGCGATACCGGCGTCGGGTTCGATCACGTCGCCCTGACCGCTGATGAGGAATGTCTGGTTCTGATCGGCAACCAGCAGTAAGGCTTCGAGCTGGCGAAGCATTTTATCGGTGCGCCAGTCTTTGCCGAGCTCGACCGCGGCCCGGCCCAGATTGCCATGGTACTGCTCGAGTTTTGATTCGAAGCGGCCGAACAGGGAAAAAGCATCGGCCGTCGAACCGGCAAAACCGGCCAGGATTTTGTCCTGGTAGAGACGGCGTATCTTGCGGGCGGAATGCTTGATGATGTTGTCGCCGAGGGTGACCTGGCCATCTCCGGCCATTACTACCTTTCCATCCCGGCGAACGCAAAGAACCGTCGTAGAGCGGATAAGTCGTTTTTGTGCCATCTATGACTGAGTTCATTATAGCGGGAAGGCGCTTGCAACGCCAAAATGTGAGTGGAAGTGACTAAGATTTTGGCCAGGGGGACTTGCCACTCCCGATTGGAGAAACATAAAGGGTTTGCCAGCAGTAATTTAATGGGACTGGGGGTGGTTTTTCCTGGTTTCGAGTTCTGCCAGCAGATCGTCAATTCGTGCTTCGAGAATGTTGCGGATGGAGAGGATTCCGAGGACCCGTCCACGATCGTCGACCACGGGCAGGTGGCGGTAATGCCGTTCCAGCATGACCATAAAAGCCTCGGCCGGTGTGGTTTCGTCGGTTGCCATTTTGACCATGGGACTCATCAGCTCGCGAACCGGGGTCTCTTTGGCGGCCCGGCCGCTCAAGGCGAACTTGGCCAGCACATCGCGCTCGGTAAACATTCCCGCGACCACACCCTGCTCGTCGATGACGGCGACGGCACCCACGTCCTTGTCCATCATCGCGTGAATTGCATCTTCCACGGTGGCCACCACGGTGACGGTGGCCGGACCCTCGTCACACCACTCCAGCAGACTCATGACCTACAGGATTCCTTTCTTCGAGATTGCGAGAGAGTAAGGTTCGCGGCGGCGGGAGTCAAGAGGGCGACGCCGGCTGGTCCAGCCTGCTGAAGAGCCCGGAAATTTGTTCCGGCATGGATTCTACAGCCGGCGCGCGAGGTCAAGAAAGAAACGGCTTATCGGTGATTCGCGCTGTTCAGAGAAACCTGCCGGTCGAACTCGAATATGTGACGCGCTTTATCATCTAATAGATAGCGAAGCCGCTCGCGGCAGGCATGCTTCCGACGGCGACAACGTACGGTACTTTTTCTGACAACCGGGGAAGAGTTAACCATGATCCGATCGAGAGTCGCCTTGTTGCTGGCGGCAGGTTCGACGGCGTTGATGGCTGCCGAGTCGGCGCCGCGTCCTGCAACTTTTCCAGCGCCGACGGCCCCCTTTACCGATTTCAGAAGCCAGAAACCCGGGGCCACGCACAAGATCGCAGCCACTCACTTGCCCAGACCTTATGCAACCAAGTCCGCGATCAACGGGCCGAAGCTGATCGATCGCCCAAGGAATGCCTGGCCGCAAGCCCCCGCGGGCTTCAAGGTCGAGTTGTTCGCCAGCGGCTTTAATGAGCCACGCAAGATCCTCACGGCTCCCAACGGCGATGTCTTCATGGTTGAGAGTTCGGGAGGCGACCTGAAGGTGTTTCGCGGAATCAGCCGCGATGGAAAGCCAATCACCACGGAGACCTTCGCGGCCAAATTGAATCGGCCTTATGGCATCGCCTTCTATCCGCCAGGGTCTGACCCGAAGTATGTGTACATCGGAGATACGGATGCTGTGGTGCGCTTCCCCTATCACAACGGTGACTTGAAGGCGTCGGGCCCGATGGAGAAGATCGCCGACCTCCCCGCGGGCGGAGGCCACTGGACGCGCGACCTGGCGTTCTCCCCTGACGGCAAGCGTCTGTTTGTGGCGATTGGCTCGCGCTCGAATGCCGACGATCCCGAAACCAACCCGGAGGAGAAAGGCCGGGCCAACATTACGGCGATGAATCCGGACGGTTCGGACCGGCGAGTGTTCGCGTCCGGGATCCGCAATGCCGGAGCGGGGTTGGCAATAGACCCGAAGACCGGGGAGCTTTGGGCCTCGGTGAACGAGCGCGATGAGTTGGGCGATAACCTGGTACCGGACTACATCACACATATTCAGGATGGCG
>Ga0306925_10004205_pt1 | contig 12934 bp, 10 predicted proteins | sample flu12Cox44000176_FD_203755 | JGI IMG/M metagenome (GOLD analysis project Ga0306925, IMG submission 203755) | Lab enrichment of tropical soil microbial communities from Luquillo Experimental Forest, Puerto Rico - flux8day.12C.oxic.44.000.176 (v2)... | ecosystem: Environmental > Terrestrial >...
AGTGGGAGGGTTCAAAAGCAGGTCCTTCGACTGCGCGCCTGCCCGATCTGCAAAGACAGCGGATCTAGAAGACGGGCACGCGCTCCGCTCACGATGACGCCCGAGAGGGTATTTCATCTACGTGTCTGTGGGTTATGCGCCTGAGTTGCATAGCGGGGGTATTCCCTGGGGTGCTGGCTTGGCCGCTGTGGGCGCAGGACCTGGCGCCGCGAGCTTATGTCATCACGCCAGTGCGGTCGAATGCGGTAACGGTGCATTAATCCTACTATGACGGAGGAGCAAATTCTAACGGAACAATTCCCGTTAAGAATGGTACGGGAACGTTCAGCGTGCCGATCTTCAGCGCCTACCATTCCTTCAACTTCTTCGGCCGATCGGCGAACATAGTCGCTTCTCTGCCTTATGGGGTGGGGACTTCTCAAGGCGAGTTGCTCCAGCAGCATCGGCAGGTCTATCGGTCCGGCCTATTGGATTTTCTCGGCGCGCTTCGCGGTGAACCTGATGGGCGGACTGGCCATGACAGTTCGCCAACTGGAAGCAGAAGGTCCTGCTGGGTGCCAGCCTGAGGGTTATCGCCCCTACGGGACAGTATGATCCGACAAAGCTGATCAACTGGGTATCAATCGCTGGGCGTTCAAGCCGGAGTTCGGGTATTCCCAGCGATGAGGTAACTGGATGCTCGACGGCTACGCCGGGGTATGGTTCTATACTGCGAATCCGGCATTCGATGCGGGGTCCCGCCTCGAGGCCGCAGACCGAGCAACCGATCGGCTCGTTCGAAGGCCATCTGAGCTATGACTTCAAGCCGGGCACCTGGGCGTCGCTGGACGGCAATTTCTGGTGGGGCGGTCTGACGAGCCTCAGCGGCATACAAAACCTAGCTACCAAGCAAGTGGGGTCGCGCATTGGCGGGACTTTCGCGTGGCGCTATGCCAAACACCAATCACTGAACTTCAACTATGGCGGCGGGACATATTCATGCTTTGGCGGGAGCTACAACAATGTGGCGGTTGCGTGGCAGTATTCTTGGATTGGACTGCCGAAGGTCAAGAAGAAGTAGGGTCTTGTGGTCCGGCATTCGCACCCGGATTCTCACTGCGTGCACGGCTGCCGAGACAAATCGTGGTACCTGTCACATATGACAGTTCCCTGCGACTTCCTCTTGCAGTGGAATGGTAGGATCATCGGGGACTGATCGATTGGGGAGAAGCGGATGAGCCTATTCAAGCGAGCTGTGTTGGTTGTATTTCTCCTCACCTTCATCCTGCTTACCGGGTGTCAGCACCTGGTCATCGATACGAAAAAGATTGTCAGGTCCGATACTGACTTGCCCGAAATTGTTGGGATTATCGCCGGTTTTGGGACGACCTTCGCGGCCTTTCCCGATTTTCTGGCGATGATAAGACGGAAATCGAGCGAGGGCATGAATCCGCGGATGGGTGCGATCATGGGGGCGTTTCAGATCCTGTGGGTGTATTACGGCCTGCTCATCGCTTCGCGGCCGGTGATTATCTGGAATGTTATTGCGGTGTTCATCAATTTCCTCACCGTTGGGGCATACGCTTATTTCCTGCGCAAAGAAAAGGAAAAGTCTGTTACAGCCGCCACTGGATCGAAATCAAATTTATGAAGGAGCGCGTCCATGAAACCGTCGAGTCAAGTAGGTACACCGCTTGAATACGTGCAGGTCGAAGAGCAGACGCGACTGAACATTGCTCGTGAAGAAGGAGTGCCGTGGAAGAAATGGGGTCCGTATCTCAGCGAACGGCAGTGGGGCACGGTTCGCGAAGACTACAGCGCCGATGGAAACGCCTGGGACTACTTCTCGCACGATCAGTCGCGGTCGCGCGCGTATCGCTGGGGCGAAGACGGGCTGGCCGGGCTGTCGGACGATCAGCAGCGGCTCTGTTTCGCGCTGGCGCTGTGGAACGGGCGTGACCCCATCCTGAAGGAGCGCCTGTTTGGGCTGACGAACAGCGAGAGCAATCACGGCGAAGACGTCAAAGAATATTACTTCTACATCGACAGCACGCCGACGCACTCGTACATGAAATATCTGTACAAGTATCCGCAGGGAGAGTATCCGTACAACGATCTGGTGCAAACCAACCGGAACCGCTCGCGCGACGAGTTTGAGTACGAGTTGCTCGACACCGGCATCTTCGATGAGGACAAATATTTCGACGTGTTCGTGGAGTATGCCAAGGCCGATCCGGAAGATGTCCTGGTCAAGATCTCCGTGCACAATCGAGGACCGCAGTCGGCCAGGTTGCATGTGCTTCCGACGTTGTGGTTCCGCAATACGTGGTCGGACGGAGAGGGCGGGCCGAAGCCGGTGGTGCACGCGAACAAGGGAGCTATCGTTGCCTCGCATTCAAAACTCGGCGAGTACAGGATGCAATGCGAAGACGCACCGGAGTTGCTGTTTACGGAGAATGAGACAAACAATCAACGACTGTGGGGGCAACCCAATCATTCCGCGTTTGTGAAAGATGGTTTCCATGAATACGTCGTCCACGGAAATGCAAATACCGTGAATCCGGCGAAAACAGGAACCAAGGCGGCTGCGCATTATGTCCTTGACGTGCCGGCGGGAGGAAGCAAAGTAGTACGTCTGCGGTTGAGTGCCAAGTCGGCAGCGGATGCGTTTGGGAAGTTCGATCAGATTTTCGAGCAACGTCTGGCCGACGCGAACGAGTTCTACGATCGCATTACGCCGAAGAACTTGAGCGAAGACGAGAAGCGTGTGCACCGGCAGGCGCTGGCCGGAATGCTGTGGTCCAAACAGTATTACTATTTCGACCTCGACAAGTGGCTGCTGGAACACGATTCACATCCGATTCTTGGCTCGAAGAAGGGGAGATCACGCAACGCGGAGTGGTTCCACATGCTGAACAGTGATGTGATCTCCATGCCGGACAAGTGGGAGTATCCGTGGTATGCGGCGTGGGACCTGGGATTCCATACGATTGCCCTGTCACTGGTGGACTTCGATTTCGCGAAGGACCAGCTTCTGCTGATGCTGCGGGGCTTATATGCCCATCCGAACGGGCAGATTCCAGCGTACGAGTGGAACTTCAGCGACGTAAATCCGCCAGTACACGCCTGGGCGACCTTGTTCCTGTTCAGGATCGAGACAGAGTTGGGGCGCGCTGACCTGCGGTTCCTAGAGCGCTCATTCCAGGGGCTGATGCAGAACTTCAACTGGTGGATCAACCGTAAGGATCCGGAAGGAAAGAATGTGTTCGCGGGCGGATTCTTGGGGCTCGACAACATCGGAGTGTTCGACCGCAGCGCACCGCTGCCCACGGGCGGACATCTGGATCAGGCCGACGGCACTGCCTGGATGGCGTTCTACTGCCTGTGCATGCTAGAGATCGCGATCGTACTGACGGAATACGATTCTGTGTATGAGGAATTCGCCGTTCGCTTTCTCGAGCATTTTGCCTGGATTACCTATGCCATGGACCACATCGGCGGGGGTGAGGACGAGATGTGGGACGACGGCGATGGATTCTTCTACGATCTGCTGCATTTCCCGAACGGGGACTCGATGCGTTTGAAGATCCGCTCGATGGTAGGATTGCTGCCCCTTTGTGCGTCTACGGTATTCGAGGCGGGCATTTTCAAAAAGTATCCCAAGATGTCCGCATCTTTCGAGTTGTTCCGGAAGCGCCACCCGGAGGTGTTTCAGAAACTCATCAGGGCGGATGACTTCGCGATCGGAGGGTACCAGGGACGGAGGCTGGCGTCGGTGGTCGATAAGGAGAAGCTGCGTCGCATTCTGGGCTATATGCTCGATGAGAACGAGTTTTTCAGTCCTTACGGCATACGGTCGCTATCGAAGTATCACCGTGACCATCCCTTTGTGTTCTATCTTGAAGGACGCGAGTACCGGGTCGATTATCTGCCGGCGGAATCGAACACCGGAATGTTCGGAGGCAACTCGAACTGGAGGGGACCCGTCTGGATGCCAGTCAACGGGCTGATCATTCGCGGGCTGCTGCAGATGTATCCGTTCTATGGCCCAGACTTCAAAGTCGAATGTCCCACCGGCTCGGGAAAATACATGACGCTTTTTGAAGTGGCGAAAGAGATTGCCCGGCGGCTGTCGAGCATGTTTCTGCGCGACGCGAACGGGAAACGGCCTGTATATGGAGGCACGAAGAAGTTTCAGGAGGATCCGTACTGGAAGGACTACATCCTGTTCTATGAGTACTTCCACGGCGACAACGGCGCAGGCTTGGGAGCAAGTCATCAGACGGGGTGGACTGGAACCATCGCGCGTCTTCTCGATGTGTTCGCACGAATCACTCCGGAGATGACACTACTAGGCGCGCACAAGTACATGGCGGAATTGACACGCGAGCAAGTTGCAGGGAAGACCGCTTAGGTCGGTAGATGCAGGCAGCGAGCGGACATTTCCAAAGGAAAGGCTCATCACGAAGATCCAGAAATACACCGTATTGGCGTTGGCTGTGATGCTGATGGTGGTCATGATCCTTCTACGGTGCACTTGGTTGTGCCATGGTGCGGAAGGTAATCATTGAGAGAGCCCAATACCGTCCCAGCCTGACCTCTTCGGGATTGTGGCGTTGATTCTTGCTTTGGGTATTGCCTGCTTCTTCGAGGGGCAAGCAAAACGAGAAACTGGCATGGGATTTTGTAATTAGGTTGACGAGCTGCCAGCGGGATGGATCAGATGCTTCTGCGAACAGAGAACGGTCACTCGCCAAGGAAGTGGCCGAGTGGGAACTTCGTCTTTGTCACCGCTCTGGCTCTCATTGTATCTGCTGCCTTACCTGTGTACTCGCTTGCGCAGATTCCGAAGGCTGCGCCTCCCAAAGCTGAGCCTGCGGCAGCCGTCGATCCGCTCCGGCGGGAGACTCCGCGAAGCACGGTAGAGGGCTTGCTGATATGCGGAGAACGGAAAGATTTCGCATGCATCTCTCGCTATCTGGAACCAGTTCCCGGCCTCGATGTAGAGCCGCGGGAATTGGCCAGAGAATTTCAAGCGTTGCATTCAAGGTACAAAGGCAGCATCGCGACCCTGAGCGATGAACCGGAAGGCAGGGTTGAAGAGGGTCTTCCGCCCGGGCAGGAACGTGCTGGAGCAGTGAAGCTGAGCGGCACGACCACGGAAATCATCCTGGCTCGGGTTGACGACCCGAAGTACGGAAAAATCTGGCTGGTATCGGGCGAAACAGTTGCCCAAATTCCGAAGCTCTACGCGGAGCTTCAGAACGAAAAGCCCACCCTGGTTGAACGGATAACGCCGGCGGCTCTGGCCAATCGAGATTTCCTTGGGATGTCGCTGGCACAATGGTTGGGATGGCTCCTTTCCATACCAATCTCAGTAGCCTTTGCTTGGCTGCTGGCTTTTTTGCTGAGTGTGCCCAGGCGAATCTGGCGCACTGTGCGGAAGGTCCCCATCAAGACCATCTGGGAGACGAATCTTGGACTGCCGCTCAAGTGCATTCTTGCGATCGTGATTCACGGCATCCTGGTCTATCGGTTGGATCTGCCTCTCTTGTACAGAACCTATTACTACCGATTTCTGGCTGCCCTGCTGGTGGGATGCCTGGCGTGGCTGGTAAGCAGGCTCGCGGACCGTGGCTTCGAACATGCGGTGAACCGGAGACGAACCACAGGCCGGGGCGGGGAGTCCATCCTCGTTCTGGTGCAGCGCGTCAGCCGCATCGTGCTGCTGATCATGGCCTTTGTCGCCGCGTTGGCCCTGTTAGGGGTGAATGTGAAGACGACTCTTGCGGGCCTTGGCATCGGTGGCCTGGCGATTGCGCTGGGTGCACAAAAAACGCTGGAGAACATTATCGGCGGCGTGTCGTTGCTGATGGATAAGGTTGTGCACGCGGGCGACTTCTGTGAGATCGGCGGCAAACTCGGAACGGTGGAAGACATAGGGCTGCGGTCAATCCGACTGCGCACACTGGACCAAAACCTGCTCGTCGTTCCCAACTCACTGCTGGCACAAATGCAGTTCCAAAACATGAAGGCGCGCAGCAAATTGCTGATCAGTCAAAATTTCTCGCTGCGCATCGAAACCCGAGTAGAACAGTTACGAGCTGTGCTGGTAGGCGTGCAACGCATGCTCGACGAACATCCCTGGGTAGAATCCGGGTCCAGGATTCGTGTGGCCGATGTCTCGAGTGCTGCTTTTAACATGGAGTTGTGGGCCTACATCAAAATCGGTGATTGGGCACAGTTCACCGGAATTCGCCAGGATGTCATCTTGAAGATCGTGGAGATCATCGAAGCATCCGGCACACGGTTGGCGGCCCCCACGCGCTTGACGTATGTATCGAACGATGGGGGCGATAGGTCGGCGGCGATGGCGCGCCGCGAGGAAGACCTTCACGTCGCCGATTCGGCGCGATTGTCCGCCGAAGCCCGAACCGGCACCTAACGCACCTAATAAAGGTCTTGTGGATTGACGTAGCCGAGGGAGCGCTGGCTAACTGGGAATGTGCACGGAGGGACTGGTGGCCGACGAACAGGAATTGATTCGTCAAACCATGCGAACGCCGCGATCTGCTGCGGTCGCGGGCATTGTCTTTGCGGTGTTGTTAATCACGAGCGAAGTTCTGGTCTGGTTCTATATACCGTCTGTCGCCAGCGCACAGGCGGGAATAATTTCCCGGCATTCCAAAGAGCTTACACTCGCCATGAGCCTACGGCCCTTCTCCGGGATCGCCTTTCTGTGGTTCGTGGGTGTCGTCCGTAATCGCTTAGGCAGTTTGGAAGACCGGTTCTTTGCCACGGTCTTTCTGGGCAGCGCTCTGCTCTACGTTGCCATGATGTTTGTTAGCGGTGCAGTGGCGGAGGCTGTGCTGACGCTCGTAGCGACAAGATCAGACGCCTTTCTGAGTTCGGGTTCATTCGATTTGGCGCGAGAAGAGGTTTTTCGTATCACGTCAATCTATGCGACCAAGATGGCCGGAGTGTTCATGATCTCGACCTCTACGATCTTTGCGCAGGCCCGGGTCGTGCCCCGCTGGATAGCGATTCCTGGCTATGGGTTGGCGCTGGTACTCCTATTGAGTGCGGTTCATATCAGATTGCTGGCAGTGGGGTTTCCGCTGTGGGTGATGATTATCAGCGTTTGGATTCTCGTCCGGGGCAGCCACTCCCAGCTGCCGAGCTAAAGCAAGAGATCGCTACCTGTCAAAAATGACAGTTTCCCACCAGCCCTCACTTGTAGTGAAGTAACAGGCCAGGGTTCAATGCCATGAATGACGCACCGGCGACAATCGGTAGTGAGAAGGAAGTGGTGAGGGCGGCGCGTTCGAAGGTTACAGTCTTCGACATCTTCCTCCAGTTCCTCATCATCGGAGCGACCAGCTTCGGAGGAGTTGTACCTTACTTGCGCGAAGGCCTGATCACCAAGAACCACTGGGTAGATGATAAGGAATTTGTCGAGCTGCTCTCCATCAGTCAGAGTCTGCCGGGCCTGAACGCGACCAACATGGCGGTCCTGCTGGGCGATCGGTTGAAGGGCTGGCTGGGGGCGGTAGCGGGAATCGTCGGCGTTTGCCTGCCCGGCGCCGCCATCATGTTCGCGGTAGGAATCTTCTATCGCATACATGGCGATCACGCCATCGTGACCGCCTTGCTGAAAGGAGTAGCGGCCGCCGCTGCAGGGCTGCTTCTGGCAACCGTTATCCAGCTTGGCAAGAAGTCGCTGGCGCATCGCTTTGATCTGGTCTTTGTGCTCGTGACCGTACTTGCCGTGAATCGACTTCACCTGGGAGTACCTAAGACCCTGGTTTTCGTCGGGCTGGCGGCAATCCTCTTCCATTACCCGCGCCAGACTGCGAAGGAGGGTGCGACGAAATGAACCAGATTCCTGCACTGATTCGGGTGTTCGCCTATCTCTCAATTCTGACCGTGGGCGGGGGCATGGCGGCTTTTCCGGAGATGGAAGAGCTCACCGTCAAAGTGCACCACTGGCTCGAATTTCACCAGCTCATCCATCTGTATAGCGTCGGACAGTTGGCACCTGGGCCGAACATGATGATGATTGTTGCCATCGGTGACTGGGCAGGCGGAATCCTGGGCGCAGTGGTCGTGCTGATTGCCTTCTTCGGACCGACCGCGCTGCTGGCGCTCATCATCGGTCGACTGTGGGCAAAGTTGGAGAAATGGCCTTGGCGCCAATCGATCCAGGATGGACTAGCCTCCGTTTCGGTGGGTTTGTTGTTGGCCGGAACCCTCAGCATGGGCAAAGGAGCCGTCACCGGCTGGACGACCGGTGGCATCGCATTGAGCGTGCTGCTCATTATGTTGTGGCGTAAAATAAATCCCGCACTACTCGTGCTGGGGGGAGCCATCGTGGGCGGAATCGTCTTCATGCCCAAGTGAGGGGACGTGCCGTTGCTCAATGGAGCACGCCTCGTTGATCTTTGGTCAGGGCGGACCTGTTGATTTTTCCCACTCGCGTAACTGCATCTGCTAAAGAGACTGCCGTTACTTAAGAAAGAGACTTAGAGCGAAGGAGCAAATATGCCGACCGCCACAGCATTGGCACCCAGTAAACCTAAGAAAAGCTCTGCTGCAGTTGTGACAGACGCCGCGGCCCTAAATAGGGCCCGTCAGCCCGTCACCGAAAGTTGGGTGGGTCGCGTGCCCCAGCTCAAGCCGGGCAACTACGCTGATGGCATGCCCATCCATGCGCCCGAGTACGTCTGCTGCAAGCTCATTCTGCGGCCCAACAAGTTCCACTCGCGCGAGAGTTTCTTCGATTTTGGCAAGGTGTTCAGGGAGCCGGCCAAGCAGCATGGCGTGAAGTACAATGTCGCCGGTTTCGATTCCCAGCCGGTGAAACTTCGCGAAGTCATCTTCGTCGACACCGATGACTTCCGCCTCTACAACAACGCTTTCATTCTGCGGCGCCGCATCGCCTACAAGGACGGCTTCCCCATCGGCGAACCCGAGGTCGTCTTCAAGTTCCGCCATACCGACCTGCAGTTGTGCGCGGAAACCGACGTCCGGCCGCACATCCTCGGCGACCACCGTGTGAAGTTCAAGGTCCAGGCCATGCCACTGAAGGAACGGCTGGGCGGCGTACGCATGCTGTTCTCGCACAATGTCCAGTTCAACCGTTCCGCAATCGGCATGGGTAAGGAAAATGTGGAGAACATGGACCAGTTGATCGACTTGTTGCCGGTCCTCGCCAGGGTCCGCAAGACGCCCGGGGAGAAGATTCACCTGGTCAGCAACACCATCGTCGAAGAGGTTTTGCAGGACATTGGCGTGCTCGACTTTGGCGATGGTCTGACCTGTAAGGCCAACGTTGCCATCTGGCGCACGCGCGGTGAGCATCGCCCGCTCATCGGCGAATTCGCCTACCAGTTCCGGTTTCAGGATCGCGACAAGCTGAGCAAGGATGCGCTGCGCCGCGCCGAGTCGTTTTTCATCTCATTGCAGTATTCGGCCGAGGAGTACATCGCCCTGAACTGCACCAAGACGGCGACGGTGTATCGCCTGCTAGGCAACGCACCTAAGTCGCACGAATGATGTAGAATCCACGTGCTCGGGTTGTCGGCGCCTAGGAAGCGCCAGAAATGGATTGAGCAGGTCTTCCGTTTGGAGGCGGTCGCTCCCATGAAGAGTCGGCACAGCACCTCATCCGCAGAAGCCCCACGTAGATAACGATCGGCATTGACTGGGAGACTGAGTGCCACTGCGTTGACTGGCTATGGTGTTTCCGCGGGGGCGGTGCTCATCTGCGCATGGATTCTTTCTCCGCGGAAGACACTCCGGGGCGCGCCAAGCTGAAGCCGAGGCGCTACCTGTCAAAAATGACAGTTCCCACCAGCCCCGCACTTGTAGTGAAGTAATTAGCCAAAGGGAACGTGGAGTCGGAGGGGAGTTCGGGCGATCTTCTACGTCGTTGCGTGGCGATTAGGCCGCCAAGAACGAGATCAGAGAGGGCCCACGCGGTGGTCGCCACCCTGAACGCAAGAGCAGTACAAAACGCGACGAACAATTGAAATTGGATTACGGGGAGGCGCAATGATCGCCAAATTCAATCAGCAACTTATGGCATCGGCCCTCAGTCTGCTACTGGTGATAGTGACGACACCAGGATTGGAAGCGCAGAACCAGCCGGCAGGCGGCTCATCGAGCTACACAGGGCAGGGAGCGCCAATGAGCCAGCAAGAATTGGACTCGCTGGTGTCACCCATAGCGTTGTATCCGGATGCTCTGGTTGCTCAGATTCTGAGCGCAGCAACATTCCCTGATCAGGTCGCTGCTGCCAATACTTGGTTGCAGCAGAACAAGAACCTCACTGGCAACGCACTCGGGCAGGCAGTGAATCAGCAGTCCTGGGACCCCAGTGTGAAAGCGCTAACACAGTTTCCCTCGGTCTTGAGCAATATGGCTCAGAACCTGGCGTGGACTTCTCAGCTAGGAGAGGCTTATCACAACCAGCAATCCGATGGGATGGCTGCTCCAGCAATTGCGAGCACAGGCGCAGGCCGCCGGGAACCTGAAGACGACTCCCCAGCAAACGGTGACAACTCAATCCCAAGGTGGCCAGCAAGTCACGTGAACGTGAGCGATCTTCGTTTCGTCGGCAGCGAGTTGCGCGGTCGTGCGGGCGGTCCGCGAGAGCGGCTGGCGTTCAATTTTGGCAATGCGGACGCCGATCAACTGCTGCTTTTCAGGCGAGATCGTCACCGTGCCTGCTGGCTATCTTGGCCAGGTATTGCTGTTTCAGCTCGAATTGCAAGTCGTTTGCGCGACTGTCCCGGCCGCGCTCGGCGCTGAGAACCTCTCGACCGATCTTGCCGGCAAAGAATACCGTCCCGACTTCGCGATTGCCTACATGTTCGAGCAACAGCCGCTGATGCCGGACATGAACGGCTGACGGGAAGGCCGCCTATTACGAGTACTTCTTCTACGACAAGGCGCTCGAGATCACCCGCAGGAACAACGACTTGCTGCAAAAGCTGTCGAGTGCCGCTGGCCCCCATGATGGCCGCAAACTCTCCCGCGCCAATGTTCACCGTGATGATTCCGCCCAGTGCATGGACTTCCGTTTCGCCCAGCGAATACGTCTTGCGCACCTCGCGCACGCTCACGACGGGCACAATGGAACGACTCTCTGCAGGCATCCCATCCGTTATGGCATTCGTGGTCGCCATCGCCTTCTAGCGCCGTTGCCCGCCGCCCATGCTCGGAGCCGCTGCCGCCTTCGCCGTCGTCGCCCCAGTCACCAGCTCGTCCCCGGTTTGAGGTCGCCGCCCGTCAGCACCGTAGACGTATGGTCCGTGAGTCCAATGTGAACCTGAATCGGCTATAGCGACTTGTTGGGCAGCAGCTTCCACACAACTGCTGTCTCCGATGCTCCGCTGCCGCCTGGTGCTGCATGCTCACGCGTTCCACCCCCCGGTGTTTGGCCCGGTGGCTCTGCACGGGAAGGCTGCTGGCTTTGCGGAGCCGTAATACCGTACTTGCTGTAGAGCTCGCGCACGGCTTCGCCAGGTAGATCCGGCTTGTACCTCAGCGCGGCGTTTGGAATCTTCACCACATTGCTAACCGAAGCCACCGGTATTGACACATACGCTGTCATGCCCGGAAACAGCTTCATGTCGGGATTGTTGAACTCCACAATCGTGTCGTACGTGACGACATTCTGCACCGTGGTTGCGTTCATCCGTACCTGGCTAACGACACCGTGAAACACCTCTTTAGGAAATGCGTCCACCTGAAAATCCGCCGTGTGCCCGGGGCGAATCTGCCCCACATCGCCTTCGTCAGTCTTGGCGTACACGTACATCTTGGTGAGATCTTTTGCGATCGTGAAGAGAGTGGGCGCCTGTAGGGACGCGGCGACGGTTTGGCCGATGGCGATGTTGCGGTTCACGACCGTGCCGTTGGTTGGAGCATGGATGATTGTGTAGTCGAGGTTGGTCTGCGCCACCTTCAGGCTGGCAGCCTTCTGCGCTACTTGTGCTTCGGCCTGCTGGATGGCTGCGCGGTCCGATCCGACTTGTGCGGTGATCGCGTCGTAGGTCGCTTTCGCTTGGTCGAGTTGCTGCTGGCTCATCACGCCCTGGGGCACCAGCGTGGCAGCGCGGTCGTAATCCAGCTTGTTTTGCTTTCGCGTCGCTTCGTCCTTCGCAAGGTTCGCCTTGGCTGCGGTTAAGCTGGCCTGGGCATTTTGCAGGTCGCCTTGCGCTTGCAGCACCGCGCCCTGGAACAGCTTGGGGTCGATCTCGGCGATCACCTGCCCCTGCGTGACCTTAGAGTTAAAGTCCACATACAGCTTGGAGATCATTCCCGAGACTTGCGAGCCCACCTGTACGAGGGTTACAGGATTGATTGTCCCGGTGGCCTCGATGACCTGGCGGATGTCGCCTTGCTCGACTTTGGCGGTGAAATACTCAGCCTCAGGCTTCTGGTTGAGACGGAATGCGGTGAATGCGCCAATACCCACGACGGCTGCAAGAATCCATATCCAATTGCACCTAATGAGTCTCAAACCCAACCTTTCCGCGCGCCCGTCTGCATAAAGGCATCTTGTCAGACATGAAATGGCGCTTTTCGGCCAGAATTACCTTTGCGAGCTACCTAATTCTCCAACGTATCAGGCTGACAAAGAAAACTGAACATATCCTGAATTCCCCATCGTCGCTGTGGCGCGTCGAATCGTGGTGGGATCAGGGCTTATTGCACTTATTCAGCATATCTTCAGGGTGCTGAGATAACGTCAGAAAGTCGGAGGACAGTGGGGCAACTCCGCACGGGAGCCTCAACGTTGCTGCGTGTTGGATCTCCCCTGCGGTAAATCACCGGGTGAACTGTGAAGTGGATTACGCGAAAGAACATTAAGGTCGATCGAGTCGCCTGTCCTTGGCTGATCCGGCGATTTGTCGATCCTGAGGCAGAATTTCTCTTCGCTAACGAA
>Ga0306925_10004211_pt1 | contig 12926 bp, 14 predicted proteins | sample flu12Cox44000176_FD_203755 | JGI IMG/M metagenome (GOLD analysis project Ga0306925, IMG submission 203755) | Lab enrichment of tropical soil microbial communities from Luquillo Experimental Forest, Puerto Rico - flux8day.12C.oxic.44.000.176 (v2)... | ecosystem: Environmental > Terrestrial >...
AGTAGTGACCATCCGCGACAGAGATCCGCGCATGCGGCCGCGAAACTCGCAGGTCCGGGGTCAAGTCGATATCGACGCGGACGCCTTCCCTCGGCCGCCCGAGGACGACCGCTTCGCACGGTTCGTCGAATATCTTCTCGGTGCCCCGATAGCGGTGGACTATGCGCACGCCGAGCCGTCAGGCTGCTCCCCTTAGCGTTGCTCGCCGACAAAGCCGCGCTGCAATTCGGCGAGCCGATCGAGCGCGGCGCGCGACAGCGGCCCCTTGTTGATCGAGCGCGTGGCGGTTTCGAGTTGATTGAGCGTCGAGTAACCGACGAGTACGGTCGATACGGCGTCGTTGGCGATCGCGAAGCGTAAGGCCGCATCGATCAGGCTTTCGGCATGGCCTTCGCGGATCAGCGGCTCGAGGCGCTGTGCCCGCTCCACATCGGTGCGGTAGCTGCCGCCCGAACCGATCGGCTCGACGCTCGGCGAGCCGAGCGGGTGGCGTTCCTCGGTCCCGCTCAGCGCGCCGGCGGCGAGCACGCGAATATTGATGACTCCCATCTCGGCACTCTTCGTGTGCGCTAATAGATCGCCGAAATCGTGCGCCGGATAGGCCGGCGAAACCGCCGCCCCGGCACTCGGGTTCAGTAGATTGTAGCTGACCTGCGCGGTATCGAAGGCACGCGCATCGACGACCGAATGAAGTGCCGGGGTGTCGCCGACCGCGGTGATGCCACAGAAACGGGACTTGCCCTGCTCGCGCAACCGCTCGAATTCCGGGGCGACCTCGCCGAGCACCGTCTCGGGAGTAAAGCCGCCGTCGCCGCCGTCCGCGGTGATGTGGTTGTGCAGCTGGAACAGGTCGACATGGTCGAGTTGCAGGCGCTGCAGGCTCGCCTCCAGCGAGGCAGCGATCGCCGCGCCGACACGGCTGCGTTCGCCGTCGGGAACGCGCACCTTGGTGCCTACAACGATGTCCGGCTTCAGGCTCTTGATGACGCGGCCGAGATTGCGCTCGGATTCGCCATTACCGTACATCGCCGCGGTATCGAAGTAGTTGATGCCTAGCTCGACGGCCCGCGCCACCGCGCGTTCCTGATCGGCCAGATTGCCGCGCACCATCAGACCGCCCACGGCACCACAGCCGAACCCGAGGACCGAAACCGCGAGTCCGGTGCGGCCCAGTGTGCGTGTTTCCATCGTTTCCTCCATTGCTCCGGCGTTCGCCCCGGATCAAATCCTTCGCGTCCTAGGGTGTCAATCTTGGCGGTGTCTACGCGGTTCTGGCGTATGCTGAAACCAGCGAGATTGAGGATGAAGGGAAATGGCAGATCAGGGGCAAATCGACGATCTTGTCGCCGCCAACCGCATTCTCTCCGACCAGGGAGTGGTTGACGGCTTTGGGCACGTCAGCGCGCGGCATGAGGAAGACGCGACCCGCTTTCTGCTCGCGCGCAGCATGGCGCCGGGTCTCGTCACGGCCGACGACATCATGGAATTCGACCTTGACGGGAGCGCTCTCGATCCGCGCGGGCGCACGCTCTACGTCGAGCGGTTTATCCACAGTGAGATCTACAAGGCCCACCCCGAGATCAAGGCGATTGTGCACAGCCATTCGCCGTCGATCATTCCGTTTGGCGTGACCAACGTTCCGTTGCGCCCAATATACCACATGAGTTCGTTTCTCGGGGCTGGGGTGCCGATCTTCGAGATTCGCGAGGCCGGCGGGCCGGCGACCGACATGCTGATCCGCACCCCCGAGCTCGGCACTGCGCTGGCGAGCAGGATAGGCACCTCGGCGGTCGTGCTGATGCGCGGCCATGGGAACGTCGTGTTCGGCGCCTCGGTGCAGCAGGTGGTGTTTCGCGCGATCTACACTGAAATCAACGCCAAGCTCGAAGCGGAAGCCTTGCGGCTCGGCGAGGGCCAGGTCAATTTCCTCAACGCCGAGGAGGCGGCCAAAGCCACTGCGACCAACAATGCGGCCTTGGGCCGCCCCTGGGAGCTGTGGAAGCGGCAGGCGCTCTCTCGACCTTGAGGAAGCCACGCTGCCGCAATGTCTTGACCACGGCGGTGAAATGGGCTGCAGCCGATCGGTCGAGCCCTTCGAGCCAATTCTGATCGAGAAAAGAGGCGAGCGCCGGCTGCCCGAGCGCCGCCTCCCAGATGATCCCAAGCAGCGAGGCCAGCGACTCGTCCTCCTCGCGCGCCAGCGGTGAAACAACCGCGGCGCGTTCGGCCGCCTCGTGATCGAGCGTGTCGGGACCGGGCCCCAGTCCAAACTCGACCAGCCCGCGGCGCTCCAGCGGAGCCAGTGCGAAGTGGGCGACTTCGTGCAGAATCACGTACGCCTCGGTAGCACCGTTTAGTGCCGCTCCGTCCCAGTTGAAGCGGCACGAGGTTCCCTCCGGGTGGATCGCCATGCCGAGGCCGCGTGTGAAGGAAAGAGCTGCAAGACGCTGCCTCTCCGCCTCCGCGCCGGCAGCGCGGTCCGGTGAGGTCGCGCGGATCTGCGCAAATGCCTCGCGGGAAAGCCTGTCGGAGAGGCCGGCCCTGAAGTGGTCGAGAACACCTGCGAGCTCCTCGCGGGGTATCGGCGTCAAGATCATTCGGTCGTGCGGCTAACCGCGGCTGGTGCAGTTCCGACCCTGAAATATAGGGTCTCGGAGCTCAGCAAGAACGCACCACCCGGATTGTCTTTTCGTCAGCTCGTTCGGTGATCGTCGACGCAGGAGGGCCGGCGCCGAACAAGACACAGGGTCAGGCGCCGACGCCTCCTTCAGTGCACGCGTCGCGACCCTTTGAGGGCTAAGGCACAGCGGCAGTCGACCGCAACGTCCTATGAGCCGTTCCCGTTCGCGAATATGGCGCCGAACAGCCCGTCCATTTCGCCGTTGATCCCGTCAGCGAAGTAGAGGGTATTGGGATCGCCGTTGTTGCCGCCGACCCCGAACTCAATGGCCCATAGTCCGCCCGGCTTGTTGCCCTTACCGACATTGATCCGGATCGTGCCGCGGAGCTTCCCGGTCGTCGGGTCGAAGGCGTTGATCTCGCTATGGAGAAAACTGAAGTTGCCGACCAGCAAATGATTGATGAACCTGCCGAATCCGGCGGGCGCCAGCGTGATTCCCCAGGGTGCGGCGAGGCGGCTGCCGGCGATCAGTTGCGTGATGAAGTTGCCGTCTTCATCGAAAATCCCTACGGCCCCTGCGCCCAGCGGGGCGCTGATTTGGGCGGGGCGTCCGGCAGGCGCATAGGCTACGTAAACGTTGCCGCCGATCTCCTGCACGTTGAACGGAACGAGCCCGTCGGGCAGCGCGGGGTTGACGAATGCATCGTCCCCGAGGCTCACCGGAGCAAAGGTGCAGTCGATGACGTCGATTTTGCCGCCCTTGGTATCGGCGGCATAAAGGCGCGTTTGTCCGCCGTTGATCGCCAACCCGGTGTAGACGGCCCCGGCGGTCGGGACCTGGATAAAGGCCGTCGGCCCCGTGTCCCAGGCCGAAATGGTTCCGTTCAAATTGGCGAATATGAAGTGTGCGGAACCGCTGTCTCCGCCATTATTGACCGGAAAGGCGATGCCCTTCGAGACATCACACCCCGTGGGTGATGCGTTGCTATTGTTGACCTGGCCGGTCGGTCCTTGTGGTCCGGTCGCCGTCGTCGGGATCGCAATGTTGCCGGTCGGCGGGTTGACGACCGTCACCTTGGCGACGGTCGTCCTGTCGGTAACGGCGAAGAGAGTGGCGGTACTGGTCCCTTGGTTCGAGGTCCAGAAAGGGCTCGTACTGCTGTGCGAAACGCCCCAGGGGTTGACGAGTTCGGGTTCGGTGATCTTGGCCAAACCCGGGATGTCCGAAACCAGATTGACTTGAACAAAGTCGGCGACCTGGGCGTGCAGAGTACCCGCCCACAAAGCTCCGACAGCGATCCACGCCACCAAAAAAGTCTTTGGGAACAGAGTTTTCATCTTCCAGACCCTCCATTGCAAGATCGTCGGCGCACTAACTCGCCGCTTTGAGTGAACTCACCCCCCTGCCGCCGGATGCGAGGGCGGCAGGGGGACTCAGCGATGCAATTGTGTTTTAACGTTTAGTTCTCGTCACCGTTGGATACAGGGGTGATCGTGCCAAACAAACCATCCATCTCCCCGTTGGGACCGGCAGTGAAAAAGAGCGTGTCGGGGCTCGACTTTGCCCCGCCCCCCAGGGTCAATTTCCACAGCCCGTCGATCACCAGCGGCTTGCCTGTGGTGTCCTTGAGCGTACCGAGGAAATTCCCGTCCGAGTCGAACGCGTGTATTTTGCCGTTGCCGAAATTGCCGACAAGGATGTCGCCGCTGAAACGGCCAAAGGCAAAGGACGCCCGCGCGACACCCCAAGGCGAATTGAGCTTTCCGCGGGTGGCGAAGCGCCGCAGCAAATGGCCGTCGGTATCGAAGATGTCGACAAAGCCGCGGCCGGGACCGGCGACGTCGTCGTGCTTTTCCTGATTCTGCTTGGCGTAAGTAACGAAGAGATTGCCATCGATCTTCTCAATGCCGAACGGCGCAAAGTGCGGTGGAATGTCGGGATCCTTAAAGCCGCCATCAGTGGTCACCGATTGGAAGGGCAGGCCGAGGCCGGAAGAATCCTGGGCTGGGGCGAACACGTCGATTGTCCCGGCGCGAAAGTTGGTTGCGAAAAGGAAGACGCCATTGACGTTGGTACCGACTACGAGACCCTTGTAAACGGCGCTTGGCGAATTATCGACGGCAAGCACTGCCTGATCGCGCGGCGTTAGACCACCGGCCCAAGCGGAAATCGTTCCGTCCTCGGTAGCCCAAATGAATGCCGCCGGCAGGTTGGTCCCGGGAACCAGGAATGCCGTCGTTGGATTCGTGGTTGGATTCCATACCATACCGGTCGGTGCGGCCGGCGTGGGGTTCGGCGGAGGTGCCGGGGGCGGGTTGACATGCATACAGGCAGTGTTGGGAATAACGCCTCCCGGTAACGGGATCTTGACCTGGAGCGGAGTAGGCTGAGGCTGAGGCAGCCCCGTGCCATCGTACAGCGTTGAACATCCGGTCGCATTATCCGCGATCCAGAACGGACTGGCTCCTGGCGAGAACGCGACGCCCCAAGAGTTTTGTAGGACAGGATCGGTGGTCGGGGCTACACCAGGAAGGTCCGCGGTCAAATTGGTGACGACATAGCGATTTGCCTGGCCATTAGGATCTGTGTCATCGGCGCGAGCTGCGGTGGCGGCGATGACGGCGATAGCGATGACTGTCGCCGGGCCGACCCGGCGACTGAGGCGGCTCATCATGTTTGTCCCTCCGAATGGGTTGAATACCTGCTGGCTTAGCGGCAACGCGCTGTTGTTGACGCGGAACAGATCATCCCGCAGTCGCTACGACTCTCAAAACGCCGATTTATTCCGCGATAGTCAGTTGGGCTAGCCCGGCGCGGGCGGGATCTTGGCCTTGGCGCCATCCGGAGCAGTCTGCTGATACACGGTCTCGGCGATGCGCAGCAGCAGGTCGCGATCGGCCTTGGCGGCGATCGCGTAGCCAAAGCCTTCGTCGGACCAATAAAATGCGCCGATGCCGCCCTCTTCGTGATAGCGGAACGCGGTCTCGCCACCGACACCGGTGCGAAGATACAAGGTCAGGCGTTCCGCATTGCCGTTCTCATACATGAACTGAGCCGCCGGCCCGTCCTCCGCCGGCAGCAGCCGCCCGCCCATCAGGCGGAAGCCGGCTGCTGCGAGATCGGGCACGACGAGCTGTCGACCCAGGCGCTTGGACAGCCACTGCACGAGATGCGCCTCCTGGCCGGCATCAACCTCCACCGGGTGGCGAACCTCTACCGAGAACGTCCGGTACGCAGCGATCGCATCGGCGGTGATCATGCGTGCGACCGCTCCCGGCGGCAATGAGCTCACCGGACCCGTAAAGTCGCGTGCGGCCCAGCCACCGATGCCGCCCACGACGATAAGACACGCCGCCGCAGCAATTTGCGCCAGGTGTCGGCGCCCCTGGTGACGCTGCTGCTCCAGCAGATGCGCGACTCGCAGTCGGTTCGGGATCGGCTCACTTGCTTGTGCGGCAAAAGCCGCGCGCAGCGCCTGTCGCTGCTGCGCATATTGCGAGAATCGGGCCTGTTCCTCGGGATGCGTGGCAAGATAGGCTTCGACGTCCTCGATGCGCTCGCGCGGCAGCTGTCCGTCGATGCGGGCGTGCAGGTCGTCCTCTTCTACCGGCCGACCCACCGGCATCACTTGATCCTCCTTAGCTCTGCGTTACGGTGCCGCCGCTCTCCATTTACGTCTCCGTTCATATCGTGCCGCAGCCGCTCGCGGCCGCGCGACAGCCGCGACATCACCGTGCCGATCGGCACGCCCAGCACGCGCGCCGCCTCCTCATAGGAGAGATCCTCGACCCCGACCAGAAGCACCACCGACCGTTGCTCCTCGGGCAATGCCGCAAACGCGCGGAGCAGATCACGGTGCTCAAGTGCCCGATCTTGACCTCCTTCAACCCCCGGCAGTTCGGCCTCGGCGACTTCCGTCAGTGCGTCGGGTACGCCGCGCCGCCTCTGGCGATGCTTGTCGGTGAGGAATCGATTGTAAAGGATCGTGTACAGCCAACCGCGCAGATTTCCTTCGGTCCGTCGCAGGTGCCAACGCGCGAGCGCGCGTTCGAGGCTGTCCTGAACGAGATCGTCGGCGCCGTGACGATCGCCGCGCAGCAGGGCGCAGGCAAATCGGCGCAAACCGGGAATGTGCGCTTCGATCAGCGAGGGCTGGTCTCGCATAGCGTCACCGTCGCGGCAATACGCAGCTGCCGGCCAGTGGCTCTCATCGGCCGTCAGAGCTCGGGTCGGGGCCGGCATCATCACCGCTCCTGTGCCCACTGTCTGATCACATTCCTGTTAACTATTGTGCCCTTTAGGGTTACGGACGGGGTTGTGCCTCTGCCTCGATCCGCGTCGTCATCGCATAACAGTCGCGCGGTATCTACGACCGTGCTGCAGGTCTCTTTATTCCGCTAGACCAAGTCACCGGCGAGGCCGCCGGAATGCCTTCGAGATTTTCACGGAATAAACCCGGGTTCAGCGAGTCGTAAACGATCAGAGCACTGGCCGGTCGGCGTCCAGCGCGCGTGGGATGACCTGGCCCGTCCAGTAAACTCAGGGATTACGGCTGAGAGAGGGGTTCATGCCAGGCGAACAGGAGCACGGGTGGGCGCGGGTTTCCCGGCGCTCGCTGCTGTGCGGTGCCGCAGGAGCTACAGGCGTCCTCGCCGCCACACTGAAACCGGCTTTGGCGCAACCCAAGATATCCCAGATCGCGGTGAATTACCAGGATCACCCGGACGGCGACAAGCGCTGCGACAAATGCATCCAGTTTCAACCGCCGGATGCCTGCAAAGTGGTTGATGGCTCGATCAGCCCGCAGGGATCCTGTCGCATCTTCATGCTACGCCACGCTTAGAGGGCGCCTCGAGCCGAATCTGGAAGCCACCTCAGAAAGACCGCGGGCAACCAAAGGCACGGTCCATATCCCAATTCAGACAGGAAATGTCGCCATGATTCGGAAGCTTATACCGGCCTGGCGGGTTTTGCCTAATCGCTGTCACAGGGGGTTGATATTTGGCCTGGTCGCAATCGCATCCTGCATTGAATTGTTACCGCGGACTGCAGCATCGCTGCCGCTTTACGCGCGCCAGACCGGTCAGCCTTGCGCCACCTGCCATACCGCTTTTCTCGAGCTGACGCCGTTCGGCCGACGCTTCAAGCTGGGTGGCTACACATTGGGCGGCGGCGACTGGAATGGCCCGCCATTCGCGGTCATGCTGCAACCGACTTTCACTAATACTGCGGCCGATCAGCCGGAGGCTCCTGCTCCGCATTTCGCGACCAACAATAACCTCGCGATGCAACAGGTGAGCTGGTTTACCGGTGGCAGGATTACCGACAATCTCGGGGCGTTTATTCAGGGGACCTATGACGGCGTCGGCCGGAATTTCAGTTGGGACAACACCGACATACGCTTCGCGAAGTCGATCAACCTCGACGGCCACACCCTGCTCTGGGGGTTGACCGCCAATAACAACCCGACCGTCCAAGACGTCTGGAACACGATCCCGGCTTGGAGCTTCCCGTACATCAGTTCCGCTGTGGCGCCGATGCCGACCGCCAGCACCTTTATTGAGCAGGTGTACGCGCAGCAAGTCGTCGGCCTCAGCAGCTATGGCTTCCTAGACGATCTCTTCTATTTGGAGTTCGGTGGTTATCGACCATTGTCGAACAATACACAGAAAGCCCTCGGCATCAGTCCGACAGGGCAGAGCCCGATCAGCGGCGTCGCACCTTATTGGCGGCTCGCCGCCGAGCCAAATTTTGAAAACCATTCGTGGGAAGTCGGGACATTTGGGCTGGCATCGAAGGTTTTCCCTATGGGAATGTCTGCGGCGGGCACCGATTCCTTCACCGACATCGGCATCGATACCCAATACCAATATCTCGGTGATCCCCATACAGTTACTGCTCGTCTCGCCTGGATACACGAGAACCATAACACGAGTGCCAGCCAAACACTCGGGCTCGCGGACAATTCCAACAACAACCTGCGGTCGTTGAATGCCTCGGTTTCATATATTTATGACAGTACGTGGAGTCTCACCGCCGGGCGGGTCTCGGTTGGCGGGACCGCGGATGCGACGCTTTACGGCACTTTCACCGGGAGCCCGAACAGCGCCGGCTATATCTTTGAGCTTGCCTATCTGCCATTCAGCCACGGTGGCCCGTCGTTCTGGCCATGGCTTAATTTCCGTGTCGGCCTGCAATACACGCACTGGAACAAATTTGACGGGGCCACCACGAACATCGACGGAATGGGAAGAAATGCGAACGACAACAATACGTTCTTTGCATACATCTGGACTATGTTCTGAGCTCGACCCCGTCACCCCCGCGAAAGAGCGTGTGAAGTAATCGGCTGCGCGTCGAGTCACCTCGTCCCGCTTGCGGGAGAGAGGTCGGAATCTGCGTGTTTTCACGCGGACGCCGGGTGAGGGGCAAGAGCCCCGCCCGCTCCATGGCCACGACTGTATCGAGAGACCGCTCATCCCGCAAGCGGGGCGAGGAAGCGTTCTGCGTCTGTATTCTTCCCCGAAGTTTCGTAAGCAATGACACCGTGATCGCCGGCTGCGTCCTCTCGACAAAACCCGCATAAGGTTGGCGCGGCGGGCCTTAAAGTCGCGCAGCGAACCTCGAGAGCATGCCATGAAACTTCGCGTTTTCCGGCTGCTCGCGATAGCGGGTTTGATTTCCCGCTTTCTCGGCAGCGTCCAAATTCTCGCGCAAAACGCCTACATCACCAACGATGGCTCCGGCGATGTGTCGGTGATCGATATGGCGACGAATATGGTGGCTGCCACGATCACCGTCGGCACCGCGCCCTTCGCCGTGACGGTCAGCCCGGACGGCGGCACGGTCTATGTCGCGAACATCGCCTCCGAAAATGTGTCGGCGATCGCCGCGTCGACGAATAAGGTGATCGCCACGATCACCGTCGGCAGCGCCCCCGAGGGCGTGGCGGTCAGCCCGGGAAGGCAGCACAGTCTATGTCGCGAATCAGCACATCAACAATGTGTCGGTGATCGATACGGCGACGAATAGGGTGAGTGCCACGATTACTGTCGGCAGCGAGCCCGGCGGCGTGGCGGTGACGCCGGACGGCGGCAAGGTCTATCGCGAACTTCCTCTCCAACAATGTGTCGGTGATCGGCACGGCGACGAATGAGGTAACTGCTACGATCGCGGTCGGCGCCAATCCCTTCGGTGTGGCGGTCACTCCAGACGGCGGCACGGTCTATGTCGCGAACGCGGGCTTCGGCGCCAACACCGTGTCGGCGATCGCCACGGGGACGAATAGGTTGACCAAGACGATTACTGTCGGCAGCGAGCCTGGCGGGGTGGCGGTGACGCCGGACGGCAGCAAGGTCTATGTCGCGAACTTCCTCTCCAACAATGTGTCGGCGATCGCCACGGCAACGAATACCGTGACCGCCACGATCCCGGTCGGCAGCGAGCCCTTCGGCGTGGCGGTCACTCCTGACGGCTGCAAGGTGTATGTCGCGAACGGGGCCTCCAACGATGTGTCGGTGATCGCCACGGCGACGAATACGGTGACCGCTGCGATCACCGCCGGCAGCGGGCCGGTCGCGTTCGGCGTGTTTATCATCCGGCCGAGCTTTGCCGGGACGCAAGGGCTCTCGGACTGTCACGGCTAGAGCGGCTCGGCGTTGGCCCGGCGGTTTGGCGGGCTCAATGCCGCGACCGCAGCCCTGGGATTGCCGAGCGTGAAGGCGCTGCAGGATGCCATTCGGGCATTCTGCCGCGCTTAGCGGCTCGCTCGCGGTAAGTCGGCCGCAGAGACAGCGAGGACAGCGGGGCCCGGTCGCGCCGGGCTCCGCTGGAAAACGCCCGCGCACCTCGTGGCTCGACACTGATCCAGCCGAATAATCAATTCTTTCATAGGCTCAGTGCCGAATGCTCCCAAGGCGCCGAAAACCTCCTGATCGGCGATCCCAGATGGCCGTTTAAACGCGCTTCACCGCCGCAGCTGCCAGCCAATCTCCGCGGCGCGGGTTAGATCTGGCCCGACAGGTTACCCGTTTGAACGCGTCCTTGCCGCTTGCTTTCTCGGGCCAGCATCAGCCGGGCGACTGGCATAGCGAATACCGTGCTGACGATCGCCATCAGGATCAGCGCCGCAAATACATTCGCTGAAATAATCCCAGCATCCAAGAGGATCGTCAGCACGATCAATTCCATCAGGCCTTTGGTCTGCAACAGGGCTCCCAGCGCCAAGGCGAGTTCCCATGATTCACCGACAAGGCGCGCGACGAGCGCGGTCCCACCAATGATGCCGACGACAGCGACCGCCGTTGCAACAAAAAAGATTTCCAGAAACGCTGACGACCCGGGGTCAATCAGAGTTCGCAGTCCGGTGAGTGTGAAGAAGAAGGGCAACAACAGAGCCACCGTCATCGTTTGCAGCCGATCCAGAACCGGCTTGCGTAAATTGACTGGCATCACCGCACCGGTCACGAAGGCACCGATAATGTAATGCAATCCCATAAACTCGGTGGCGAGGGCGGAGGCGATGGTCACCGCACCCACGACCGCCAAGGCACGCTCGTTGATGGTGTCGCCCCGCATTCGAGCAACCACCATGTTACCGAGCAGCGGCCGCACGATTCGCACCATGACGGCTAGGTAGATTGGAATGGACAAGACGCGGACGAGCACTCCCGGGCCCCCGGCTGCTAGCCCCGCTACCGCCGTCAAAAGGACGCCCAGGGAGAATCCACAGGACCGTATCGTTAATCGCGGCGATCCCGAGGGCGAAATGGCCGATACGATGCCCAAGCAGGTTCATCTCGCCCAGTATCGCGCCGAGAACGGGAAGTGCCGTCATGCCGGTGCAAATCCCGACCGCCACCGCAAACTCGGCGGGATTGATACCCGACTGGAGCTCCTCGGGATGGCGAGCGAGGATCCAATACCCTGCTAGGCAGCCCAATGCGGTCGGCACGATGACATTCGCGGCGGCCACGGCGGAGAGGGCACGGCCGTTACCGTGAAATATCGTAGAGTCGAGGTGCAGCCCGGTAACCAAGCCGAAGATTAGAATGGCAACAGATCCGATCCCCCAAAGAGCTGATACCGAGGCAGGAATAACGAACATCTGGTAAATTTCGGGAGCCATTCGACCAAACAACGATGGGCCCAGAGCGATGCCGACCACGATCTGGGCGACGACGAGCGGCACCAACCCCTTCAACCCAGAAACGCGCAATAATACCGCCGGAACCACGACGACGACAGCTGCCTGCACGAGAAATATCAAGCCGGGGGTCACGGCGCCTCCACGCTTAAACCGACATCCCCCGGATTCCGGGTGCGTTGTGAGCGCAGGATCGCTCTCCTCGGCTTCCTCGGCAACAACAACGGAAGGGCTGCGGCACTGTGGACGACCAAAGTAGCCGAGCGATTGCGCAGTGGTGCTGAAACCCCTGCTCCGGCTTCATCGGGCTGCACTTCCTCCGTCGTCATTTGTCACACCGGACCCCGGGCTCCTCATGCCGGTGCCGGCGGCGCCGGCGCGGCCCGCAGTCGGGCGATCAGCATCAGGATTTCCGTGAGTGCCTTCCCGACATCGCGACCTCGGCCATTCCGAACGTGACGCAGCGGCCATGGCTGACCACCTCGGCGCCGATCTTGATCGGCTTTCTCCGCAAGCTCGTCTGGGAACACGCCTCCGCGTCCGCGGGCCGACCAAGACCAACCCTCTGAGGGGTCTGGGGCGCCCGGTCGAAAACCGACTAAGCAATCCTTCAAGGCAATTACGGGTCTTAAATCACAATCGCGACGATAGATATTCAGAACACCGCCTGAAGATTTTGCAAATACTTAAGAACGTTTTTCAGAATGGGGCTTATATAACTCGCCCTTTCGGTGATCCCGCGCGGTGCGGACCCGATGATGACCTCGGCCTTGAGGCGGAGGGTGAGGTGCGGGAGAGCCGAGACCATACTCCGCCATCCGGTCTACGTACCATAGCCCCGCTTCTGTTGCGAAAGGCCGTTCGAAGGTCATACCGTGAGCGCCGGGCTCACTTCTTCTTGGCTGCGCGTTGAGTGCGCGCTGCGGAGTTGGCCGCCACCGCGGCGCGGATGAGTTGCTTGAAGGCAGCTTCATTGATCTTCTCCCCTTCGTGGAGGTCGATCGCACGCCGCGTGTTACCTTCCAGGCTGGAATTGAAGAGCTTCTCCGGGTCTTTGATGGAGGCTCCGCGAGCGAAGGTGAGCTTCACGACCTTTTTGTACGATTCCCCTGTGCAGACGATGCCGTCACGGGACCAGACGGGGGTTCCTGGATTCGTCG
>Ga0306925_10004212_pt1 | contig 12923 bp, 12 predicted proteins | sample flu12Cox44000176_FD_203755 | JGI IMG/M metagenome (GOLD analysis project Ga0306925, IMG submission 203755) | Lab enrichment of tropical soil microbial communities from Luquillo Experimental Forest, Puerto Rico - flux8day.12C.oxic.44.000.176 (v2)... | ecosystem: Environmental > Terrestrial >...
ACGTTTGCAGCGGCGGGCACAGGCCCATTTGGACCCGGTTCCTGGCCTCACCCGTGCAGCCATTGGCGCACTTGATCCGGTCTGAAATCTGCCCCACAACCCCAGGCGACATCACTGGGGCACGTCAATGGCCATCCTTGTCGACAAGTCGACCCGGGTTATCTGCCAGGGCATCACCGGCAGCCAAGGGACCTTCCACACGCAGCAGGCGTTGGCCTACGGCACGCAGGTCGTGGGTGGTGTGACCCCCGGCAAGGGAGGCACCAAGCATCCCGATCCGAAGCTTGCCGGCGTGCCGATCTTCGAAACGGTCCTGGAGGCCAAAGAGAAGACGGGCGCCACTGCCACATCTATCTATGTGCCACCACGCTTCGCCGCCGATGCGATCCTTGAGGCCATCGACGCGGAGATACCGCTCATCGTATGCATCACTGAGGGCATTCCGGTCCTCGACATGGTCAAGGTGAAGCGCGCGCTCGACGGCTCCAGGTCGCGTCTCATCGGCCCCAACTGCCCGGGCGTGCTCACCCCCAACGCCTGCAAGATCGGCATCATGCCGGGCAACATCTTCAAGCCCGGCAAGGTCGGCATCGTCTCCCGCTCAGGTACGCTCACCTACGAGGCGGTGAAGCAGACCACCGACGCCGGACTGGGCCAGTCGACCGCGGTCGGCATCGGCGGCGATCCGGTGAAGGGGACCGAGTTCATCGCCGTGCTTGAAATGTTCCTCGCCGACCCGGCTACCAACTCCATCATCATGATCGGGGAAATTGGCGGGGCGGCCGAGGAGGATGCGGCAGCATTCATAAAGTCGGAGGCCAAGCGCGGCCGCGCCAAGCCGATGGCCGGCTTTATCGCCGGGAGGACCGCACCGCCGGGACGTCGTATGGGCCATGCCGGCGCCATCATTGCGGGCGGCAAGGGCAAGGCCGAGGACAAGGTGGAAGCCATGAGGTCGGCTGGTATCGCCGTGGCAGAGAGCCCGGCGGCGCTGGGCACCACGCTGGCCAACGTGCTGGGCGCAGGGGGCAGCAGGGGCTGGTTCTCGCGTTCCTAGCGCCGGTCGGTATCCAACCCGAGCAATTCGTAATGCTCCGGTAATGAATCCGCCCACATCCCGTCACAGCCGTGCTGTGGGCTTGGCCGATCAGCTGGCGGAGACACCCCATGCGACGGCTTCCAGCCCTGGCAGTGCTCATCCTCGCGGCCGCCCTGTCGGGCTCGGCGGCGGCGCAATTACCTTTGCCGTTCGGTGGCCCTCAGGTGCCCGAACCCGGTAAGTTCGCCAAGTGCACCAAGGATTACGTGAAGTCCGTCGAGGAACAAATCGCCGCGATGGAGAAGCTGCGCGCCTCTGGCCCCGAACTCGTGGGCCACGTGTGCATGCTGATCGAATCTGGTAGCGCGCTTGTCGGCGGTGAGTTGCCCGACAGCGTGCGCCAGCAGCTCAAGGGTTTGCTCGGTTTTGACATCGATCTGCGCTTCATCAAGGCGCAGTGCCGGCTCAGTCAGGGCAACCTCGACCGTGAAGTCATGAGCCAGATCGGCTTCCTCAAGTCCGAGCTCATTCGCTGCGACGGCAGCATCTAGCGAGCGTTCGCAGAATTTGCGGGTCCGTTCCTGCCTCGATCAGTGAAGCGCGATCGGATGACCCGGCGAGCCGGTGACCGCGGGTCTTTCCTTGCTTCACAAGGCCCCGCGGCCTTGAGCGCAAGCTCAGGTGTCGGTCGGTTCAACTTCACTGGGTCGGCGACCATCTCTCGTTGAAGGGCGCAGCGTTCACATCCTGCGCGCCCCGCGCTCCCGATTGTGATCACGATCGTCGTTGGGACCGCAAGCGATCCCGATCGTTTCCTCTTGCGCGAGCCCGCGCGCTCTCGAAGACGCGCAGGAGGCAACACCCGCCGACGATCCGACAATGGCCGACGGTAGGGCTGAGCCGAACGGTCGCTCAACCGCACCCTCCGCGGAGGGCGGGCTTCGGGCTCGGGCTTTGGACCCCGTGCACTGGCAGATGGCACCCGCGTCGATGCGCGTGGCTCAAACAGGTTCCCGAGCAACTGGCAGACCGCAGCGCGGGCAACAAGATCAGCCTTTCCGTTCGCGTTCCCTGATCGATTGAATTAGGGCCAACCACGCCGCCGGAACGCGCTCCTGAAGGTCGCTCTCCGTTTGGGACCGATAGACATCGCCCAATTTGCTGAGCGTCTTGGGCCCAGGACCTCGCATATAGTGCTTCTCAGGACGGTAGCGCACCAAGCGCGCGCGCAGTGCGAGCAGCGCTTGCACGAGGCCACTGGTACCCTTCTGCATGGTCTCGCTCACCCCGCAGGAGACATATGCGCCTTGGCGTAGCACCGGTTTGTGGCCGCACCTCGAACTGAAGCTTGACGGTCGCTACCCCTCCCGACCGCGCGCGCTCAAGGGATGGGATTGCGCTGCGGCTACGCCTTAGGGGGCCAGAACTCCGGCAGTCGGCAGGAGCCCGAAACTCAATTCGATCCTTTGCGCCCGTTGAGAGGTGCTCCCCCTGCGAGAGGTGTCGGGAGCGCAGCGCTCACCTGAGGGCACCGTCAGAGCGCGATCGCGCTCGACGTCTTGCGTGGGCTCGCATTGGTGCCGATGCGTCGCCCGCTAGCGTACGATCGTGAAGATGCGAGACCATCGGATGTCGATGGGCCACGTCCAGGGGCTTGTTAGGCGAAACGCGTTTGGATCGTCGCTCGCCATGGAGAAGAACACAATCTCCGCCCGGCCGACGAGGTTCTCGTAGGGCACATAACCCACCCCGTAGCGCGCCGACACCCGACTATCAATGGAGTTATCGCGATTGTCGCCCATCATGAAGTAATGACCCGCCGGCACTTGGAAGGGGCCGACGTTGTCAAGATCGGCTTGGCGCTCCCAATGCAAGACATAATGCGTCACGCCATTGGGCAGCGTCTCCTGGAAGCGCGGTTTAGGCCGCCAGCCTTCCTCAGGGCCCACATAAGACCCCGCAGGCGTTTGCGGCAACGCGCGACCGTTGACGTAGACGATTGCATCGCGGACCTGGATTTCATCTCCAGGCAAACCGATGACGCGCTTGATGTAGTCGGTTGCATTGTCTCGGGGAAGCTTGAAGATGACCACGTCGCCGCGCTGTGGCTCCGCGCCAAAGAACCGACCCTTGAAGGGAATGAGGCCGAACGGAAACGAGTATCGGCCATAGCCATAGGCGAACTTGGATGCAAAGAGGTAATCGCCCACCAACAGCGTCGACTTCATTGATCCCGATGGGATATTGAACGGCTGATAGAATAAGGTCCGCACCACCAAGGCGATGGCGACGGCATAGGCAATCGTCTTCAGAGCCTCGCGCCAACCGCCGTCAGCCGCTTTTTTTTCCTCACCCGCCGTCCTCATGACCTTCCTTGGTTCGCCGATCATGCGCGGCCATCGGTCGGGTTGCTGGCGTCGATCATGCCCATCGGCTGCGCTCCAATTCCGGCACTTGGCCTATCCCGTGTGCAGGCACGCAAAGCTTGCATGCACTGTGGCGGCGAGAGGGATCAATGACAACCCATTGCGCGTGAGGCAAGAGGACAAGGCGCCCTGTGACAGCTCGCCCCCGCCTTGCAGGCGCAAAGCAACCCGATCGGATGCCCATCGCTTAAGCGGCACCCTTGTCGCTCGTCTTGCCTTGGGATCGGGCCGTGGGATCGGGCCGTGGGACCGGGCCGTGGGACCGGGCCGTGGGACCAGTCCGTGGGACCAGCCTGGTGGGACCGGGTCTCCCGGGGGAGGCCGCGAGCCAGAGCAGAAGCCAGAAGTGAGCCCGGCAAGCCGCAGTGCCGCTATGGCGGCCCGGGAACCTCTGGCTCGTCTCGCAGCGATGACCACCCATCAGCCCCTATGATGGGGGTTCCAGGCCGGCTCTGCCAAAAGGGGGGATCCTGCCCTCCTCGGGCACGTCGTCGGGCCTGCCGAGCCACGCGGAGGGTTGCTAACGCCGGTCTCAACGCGCATTTTTGCCCGCTGTGCCCATCGCACGGCGCGAAACCTCGTGATCAATTCGTTCCAAGTCGGGTGCGTGCGCGAGCGCGAGGACCTCGGCTCGTGAGGGGTCCGACCGCAGCCGGGGCTGGCCCTCACCGTCACGGACACTCTAAGTTGGAGGCTTCGAGGACGGAGAAGGGCCATGGGCAAGCTGGATGGGCGCATTGCCATTGTTACGGGTGCCAGTCGGGGGATCGGTGAGCAAATCGCCGAGCTGTTCGCCCGGGAGGGTGCGCGTGTCGTCTGTGCTGCACGGACACTCAATGAAGGCGATCATCGCCTCCTGCCTGGCTCGCTCTCGGCCACCGTCGGCAAAATCAAGGATGCCGGCGGCGAGGCCATTGCCGTGGCGGCCGATGTCTCCAAAGAGGAAGATTGCCAAAACCTGGTCAGAACCGCGCAGGAGGCTTTCGGCACGATTGACATTCTGGTCAATGACGCGGCGCTCACCTACTACAAGCCCATCATCGACTACAACGTCAAGCATTGGCACAAGGCCTTCGCCGTCAATGTGCATGGGCCCTTCATGCTGTCGCAACTCGTGCTGCCCGGCATGATCAAACTGGGCCGCGGCGCGATCGTGAACATTTCATCGGGCTCGGCCATCGGCCCGGGCCGCGCCCCGTTCACAGGCGCGCGTCCTGCCAACGGCGGTACCATGTACGGCGCCACCAAAGCGGCCCTGGAGCGCTTCACGCAAGGGCTTGCCCAGGAGGTCGCCAGGCACAACATCGCCGTGACCGCATTGTCGCCGTCCCAAGTCGTGGCTACGCCCGGCACCGTCCATCACAAACTCGTCTCTGGCATGGCTGACCCCAACGCCGAGCCCCCCTCCTTGATGGCGCGCGCTGCCCTGCTGCTGGCGAGCGAACCAGCCGAGAAGGTCAACGGCCGCGTCACCTATAGCCAGCAGATCCTTGGCGAATATGGCCTCGTTGAGAAACCGACGGGGCGCGGCGTGACGACCAAGGGTTCGGGCTATTCCCAGATTTGAGTGGGAACGCGATCCGGTAGGGTCGCAGGCAACCGGTGGGGAGGGTGATGGAAGAGGCCGCCATCGGCTTTGCTTGGCGGGTCGACACGAGGTTAGCCGTCCCGGAACACAACGCCACCCCTGTCGGCAGAGAGGCGGCTGGGCGGGAACGGATAGCACGGGGTGCCCCATTGGCCGCCGCAAGCAACCAGCGCGGCATGCCTTACGGCCTGCTATAGAAAGAGGCTTCCTGACGCCACAGAGGTGCGCGCGCCCCATGTTCATTCATGCAATGCAGCCCAATCGCGAGCTCGACGCCTTCCGCACGGAGGTGCGCGCCTTCTGCACACGCGAGATCCCGCCGCAGGTCGCGCGCAAGCAAGCGCGCGGCCAACATCTCGAGAAGGACGAGTACGATGCCTGGCTGAAGCGCCTGGGCGCGCGGGGCTGGCTCACGGGAAAGTGGCCGAAGGAGCATGGCGGGCTTGGCTGGTCGCCCGAGCAATTTCTGGCCTTCCAGGAAGAGCTTGGGCGCTCCGGCGCCCCGCCGCTCGTGTCCTTCGGCCCGACCATGGCCGGGCCTGTGATCTATACCTTCGGCACGCCGGAGCAGAAGAAGAAGTATTTGGGCGACATCATCAGCAACAACACCTGGTGGTGCCAGGGCTACTCGGAACCCGGTGCCGGTTCGGACCTTGCGGGCCTCAAGACGCGCGCGGTGCGCGAGGGCAATCAATACGTGGTCAACGGTCAGAAAATCTGGACGTCGATGGCGCACTGGGCCGACATGATGTTCGCGCTGGTGCGTACCGATCCCAACGCCAAGAAGCAGGAGGGCATCTCGTTCTTGCTCATCGACATGAAGTCGCCCGGCATCACCGTGCGGCCCATTATCGGCATAACTCTGGGCCACCACCTCAACGAAGTGTTCTTCGAGAACGTGCGGGTACCGGTCGAGAACCGGATTGGCGCGGAGAACAAGGGGTGGACCTACGCCAAGTTTCTGCTGGCCAACGAGCGCGTCGGCAATGTCGACGTCGCCAAGCTCGAGGGCTATCTGCGCCAGATCCGGAGCCTGCTCGAGGCGACGAAGGAGGGCGGCAAGGCGCTTGCCGAGGACCCCACGTTCCAGCGGCGCCTCGCCGAGCATGAGGTGGGGCTTGCCACGGTCAAGGCTCTGATGGCCGACCAGCTTGCTGCCGCGAGGGCCAACGGCGCACCATCGCTGATGGGTGCCGCCGCCTTGAAGCTGCGCGGAACCGAGTTGGTGCAAGCGATCCTGCAGACCGGGATCGATGCCCTCGGTCGGCACGGCATGGTGTACCAGAGCGCGGCGTTGCACGCAGGCTGGAACGGTGAGCTCATTGGTCCGGAAGAGTCGGCCGATGTCATCTACGAGCACCTCTATCGACGCGCCGCCACCATCTACGGTGGCTCGAGCGAGGTGCAAAAAAACATCATCGCCAAGGGCGCGCTCGGGCTCTGAACGGATTGGGGAGGTCGATGGCAATCTTTTCCGCCGACGAGCGCCAGCTGTTGCATGACAGCGTCAATGCGTTTCTGAGGGAAAACTACGGGTTCGAGCGCTGGAAAAAGCTCGCGCGCGGACCGGAAATGGAAGGGTTCGGGCGGACCGAGTGGGCGAAATACGCTGAGCTTGGCTGGCTTGGCGTGGCACTGCCGGAGTGGGCGGGAGGCACCGGCGGCGGCATGACCGAGCTTGGCATTGTGATGGCCGCCGCCGGTCGCCACATCGTGTTGGAGCCCTTGCTCGGCACGATCGTGCTTGGCGCCCGCGCCATCGAGACGGCCGGTTCGCAGACGCAGCGCGAGATGCTCTTGCCGCTCATTGCAACGGGAAGGCTCATGTTGGCCTTCTGCCACGCGGAACCGGGTGGTGGCTACGCCCGCGACTACGTGCGCGCCATTGCACGGCAGGAAGGCGACGAGTTCATCATCGACGGCGAAAAGAGCTTCGCGCTTGGGGCACACGCGGCAGACACCCTGATCGTTTCCGCGCGTCTCGGCTCGCAGACGGGTCCGCTCGCACTGTTTCTCGTCCCGCGCATCGCAGGCGGCGTCCGGTTCAATGTTGCACCTGCGCTCGACGGGCGGTTCGGCGCAGCGGTCCGTTTTGCGGGAACAAAGCTTGCTCGCAACGCGAGGATCGGTGATGGCGAGGAGGACCGGCTCGCCATGATCGATACCCTGATCGACCGCGGCGCCATAGCCGCCTGCGCCGAAGCTTGCGGCGCGATGGCGGCAGTGACCGAGGCAACCGTTGAGTACCTGAAGACCCGCCAGCAGTTCGGCCAGCCGCTGGCAAAATTCCAGGTATTGCAGCACAGGCTCGTAGATATGAGCGTGTCTGGAGAGGAGGCGCGAGCCATCGTGCACGCCGCGCTGCAAGCACTTGATGACGACGCGCCCCACGCCCAACGCGCCGTGTGGGCGGCGAAGGTGCAGACAGCGCGCGCAGCCCGATTCGTCGGCGGCCAGGCCATCCAACTGCACGGCGGGATGGGCATGACCGACGAGCTGGCAATCGGCCACTACTACAAGCGATTGGCCCTGTGCGAGACGCTGCTGGGCGACGGGGAGTTCTATCTCAAGAAGCTCGGCGCCGCGGCGGGCGCCTGCGCCGTTGCCTGAAGCTGTGGGTCATGGTGGGTCATCGTGGGTCATGGCAACTGGCAGCGTTTGCGTGCGTGGGCGCGTTGACATCGCAGCGCTGAGACTGTATTAGGCCGCTCGCCATGTGCCTCGCAACAAACCCGCGACGACGACGCAGGCTCACGCCGAACCGGGCGCGAGTGCGATGAGGCGTCGTTGAAAGCGCTCATCCCGCAAGCCGCGCCCAGTGCGCGGCTTTTTTGTTTCCAGACCGCTTGTCGCGAGAAATTGGCCATGCCGGCGCCATTCAACTCAAATGCTAACGGCTCGATCGAGATTACGACGCAGGTGTCGCGGATCGACCTCGACCGCGTGCACAAATGGCTTCAACGCAAGAGCTACTGGGCAGGAGAGATGCCGCGAGACGTGTTTGATCGCGCGGTGCGCGGCTCCCTGTGTTTTGCCGCGCTCGAGGGAGGAACCACGGTTGGCTTCGCCCGGGTGATCTCCGATCGGGCGACGTTTGCTTACCTCTCCGACGTGTTCGTCGATGAGCAGCGCCGCGGGATGGGCATAGGCAAATGCATGCTGGCAGCGATCGTGGTCCATCCCCAACTGCAACACCTTCGGCTCTGGCTGCTGGCGACCGCCGACGCCCACGGCCTTTACGCGCGCCACGGGTTCACCTCGCTCGCCGCACCTCAGCGCTACATGGAGCGGCGCGACGCTGAGGTCTATCAGCGCATGGCGCACGCACAGGGGCCCGGGCCCGGTGCAGCGCCGAGCGCAGCATAAGGCGCGACGGGCACCAGAACTCGCCCTCTTCAAGGCTCGAAAGTGCCGGGCTCAAAATCGCTCCACGTCGGGCGTTGCGAGCCCGTTGAGACAATGCGGCGCGCCTGGGATTGGGGATCCTGGTGCGAGGTCGTGAACAATCCTGGTTGCCCCGCGGGAACGCCCATAGGATAGTCAGGCCGACCGAAAGATAAGGCACGAGGAAAGGGCGCAGCACGGCGCGCACCGGCACCGCATGGGAAGGCGTAAACAGGCTGGCCCGTTTGACTTCCCGACCGGGGTCGAGGACACCAAGGTTCGTACACGGGCGCTTGCGCTCCTCAGGGACAACGGTGTCCGCCTGCCGACCTTTGCCGAGCTGGCGCAACCGGACCGCATCGCCAAGTCGCTGCGCGCGGGTCTTGCCAACGTCGGCGCCGACGCGCCCCATCCGCTCAATCTGCAGCGCGTGCACTGGTTCAACGATCTTGCGCGCACGGGATCGGTGAGCACACCGGTGCACATCGAGCTGCCGCCGGCACTGACCGGGGTGGAAGCGCGGATCGTCGTGCTGCTCGGGGCCCTCTTTCCGATGATCGCGGCGCACAAGGTGCTCGCCGCCTATGCTTGCCTGGCGCCGCGGCTCGTCTCGGGGCGCTTCGATCCCACTCGCCAGCGCGCGGTGTGGCCCTCGACCGGCAATTATTGTCGGGGAGGCGTCGCCATCTCCAGGATCCTCGGCTGTCGCGGCGTGGCCGTGCTGCCGGCAGGCATGAGCCAGGAGCGCTTCGACTGGCTCGGCCGGTGGGTGAGGGAGCCAGAAGACATCGTGCGCACACCAGGCACGGAATCCAACGTTAAGGAAATCTACGACAAGTGCGCGGAACTGGAACGCGACGGCGCCAACGAGATCGTCAACCAGTTCAGCGAGTTCGGCAACTACCTCGCGCACTGGCGCTGCACCGGGCCGGCTCTGAAGGCCGTGTTCGAGGCACTGCGCGCAGCCTCCCCACACCTGCGCCTTGCCGGCTACGTCGCCGCCAGCGGATCGGCCGGCACGCTGGCCGCCGGCGATTACCTCAAGGACCAGCTCGGGACCCGCATTGCCGTGGTCGAGGCAGTCGAATGCCCGACGCTGCTGATGAACGGTTACGGCGAGCACAACATTCAAGGCATTGGCGACAAGCACGTGCCGCTGATCCACAACGTCATGAATACGGACCTGGTGATCGGCGTGAGCGACCAGGCCACCGATGGGCTAAACGCGGTGTTCAACACGGATGCGGGCCGCGAGCACCTTGTGCGGCGGCTCGGCGTGGAGCCACAGATTACGCACGCGCTTGCCTATTTCGGGCTCTCCTCGATTGCCAACGTGCTGGGCGCCATCAAGATGGCCAGGCATTGCCGGCTTGGTCCAACCGATGTGATCCTCACGGTGGCGACCGATGGTCACGCGATGTATGCGAGCGAGCTGGCCCGCTACCTGCAGCGGCGCCACAACCGCGCGGAGCTGATGCAGGAGACGGCGGCCGAGATTGTCGGCCAGCATCTGCTCGGCGCAGGCAGCGAATACGTACTCGACGCCACCGAGCGCGAGCGGCAGCGCATTTTCAATCTCGGCTACTTCACTTGGGTGGAACAGCAAGGCATCGCGCTCGCCGATTTTGACCGCCGTCGCTCGGTTGAGTTCTGGCGCGGCTTGCACGACCTGGTGCCGCAATGGGATGCGATGATTGAAGCCTTCAATCGCGATAACGGCATGGCGGCAGCTGCATGAGCAAATCCGGAAGAGCGAGCCTCGCATGAAGAGCGAGAACCTGATCAAGCCATACCAGCAGCTGCGCAGCGCCACGCTCGCTCGCGACCGCGGCCTGCGCGAGAAGGTGATGTCGCTGGAAGAGGCGGCGAAACTCGTGCGCGACGGCGATCACGTCGGCATCGGCGGGTGCACGATGTCGCGCACGCCGATGGCCATGATCTGGTCGCTCATTCGCGCGCGCCGGAAAGATCTCACCATCTCGCGCTCGATCACCTCCACCGAGGGCGATTTGCTGTTCGCCTCCGGTGCCTCTCGACACATCATCACCAGCTGGTTTACGCAAGGCATCGTGTGGGGCGTGTCGAAGGTGATGCGCCATTTTACCGAGAACAAGCTCGCCCGCTTCGAGGAATGGAGTCACATGTCGATCGGATTGCGCTATCGCGCCGGCGCCATGGGGATTCCGTTCATGCCGTCGCGGTCAATGATTGGCTCGGACGTGAGCAAGCGGGTCGGCGACGAGTTCAAGACGATGGAGTGCCCCTTCACCGGTGACCGGCTCGTGCTCCTGCCCGCGCTCAATCCAGACGTGGTGCTGATCCACGTGCAGCGCTGCGATGCTTACGGCAACGCGCAGCTCGACGGCCTTCAGTTCATGGACATCGACATGGCCATGGCGGCGAACCGCGTCATCCTCACCACCGAGCGGATCGTCTCCAACGACCAGATCCGCCGCACGCCCGATCAGACGCGTATCCCCTTCTTCACGGTGGAAGCCGTGGTCGAGGCACCCATCGGTTGCGCGCCGCACGAATGCTATGGCGTCTACGAACCGTTCTTTACGCAACTCGACGCCTACGCGGAACGCACCGCAAAAGATGCGCTGAAGGGTTGCCGCGATTACTTGGAGGAGTTCTACTACGGCCCCAAGTCTTGGGCCGACTATCTCGCAAAGATCGGCATGGCCGAGGTGCTCGACGCATGCCGCCGCGGTCGGAGCGTGCACAATGACTAAGCATCAGGCGCCTCGCCGCGCCTACACGGCCTCCGAGCTGCTGGCGGTCATGGCCTCGCGGCTGTTGCAGGACGGCCAGGTCGTATTCGCCGGCGTCGGTATTCCCCTGTTGGCGGCAACGCTGGCGCAGCGCAACTTCGCACCGCACCTCACCATCTTGTTCGAGGGCGGGACGATCGGCCCCTTTATCGTTCCGGGCGAGCTGCCGCCATCCACCAACGAGCAGCGCTGCACCCGCCGCTCCAACATGGTGCTGCCGATCACCGATGTGCTCCTGCTCCTGCAACGCGGCTATGTGGACGTCGGCTTCATGGGCGGAGCACAAATCGACCGCTTCGGCAATCTCAACTCTTCCTTCATCGGCGATGCCGACAATCCCACGATCCGTTTGCCGGGCACCGGCGGGGGCAACGACATCTCCTCGCTCACGAACATGATCGTCGCCATGAAGCACGAGAAGCGGCGCTTCGTGAGGGATGTGGATTTCATCACGTCGCCCGGTTGGATCAAGGGACACCTGACGCGCGAGACCGCAGGGCTGCCCCAGGGCGGGATGTGGCGGGTCGTAACCGATCTTGCCATCATGGGCTTCGACGAAAAAACCCGCGAGATGAAGGTACTTGCCATGCACGAGGGCGTCACGCGCGAGGAGGTGCGCGATAACACCGGTTTTGCACTGCTGTTTGACGATCACGTGGCGACGGCCGAGCCACCGCGCCAAGAGGAACTCGCGGTGCTGAGGGAGCTCGACCCGGAACGGTTGTATACGGCTTGACGTCAAGCCGGCGGAGGGGCGTTGACGGCAGCAAAGAGCGGGGATGACGGAGGAGTGGGATGGCGGCCAACAAGAAGAATGCGACCGTATTCGGCATCGCGATGCGCAACTTCACCAAATACCCGGAGATGCCGGATGCGCGGGCGCTCATCGACTACGGCGTCAGGATGGAGGCCTTGGGCTATGAGTCCCTATGGGCGTGGGACCACATCCTGCTCGGCGTCGAGCCGAGCTTCCCCATCCAGGAATCGCTGTCGATCCTCACCGCGGTGGCGGCCCGCACCACACAAATCAAGATCGGCACCGGCATTCTGGTGCTGCCGATGCGCAACCCCGTGCTCTTGGCCAAGGAGCTCGCCACCATCGACCACATCTCCGCCGGCCGGCTGATCGTCGGCGCGGCCGTGGGCTGGTACAAGCGGGAATTTGATTCACTTGGCGCGGATTTCCATCAGCGCGGTAAGGTCATGGAGCAGAGCCTCGAGGTCATCAACCGGCTCTGGACCGAGGAGAAGGTCGACGGCGACTATCCACCCTACAAGCTGCGCGGAGCGGTGCTCTACCCAAAACCCCTGCAGAAGCCGCGCCCGCCCATTCTGATCGGAGGGTACGTCGATGCCGTGCTCAAGCGCGCGGCCACCAAGGGCGATGGATGGCTCACCTACTACTACACGGCGGACGGCTTCGCGCGCGCCTGGGCCAAGGTGCGCGCTTATGCCGAGGAGGCGGGGCGCGATCCCGACACCTTGATCTCCACCAACCAACTGCCCATCTGCATCGGCGCCCGCGCCAAGATCGAGGCGCCGATGAAGCAGTGGCTGCAGACCGAGTGGGACTACGCCTCGTGGTCGGAATCGACCATGGAAAGCGCCATTATGGGAACGGTTGAGGAGTGCGTGGAGCAGCTCGAGGCCCATCTGGCCACCGGCATCGATCGCATCATCTTCGTGCCCTACCGCTACGAGGAGGAACAGGT
>Ga0306925_10004213_pt1 | contig 12920 bp, 16 predicted proteins | sample flu12Cox44000176_FD_203755 | JGI IMG/M metagenome (GOLD analysis project Ga0306925, IMG submission 203755) | Lab enrichment of tropical soil microbial communities from Luquillo Experimental Forest, Puerto Rico - flux8day.12C.oxic.44.000.176 (v2)... | ecosystem: Environmental > Terrestrial >...
CATGAGGTGGTTCGAGTCCGCCGGGTGTACTCATGACCGGCAGGCCACGGCCTACCGGCCACCGCCGACCTTGCAGCACTTGATCAGGGTCAGGCAGCAGACCTGTGCCTTCCCCGGCTGCCGCCGTCCCGCCAGCCAGTGCGACCTCGACCACACCACGCCGTTCCAGCACGGCGGCCTGACTTGCGAGTGCAATCTGGCACCGCTCTGCAGAACGCATCACAGAGCCAAGCAGGCGCCAGGCTGGAACCTGACCCAGGATCAGCCCGGCGTCATGACCTGGCGCCTGCCCAGCGGCCGCACCTACCAGACAGCCGGTGACCCCGTGCCGGCATAGGGGTCCGGCCTGCCAAGCCCGCAGGTTCCGGCCTGCTCACATGATCTTGGTAGCATCGGCCAAGATCAACTTCTTGGGATCACGCTGAGCCGTTAATGATGGCTGACCAGCACCAGCACGAGCATGACCACCACCGCAACGAGGACCACGCCCATGATGATCACCGCGGCGTTGGTCAGGGCAACCAGGTGCAGCCGCTCTGCTCGCTCTTCGGCGCGCTTTTCCTGTTCGCGCTCGGCCTTACTCGGTTTCGGCGACCTTGCCCATTCCGGCGGTGGAAGGCGCGGCCCGCGCCCGCTTCGGCCCGTGAACGGCCGCCACTTCGGCCCCCCAAACCGCCAGTTCCATGACAAGTTATCCGGGCTATACGGGTCGTCCGGGTCGTCCATCGGCACCTCGCGGGTGAACGCCTGCTCAGCTCCAAGTATGAGCAGTCAGAGGTGGCCAGGGAACGATGCTCACCAAAACCTTGGAGCGAGGGGCGCTGCGCCCGTCAGCGGGGAGGTATCGAGGTATCTGATCTCGTAGACGCGCTCGGTGAACTTCCAGCCGTCCGGGGTGCGCTGGTAGCGGTCGTGGCAAATGGCGTAGTTAACCTCCGAGTTGCCGTCGCGGAGGCGGATGATCTCTTGGATATACGCGCGGCCGGACGCGGCGTCACCGTCAAGCCGGATCGCACACATCATCGACCGCCCCGGCCGGGCAGCATTCGACAGCCGGCCGGCTGGCGCTACGGCTGGGTTGCCGGTTCGGGCACGGGCGTCACTGCGCGGCCCGCACGCCGGGCGATCGAGGCGAAGGCGGCCGCGTCGTACAGCGCGGCGGCATGCTGGTCGTTGTTGAAGTAGACGAAGGAGTCGGCGTTGTCCGGCCACGCCTCTGCGGTCCGCTGGACCCAACTGCGCAGCGCCTGGGTGCCGTACCGCGGCCACGGCTCCGCCGCGCCCTCGTGGAAGCGCAGATAACTCCAGTCCGCGGTACACCACAGCGGTGCCATCGGACGGCCGAGCCGGTCTACCCAGCACAGGGCGGCATTGTGTCTGGCAAGAAGTTGCCGGGTCTCTTCCGTCCACCAGGATTCGTGGCGGAACTCCACCGCGACCCGCACCCGCCCGCCGGAGGCCCCGTTGCCGGGGAACCGCGCAAACTCAGCCAGGCAGGCGTCCAGCGCACCAACGTCGGCCCGCAGGTTCGGCGGCAGTTGGAGCAGCACCGGGCCGAGCCGGTCGCCAAGCCCCGCCGCCGCTCGCAAGAGGCGCGCCACCGGTTCCGCCGGATCCCGCAGCCGCCGGACGTGGGTCAGGTAGCGGCTCGCCTTAATAGTCATGACGAAGCCGTCGGGCACCTTGGCCCGCCACGACGCGAACGTATCCACGGCGGGCAACCGGTAGAACGTGCCGTTGTTCTCGACGGTGCCGTACCGCTCTGCGTAGTACGCCAGCCAGTTACGCTCGGCGAGACCTTGCGGGTAGAGCACACCCCGCCAGTCTCGGTACTGCCAGCCCGAGGTGCCGATCAGCACAGGCATCGAGTATCAGGGATCCCGGGTCGCGATGCCCCACACGTGCGGGGCGGCGGGCGGAGGGATCCGGCTCTGCGGGAAGCGGAACGCCTCGGAATGGACCACCGTGAACCCGGCCCCGGCGATCGTGGGAAGCGTGTCCCGGCTCACATGGCACCCGCCGACAAACGCCGGCCACACCGTGGCGTCCAGCACCCGCTGCACCCGGCGCAGGCCGGGCGTGTCCGACCGGACGTGCTCGATGAAGCGCAACTGGCCACCAGGCCGGACCACCCTGCGCACCTCGGCCAGAACCGCCCGCTGATCGGCCACGGAACACAGCATCAGGGTCACCACGGCGGCGTCGAAGGAGCCATCCGCACCGGGGAGCCGCTCGGCCACCCCATCACAGACCTGCACGGCAACCGGGGCCCGCCCGGCGTTCTCCCCGGCGATCCGGCGCAGGTACGGATCCGGCTCCACCGCCAAGACCTCAGTGACCCCGGCCGGGTAGTGCGCGAAGTTCAGCCCGTTGCCCGCGCCGATCTCGATCACCGAGCCGGTCAGGCCGGCAAGCGTGCGCTGGCGGTAGCCCGCCATCCCCTCGGCATCCATGCCCGGGCTGACCCTGGCGTAGATCCGCGCGAACAGCGGGTGGCCCTTGCATCCTTCCGGCACGGCTGGCTCCCATCGCTGCAAGGCGTGCCCGCCCAGGCTACTGGCGCGCCACCAAGCCACGCAGATCGCACCGGCTCAGGCCGCCTCGCGCGCGGCATCAAGCCGCTGGCTCCTCCCAGGCGAACTCGCTGAACTGCTCGTCCAGCGGCGCCCTGGTCAGCCGGTTGGCAAGCGTCGACATGGTGTAGGTGCCGATACCGAGCACCACCTCCAGGGCGTTACGAGCGTTGTACCCCTGACCCAGGAACGCCTCCAGCGATTCCGGGCTGACCGCCCCGGCAGCCGCCACCACGTCCAGGGTGAATCGCTGGATCGCCGCCAGCCGCTCATCGGGCAGCGGCCGCTGCCCGCGCAGCGCGGCGACGAGTTCCGGGCTGGCATCGAGGGCCGCCAGCTTCGCCGTGTGCATGGCCACGCAAATGTGGCAGCGGTTGCGGGTCGCCATGGTCAGGATGACCACCTCCCGCGAGACGGGGTCCAGGCTGGTGTTCTCGAACAGGCCGCTGGCCTTCAGGAAACCGTCGAGGAGCTGGGGCGACGACGCGAGCCGGGCGACACCGGCAGGCACATGGCCGCGCTGCCGGGCCATGGCCTCCATGATGCGGCGGGAACCGTCCGGCGCGGAGTCGAGGGTGTGTGCGGGAAAGATGCGGGAACCGTCCGGCGCGGAGTCAACTGTGTGATTGGTGCAGGGGAAGCTCGTCATCGGATTCCTCCAGCCGCGAGATCCCGGCCAGCCGGCCGGGCTACGATAGACAACATGGTTGTCTATACCGTAAACCAGGTTGTCTAAAATGCCAACCACCCCTGCGCGGACGCCCGCCCCGGCCGGACCACGCACCCCCGGGTTCGAGCTGCCCCTGCTGCTGTTCGGCGGGTTCCGGGCGCTCATCGACGCGCTGCACGCCGAATTGGCCACCCAGGGCCACCCCGGCGTGCGGCCGGCCTATGGGTTCGCGATGCAGGCGATCGGCCTGGACGGGGCGACGGCCAGCGAGGTGGGCCGCCTGCTTGGCATCTCCAAACAGGCCGCCGGCAAAACGATCGACCGGCTGGAGCAGCTTGGCTACGCCGAACGAGCCGCCGATGCCAGCGACTCCCGCCGCAAACTGGTCCGGCTCACCCCGCGCGGCATCGACGCGCTCGCCAGGTCGGCGGCGATCTTCGAGGACCTGCGCGCACAATGGGCCAGCCACCTGGGCTCTGAGCGGCTGGCCGCACTCGAGGCTGACCTGCGCACGATGGTCCCGCTCGGCAGGTTCCGTCTCGACGTGCCGGGGTGGTTCGGTACTTGAGCGACGGACGGTAGAGGATAGACGGGTGACAACGGACACCGGCGGCGCGGCACCCGAGCCGCAGGCCGTCACCGCATCGTTCACCCGCGGGGCGGCACCCGAGCCGCAGGCCGTCGCCGCGCCGCTGACCGGGGCCGCGATCTTCCTGGTGGTCGAGATCACCCCGGGTGAGGACAGCGTGGCCACAGTGCGCGATCTGTGCGCGGACCTGGCCGGCCTGGTCCGTGCCGTGGGCTTCCGGGATCTGGACGGGCACCTGACCTGCGTCGCCGGTTTTGGTGCGGCAGCGTGGGACCGCATCGCTGGTACGGACAAGCCAGCCGAGCTCCATCCGTTCAGAGAAATAGAAGCAGGACCGCGGCATGCCGTTGCTACCGCCGGCGACGTGCTGTTCCATATCCGCGCCGTGCGGATGGACCTGTGCTTCGAACTGGCCAGCCATATCATGAGCCGCCTCAGCCAGGCCGTGACCGTCGCGTCGGAGGTGCACGGCTTCCGCTACTTCGACGACCGCGATCTGATCGGCTTTGTCGACGGTACCGAGAACCCCACCGGTGCCGCCGCGGCGCGGGCGACGTTGATCGGGGACGAGGATCCTGCCTTCGCGGGCGGCAGCTACGTGATCGTGCAGCAGTACCTGCACGACGTGGCCGCGTGGAACACGCTGCCGGTCGAGGAGCAGGAGAAGATCATCGGGCGCACGAAGCTGTCCGACATCGAACTGGCCGACGACGTGAAGCCCAGTTCCGCGCACAACGCGCTGACCACCATCACCGATGCCGACGGCGAGGAGATCCAGATCCTCCGGGACAACATGCCGTTCGGCACGGTCGGCGACGGGCGCTACGGCACCTACTTCATCGGCTACGCCCGCTCGCCGGCCACGATCGAGCAGATGCTCACCAACATGTTCGTCGGTTCCCCCGAGGGGAACTACGACCGGCTCCTTGACTTCAGCACGGCGACCACCGGAAACCTGTTCTTCGTGCCCGCGGTGCCGCTGCTGGAAAACCTCGGCGCCGCACGGCAGGCACACGAAGCCGCACCTCCCGCGCCCGGAACTCCGGGCTCTCTCAATATCGGCAGCCTGAAAGGGGCACCTGGCGATGGATAACCTGCACCGCGAGCTCGCGCCGGTCTCCGAGGCCGCCTGGGCGCAGATCGAGCAGGAGGCCACCCGCACGCTCAAGCGCCACTTGGCCGGCCGGCGGGTGGTGGATGTGCAGGGACCGGCGGGCTACGGGCTGTCCGCGGTGGGCACCGGCCGGGTGCGCGCCATCGACGCGCCCGCCGACGGGGTGCACGCCCGGCAGCGCCTGGCCGCGGCAGTGGTGGAACTGCGTGTCCCGTTCAGCCTGAGCCGCGAGGAGATCGACGACGTGGAGCGGGGCGCGGAGGACTCCGACTGGCAGCCGGTCAAGGACGCCGCCCGCCAGATCGCCTTCGCCGAAGACCGCGCGATCTTCGACGGCTACCCCGCCGCTGGCATCCAGGGAATCCGGCCGAGTTCGAGCAATCCCCCGGTGAGCCTGCCCGAGGACGTGCGCGAGTACCCCGCGGCGATCGCCCGCGCGCTCGGCCAGCTTCGCGAGAATGGCGTCGACGGCCCTTACTCCGTGCTGCTCAGCGCCGACGCCTACATCGCGGTCAGCGAGACCAGCGACCACGGCTACCCGGTGCTCGAGCACCTGAAGCGGCTGGTCAACGGCGACATTATTTGGGCACCCGCGATCTCCGGCGCGGTCGCGGTGACCACCAGGGGCGGTGACTTCTGCCTCCAGCTTGGGCAGGAAGCCTCGATCGGCTACCTGTCACACACCGCCGCCCAGGTCGAGTTGTACCTGCAGGAGACGCTGACCTTCCTGGTGTACACCACCGAGGCCTCCGTCAGCCTGCCCGGGCAGGGCTAGCGGACTACGGATAGGTGGCCGGGCGGCCGAACGCCACGCCCACGGTGAGCGGGTCGGTCACGGTGATGCCGCGCGCCTTGATCGCCTGCACGACCTGCTGGAAGTCGGTGTAGCAGTAGCGCTCGACGTCGTTGGTCCAGTGCAGGTCCGGGTTGGCAGATTTACAGTTCCACCGGGTGCCGTTGTGAGTGTACGGCGGGTTCTTCCCGGTGACCAGGATGTAGGACTGCAGGGTCAGCCACTGGCCGGGCCTGAGCGCGTCGACCAGGGCGATGAGCTCCGCCGGCGTCGCGTAGCGCGGGCTGCCCTGCGCGGGCATCGTGTAGCACGCCGCCGCCGGGTCGTTGCACGGGCCGCCGTCGAACACCCGGGTGAACTGCCAGTACGGCGCGGTGGTGCCCATCGCGGTGGTGGTGGTCCCCGACTTGTCGTACTGCCGGCCCCAGGCGAAGCACCTGGCACCGTACTTGGCCTGAACGCCGGTCGGCAGCGGCCCCGCCCCGGGGTAGGCGATGAGCCCGTGCGCACCTGGCAACCCGTGATGGTCAATCGTGTTCGCAGACCCGCAGGTCTCGGCCTGCTGCTGCAACGGGGGGAGCGAGGTGATGTCGGCGGGGTAGGTGGCGGTGGCCGACACGAAATGCCAGCCGTAGGTCTGCGCCAGCGAGGTCGCCTGGGCCCAGGATGCGTTGAGCGTGTCACCGTTGTGGGTGCAGTTGGTGGCCGTCTTACGGGTCTTGCCGGTGACCAGCGAACCGGTCCCGGACATCCGCAGCGACCTCAGGTACGGCGCCACCGTGGTGTCCAGGCGCGCGATGCCGGTGTCATCGGGCGTGCAGGCGTCGGCCGCGGTGATCTCCGAGCGCGAGAAGTACATCGTCGCGTACATCTTGGTGACCGCCGCGGCCAGCCTGGTGTGCGGCAGCGCTGTGGGTGCCTTGACCGCCGCAGCCCCCGAACCCGCCGTCGCGGGCCATACCGCGGCACTGGCGCCGAGCATTCCCATCGTGCTGACCGCGACGCAGGCCGCGGCGGCCAGCACGAGCAACGACCGGCGGCGATGCCGGTACAAAGACATCATGTTTTCCCCAATGAGCGATCGGGTGCAGGCTGACTCCGGGGCGCTGGTTCTCGATACATAAAACGGCAGAACTAGTCATGACCGCTCACGATTTACTCGGATTAGTAGGTTTTGATGCGCTGCGTTACGCTCCCCGTCGATTACGTTGAGTCCCAGGGGCGGCCACCGTCCACTATCTCTGTCACGGATGTCGAGACCGGCGCGACAGCTTCGTCCTCGGAGATGACAGCGCCACCAGGGCGCGGCAACCGAAGGGAACCAACCATGGACTGGAAGCTGGAAGTCGTCGTGATCCCGGTCACCGACATCGACCGCGCGAAGAGCTTCTACACCGGCAAGCTGGGCTTCCGCCTGGACGCCGACACCACTCCCACCGAAACCATGCGGGTGGTGCACATGACCCCGCCGGGCTCGGGGTGCTCCGTGGTGGTCGGGCCGAAGGTGGTGCCGGCCGGCACCGATCTGGGCGGCACCTCGGCGAGCCTGCAACTGATCGTCCCCGACATCGAGGCGGCCCGGGCCGAACTGACTGGCCGCGGCGTCGAGGTCTCCCCCGTCCAGACGATGGACCCCAGGGACGGCGGAAAGTTCGCCTTCCTCACCGACCCCGACGGCAACAACTGGGCCATCCAAGAGGTCCGCGAATACGTGGGCGCAGAACTGAGTTCCTGACCGAAACCGTGATCCGTGATTGCGGCTAGGGGCGCCGGGCGACCCCGCAATAGAGCCAGCGCGAGCCATCGCTGTCGGCCATTGCCGGGTCCTCGGCCTCCCAGTCGCCCACATAACACAGCCGCCCGGGGACATCAGGGTCGTGCGCGGAGACCATGTCAAGACCCTCGAAAAGCCGCTCCACCTCGGCCCGGGAGCGGAAGTGCATCTGCTCCGTGGCGCGGCTGAAAACGCGGCGGAACTCACGCACCGCGCGCGGCGGCTTCTGGTCGCTGGTCAGGTGCGACAGCGCCAGGTAGCTCCCCGGGGCCAGCGCCGCCAGGTACCGCCGCACCAGCCCCCACGGGTCGCTCTCGTCGGCCACGAAGTGCACCACCGCGGTCATCAGCAGGCCGGCCGGCTGGCCGAAATCGATCAGCTCCCGCAGTTCCGGGTCCGCGAGCAGGTGATCTGGGTCGCGCAGGTCGCCATGGACGACCTTGACCCCGGAGACGCCGGCCAGCAGCTGCCCGAATTGCAGGCGCACGAGCGGGTCGTTGTCCACGTAGACGACGCGGCAGCTCGTGTCCACCGACCGGACCATGTCGTGGGTGTTGCCCGCGGTAGGCAGCCCGGACCCGATGTCGATGAACTGCGTGACCCCGCGGCCCGCGATCCACCTGGCCGCGCGCTGATGGAAGCCGCGGTTCGCCCAGGCGCAGTCCCTGATCTCCGGCACCAGGGCCATGATGCGTTTGGCCGCCTCGCGGTCGGACGCGAAGTTGTGGGTACCGCTCAGGAGGTAGTCATAGATCCGCGCAGGCGCAGGCCTGTTGCGATCCACGCCGACCGGAAGCTCGGCAGTGTCATTCATCGCACTCCCCCAGCCTGGCCCTGCTACGGGCTCCGGCGGGGGGCGCCAAGGCACCGGCTAGTGGAGGTGCGACCGCCAGTCGCGGGGCACGCGGCCCGCCGGGCCGGGTACCGGCTGGTCGGCCGGATGGTGCTCGGGCGGGGCCAGTTCCGGGCCGCTGCCGTACATCCGGTCCTCCGCGTAGCTCCAGAACCACGACTCGCCCGGCTCGAAGCTTCTGATCAGCGGGTGCCCGGTGGCGGCGGCATGAGCGCTGGCGTGCTGGGACGGCGAGGAGTCGCAGCAGCCGATGTGCCCGCACTGCGCACAGCGGCGCAGGTGGAACCACCAGCCCCCGGCTTCGTCGCACTCGGCGCAGCCCGTCCCGCTGGGCGGGACCGTTGCGTCGATCGATTCCGCGGTCACCTGGACACCCCTCTTCGCGCTCAACGACCGCCGGATGCAGTCTGCGACTACTGGTATAGCCAGCCAAACCCATACCCGCAAACCGCAGTCCCGGCACGAACCGTTACAGCGGGGATCACCCCGAGTTCATGCTGCTTAGGCGCTCGTGGCACCGGCGCCAGTTTCCAGGATTTCGGCCGCACCACGGACCACGCAGCGCAGCGGGTCGTCCACGACCATGGCCGGGATGCCCGCGACGGTCTCGACCCGGCCCGCCAGGCCGAGCAGCAGCGCCCCTCCCCCGGCCAGGCAGACCTTGCCGAGCACGACGTCCTCGGCGAGGTCGGGGGGCAGGTTCAGGAGTATCTCCCTGACCGATTCGATGATCGATCTGACACAGGGCTCCAGCGCCGCGGCGACCAGCTCACCGGGGATGTGCTCGGCCCGGGGCGTCCCGCGCGCCACGTCCACGCCGACGGCCTCCGCCCACTCGGCCGTGCCGCCGGTGAGCCCGAGTGCCATCTTCAGCCGCCGGGCCGCGTTCCTGCCGATGAGCAGGCCAAGCTCGGCCTTGACCGTGGCCACGATCGCCTCGTCCATGGCGTTGCCGGCCATCCGCAGCGACTCGGCACGAACCAGGTGCCCGCCGGCCACCACCGCGATCTCCGTGGTGCCGCCGCCCACGTCCACGACGAACGCGCCGGTCCCGCCGGTGAGGCCGAAGCCCGCGCCCGCGGCGGCGGCGACCGGCTCGTCGACAAGCTGCACGAGGCAGCGGGGACGGCCCGCCTCGACGGCAGCCGCCAGTGCCCGGCGCTCCACGTAGGTGGCACCGCTCGGCACGCAGACCACGGCGGCCGGCCGCAGCAGGCCGCGGCGCACCCGCGCCTCGCGCATGAAGGCCGCCAGCATGGCCGTGGCCGCTTCCAGGTCGGCGATAACCCCCTCGCGCAGCGGATGGATGACCTCGACACCCTGGGGCGCCTTGCCGGTCAGCGCGTCCGCGTCCCGGCCGACCGCGACGGTCCGGCCGGTGGCCCGGTCCACGGCGATCGCGGAAGGCTCCTCCACCACGAGCCCTCGGCCGCGGACGCTCACCAAGGTGTTGACGGTGCCCAGATCGATCGCCACGCCTGCACGCAGCCGCATCATGCCTGCCCGTTCTGTCACGAAGTCGCTGCCCGGCCACCGGGAGCCCGGTCACCTACGGTTCCTCCATACCCGCAGCTCCGCTGATCAATGACCGCGGCCCGGCCGTTCTGCCAGAACGGCCGGGCCGCGTTCGGGATGCGCCCCAGCTCCGGCTGGGGCCGCCGGGCACCTCAATTCTCGGTGCGCACAACCACGACCGGGCAGTGCGCGTGGTGCACGACCTGGCTGCTGACCGAGCCGATCAGCAGCCGGGCGAAGCCGCCCGCGCCCCGGGACCCGACGACCAGCAGGTCGGCGGTGCGAGACGCCTCGATCAGCTCCTGCGCCGGGAAGCCGGAGATGGCGCGCACCGTCACCGAGGACGGCTGGGCCCCACCGAGCTGGCTGGTCGCCTTGAGCGTCAGTTCTTCCGCGTCCTGCTGCGCCTTCTGCAGGTCGGTCGCGTCCTGCGGGAGCAAGATGGGGCTGCCGGTCCAGCCGCTGGCCGGAACCGAGTGGACGGTGATGACGGTGACCGGGGCGTGCCGGAGCGCCGCCTCCTTCATGGCCCATTCCAGCGCGTATGCGGAGTGGGCAGATCCGTCGATGCCGACGGTGATACCAGGCATCTTCTGCCTCCTTCTGCTGAGGCTGCCGCTCCGGGCAGCCCAAACTCTGCTTCCACTCTCGTTCCGCCGTAGTACCGGGACCAGGGACTTTCGGGCACGTCAGTGGGCCGTTGAGCCCGATCAAGACAGGATGTCGTCCACCCGGCGCCTCGGCGAGCCGGCACCCGCTGGCCCATAACCGAGCCTGAGAATGATCTGCGGGCACTCCGGCCAGGGCCACCAGCCCGTCGACTGCCGCATGTCGTGCAACTCGATCGGCTGGTACAGGAACGAGGCAGCAAGGCCGGCGGCCGTGCCGGTGAGCAGCACCCGTTGCAGCGCCTGGCCGACCCGGAGCCAGTCGGCAGGGTCGTCGTGGGCCGTGGCCAGCACGGCAAGCTGCGGCCGCGGCTCGTAGCTCCCTGCGGGCAGCGACGTGGCCGGCGCGGCGCGCCCCAGATCGCGGACCGGGGCCGGGTCACGGTCGGGCCGGGAGCCGAGCGCGGCAGCGGGCATTCCGTCGTCACCGTCGGTCCCGACCCAGCGGGCAAGCTCGACACGATGATCAAAGTCCTCCGCCAGCTCGCGCTCGGCATCGGCGGCGATCCGCAGAACCCGCGCCGTGTCGGCAGCGTCCAGCGGCCGGAGCAGGGCGAACTCGGTGGCGGCCGCCTGCTCCAGGGCAACCCACACCGCATCGGGGATCCGCTGGCCGGAGAACGGGCCCCGGCTTGTGTGCCGCTGCCAGATGTTTCCGAAGAGCTCAGACTCGCCAAGTGAGGCTGGGCGCCCGGGGGTGAGCTGCACCGACGCCATGAGCGTGGGCTCGGCCTGCGGATCGGGAAGCGGCCAGACGAGCGGCTTGGCGCCGGTGCTGCGGGCCGCGAGCCGCAGATTCAGCAACGCCGCGCCGCAGCTCAGGTGGAGCGCCCGGCCGTGCGCATCGGCCACCCACAGCATCCGTTCCGGGTCACCGTGGATCTCCAAGAGATCATCACCGGCCACCCGGAACCGCCACGGCTGGGTGTTGTGAATGGACGGCGCGGCACCCGCCGCTTCGACGAGCCGGCGCGCGATGCCCGCATCCGCCAAGGGCCGATACATGTCCCTGCGCCTCCTCTGGCGCGGGCGCCGTCATCATGGCGGCGCTCCTGCCCGAGGCACAGTCTCGGCGCCTGCGGCCGGCGGGCACCAGGGACCAAAGCAGCAAGGGCCGGGACCTTCGCCCCGGCCGCGCCGGAGATCGCGACGGCACGCTGAGAGTGGATTGATATCGCTGCTCAGGAGGTGCTCCAGATGCGCGCCGTGATCATCTACGAGTCGATGTACGGAAACACCCATGCGATCGCCAACGCCATCGGCAGAGGGCTGGCATTGGGAAACGAGGTGACCGTGATCCCGGTTGCCGACGCCACACCGGACCTGCTGGACGGGGCGGACCTGGTGGTGGCCGGCGCGCCGACGCACATCCACGGCATGAGCCGGGCCCGGTCCCGCCAGGCGGCGGTGGAGGCCGCTCACAAGGACGGCAGCGGGCTCACCCTGGAGCCGCACGCCCAAGGACCGGGCCTGCGCGACTGGTTCGGCACGGTGGGCCGGATCCGCGGCTGCGGCGTCGCATTCGACACTCGGCTGACCGGCCCGGCGACGTTCACCGGGCACGCGTCGAAGGCCATCGCGAAGCTGCTGGACCGGCACGGGCTGACCGAGATGGCGCCCGCGCGGAGCTTCCTCGTCACCAAGGACAACCAGCTACAGCCCGGCGAGGAGGACCGCGCCGAGCAGTGGGGCAGGGAACTGGCGGCCAGGCTGCCCGCGGCCACTGCCTTCCTCTGATCCCTCCGGAGCCCGGGGATGATTGCGTGAGCCTCATGATGGGCTCGCGCGGGCTCAGCGTGGCAGTGCAGGATGGGACTGTGACGCACCAGCGTGACCGCACGCTCGCCACCAGGGCGCTCGCCAGAGTCGAGGGCGAAGGCGCCATGCATGTCCGGGTCCGCGGCAGCCAGGTGGACGAGGTACGGCTCGAGATCTACGAGCCACCGCGCTTTTTCGAGGCGTTCCTGCGCGGCCGGGCCTACACCGAGCCGCCGGACATCACCGCGCGGGTGTGCGGCATCTGCCCGGTCGCCTACCAGACAAGCGCCTGCCAGGCCATCGAGGACGCGTGCGGGGCGCGGGTGGACGGCCAGATCGCGGCCCTGCGCCGGCTGCTGTACTGCGGGGAGTGGATAAGCAGCCATGCGCTGCACATCTACATGCTGCACGCGCCGGACTTCCTCGGGTACCCGGGCGCCGTCGAGATGGCGGCAGACCATCGGGACCTGGTCGAACGCGGCCTTGCCCTGCGCGGCGCCGGAACGGCGATCATGGAACTGCTCGGCGGCCGGTCGATCCATCCGGTGAACGTGCGGGTCGGCGGTTTCTACCGGGCACCGTCGGCGGCCGAGCTGGCACCGCTGGCCCGGCG
>Ga0306925_10004219_pt1 | contig 12916 bp, 14 predicted proteins | sample flu12Cox44000176_FD_203755 | JGI IMG/M metagenome (GOLD analysis project Ga0306925, IMG submission 203755) | Lab enrichment of tropical soil microbial communities from Luquillo Experimental Forest, Puerto Rico - flux8day.12C.oxic.44.000.176 (v2)... | ecosystem: Environmental > Terrestrial >...
CGTATTTCGCACCGGACTGGCGCGAGCAACTGGAGGCTGCGGCCAAGTTCGGCGGCGCGTCGTTCTACGCCTCGGGCATTTTTCCCGGCTTCGCCTCCGACCAACTGGCGCTGCTTATGACGACGCAGTCGAAGCACATCCGCTGCATCACGGCCAGTGAGATCGCGCTCAACGACCACTACCCCGTGGCCGACGTGATGATGAACGGGATGGGTTTCGGCCGGCCACTGGACTTCGAGCCCATGCTCTCCACGCCCGGCTTCATCGAAATGGCGTGGAAGGCGCCGCTACACCTCATCGCGAGCGGCCTGGGCGTCGAGGTTGAGCGCGTGAACGGTTCCCTCGACCGGCAGTTGACCGATCGCGACATCGAGGTGGCGTTCGGCACCATCAAGGCGGGCACCTGCGGCGCGGTGCGCACCCGGGCCGCGGGGGTGGTCAACGGCCGCGAGGCGATCGTGATCGAGCACGTCATCCGGATGGCCCGCGACGTCGCACCCGACTGGCCCACTTCGGAGTGCGACGCCACCTATCGGGTCGACATCGAAGGCGATCCCGATATCCACTGCGTGCTGACGCTTGGGGAGGCCGAGGGCCACGGCGCGGGGCGTGCCGCCATGGTTTCCACGGCCATGCGGGTGGTCAACGCGATTCCGTACGTGATCCGCGCGCCGGCCGGCCTGCTCAGCTCGCTGGATATACCGACCACTTTGCCGCGGCACGTATTTGACTAAACGTTGACGCGAATCTCGACCGGACGTAGCGTACGTGAGACAAATATTAGGTTGTCTAGGAGTTGGGTGTGTTCACGCTGCGCTTTGATATGCGTGCCCCTTCCTGGGGTGCGCCCCCGGCCGCGCTTTACGGCGCTGTGCCCGAGATGTGCGCGTGGGCCGAGGAGCATGGCGGACTCGCCGCGGTGTTCTGCGAGCATCACGGATCCGAGGACGGCTACCTGCCGTCCCCGTTCTTGTTGGCGTCGGCGGTGGCCGCGCGCACGCAGCGCATGGCGCTCAGCCTGATCCTCATTTTTCCGTTTTACGAGCCCGTGCGGCTCGCCGAGGACATGGCGGTCCTGGACATCATCAGCGGCGGGCGGGCGTCGTACATCCTGGCCCTCGGGTATCGGCCGGAGGAGTTCGAGCATTTCGGCGTGGCACTGGGTGAGCGGGGGCGGGTCGCCGACGAGAAGATCGCGCTGCTGCGCCCGTTGCTCGCCGGTGAAACGGTCAACCACGACGGACGCCGGATCGCGGTGACACCGCGGCCACAGACCCCCGGTGGCCCGATGTTGATGTGGGGCGGCGGAAGCGTGGCGGCGGCCCGGCGGGCGGGCAGGTACGGGCTTGGTCTGATGGCGAACGGTAATGCCCCCGGTATGCAGGAGGCCTACGAGGCCGCCTGCCGCAAGCACGGCCACCCGCCGGGGCCCACATTGCTTCCCGACCGTGACACCCCGTCGGTTGTCTTCGTCGCCGAGGATGTGGAGCAGGCCTGGTCGGAGCTGGGCGAGCACCTGCTGCACGACGCTCGGACCTACTCCGAGTGGAATCCCGGCAACCAGACCTCGGCGGGCATCTCGCACGTGACAACCGTTGACGAACTGCGAGAGACGTCGGCATCGCACGTGATCATCTCTGTGCCGGAAGCGATTTCGCGCATTCGCGCCGGCCAGATACTCAACCTGACGCCCTTGTGCGGTGGACTGCCGCCCGAAGTCGCATGGCCCTATCTCAAGCGCGTGGGCGACGTCGTGTTGCCCGAGGCGCTGTCCGAAAGAAAGACATCACGATGACCGGAGCAAGCACGGCCGAGGTTTACTACGACCCGTTCGATTTCGACATCGACGACGATCCGTATCCGACCTGGAAGAGGCTTCGCGACGAGGCCCCTCTGTATTACAACGACAAGTACAACTTCTACGCGCTGAGCCGCTACGAGGACGTCTCCCGCGACCTGATGAATTTCGACGTTTATCGGTCGGGTCGCGGCACCACGATGGACATCATCATGAGCGGTCTCCAGCTTCCGCCCGGCGTCATCCTGTTTGAGGACCCGCCCATTCATGACCTTCATCGCCGTTTGCTCTCAAAGGTTTTCACGCCGCGGCGAATGGAGTCGATCGAGCCGCTGACCCGGGCGTTCTGTGTGCGCGCGCTCGACCCGTTGGTGGGCTCGGGGAGGTTCGACTTCGTCGAGAACCTCGGCGCGATGGTCCCGATGCGGACGATCGGCTACCTGCTCGGCATCCCCGAAGCCGATCAGCAGGCGATCCGCGACAAGGGCGGCAGTCAACTCACCTTGAAAGAGGGAACGTTTCGAGCGGTGCCGCAAGACTTTTTAGAGCACAGCCACCAGATGTTCGAGAACTACATCGATTGGCGGGTGGACCATCCCTCCGATGATCTGATGACGCAGTTGCTCAACGCCGAGATCGAGGACGACGACGGGACCCGACGGCTGACCCGGTCCGAGGTGCTGCTCTACACCGGCATGATCGCCGGTGCGGGTAACGAGACGACGACGCGCCTGATCGGCTTCATCGGCCAACTGCTGGCCGAGCACCCGGATCAGCGCCGGCAGATCGTGGAGAACCCGTCGCTGATTCCCATGGCGATCGAGGAGGTCCTGCGGTACGAAGCGCCCTCACCGGTGCAGGCGCGTTACGTCGCCCGCGACATCGAATGCCACGGCACGACGATTCCCGCGGGCTCGATCATGTTGCTGCTCAACGGGTCCGCCAACCGGGACGAACGCAGGTACCCCGAGGGTGAGAAGTTCGACATCCATCGCGGCGACACCCATCTGAGTTTCGGCCATGGGCTGCACTTCTGTCTCGGATCGGCCCTGGCGCGCATGCAGGCGCGGGTGGCGCTCGAGGAGGTCGTAAAGCGCTGGCCGGAGTGGGAAGTCGACTACGCCAACGCACGCAAGGCGCATACGTCCAGCGTTCGGGGATGGGCGAAGTTGCCCGTCTTGACTAGCTACATTCCTGCGCGCCGAGCGTCGAGTTGTTAGGCCAAAATGGGTAAATTTAGCCCAACAAGTCGACGTTGGGCGCCTTATTCGAGCCCGAAGCGATCGACGAGATGGGAATTGACGCCGTCGGCGTCGAGTCGACGCGCCACCAGGTAACCCGCACCCATCCAGGCCCTGCGGGTCCAATTACCGAACGACACCCGTGTTCCCGGAGCACCGGATGCGGCCGGCATCATCTTGACGCGCTCAAGTGCCTCCTTCACGCCCCGGGGGCTTAGCGGGTGGGCGTCGGCGAGCGCCCGCAGCAACGTGCACGCGACATCTCTATTGACCACCGGCACACACCATTCCGGTCGCCGGCCGTATTCCTGGTTGTACTCGTCCAGGAAATTCTGGCCGACCGTGTTGCCCTCGTCGTACTGGTCGACCCCGGTCCAGCCCATGAATGCGTTCCACATGATCGGGTTGAGCCAGGCGTTCTGGAAGGCGGTACCGCAGAACCGCGGCGGATCCCAGCCCAACGCGTCCAGCGCCGGATTGACGAACACCACCCCAAAGCCGAACCCACAGTGCACGACGGCCTGCGCCTTGGCTTCGTGCAGCGCCTTGACGGCGGCAGTCACGTCCCCCGCGGTCTGTGCGATGGAAGCCTCGGCCACGATTCGAATGCCCTTGCGCTTGCAGGCGTCCCGGAAGTTTTTGAGATAGGTTTCGCCCACAAGGGACTGCTCGGCGAGCACGCCTACCTCGGTGTGTCCGCCCTTGGCCAGCAGGTCGGACCAGAAGATCGGCTCGTCGGCATGCGAGCCCATCGGAAACGAGAAGAACCATTCGCCGAGCGCAACATCCGATCCCGTGACACTGATGCAGGGAACTCTAAAACGCTCTTCGATCGCTTCCCGGGTCGGGATCGCGTTGTCGCCGATGTTCGGACCGAAGACGGCCAAGCACCCTTCGTCACACAGTTCGCCGTAGGCGTCGATGACCGCTTTGACCGATCCCTTGGGCAGGCCCTCCACTTCGCGGTAGATGATATCGATCGGCCGGTCGATCAGCCCTTGCTCCATGCCATTTTTGAAGACGAGGTCGAAAGGTTGTGTCAGGTCTTGGAAGTACGTCTTCGGAAAACCCTCGGGCAGCAGAAAGTCCATCAGGTAGCCGATTTTGATCGGCTGGGCAGTGCTCTCGTATGACACTTGATCTCCCTTGTGACTCATCGGGCCTCGAGTGTTGACTTGTTGGGCGAAATTCGCCCATTTTCGCCCAACAAGTCGACACTGGTTGCTATTTGGGTTGGTTCGGTACGCCTGGGTACAGCTGTTCAGTCGGCCCCGCGGTGACCCAACCGCCCAGTTTCGTAATGAGGTGAGGTGCGAAAACGGCGCTGTAGACCAGGTTTCCGATGACGATGACGGCAACGACGGACAGCAGCGACGATTGCAGGCGAGATCCCGATCGTTTGTCCGCCCACATCTCGATCACATTTCGTCCCTCCGAGTCGGTCCGGCCGAGGAGGTAGGTGAAGACCATCATCTGGATGCCCATGGCGAGGGAGTCGTAGAGCGGGTACTGGTGCTTGGTCCCCTCGAAGATCGCGAGGCCGGGAATCACGTAGCCGTAGTAGAAGTTGCCGAGCTGGGCCCCCGTGATGGCGTTGAAAAAGAAAGCCCAGCAGAACCCAACGGTGAGGCCGACAACGAGGAGGGCGATCGGCCTGCGCCAGTGGAACTTTGCGCTCAGCCAACGTCCGAGGGCGGCCCCAGTCAGTGCGGGAATCACGAAGTAGGAGACGTAGCCGATGGGCACCGCCGAAGGCAACCCGCCCCAGGTGACGTTCAACGGCCACCAGGACGGCATCCGGGGCAGAGCGGGCGGAAACTGTGCGTACATCGCCCAGTCGTACGGTGACTCGATCCACGAGAACGAGATCGCCGAGATGCTAAGAAGCAACAGCGGGTGGACGCGTCGGCGACGGTAGCTCAGATAGATCCCACCGACAAGGAACGCGATGCTACTGACGTAGGCAAAGTACATAGCCCCTGCCATCTGGGGCGTCATTTCGGTTTTCACTGCCGGCCCTCTTCGCCCGGCGCGCGCCGAGCCTCGGGATCGAAGCGGAGTACCAGCCCGAATACGAGGACGATCAGTCCGAACAGCGAGCCGAGCATGATGACAGCGCCCACATCCGCGCCCCTTTCGATACCGGATCGGTGCTTTAGATAGTGGATGCTATCCTAAAACTCGTGCCTCAGCGAGCGTCCACCAGAAAGGCGGAGATGCCGGCCGCAACGCGACGGCCCCGTGGCGCGCCGCGCCAACTTCTGCTCGACGCCGCCCGAACCCTGTTCGCCCGCCAGGACTACCGCAGCACCACGACGCGTGAAATCGCCCAGGCCGCGGGCGTCACCGAACACCTGCTGTTCCGCCACTTCGGTTCGAAGGCGGCGCTGTTCCGCGAGGCCCTCGTCGTACCGTTCACCAGCTTCGTGGACGAATTCGGGCGGACGTGGCAGTCGGTCATCCCCGAGGAGACCGACGAGGAGGAGTTGGCCGGGCATTTCGTCGGGCAGCTCTACGACGTGTTCGTAGAACATCAGGGTCTGCTCCTGACGCTGATGGCATCGGAGGCTCTCAGCGAAGCGGAAAAGGCCGAGGCCGGCATTGCCGACATCAGGCGGGCGATTAGGGTGCTCGGCCGGATCAGCGCCGAGGGCATGAACTTACGGGGGATGCGGTCGAATCATCCGGACCTGCCGGCACATTCAACGGTGGCGATGATCGCCGGCATGGCCGCGCTGCGGTCGGCGTACTTCGGAACCAGGCAGCCGTCGAGAAAGGTAATCGTCGAGGAACTCGTCCAGGCGATCCTGCACGGCTTCCTGCACCGGCACGAGTGACGGCTACGACCTGCCCGGTGGCCCGCGAATGTGCAGCCAGCCGCACACTCGGGCTCGAGTGTGCGGCTAGCCGCACACGAGTGAGCGGCTATGACGCGCTTTCGTCCACCAGGACCGCGCCGTCGGGTTGGTTGCCGAGCGTCTGAAGCGCAATGTCCTCGCCCCCGGCCGTGAGGCGGACGATCTGGGCCAACTGTCCGGGGGCGTCGCACTGCAGATAGTGATCGGCGCCGGGCACCACCCAGTAGCGATTCCGGCCGGGCTTGTTCTTCAGATACGCCTGCCAGACATGGTTGGGGACGCGAAGTGGCGCGACGTTGTCGTGGATGCCCCACACCACCGTGGTGTTGACGCGGCTCTTGGAAAGCGCTTCAAGCCAACCGGTTTCATCCGCGGCGCGCTCATTGAGGTATTGAATAGTGTCCGGCAGCACGCGGATTCCGTCGTTGTGGGCGAAGCACTTCGCCAGCGCGGCGATCTCCGGGTCCTCCAACGTCCGCCGTGGCATGAAGGTGCTGGCGCCCATGCCGGCCGCCAGCATCTCCGGCGTCGTGGCCGCCGCGGTGCCCCGCCCGGTCGTGGGGTCGAGCAGCGCCGTCTGGAACACCGTGAGGTTCGAGAGCGGGAGATAAATGTTGGCATTCGTCAAGATGAGGTCGACGGGTACGGCCGGCGGGTCTTGGGCCGCCAACATCTCGAGCGCGATCATGCCGACGCTGCTGCCGCGATCGTGGGTGAGCATGCGGTATTCGGTCAGCTTCCACACCTGAGTGATCGCGTAGACGAGCAGACGCGCGTCGTCGTACAGCGAATAGACGTGCGGCGCGGGCGGTTTGTCGGACAATCCGTAGCCGGGAAAGTCCAGCAGGAAGATGTCGAACTCGGAGCTCAGTTCACCGGCCAGGGCGAAATAGTCGATGCTCGAAGTCGGGAAGCCGTGCACGAGCACCAGGGCGGGTGCCCCGGGTGTGCCGCAGCGGCGGCTGAACACCGCGACTTCCGTTGAGTCGTTGGCGGCGGTCGTCGACCGCCAGTGCAGTTCCGTCCCGCCGTTTTGCCACTCCGCGAAGATGTCCAAGCTGCCAGCATCTCAGAGGTGATCGCGCTTCGACAACCACTCAGGATTCCCAGGCGTCACAGAAAGTTTGGGGTACGCCAATTTGTCCGCCTCACAGCGACAAGCTGGCGGGTCCGCCGGTGAAAGCCCAAATTGTCGCTGTGAGGTGGGCAAAAATTCACGCTTCAGCCTCGCGTGATTCGAGTGACAGATGGTACTTCGCCGCTCAGGGGCAGGTCACGTGAATACCGAACGTCACCTGGTGCACGTCGCCCTGATTGGGCGAGGAGCCCTGGCCCGTCCCGGTCACCGTGTAACTCGGGCCGTCCTTGGTCGCTCGGACCTGGCTTGCGGTCTCGGGTGCCTGATAGGGCACCTGATACTGACCGGATGCCGTCTTGAGTGAAATAGAGAAGCCATCGATGCTTGGCGGTTTTTCGTCCGAGATGGCCAGCGATACCGAGGCCGAATCGTCGTGAACGGTGATGCGGGTCGTCAGGTCCCCCGACTCGGCGGGCGTCGCATTCGTTTGCGCCGCAGAGCTTTTGCAGTCGACCTGAGCGGTTATCGTGTGCTTGTTGCCGTCCATCATGACGGTTGTGCTCGAGGCGGCCGGGCTCGTAGTTGGGGCGGAGGATGGCTGACCACTCTTGCCGGAACAGGCCGACAGACTGGCCGCCAACACGACCACGCCGAGCCCCGCGGCAGCGAGAACTCGGTGGCGACGGACCGGATCGGTCATATCACTTCCCTTGCTAGAACGTCACGAGGACTATAGGACAGTTTCGCCAACTTAGGGCCACGCCTCCCACGTGACCATTGTCCGCAGCGGCCCGGCGAAAACGGGTCGCACCGCGGTTGACCGCCACCGCTCTTCGACGAGCTGGGCCAGGGCGTCGGTGGTGGCGAGCGGATCGTCGTCGAGGTAAACGACGGTGATGTATTGGTGGTCCGTCCGCCATCCCGAGGGTAGGTGACTCCACCCGGTGCTGGAACCGAAAGTCCATGCGCCGGCCGTGCCTGGCGTGGCGAGCAGCGCCGGATGGTGTTCGGCGTGCAGCCACTGCAGCCACTCGTTCGGGCGGCCGCCGGTGGCTTCTTCGACGATCAGCAGGATCCCGCGGTGCGGCCGGAACGGCACGACCTCGGCTGAGACGAGCGCGTGCGGGGAGGACTGCCACTGCAGTAGGCGCAGGCCGGCCACTTGCAGCGACGGTCGCGTGACGGGAAAGCGGCCGTTCTCGCGGAGCGCGCGGCCGAGTGTGACGAAGTCGTCGAAGGTTTTTTCAACGGGGTCACCGACCAGGTAGTGCACCGCGTTGCCGACCTGTCCGAGCTGTCCGTGGGCCACTACGCGGTGGTCGAGATACTCGCCGTCGGCGATCCAGCGCAGCCCGTGCACGATGCCCGGCAGTTGGTATTGCTCCGGCATGTGATCCAGCAGGTGCCAACGCAGGTAGCTGCCGTCATCGTCGGGCGAGGCCGGAGCGGTGAGGCTGAAAATGCCCGCCTTGACCCGGATCAAGTCAACTGCCCGGCCCGTTCACGTAGCAGCGGCCCGTGCTCGTGGTGAGCAATACCTCTTGAACGTCGGACTGGTTGATGGTCGGAAATTCGAACATATGCACTTGCTGGCCGGCTGCGATGTTGGCGTCCTGGGACTCGTTGGTGCCGTCCTTCTTGCGAACCAAAGCGGTAACCTTGTCGGGCTTCGACATGTTTTGCGGCTCATGGAAGTACCACACTTGGATCCCGGCGCTCGCGCCGTTGCCTTGCCAGCCATCGGAGTAGTAACACCCCGGATTGCCTTCAGCGTCGGGCGGCGGTGGCGGACATATGGATAACCCGACGCACGGTGTCGTAGTGGTGGGTGTCGTCGGTGCACCCTGCGCGGCGGTCGTGCAGGCCGCACCCACACAGCCCGTCAGGAGAATGGCCAGCAATCGGATAACCTTCGACATCTTGAGTCCTTTCGCAGCGCGTCGCTTGCCAGCGTAGACAAAATGGTGCGATGACATCGATAAACGCCGCCCGCCGCACCCAGCGCACCGCCGCACTGCTGGACCTCGCCCAGCTGGGCTACGCTCAGTGGCTTTTCGGCAACGTCTACGAGGCGGTCGTAAGGGTTCCCGATCTGCTCTCTGCCGAGTTGTCGGATACCGATGGGCGCGGCGGCTCGATCCTGGGACCGGGAAGCCCGGTGCGTTATTACCTTCTTGCTCCGCCGGTCGCGCTTGTCGGCACCGTCGGCGCGGTCATCAACGGACTGGGAAACCCGCGTAGCCGGCGTTGGCTGACCGTCTCCGCCGGCTGCGGGGTGGCCGGAGCAGCGCTGACCGGCTACGTCGTCCGCAAAGTCAACCTCAGGCTGTTCTTCGCCGCCGAGCCCCCACCACCGGCCGAGCGGGATGCACTCCTGCGCATCTGGTACCGCGTGAACGCATTGCGGACCGCCGCGGTGGGCGGCGCCGTGTTCGCGACCCTATGCGCGAAACAGGCGAGCCTGAAAAGCGCTACGACGTAAGGCCTGTCATTTGGGTAATGTTGTCGGGCAACTGGTTTCGAGCCAGGCGTGGATCCGCTCGGCCACCGCGGCCCACCCGGGCTCGAGCATCATGTCGTGTGCCATTTCGGGAAAGATCTCCGCGTCGGTGTGGTATGCGGCCGCGGTTGCCCGGATTTCCCGTTGCGTGAAAACGAAGTCGTTTTCGGCGCCCAAGACCAACAGCGGGGTGGTGACGAGGTTTGGTTTGGGGAGGTCGAGAAACAGCATGTCGAGCACGAATCGTGACACATACTCCTCGCCAAGCTGAGCGGTGTAGCGCGCCACGTCGGCGTCGGGAGTCCACTCGGAGAAGAAGGTTTCGCGGGCCAGTTCGGGCGTACCGCCAATGCTGCGCAGCGACTTACCCATGGCCAGGGCTCGTGCGGCGAGCCACGGGTGCCGTCTGAACCTGCGCAGGAAGAATTTGGTGATCCCGCTCGGAGGTGCTGAGGCGAGCAACACGGCGGCCGGGGCCTCGTGGGACTCCAGGTACTTTTGCACGACGAAGCCGCCCAGGGAATGGCCGACAACCAATGGTCGCGTGGGTAGGCTGTCGGCAACCGCAGCGACGTCCTCAACGAAGTCAGCGATCGAACACAACCGCATCGGCTTTTGTGCGGGGCTCTTTCCATGGCCGCGCAGCCTCACAGCCAGCGATCGATAGCCCTTCGCCGCAAAGAAGTCCAGGAAATGCTCGTCCCAGCACCAGGGGCCATGCCAGGCACCGTGGACAAAGAGCAACGGCGCTTTCTGAGACTCACGGGAGGGCCCCTTATCGATCACATCAGGCATGAGCCTGACTCCTCTGCGGGCTGTCGCTTTGACGCCGCTGAGCCTAGCCTGAATGGATCGTGCACACGCTGGTCCTGTCGGCGTTTCCCGCCGAAGCCGATGCGGTTTTGTCGCACACCACGCTCGATCGCGACCCGGTGGTGGTGGCCGATCGGCGGCACTTTTACCTCGGCTCCATCAGTGGCAAGAAGGTGATCGTCGCGATGACCGGCATCGGCCTGGTGAACGCGACCGAAACCACCGAGGCCGCCCTCGCGCGCTTCGCCCGCGAGTCATCCATTTCCGTTGGCGCAGTGGTCTTCTCGGGCGTCGCCGGCGGCGGGGCCCGTGTCAGCATCGGCGACGTGGCCGTACCGGCCCGATGGACCCCGGACAGCGGCACCACATTTCACCCCGTCGATGCCGGCATGCTGGCGGCGACACAGACACTCAGCCCTGCCCTGAAAAGCGTTAAGTACCTTGGCAAAAAGCGCCAGCCGCAAGTGTTCGTCGGCGGCGACGGGTCCAGCTACGACAACCACAACGGCCAGGCGTTCCCGTGCATCCCGAACGGCGGCGACGTTTTTGGTTGCCAGCCCCGCCGCGCGCCGGATCGCTCACTCCTGTACACCGGCAACTTCTTTCAGGCAACGGGGCCCTGGCTGAGAAGCGCGCTGATCAGCAACCTCAATATCGCATCGAAGTCGGATCCGGCCTTCGACGCGTCGGACAACGAGACGGCGGCCGCGCAGGCGGTCGCCGATGCGCACGGGGTCCCGTTCCTGGCGGTCCGTGGCATTTCGGACGGATCCGGCGACCCGCTTCACCTGCCGGGCTTCCCGTTCACCTTCTTCGTCTACAAGAAGATCGCGGCCAACAACGCCGCCCGGGTGACCGCGGCTTTCCTGCAGAGCTGGGCCGCGCGAGACTCAACTAGTCGGCACCGCGGGCGACGGGGCGGGTCGGATCCGAACACCACTCCGACCATGATCCCGGGTACAGCACCGCTTCCCAGCCCGCCGCGGCGAGCGCCGCGATGGCGACGGCCGCGGTGACGCCCGAACCGCAATAGACGCCGACGCGGCCGTGACGACCGACGTCGCGGTCGGACAGCAATTGGGTGAGCGCCTGGTCGCCGACGAACGTGCCGTCGGCCGCCAGGACGGCGCCGCTGGGAAGGTTTTTCGCGCCGGGGATGTGGCCGGCGACCGGGTCGAGGGGTTCGACGTCGCCGCGGAAGCGTTCGGGCGCGCGCGCATCGAGCAGCGTCACGGTGCCGGATTGCTCCGCGGTCAACGTGGGTCGGCTCCCCGCATACAGATCATCGTGCGGCACCGTCACATTCCCCGGCCGCGGGTTGACCGGGCCGGTCTCCAGGCTTCGTCCCGCCGACCGCCACGCGGACAGACCGCCGTCGAGGATGCGCACCTTCTCCAGCCCGGCCGCGGTCAGCACCCACCACGCTCGCGCGGATCCGGCTCGATTCCAGTCGTCATACACCACGACCAAATCGTCCTGCCGAATTCCCCATCGGCGCGCGGCCGCTTCCAGGCCGCGCCCCGACGGCAGCGGGTGACGGCCGCGGCCGGCGAGCGTGTGGTCGCTGAGTTCGTCCTCGAGCGACACATACACCGCGCCCGGTAGGTGGCCTTGCAGGTAGGCCGCGCGCCCGTCGGGGTCATCGAGCCGCCAGCGCACGTCCAGTATGGCCAGCGGGTCGCCGGCTTCGATATGGGCGGCGAGTTCGGTGGCCGTGATCAGCACCTGGTCGCGTGCGTCCACGGAGCACCTCCTTGCCGTTTCCAGCGAGCCTAGCCACCCGTAGAAAGTAAACTGCATCGGAATTAGGGATGAACGGCGGGTTGCGCCCTTGCGGCACGATTTGACTTAGATTCGGTCGGAACTGAAAGTGAACGGCGGGTTGAACTTTGGAATTCGACGGCCGTACAACGAGCGGCCTATTGACCGCCAGCCTGCTCGGAAGGGATTATTTACATCGGGCTCTTTCCCTCGTGTTGATCCGAGGATGACGTGAAGATTCGAAAGTGATGGGCGAGATGAAAACGAAGATTGCCGCGTGCGCGTTTGGCACGCTACTGGCTGCCATGTTTGTGCCCGCGGGCGTCGCTGGCGCCGACGACGCGGAATTCACCAACTACCTCGCGGCGCATGGTATCCACCTCGGCACGCCGGCCCAGACCGTGAACATGGCGCGCACGATGTGCCAGGACCTCGAGGCGGGTTACAGCCAAAAGGATGAGATCGACCAGCTGACGGGCTCACACAAACTGACCCAGCAGCAGGCCGAGATGTTCATTGGCGCGGCCACCGCGGAATACTGCCCCGGCAAGCACAGCCCGAACAAGCCAAGCTGACGCGGCTCTACCGCCTTACCGACCGGCGGTCTGGTATACCGACCACTGGTCGGTATACACTTCCTGGGTGTCCAGGAGGTAGAGCTATGAGCACACCAGAGCAGTCACAGATCCGCACCCGGATGTTCGCGCGCGTGCTGGGTCCGTTCTTGACCATCGTGCCGACCACGGTTGCGGTGCGCGGCTCGTACATGCAGACGCTGTTCAACGAGTTCAAGGCCAACCCGATGTGGCCGTGGCTCTACGGGGCCATTCTGTTGATGAGCGGCCTTTTCATCATCGCGTTTCACCA
>Ga0306925_10004220_pt1 | contig 12910 bp, 12 predicted proteins | sample flu12Cox44000176_FD_203755 | JGI IMG/M metagenome (GOLD analysis project Ga0306925, IMG submission 203755) | Lab enrichment of tropical soil microbial communities from Luquillo Experimental Forest, Puerto Rico - flux8day.12C.oxic.44.000.176 (v2)... | ecosystem: Environmental > Terrestrial >...
GACGGGCGCAGCATCGTCGAGTCGCTGACACGCCTCATTCCAACAGAGCCCGCCCGCCGCACCCAGCTGCTCAAATACCTGGGCGATGTCACCCGCGCGGTGGTGTTCGGCTCGGTGGCGACGGCGCTCATCCAGGGCGTCATCGTCGGTATCGGCTTTGCGCTCGTCGGACTGCCCGGCGCGGTGATCTGGGGCGTAGCGGCGACGCTCGCCGCCTTCCTCCCGGCGGGCTCATCGCTGATCCTGATCCCGGCCATTCTGTACCTGGCATTCCAGGGACGCTGGGGCGCCACCATCTTTCTCGGTTGCTGGATCGCGCTGCTCTGGCTCGCCGAGAATCTGTTGCGCCCGATCCTCACCTCACATCATGCCCACGTCTCGACCCTCGCGCTCTTCATCGGCGCGATCGGCGGGGCGGCGGCCTGGGGGATCCTCGGGCTCTTCATCGGCCCGGTGCTGCTCAGCTTCGTCGTGGCCCTGGTGCGGTTCGCACAGGAGGGCACGACCGTACCCGCCTGACTCGCTGCGCCCGCGCCCGTCCGGACCTTTGCCGTAAGCGCGGGTCTTTACCGTATAGAATTCGCCCCCCATGGATTTGTCCCCCATCCTCAATCCGCTGAACGACGCGCAGCGCGCGGCCGTCACCGCCCCGCTCGGGCCGGTGCTGGTGCTCGCCGGCGCCGGCAGCGGCAAGACGCGCGTGCTGACGCATCGCATCGCCTGGCTCATCCAGGCCGAGGGCGTCTCGCCGCACGGCGTGCTGGCCGTGACCTTCACCAACAAGGCGGCCGGCGAGATGCGCTCGCGCATCGAGCGGCTGCTCGGCATGCCGGGGGCGTCGCTGTGGATCGGCACCTTCCACGGCATCGCCCACCGCCTGCTGCGCATTCACTGGCGCGAGGCGAATCTCACCCAGGGGTTCCAGATCCTCGACTCCGAGGACCAGCAGCGCCTCATCAGGAAGATCCTCAAGGCGGCCGAGCTCGATGAGAGCCGCTGGGCGCCGCGCGAGGTGCAATGGTTCATCAACAACAACAAGGACGAGGGCCGGCGGCCGCAGCACCTGAAGGACGGCAACGACCCGAGCCGCGCGCAGCTCATCAGGCTCTATGCGGCGTACGAAGAGGCCTGCGCACGCAACGGCGTCGTCGACTTCGCCGAGCTGCTGCTGCGGGCGTACGAGCTGTGGCGCGACAACCCGCCGCTGCTCGCGCACTACCGGCGACGTTTCCGGCACGTGCTGGTGGACGAGTTCCAGGATACCAACGCCATCCAGTACGCGTGGATGCAACTGCTGGCACCGCCGGCCCCGGCCGCCGCGGATGCGGACGGCGCGCGCGCCGGACAGCCGTTCGTCGTGGGCGATGACGACCAGTCGGTGTACCGGTTCCGCGGCGCCCGCGCCGAGAACCTGCAGCACTTCCGCCGCGACTATCCTCAGTCGCAGCTGTTCCGTCTCGAGCAGAACTATCGCTCGACCGCGATCATTCTCGAGGCGGCCAACGGCCTGATCGCGCACAACGCCAGCCGGCTCGGCAAGAACCTGTGGACCAGCGGCGCGCGCGGCGAGCCGATCCGGCTCTACAGCGCTTTCAACGAGCGCGACGAGGCGGAGTTCGTCACGCACCGCATCCGCGAGCACGTGGCGCACGGAGGATTACGGCGCGAGGTCGCCATTCTCTATCGCTCCAACGCGCAGTCACGCGTCTTCGAGGAGGCGTTCCTCTCGGCGCGCATGCCGTACCGCGTTTACGGCGGCCTGCGCTTCTTCGAGCGTGCCGAGATCAAGGACGCGCTCGCCTACCTGCGGCTCATCGCCAACCGGCGCGACGATGCCTCCTTCGAGCGCGTCGTCAACCTGCCGGCGCGCGGCGTGGGGGCGAAGAGTCTCGACGCGCTGCGCGAGGCGGCGCGCGGCGCCGGCAGCTCGCTGTGGGAGGCGGCCGCCGCCTGCGACGGCCGCGGCTTGCTCGGCGCCAAGGCCGCGGCAGCGGTGCACGGCTTCATGGCGCTCATCGAGCGCCTCGCCCGCGACACGACCGCGCTCGCCCTGCACGAGCAGGTCGACCAGGTGCTGAAGGCGACGGGCCTCATCGAGCACTACCGGCGTGAGAAGGCCGAGCGCGGCGAGGCGCGGGCCGAGAACCTCGATGAGCTGGTCTCCGCGGCGCGCGGCTTCATCCCCGAAAGCAGCGAGCTGTCACCGCTCGAGGCCTTCCTGGCGCACGCCGCGCTCGAAGCCGGCGAGGGCCAGGCAGATGAGTGGGAGGACTGTGTACAGATGATGACCCTGCACAACGCCAAGGGCCTCGAGTTCCCGGTGGTGTTCCTCACGGGACTCGAGGAGGGCCTGTTTCCGCACCAGCGCTCGTTCAGCGACCTCGAGGGTCTCGAGGAGGAGCGGCGGCTGTGTTATGTCGGTATGACCCGCGCCATGCGGCAGCTGTACCTGAGTTACGCCGAGCAGCGGCGCCTGCACGGCATCGACAGCTACGGCCAGGTGTCGCGCTTCGTGCGCGAGGTTCCGGAGGGGCTGGTCGAGGAGGTGCGCCCGCGCGTGCAGGTCTCGCGACCGGTGGCGGTCGGCCGCTTCCGTCCCGAGGAGCCGGCGGTCGGCGGCGTGCGCCTCGGTGCGCGCGTGCGCCACGGTAAGTTCGGCGACGGGGTGGTGCTCAACGTCGAGGGCTCGGGCGCCCACGCCCGCGTGCAGGTGAATTTCGAGCGCCAGGGCACCAAGTGGCTGATGGTGCAGTATGCCAACCTCCAGGCCCTGTAGATGAAGATCCTGATACTCGGCGCAGGTCAGGTCGGGCGCACCGCCGCCGACCACCTCTCACGCGAAGAAGCGAACGAGGTGACGGTGGTGGACAGCAACGAGGACTGCCTGCGCGACGTGCAGGACCGGTTCGACGTGCGCACCGTTGCCGGCAACGCCGCCCATCCGACGGTGCTCGAGGCGGCGGGCGCTGCCGAGGCCGAGATCATCGTCGCGCTCACTTCCAGCGACGAGGTGAACCTGGTGGCCTGCGAAGTGGCCTTCACGCTGTTCCGTACTCCCACCAAGATCGCGCGCATCCGCGCGCCCGAGTACACCAGCCGCGCGGGGCTCTTCGGCGTCGACGGCCTCTCGGTTGACGTGTTCATCAGTCCCGAGCAACTCGTCACCGAGTACGTCGGGCGCCTCATCCATCACCCCGGTACGCTGCAGGTGCTCGATTTCGCCGACGGGCGCGTCCGCCTGGTCGGAGTGCGCGTGCGCAGCGGCGGGCTGCTGGCGGGCCGCAGCCTGCGCGAGCTGCCGCAGCACCTGGCGAAGACCGAGGTGCGGGTGGTCGCCATCTACCGCGACGGCCGCAGCGTGGCGGCCGAGGGCGAGACGGTGCTGGCGGACGGCGACGAGGTGTTCTTCCTCGCCGCGCGCGACGACATCCGCCGCATCACGAGTCAGCTGCGGGTCGATGACAGCGCCGCGCGGCGCATCGTGATCGCGGGGGGTGGCAATATCGGCTTTCAGCTGGCCCGCACGCTGGAGAAGCACAACCAGGTGAAGGTGATCGAGCGCGATGCGCGCCGCGCGCGCAAGGTGTCGGAGCTGCTGGAGAGCGCCATCGTGCTGCACGGCGATGCCGCGGACGAGGAGTTGCTCATCGAGGAGAACATCGACAGCGCGGACGTGTTCGCCGCCATGACCAACGCCGAAGAGGCCAACATCCTCTCGGCGATGCTCGCCAAGCGCCTCGGCGCCCACAAGGTCATGGCGCTCATCAACAAGCCCTCCTACACCGAGCTGGTGGAGTCCTCCAGCATCGACATCGCCATCTCGCCGCAGACCATCACCATCGGCTCGCTGCTCGCGCACGTGCGGCGCGGCGACGTGGTGCGTGTGCACGCGCTCAAGACCGGCGCCGCCGAGGCGCTGGAAGCGGTGGCGCGCGGCGATGAGCGCACCTCGCGCGTCGTCGGGCGCACCGTGGCGCAGATCCCCTTGCCCGAGGGCGCATCGATCGGCGCCCTGGTGAGGGGCGACCAGGTCATCATGGCGCACCACGACACGCTCGTGCTGGCCGACGATCACGTCATCCTGTTCCTCGCCGACCGCCGCCACCTCGAGGCGGTCGAGCGGCTGTTCGTGCGCTCGGCGCGCTAAAGCACCCGGTGCTCGCCGTTGCGCACGTTCTCGGGTTGGTGCTGGCCGGCTCTGCGCTGAGCTATGCGCTGCCCATCGCCTGCTCGCTGCTGTTCGGTGATGGCCTGTGGCCGCACTTCCTGCTCGCCGCCGCGTGTGCCGCGGCCGTAGGCATGGCGCTCGCGGCGGTCACCTCCCGCTCGCGGCGCGAGCTCAAGCCGCGCGACGGCTTCCTGCTGGTGACGCTCGGCTGGCTGCTGCTCTCGGCCGCTGCGGCGCTGCCGCTGCTCCTCGCCGTGCCGGGGCTCAGCTTCAGTGGCGCTTTCTTCGAGGCCATGTCGGGACTCACCACCACCGGCTCCACCGTGCTCAACGGCCTCGACCAGCTGCCGCCGTCGCTGAATTTCTGGCGTCACGCGCTGCACTGGTTCGGCGGCCTCGGCATCATCGTCATGGCACTCGCGGTGCTGCCGCTGCTCGGAGTGGGCGGCATGCAGCTCTACAAGGGACAGGCGGGAGCGGTGAAGGACGAGCGGCTCGCGCCGCGCATCACGGAGACCGTCAAACAGCTGTGGGTGGTATACGCCCTCATCACCCTCGCGGGCATCGTGGCGCTGAGGATCTGTCACATGACGTGGTTCGATGCGATCTGCCACGCCTTCTCCGCGGTAGGTCTCGGTGGCTTCTCCACGCACGACCGCAGCATCGCCTGGTTCAACTCGCCGGCAATCGAGGTGGTGCTGATGGCGCTCATGCTGATCGCCGCGCTCAACTTCGGGCGTCACATCATCGCGCTGCGCCGACTGTCGCTCGCGACCTACCGGCAGGACCCGGAAGCGAAGGCCATCTTCCTCATCCTCGCGGTGAGTGTGGTCTGCATCGCGACGCTATTGAATGTGCAGGGCGTATACCCGCATTTCCTGGTGTCGCTGCGCCATGCGGCGTTCAACGTCATCTCGCAGGCCACCACCAGCGGCCTCACCAGCCAGGACTATCAGCAGTGGCCGGTGTTCGCGCCCTACTGGATGCTGTTTCTCTCCTGCATCGTGTGCAGCACCGGCTCGACCGGCGGCGGCATCAAGATGTTCCGCACGCTGCTGCTCGCACACCAGGCGGGGCGTGAGATGAAACTGCTCATCCACCCGGCGGCCATGGCGCCGCTGCGCATCGGCGGACGGCCGATCCCCGAGGGCGTCGGCTCCGCCGTGCTCGCCTTCATCTTCGTGTATTTCATGACGGTCGCGCTCCTCACCTTCGCGCTGCTCCTCACCGGCATGGACTTCGACGACTCCTTCAGCGCGGTGGTCGCCTCCATCAACAACACCGCGCACGGCTTCGGCGCCCCGGGCGCGGTTCACAACTTCCATGCCCTCGGCACGGTGCAGATCTGGATCTGCACGGCGGCGATGCTGCTCGGGCGGCTGGAGGTCTTCAGCGTGATCGTGCTGTTCCGGCCGGCCTACTGGCGCAAGTAGCTTGGTGACGCGCCGGGTGTTCCTGTGCACTGCCGTGCTGCTCGCGGGCTGCGCGCCGCGGCAGCCGGATACCGCGGCACGCATCGATGCGCTGATGCAGGCTTACGCCGGTGCGGTCCCGGGAGCGTCGGTGCTGGTGCTGCGCGATGGGGTGCCGGTGTTTCGCCGCGCCTACGGACTCGCCGATCTCGAGCAGCGGGTCGCAGCCACGCCCGCGACCAACTACCGCCTGGCCTCGATGACCAAGCAGTTCACGGCCGCGGCCGTCCTGGCGCTCATCGAGGAAGGAAGGCTGTCGCTCGAGGACCCGGTGCGCAGGTGGCTGCCATCGCTGCCGCCCGCCGCCGACCCGGTCAGCATCCGGCACCTTCTCACGCACACCTCGGGTCTCATCGACTACGAGGACCTCATCCCTCCGGCAACGACGGAGCAGGTGCACGATGCCGACGTGCTGCACCTGCTCGAGTCACAGAACAGGCTCTACTTCCCGCCGGGAACTGCCTACCGCTACAGCGACACCGGCTACGCCCTACTGGCACTCATCGTGGCGCGGGCCTCCGGTGAGGATTTCGCCTCGTTCCTGCGCGCGCGGATCTTCCTGCCGCTCGGCATGCGCGACACGGTCGCCTACGAGGCCGGTGTCTCGCGCGTCGCCCACCGTGCCTTCGGCTACAGCTACCAGGGCCCGGCGTGGCGGCGCACCGACCAGAGCGTCACGAGCGCCGTGCTCGGCGATGGCGGGGTCTACTCCTCCATCGACGATCTGGCGAAGTGGGATGCGGCGCTCTACGACGAGCGGTTGCTGTCGGCGCGCAGCCTGGCTCTCGCGTTCAGCCCGGCGACCGCCACCGACGATCCGGCCGTGCGCTACGGCTTTGGCTGGCGTATCAGCGGCGAGACGCTCTGGCACTCGGGCGAGACAGTGGGATTCCGCAACGTGATCGTCCGCTACCCGCGGCGCCACTTCACGGTCATCGTCCTCACCAACCGCGACGCGCCCGAGCCTTACCCGCTGGCGCTCGCGATCGCGAAGCTCTATCTGCCCGATGCGGATGCCGGGCGAGCGGCGGGCGGCGCCGAAGGTCCCGACCCGCGCGCGCGGCTTCTGCCCGGCAACGGGCAGTGACCGAGGCGCTCAGTCGTCAGGCTTGACGACGAGCGCGCTGTGCACGCCCCGCACACCCTCGGTATCGCGGGCGATCGCCACCGCGTGGTCGATCGCCTCTTTCGAGTGCGCACTGCCGCTCAGGTAGACCACGCCATCCGCGTCCGTGTCGACCCGGATCCTTCCCAGGCTCGTAATGTGGTCGGCCGCGAGCTTCGACTTGATCTTCGTGGTGATGACCGAGTCTTTCACGAATGCCTTCGGATGCGACCGATCGACGTCGGCATCCTGGGCGTAGATGGCCGCTCCGGCCAGCAGGCCGGCCGCCGTCAGTGCCACGGTCGCGATTGTCGACTTCATGTTCGGCTCCTCCTTGGCGTCAGATTGCGAGCCTCACTACAACACGCAGCGGCAGCGTGCGGTGTAGGTGCCGGCCGTCAGTCGACGTGGGCCTGCACCCAAAGGGCGGCGCTGGCGGTTCGGCCGTTCAGGAGGTTGTCAGGTTGGATCTATCAGCTGTGAATGTAACTCTCGAGCTGCTCGATGTGCTGCTGTTGATCGGCAATGACCGCCTTCACCAGGTCGCCGATCGAGACCATGCCGACCACGCGCCCGCCCTCGATCACGGGCAGGTGCCGCACGCGACGCTCGGTCATGACCTGCATGCACTTTTCCACCGGCGTCTCGGGCTGCACGGTGACCACCGCCACGGTCATGATGTCGCGCACCGGCGTGCCAGCGGAGGAGCGTCCCATCAGGATCACCTTGCGGGCATAGTCGCGCTCGGAAACGATGCCGCTGAGGGTCTCGCCTTCCATGACGAGCAACGCGCCCACGTGACGCTCCGCCATCAGCCGGATCGCCTCGAGCACGGCGGCGCCCGGAACGATGGAGAAAATCTGCCGTCCCTTTTTGTCGAGCAACTGGCGCACGGTGATCATGTGAAACCCCCGGACGATTTGAGCCTAACGCGGCGCCGGTCCCGCTTCCACGACGAGCGTGACGTCGGCGGTGACATCGAGTGTGCCGGCCTCCACCGGCGTCGCGGGCGCGGCCGCGGCCATGGCGCGCGGGGCGCCGCCATAAACGCGCACCGGTACGACACGCGGACTATTCTCCTCGACGGAGACCACCCGCAGCACCTTGAGCCCGAGCGCGGCCGCGAGCACGTCGGCTTCGGCGCGCGCGCGCAGGACCGCCTCGCGCAGCGCCTCGGCGCGCACGGCGTCCTGGTCGCGGAGGGTGAACTGGATCCCCTGCACGTGGTTGGCGCCCGATTGCGTCGCGGCGTCGATGACGGCACCCATCTTCCCCAACTCATCGAGGGTCACCTGTACCACGTTCAGCGCCGTGTATCCCTCGATGGTCGGCTCGCCGCCGTTCGGGTGGAACCGGTAGTTGGGATTCAGCGAGTAGCTGATCGTCTTCAGGACCGCGGTCGGGCCGGCGGCCTTGCGCACCGCGGCCAGTACCGCATCGACCTGGCGCGCGTTCTGCGCTGCCGCGTCCTGCGATTGTGGCGCGCGCGTGGTGACACCGATGTCGATCTGCACGCGATCAGGCCTGGCGGTGACACGTCCGTCGCCGGTGACGCGAATCGACGACACTGGCGGCTGCTGTGCCGGGACTGTCGCCGGTGCCGCACCGGCGAGCACAGTCAGCAGCAACCCCGTCATGAATGCCGGCCGCCCGGAACGCATGGGCATATTCTAAGCACGCCGCGTGCGGCAGTTCATAGTTTGGCCAGCAGGCCGCGCGGAGCACGGCGAGGGACAGGTATACAGTCCTGCATGGAGAGTCGGGAAATCCACGTTGCCCCGGACCGCTTCGAGCTGTCATCCGGAGAGGCGCAGCTCGTCACCGAGTTGTCCTCGGCTCTCGCCGTGTGCCTGTACGATGCGGCCGAGGAGGCCGGAGCGCTGCTGCACCTGCGCTGTGTGGTCAAGAGCTCCAAGCCGGTGGACGTGACCGACACGACGCTCGCCACCGAGTTGCTGCTGCTCGACCGTTGCATCCAGTCCCTGCGCGAGCAGTCGCCGGCGGCGCGCGATCTCCAGGCGCGCATCATCGTGCACCTGCCCGACAACCCGGTGGCGCGACCAGCGTATGACTCGGTGATCGATCTGGTGAAGCACTTTCTCTCCGACCAGGACGTGACGGTGCTGCCGGAAGACGTCGCCACCGGTCAACCGCGGAGGCTGCGCTTCCGCCCGAGCATGGGGTGGGTGCACACGCGCGCCTGAACCTCCCATGCGAGCCGGACGCAGAGCCGCGATCCCGACGGCCGTACGCGGCGCCCTCGAGCAGTTGCTCGGCGAGCGCATCGGCCACGTGAAGGTGATCGAGTACTCGTGGTTTGCCCGTCTGCACGGTGCCTTCGCCACGACGCGTCTGCAACGCATCTACCTCGCCGGCAGCGCCGAGGACTTCTTCAACAATCCCTGGCTCATGCTGCACGAGTACTGCCACGTGCTGCGGCAGTGGCAGACGGGCTCGCTCACCGTGCCGCGTTACCTCATCGAGTGCCTGCGGCGGGGCTACTGGAACAACCGCTTCGAAGTCGAGGCACGCCAGTTTGCCGATAAGAGGGCGGCGCAGCTGCATGCGTTACTCGCCGCCGCGCACGCCCCTCAGCCGAGCAGCGCCTCGCGCCGATAGAGTCCTCCTGCCACCACGACGAGGAGCGCCGCGAGCGCGAGCGTCGCGCCTACCGAGAGCGCCACCCAGCCCGCCGGCAATCCTTCCGCGCGCAGGAGGCTCGTGATGAGAAAGTGCTGGCTGAGCGAGGGCACTGCCATGAGCGCCAGGCGCGGGCGCAGCCCCACGAGTCCGGCGAAAGCGAGGGGTACCGTCGGCACGAGCAGCACCACCGCGAGATAGGTCTGCGCCTCGCGGTAGCTGCGGGTGTAGGCCGCGACGAGCGTCATGAGCGCCGCACCGAGCGGCACGAGCGGGAGCGTGAGGAGGATCACCTCGAGCGCCACCCGCGGGCCGAAATTGACGCTCATGCCGAAGCGCTCGAGGCCGGTGAAGCGCAGCACGACTGCAAACGCCGTCACGGTGAGCACGAGCGACAGGATCATGTAGGCACAGGTCGCGAGGATCTTGCCGTAGATGAGCCGTTGGCGCGGCACGGGCACCGTGAGCAGCGGCTCGAGCGAGCCGCGCTCGCGCTCGCCGGCGGTGGCATCGATGGCGAGATACATGCCGCCCATCAGCATGGTGAAGAGGATCAGGTAGCTGAGCGTGCCGAGGATCAGCACCGAGCGGCTCGCGGGTGTGGAGACGTCGATGTCCTGGACCGCGATCGGCGCGAGCACGAGGGGATCGATGCCGCGCGCCGCGAGGCGCAGCCGCCCGAGGAGCGAGGAGTACTGCTCGATGAGCCCGCGCAGACGGGCGCTCTCGCCCGCAGCGGCAAGGTCCGACGCATCGGCATAGAGCTGCAGCGGCGCCGGCAGCCCCGTACCGAGCCGGCGGGCAAAGTCCTCATCGATCTCGAGCACCTGATGCTCGCGGCCGGCGCGCACCGCGGCACGTGCCGCGGCCGCGTCGTAATCGACGGTCGTGACCGTCACCCCGTGCGCGCGCAGGAACCCGAGCAGGTTCGGAGCGCGCTCACCGTGGGCCACGGCAACAGACAGCGGCCGGTCGGCCTCGCCCGCGCCGCGATCGAGCCGCAGCGAAAGTCCGCCGGCGAGCAGCAGCGGGCCCAGGAGCGGTCCCAGGATCAACGCCGACAACAGCGTGCGGCGCTCGCGCAGGTTCTCGCGAAACTCCTTGGCAAAGACCGTGAGGATGGCGTGCATCAGCGGGGTGGTTCAGCGGTCCGTCGCGCCGATGAGGCGTACGAAGGCCTCCTCGAGGCTCGCGGCTCCGGTGCGGGCCCGGATCTGCTCCGGCGTACCCTGCTCGAGCACCACGCCTTGTGCGATCACCACCACCTCGTCGCAGAGCGCGCTCACCTCCTGCATGACGTGGCTCGAGAAGAGCACGCAGTGCCCCGCATCGCGCAGCTGCAGGAGCAGCCGCCGCAGCGCGCGCACCGCCATGACATCGAGCCCGTTGGTCGGCTCATCGAGTACGAGGTTCCTGGGGGAGTGGACCAGCGCGCGGGCGAGCGCCGTACGCACCCGCTCGCCCTGGGAGAAGCCGCGCGCAGGCCGATCGGCGAACTCCTCCATCTCGAGCAGCTTCACCAGCTCCCCCGTCCGCGCCCGGCGTGCCTCGCGCGGCAGGCCCTGCAGTGCCCCGAAGTAAAGGATGTTCTCGCGCGCGGTGAGATTCGGGTAGATGCCGGCGCCGTGCGGCAGCACCCCGAGCCGGGCACGCGCGGCGAGCGGCTGGCGCACCGCGCTGCATCCGTCGATGAGCGCATCGCCGCCATCGGGTCTCAGCACGGTGTAGAGCATCCGCAGCGTCGTCGACTTGCCGGCGCCGTTGGGACCCAGGAGCCCGGTGATGCGCCCATCGGCGGCGCGCAGGCTGACCTCGCGCACCGCCGCCACGGGGCCGAAATGCTTCGCGAGCTGCCGCGCCTCGATCATGGCGCCGGCCCGTTGAGCGAAGTGAAGAACGCGAGCGGCCGGGCGGCGCTCACGCAGCTCACATCGAGCGCCTCCACCGACCCGCGCGCCACGAACTGCGTCATGACGCGATCGACGCAGGGAGCGGTGAGCTGGCCGTGACCGAACCCCTCGAGCACCACCTCGAGATGGTGCGTAAAGCTGCTCGCCGCCTCGTGCGCAAACGCGGGCGGGGTCACCGGGTCATCGCTGCCCGAGAGCAGCAGCGCCGGCACCGCGCTCGTGAGGGGTGCGTGCAGGTCCTCGTCCACCTCACCCCGCGGCCAGACGCGGCACACACTCACCAGGCCATCGAGCTGGCGGGTGCCGAGATAGGTCGAGGCGATGCGCGCGCGATCGACGGCGTAGGCCGCAAAGAGCGGCACGTCCTCGGCGCACACCACGCTGTTGTGCATGCCTGCGGCAATGGTCTGCGCATAGGCTCGCTCGACCATGAGGTATTGCGCCGCGAGCGGCGCGTAGTCCTCCTGTGACGCGGCGGCGTGCAGCACGAGCGGCAGGAGCGCCGCGTACTCGCTCGTGTAGCTCAGCAGCCTCAGGACGCTCGCCAGGTGGTCGGCACCGAACTCGAACGAGCGGTCGTCGCCCGTCGCAGGGTCGCGCACGCTGATGGGCACCGTGCTCACCCGAAGTGCTGCGCGCACGGCGTGGTAGTCCGAAGCGGGATCGCCGAAACGCTCCCGACAGGCGGAATCCTGCGCACAACGCCGCAGAATGCGCTCGAGCGCGCCCTCCGCGTCGATGGCGGCGGAGGGACCCATGGGTAGCGAGACCGGCACCACTCCATCGAGGATCACGCTGCGGGTGCGCGCGGGGAAGTGCCGCAGGTAGTGCTGGGCGACGCGCGTCCCGTAGGAGGAGCCATAGAGGTTGATGCGCTCGTAGCCGAGCGCTGCGCGGACCTGTTCGAGATCCCGGACGGCGAGGCTGGTGGTGTAGAACGCGACGTCCGCGCGTGGGGCGAGCAGGGCGAGACAGGCGCGCGTGCGGGCCTGGATTTCCGCGTCGCTCTGACGCCCCGAGAGCTCCTCGGACTCGGGGCACTCGAGCGCATTGGAGCCGCCGGTACCGCGCTGGTCGACGAGCACGATGTCGCGCTCGCGCAGGATGCGGGCGAAAGCTCCCGCCACGCTCGCGTAGAAAGCGCTTGCCGCGGCGCCGGGACCGCCTGCCAGCACGAACAGCGGATCGGGCCGCTTGCGGCGGCTGATGGCGGGCGCGCGTGCCACGTGCAGGGCGATCTGCCGGCCGTCGGGCTGCCGCGGGTTCTCCGGGACCTGCATCACGCCGCACTCCGCCGCCAGCACGGAAAGGCGCAGCGGATGCTCGAGCTCGCAGGGTGTGAGCACGAGCGCGGGTGCGGCAGCTTCGCCGCGCACGGCGGAGGCCGCGAGAAGGATGCCGAGCGCGATGGCCCTAGGTGCGGGCGACATTCGCTCGTTGCGGACCGGAAGCCTGGGCCATGGGGAGGCCAAGGATAAGGCAAAATACGTACTCGCCATGAAGCATCCGAAGCCAACTGCGACCTGCGACGTCATCGTCATCGGCGGCGGTCACGCCGGCACCGAGGCCGCGCTCGCCGCGGCCCGCATGGGTGCGCGGACGCTGCTCCTGACAC
>Ga0306925_10004224_pt1 | contig 12906 bp, 11 predicted proteins | sample flu12Cox44000176_FD_203755 | JGI IMG/M metagenome (GOLD analysis project Ga0306925, IMG submission 203755) | Lab enrichment of tropical soil microbial communities from Luquillo Experimental Forest, Puerto Rico - flux8day.12C.oxic.44.000.176 (v2)... | ecosystem: Environmental > Terrestrial >...
GGCATCGACATCGTCTCCGATGGCGAACTGCGCCGGGACAACGACGTCGACTATTTCCTGGCCCGGATCCCCGGGGTGCACATCCCGCAGCGGGCCAAGACCGACTACTTCGACTACTACGACGCCGAGGTCACCCGGCCGCTGCCCGAGCTGCCCGACAGCCCGGACAAGACCCCCGGCCTGGACCTGGCCGCCGACTTCCGGTTCACTCGCCAGCTCACCCGGCGCCCGGTCAAGTTCTCCTTCACCGGCCCGTTCTCGCTGTCCCGCCGGATCCGCGACGACGCCTACTCCGAGCCTGGTGACCTGGTCCGCGCGCTGGCCGAGGCCGGTGCCGACTTCCTGCAGATCGACGAGCCGTTCCTGGCCGGGTACCCCGAACAGGTCGAGCTGGCCGTCGAGGCGGTCAACATGGTCGTCGACGGCGTGGCCGCCACCTGGGCCCTGCACGTGTGCTACGGCAACCGGTATGCGCGGCCGTCCTGGGAAGGGCACTACGACTTCCTGTTCCCCGCGGTGAAGGCCGCCCGGGTCGACCAGGTCGTCCTCGAGTTCGCCCGCAAGGGCCTGGATGACCTGCGGCTGATCCGCCAGTACGAATGGGACAAGTGGCTCGGGTTCGGCGTGATCGACGTCAAGACCCCGCAGGTCGAGCCGGCCGAGCTCGTCGCGGCCCGGATCAGGCGGGCGCTGGAGTACGTGCCGGCCGACCGCCTGATGATCAACCCGGACTGCGGGCTGCGGCATCTCGCGCCGGAGGTGGCCCGGCAGAAGCTGCGGGCCATGGTGGCCGGCGTCGCCGCGGTCCGGGCCGAACTCGCCGATCCAGAAACCATCCAGCCCCGGGAAGGCGGCACGACATGAGCGATGGCTTCCTGTTCACCTCGGAATCGGTGACCGAAGGCCACCCGGATAAGGTGGCCGACCAGATCTCCGACGCGATCGTGGACGCCGCGCTGGCCGCCGATCCCGGGTCGCGGGTGGCGGTGGAGACGCTGCTCACCACCGGGCTGGTCGTCCTGGCCGGCGAGATCACCACCACCGCGGTCCTCGACTTTCCCGCCATCGCCCGCCAGGTGATCTGCGAGATCGGCTACGACACCGGCGAGTTCGGCTTCGATGGCAACGCGGTCGGCGTGATCACCGCCCTGGACCGGCAGTCGCCCGATATCGCGCGCGGCGTGAGTTCCTCGCACGACGCGCGAAACCTGGGCCGCACCGACCCGTTCGACGCCGCGGGCGCGGGCGACCAGGGCATGATGTTCGGCTACGCGACCAGCGAGACGCCGGAGTTCATGCCGATGCCGATCATGCTCGCGCACCGGCTGGCCCGCCGTCTCGCGGCGGTCCGCCGCAACGGGCTGCTGCCCTACCTGCGGCCGGACGGCAAGACTCAGGTGACGGTGCGCTACGACGCGGCGGGCCGGCCGGTCCGGGTGGAGAAGGTGCTCATCTCGACCCAGCACGAGGATGGGGTGGAGGCCAAGCTCCCCGACGCGCTGTGGGAACAGGTCGTGACGCACGTCCTGCCTGCGGAAATGTACGATCCCGGGGCGCTGCGCCGGGAGTTCTACGTCAACCCGACCGGCCGGTTCGTGATCGGCGGGCCGGTCGGTGACACCGGCCTGACCGGCCGCAAGATCATCGTCGACACCTACGGCGGGTTCGCCCGGCACGGCGGCGGCGCCTTCTCCGGCAAGGACCCTTCGAAGGTGGACCGGTCCGCCTCCTACGCGGCCCGGCACGTGGCCAAGAACATCGTGGCCGCCGGCCTGGCCGACCGGGCCGAGGTCCAGGTCGCCTACGCGATCGGCGTGGCCCGGCCCATGTCCCTGCTCATCGAGACCTTCGGCACCGAGCAGGTCGCCCGGCCGCTGATCGCTGACCTGGTCCGCGACCACTTCGACCTGCGGCCCGCCGCCCTGGTCCAGGCCCTGGACCTGCGGCGGCCGATCTACCGCCAGACCGCCGCCTACGGTCACTTCGGCCGCGACGAGCCGAGCTTCACCTGGGAGCGCACGGACCGCGCGGCCGCCCTGCGCATTGACGCAGGACTTTTATCCGAACGGACCGTGGTTCCTGCGCCAAGGACAGCAGCCTTCGATCCCTAAGGGGGGCGGAAGGCGGCGAAGGGGTTGGTGACGACCAGAGAACGGGTGGTGAACCGGTACAGCGTGGCCGGCCTGCCCCCCAGGGCCGTCGGCCGGGCGGCGGCGGAGGTGGCCTCGATGACGCCACGGCGGGTCAGGATCCGCTGCAGGTTGGTCGCCGAGACCGGATGCCCGGTCGAGGCGGCGTAGATGTTCCTTAGCTGAGCGATCGTGAAGGTCTCGGGGGCCAGGGCGAAGCCGATGTTGGTGTAGGAGAGCTTGGCCCGCAGCCGGTCCCGTCCCGACTCGGCGATGGACCCGTGGTCAAAGGCGGTCGGCGGGAGGTTCTCGATGCGGTGCCACGCGGTGTCCCGGGGGATGCGCGGCTCAGCGTCGATGGATACCAGAGCCAGGTAGGCGGTGGCCAGGACGCGGCACCTGGGATCCCGCTCCGGGTCGCTGCGGGTCTCCAGCTGCTCCAGGTGGGCGATGTCGGTGATGTCGACCTTGGCGGCTAGGTGCCGCCCCACGGCTGCCCCGAGGCGTTCGCGTGCCCTCAGCGGGCCTCCAGGCAGCGCCCACCGTCCCTCGAACGGCGGCGCGCCCCGCTGCCACAGCAGCACGTGCAGGCCGTTGCCCCGCACCTGGAACACTACGGCGAGCGCCTCATGCGCGAACCGCTCGCCTGGCCACGGCGGCCCGGGCGCCGTCTCGGGCTGGGCCCTCCGGCCGCCTCCGGATCCGGCGGCCTGCGCCTTATCTGCTGGCCTGCCGGGCGGCTCATCTGCTGGCCTGCCGGCCGGCTCATCTGCTGGCCCGCCGGGCGGCTCATCTGCTGGCACGCTCGCATCGTACTGGGCCGCCCCGTACGGTGCCGCCAGGTTTTAGACTGTCAGGCGAAAATGTTTTATACTCTGAGTCGAAAACCTCTCCAGTGGACAGGGGCAGCCAGTGACCGGTACGGGAGCAACACACACGGACGGGGCAACACAGACGGACTGGGCGGCGCAGGTACGGCGGCTGGCCGCCCAGCGCGACGCCGTGATCCTGGCGCACAACTACCAGGCCCCCCAGATCCAGGACGTCGCCGATCACGTCGGCGACTCGCTCGCGCTGTCCCGCCTGGCCGCGGCGAGTACCGCGAGCGTCATCGTGTTCGCCGGGGTCTACTTCATGGCCGAAACGGCCAAGATCCTGGCCCCGGACCGGACGGTGCTGATCCCGGAACCGCGGGCGGGCTGCTCGCTCGCCGACACGATCACCGCACAGCAGGTGCGCGACTGGAAAGCCGAACACCCCGGCGCCGCAGTCGTCGCCTACGTGAACACCAGCGCCGAGGTCAAGGCGGAGTCCGACGTGTGCTGCACGTCGGCCAACGCGGCGCAGGTCGTGGCGTCGATCCCAGCGGACCGGGAGGTCCTGTTCCTGCCCGACCAGTTCCTCGGCGCCTACGTGCAGCGCGTCACCGGCCGGGCGAACATGCGTATCTGGCTCGGCGAGTGCCACGTGCATGCCGGGATCAGCCCGGCCGAGCTGCGCCGCAAGGCGGCCGCCGACTCAGAAGCCGAGCTGTTCATCCATCCCGAGTGCGGGTGCTCGACCGCCGCGCTGTGGCAGGCGGGGGAGGGAGACCTGCCGGCCGGCCGGACCCGGGTGCTGTCCACCGGGGGCATGCTGGACGCCGCCCGCGCCACGAGGGCGCCCGCCGTCCTGGTCGCCACCGAGACCGGCATGCTGCACCAGCTGCGGCGGGCCAATCCCGCCGTGCGCTGGGAGCCGGTCAACCCGGACGCCGTCTGCCGGTACATGAAGATGACGACCCCGGCCGCCCTGCTGCGGTGCCTACGCGAGGGCGTCACGGAAGTGACCGTCGCCCCAGCAGTGGCCAGCCGGGCCCGGCGCGCCGTACAGGCCATGCTCACCGCCGGATCCTCGCCGGCGCCAGCCCCGGTGCGTACCACGTGAGCGCCCTGGCGCTCCGGCATCTGCCCTGGTCGCCGCCGGAGTGGGAACGCGCGGCCGACGTGGTGGTCGTGGGATCTGGGGCGGCGGGCCTGACCACGGCTCTGGCCGCCGCCCGCCGGGGCCGCCGCGTGCTGCTGCTCACGAAGGAGGACATCGGCGGCGGTGCGACACCGCTGGCCCAGGGCGGCCTGGCCGCCGCGATAGGCCCCTGCGACAGCCCGGCGCTGCATCAGCGGGATACGTTTGACGCGGGCGCCGGTCTATGCGACGCGGCTGCCGTGGCCACGCTGGTATCGCAGGCCCCGGGCGAGATCGCGCGGCTGGCCAGCTACGGTGCTCGGCTGGAGCGGACCGCGCTGCACCTGGAGGGCGGACACCGTCGCCACCGGATCGTTACCGCCGGAGGCGACGCCATCGGCGCGGAGGTGCACCGGGTGCTGCGGGCCGCCCTGCTCGCCAGCCCGGTCGAGATACTCACGCGCTGCGTGGCCCTTGATGCCCTGGTCGACGACCAGGGCTCGGTCGGCGGTGTGCTGGCCGGGATCGCCAGTGACGACGGGATACTGCGCGTCGGCCTGGTGACGGCGCGGGCCCTGGTCCTGGCCACGGGCGGTCTCGGCCAGGCCTACGCGACGACCACCGACCCGGCCGGGGTCACCGGCGACGGACTGGCGCTGGCGACCCGCGTCGGCGCGGAGCTGAGGGACATCGAGTTCGTGCAGTTCCACCCGACGGTGCTGTGGCAGGAAGCGGTCCGGGGCCAGTGCCCGCTCATCACCGAGGCCCTGCGCGGGGCCGGCGCGGTGCTAGTGGACGTGGCGGGCCGGCCCGTGATGGCCGGACGGCACCCGCTTGGCGACCTGGCGCCCCGGGACGTCGTGTCGGTCGCCATGCAGCAGCGGATGGGATGCGGGGACGGGCCAGGCGATCACCTCTGGCTCGACGCCACCGCGCTGGGCCGGGCCGCGCTCGGCCGGGACTTCCCCACGGTCACCGCGTTGTGCCGGGTCCGGGGGATCGACCCGGCCGCTGAGCCGATCCCGGTCGCGCCCGGCGCGCACTACGCCTGCGGCGGCATCCGGGCCGACATGTCCGGGCGGACCTCGGTCCCCGGCCTGTACGCCGTCGGGGAAGCCGCGTCGACCGGCGTGCACGGAGCCAACCGCCTCGCGTCCAACTCCCTGACCGAGGCACTGATCACCGGTCGGCAGGCTGGCGAGTTCCTCGGGCGGGACATGCCCCGGCCCCTGAAGGGCCTGCGGCCGCCCCCGGCCGGCCCGGGCGTGGACCCGGCCGTCCGGCCGGCCCTGGCCGCGGCCATGTCCCGGCACGCGGGCGTGATACGCGACCGCGCAGGCCTGGAACGCCTGCAGCAGACGCTCGGCCAGGCCCCGCCCGCAACCAGCGCCCTGGACCTGGCGACGGTGGAGGCAACCAGCCTGCACACCGTCTCGGTGCTGGTGGCCACGGCCGCGCTGGCCCGTACGGAGAGCCGCGGGTGCCATCGGTGGCGGGGCACGCGCCCTATCATTTCGGCCGAACGAGCCAGCCACACGCTGCTGAGCGTGGCTGGGGGCCAGCTGTGGGCAGTCGCCGCGACGGGAGCAAAGAGCCGGGCATGACGCTGGACGCCATGGTCGCCGGGCAGCTGCTCGCGGTGGGCCTAGACCCCGAGGACACTGAGCGCGTGGTCCGCCGCGCCCTCGATGAGGATCTCCGGTACGGGCCCGACATCACGTCGGCCGCCACAGCCAGGCCCGGCGCTCTGGCCGTGGCCTGCGTCGTGGCCCGGGAGCCGGGCGTGCTAGCCGGCCTCCCAGTCGCCCTGGCCGTCCTTGCCGCGTCCGGAATCCCGCCCGCGGCGGCCGAAGTGCCGCATGCGGACGGTGACCGGATCGACCGGGGCGCCGAGGTCCTGCGGCTCCGGGCCCCGCTCAGGGCACTGCTCGGCGCCGAGCGGACCCTGCTCAACTTCCTGACCCACCTGTCCGGGGTCGCCACCGCGACCAGGGCCTGGGCCGATGCGCTGTCCGGCACCCGATGTCGGGTGCGGGACACCCGCAAGACCACTCCCGGGCTGCGTCAGCTGGAAAAATACGCCGTGCGGTGCGGCGGCGGCCTGAACCACCGGATGGGACTGGGCGACGCCGCGCTGATCAAGGACAACCACGTGGCGGCGGCAGGTGGGATCGCGGCGGCGATCGCGGCCGTCCGCGCGGCCGCGCCCGGGCTGCCGCTCGAGGTGGAATGCGACAGCCTGGCCCAGGTCCACGAGGCCCTGGACGCCGGCGTCGGCCTCATCCTGCTCGACAACATGGGCCTGGCCGATCTGCGCGCGGCGGTGGCCATGGCCGGCCGGTACCCGGAGGCCCGGCTGGAAGCCAGCGGGGGACTGCGGCTGGACGCGGCCAGAGCCGTCGCCGAGACCGGCGTCGATTTCGTCGCTGTCGGCGCTCTCACCCACTCCAGTCCCGCACTCGACCTGGGCCTGGACATGCTGTCCTGCTGACGTACCGGAGCGCGCCAGCAAGACGCCGCTACCGCCGCCGTGACGTTGCCCGGCCCGCTCGCCGTAGCCGTGCCCTCTCGGCCGCCGCAGCAGACCCGGTGCCGTTGTGGCCGGCCTCAGGAATCCTCAGGTCGTTTTTGGGCGCCGTGTCATTGTCCAGCGGGAACGGCCGTGGGAATCTCCGCATTAGCGTGCGGCGATGCCCAGTTATCACCACCATTCACGCTCTCGATGGCTGCCGCGAGGGCCAAGGAAGGGGCCGCCTGTGCTGGCCGCAGTGACCAGATCACCCGGTGAGATGGTGGTCGAGGACGTTTCCGGACCGGGACCTGCCCGTGCCGGAAACGTTATCGTCCGGCCGGAGGCGGTTGGTATCTGCGGATCGGACTTCCATCTGTTTTCCGGTGACGTGGGCGCGCTTTCCGGCGGACGCGACTTCTATCCGCGGATTCAAGGTCACGAAGTGTCCGCGATCGTCGAAGATCCCGGGGAAGCCGCAGACATACAACAGGGCGACCGGGTCGCCATCTGGCCGCTGCTGCCCTGCGGCAGCTGTTATCCATGCCGGGCCGGCAGGCCCAACGTATGCCCGCGCTTCCGCTTGGTCGGCGTGCACCTCGACGGCGGCCTGCAGCAGCGGCTCGAGGTTCCCGCGTCGACCGTGTTCGGCGTCGGTGACCTGGACCCCGACAGCACGGCCTTCGTCGAGCCCGCCTCGATCGCGGTGCACGCCCTGGCCCGCGGGAACCTCAAAGACGGCGAGCAGGCCGTCGTGTTCGGCGCCGGGCCGATCGGCCTGGCCACCACCCTAGCGGTGGCGGCCGCGGGGGGCCGCGTCACCACGATCGACCCGATCCCCGCCCGCCGCGATCTGGCCAAGCGCCTGGGCGCCGAGCGCGCGACCTGGGCCCCGGAAGCAGATCTGCAAACGGAGATAAACGACTGGACCGGCGGTGACGGCCCGCCGCTCGTGGTCGAGACCAGCGGTGAAACGAAAGTCCTGCCCCAGGCCGTGGACCTGACCTCAGCCGCCGGCCGGGTCGTGGTGGTAGGCATGTCCTCAGGCACCGTCCCGGTCCGGCCCGGCGTCTTCCCGGAGAAGGAAATAGACGTCATCGGCTCCAGCTGCGCGACCGCCGAGGATTTCCAGGCTGCCATAAACCTAGTGAGACCAAACCGCGCATCGCTCGCCGCAATCTTTTCGCATCACTTCCCGCTGACTCGCACGGCGGAGGCATTTGAATTCGCAATGAACCGGCCACCGGACGCAATCAAGATCATGGTGACCGTGAATTAAGCCAGGAATTAAGCCAGCCCGAACTCACCACCGAAAAGGGGGAGAGATGAGAGCACATATGTCGGTAATAAAGGTGCTGTCAGCCCGAAGAACGATCGTGCTCGCTGCGGCCGTCGCGATAGCCGCCGCCGGCTGCAGCAGCAGCTCAAGCTCCAGCACCAGCTCAACCGGAAGCTCGAGCACCCCGGCCAGCACGTCGAGCGCGACCAGCTCGGCGAGCGCGTCGACGGTCAGCACGTCGCAGTGCGGCAGCAAGCCCGGCCAGGCGGCATCCGGAACGCCGATCAACCTCGGCTCGATCGTCACCGACTCACCGCAGGCCAACTTCACTGACATCGCGAACATGGCGCAGGCCTACTTCAACTGCGTGAACGCCAACGGCGGCATCAACGGCCACCCGATCAAATACGTCATCCAGAAGGAGCAGATCAACGCATCGCAGATCGCGGCCCTGGCCAAGCAGCTAGTGCAGACCGACCACGTGGTCGGCATCGTCGGCAACACCTCCATCATCGAGTGCTCCGTCGACCACAGCTACTGGGAGTCGCTGGGCTTCTACATCATCGACTCCGGGATCGCGCCGGAATGCTACTCGACATCCAACAGCGCGGCGGTCAACATGGGACCGCGGTACAGCTCGGACGGCGCCGTGCAGTACGCGCTCTCGCAGCACGTCAGCAAGATCGTCTTCGACCAGTCGAACGTCCCCGGCACTGCGTACATCGCTGGCGGCCCGAACGCGCTCGCCACGGCCGCGCATGTGCCGATCCAGGATGTGGCCACGAACGTGCCGATCTCGGACGCGAACTCGGTGGCGATTCAGCTGGTCGATGCGGCCGGCCAGAACGGCGCGGTGGTGCTGAACTTCACCCCGCCGGACGCCCTGGTCATCCTCGAGGCCGCGCAGAAGCTCCACATCGAGGGCCACGTCAAGCTGTGGGGCTGCTCGACGCCGTGCAACACCGACTTCCTCGCGAAGTCGCTCGGGCCGTCGTGGAACGGCAAGCTGTTCGTCAACGCGGAGCTGACCCCGCCGGACGCGACGAACACGGCGACGATGAACCTGTACAAGGCGATCCTGTCGCAGTACGGCTCGGCGGTCTCCGGCGGCGTCGGCAGCTTCAGCCAGATGGGCTTCGTGGAAGCGGAGCTCATGGTCAAGGCCCTGGAGTCGGTCAACGGCGACTACACGGTGGCGAGTGTCAACGCCGCGATCAAGGGGCTGAAGGACGTCAACACCGGCATGCTCTGCCAGTCCTGGACCTACGGCTCCTACAGCCTGCACATCCCGAACAACGAGGACTACACGGTCACGCCGAGCAACGGGCAGATGACGATGGCCCCTAACGGCACCTGCACCCCGATCTCGGCGGTCGATCCGCAGATCGCGCAGTACCGCAGCCAGGCCGGCACCGCGCCCGCGGACCCGACATCGACATGACCGATAACTGAGATGCCAAGCTGGGCGGAACTCGAGCAGTTCCTGGTAAGCGGTCTCGCCCTGGGCGGGGTGTACGCCCTGTCCGGGGTGGGGCTGGTCGTCCTGTACCGCGCCACCGGCGTGCTGTACCTTGCCTTCGGCGCGGTCGGGGCAATGGGAGCGTTCATCGCCTTCGAGATGATCCAGTCGGGGACGCCCGGCTGGTCGGCGTGGATCGTTTGCGTCCTCTTCGGCGGCGTGGTCACGTTGGTTTACGGGATGATTTTCGGTCCGCCGCTCGCCGGGCGCGACCCGGTGGTCCGTGCCGTGGCCACGCTCGGCCTGACCCTGATCCTGTTCGGGATCATGGACCTGGTGTGGACCGTTACCGGTGGCCGGGTGCGCTCGATCTCGCTGCCCACCGACAACGGCGGGTTTACCGTGCTCGGGCTGCAGGTTACCTGGACCCAGGTGATCGCGCTGGGCGGCGGCGTCGTGCTGACCGTCGGCACCGCCGCGTTCCTGCGGTACACCAAGCTCGGCACGGCGATGCGTGCGATGGCCAACGACCGGGAGATCACCGCCACGCTCGGCGTGCCGGTGCGCCGGGTCGAAGCGGCGGCCTGGTTCGGCTGCGGCATCCTGGCCGGTATCGCCGGGCTACTGCTCGCCGACCTGGTGCAGCTCGACTCCACCACGCTCACGTTCCTGGTGATCTCGTCGCTCGCCGCGGCCCTCATCGCGCGGCTGCGGTCGATCGCGGTGACGTTCGTGGCGGCGATCGTGATTGGCGTCATCCACGACCTGCTGACCCCGTTCACCGCTCTCACGAACTACCGGGACATGACGCCGTTCGTGCTCGCCGCCATCGCGTTGCTGTGGGCGTCGCGGCACCGCACTGTCATGACGCGCTCCGGCGAGGAGGCATAGTGACCGGGGTGGAGACCACGGGCAGCGCCGCCGCCGCGGTCGCCGGACAGCGCCTTCCGCTGCTGCGTCGCCCGCAGCGACCCGTGCACCTGTCGGTCACCGTGATCCTGGTGCTCTTCATCCTGTTCGCGCTCCCGCAGCTGATGAGCCTGTACTACACGGGCTACATGACCCTGGTCGCGATCTACTCGATCGTGACCCTTGGCCTGGGGCTGCTCGTCGGCCGCGTCGGCCTGTACTCACTGGGACAGGGTGCCATCCTGCAGATCGGCGCGTGGACGGCGGCCCGGCTGCTGTTCGCGACCGCACAGCCCTTCCCGCTCGTGATCATCGAGGCGGGGCTGGTCACGATGCTGATCGGCACGCTGATCGGGCTGCCCGCGATCCGGTTGCGCGGCCTGTACCTGGCGCTGATCACGCTGATGTTCGCGGGCGCGATCACCGTGGTGCTGGCCACGGTGAACTTCCCGAACGGCGGCCGCGGGTTCACCGGCTACAACGGCAACCAGGTGCACATCCCGCCGATCCGGCGCCCGTCGATCGCCGGTACCGACGCGGCGTACTTCAGGTACGCGGTCGTCGTCGCGCTCCTCATGTTCGTGCTGGTGTACGTTCACCTGAGGACGCGGCCGGGGCGGGCCTGGGCGGCGATCAGGCAGAGCGAGCCGTCCGCGCTCGCCTCCGGCATCAACGCCACGTTCTACAAGCTCTGGGCGTGGGCGCTCGCGTCGTTCATCACCGGCATCGCCGGCGGCGTGCTCGCCGGGAACGCTCACTACCTGTACTCGGTCAACTTCACCACGCAGGACTCGATCATCCTGCTCGCGGTGGCGTTGATGGGCGGCGTCTACAACCTGTGGGGCGCCGTGATCGCGGCGCTGCTCATGCAGCTGCTGCCCGGCGTCCTACAGAACCTGGGCGTGTCCTACGCCTGGCTCACGATCCTGTTCGGGATCGGCGTACTCCAGGTGCTGACCACCGCGCCGGCCGGCCTGGCCGACCAGGTGCCGCGCGACCTGGCCCGCCTCGGCCGCTTCCTGCGCCGCCGCTTCGGCAAGCCAGCGCCCGCCGCGCGGAGCACGCCATGATCGAGGTCACCGGCCTGACCGTCCGCTACGGCGGCGTCACCTCGCTGGACGACATGAGCCTGACCTTCGAGCAGGGTACCTGCGGCCTCATCGGACCGAACGGCGCGGGCAAGACCACCTTCTTCAACGTGCTGAGCGGCTTCGTCCGGCCCGCCGCGGGAACGGTCCGCGCGTTCGGGGCAGACCTGCTGTCGATGGCGCATTTCCGCCGCGCGCGGTGGGGAGTGCGCCGGACGTTCCAGACCGAGCAGGCGATCGAGGAGCTGTCGGTGTTCGACAACGTGGCCATGGTGCACGAGCACTCCAAGCTCGGCGCGGCCACGCGGCGGAAGGACGTGCTCGACGCGATCGAGTTCACCGGCCTGGCCGACGTCGGCCTCGACGCCAAGGTCCGCACGCTCACCGCCGGCCAGCGCCGCCTGGTCGAGGTCGCCCGCGCGGTCGTCGGCCGGCCGCGGCTGGTCCTGCTCGACGAGCCAGCCGCCGGCCTGCCCGAGGTGGAGAGCAGCCGCCTGGCCGACGTCATCCGCGGCATCCCCGAGCACACCGGGGCGCTGGCCATCCTGGTCGACCACGACATGAGCCTGGTCTCGGCGTGCTGCGCGACCACCGCCGTGCTCGACTTCGGCAAGCTGATCGCCTCCGGCCCGACCGCCGCCGTGCTCCGCAACGACGACGTGATCCGCGCTTACCTGGGGGTGGCGTGAACGCGCTCCAGCTAAGAGACCTCACCGTCGAGCGCGGCGGCCGCGCCGTGGTCAGGGAGGTGTCCGTCGAGATCCCGGCCGGCGAGGTCACCGCCCTGCTCGGCCCGAACGGCGCGGGCAAGTCCACCCTCGTCCTGGCCGTCGGCGGCGTCCTGCGCCCCAAGGCCGGCTCGGTCCTGCTGGATGATACGAAGATCACCGGCCAGCGCCCGGAACGGATCCGCCAGGCCGGCGTCGCGATCGTCCCCGAAGGCCGCCGCCTGCTGCCCGACCTGACCGTCGAGGACAACCTGCGCGTGGCCAGCTACGCGCTGACCCGCGAGCGGGCCCAGGCCGGCCGGGAGCAGGTCCTGGAGCTGTTCCCCCAGCTCAGCAAGCGGCTACCGGCCCTGGCCCGGACCCTGTCTGGCGGCGAGCAGCAGATGGTCGTACTGGCTCAGGGCCTGATTTCGCAGCCGCGCTACATGCTGATCGACGAGTTGTCGCTGGGCCTGGCCCCGGTGGTGGTCAGCCGCCTGATCCCGGTGATCGCCGCCATCGCCGACGCTGGCACCGGCGTTCTGCTGATCGAGCAGTTCGCCACCGTGGCCCTGGGCCTGGCCAACCACGCCCATGTCATGGAGGGCGGCCGGATCCGCTTCTCCGGCCCGGCCAGCGAACTGCGCGCCAACCCCGAACTGCTCCAATCCGCCTACCTGCTGCGCGGCAGCCCGGACAAGCCGCCCGCCGTACCGCCGCCGCCCGCCGTAACCCCTCCTCCGCCAAGATGAAACCCGGGTTTCACTAGGTCCTGGCGAGGTGGATCCCGGGTTTCATTCTTTATTTTTGGGCCGAACGAAGCGTGGTACCCGCCCCGGCCCCTCGCCCGCCAGCCCCACGGTGAAGCTGGCCAGGCCGCCG
>Ga0306925_10004226_pt1 | contig 12901 bp, 8 predicted proteins | sample flu12Cox44000176_FD_203755 | JGI IMG/M metagenome (GOLD analysis project Ga0306925, IMG submission 203755) | Lab enrichment of tropical soil microbial communities from Luquillo Experimental Forest, Puerto Rico - flux8day.12C.oxic.44.000.176 (v2)... | ecosystem: Environmental > Terrestrial > Soil...
CCCCGCATGCTTTCCAGCCGGCGCGCGGCCGTGAATGCGGCAGCGACCATCATGGCCACCAGAATGAGCGCGCCGATGACGAGCGCGCCGTGCAGCAAGGCCGCGAGCACCGTCCCAACGAGCACCATCTGCACGAGCCCGCGCGTAATCGAGAGGGCCGCCTCGCGCTCGACATGCACGGAGAACCAGCCGCACAAAGCAATGACCGCGGCGCACAGGGCGATCGCACCGGCCGCCTGAGCAAGGCCCAGCATCACGTCGCCGCTCACAACGCTTATGAGATCAGTCGGCATTTAGCACCTCCCGGGCCGGACCGACTGCGACGAGCCGTCCGGACTCCATCAGCATGGCGCGAGCGGCGATCCGCTCGGCCTGCGGTTTGTTGTGGGTGACGATCACGCAGGTCATCGCACGCTCGCGGATGATGCCGAGGATCAACTCCTCGATGCTCCGCGCCGAGGTCTCGTCGAGCGCGGAGGTCGGTTCGTCGAGCAGCAACGCCTCGGGCGCGTTCGCGAGGGTACGCGCGAGCGATACGCGCTGCGCCTCGCCGCCGGAGAGTGCGCTCACGCCGCGCGCCGCAAATCCGGGCAAGCCGACGCGCGCGAGCAGCGCATCGATTTGCTCCGCCGACAGCGCCTCCCCGCGCTGACGCGGGCCGAACGCGATGTTGGCGGCCACCGGCCCGGGAAACAAATAGGCAGTTTGCATCACCATGCCGACCCGGCGGCGCAAATCTCGGGGCGCGATCGCGCGGTAGTCCGCGCCGTCCACCAGCACGGTGCCGCCGGTCGGCTCGTCGAGGCGGTTGAGCAGGCGCAGGAACGACGATTTGCCGGCGCCGCTCGGGCCGACCACGGCGAGAACTTCGCCGGGCGCAATCTCGACGCTGACGTCGTCGACGAGCCGCTTTGCGCCGACGGCGCGGCAAAGCCGGCGCGTCTCGAACCTGAGGCCGCGCGTAGGCGATTCCATGTCCCGCATCCACCCCGACCTACGGGTCGCTGTTTCCCGCGACGAACACGTCGCGGTGCGGGAGTTTTGCAAATAGTTCCGGCCTCTGGCTGAAGTTGGTGGCGAGCGCGTCGGCTGGGTTGCCGGCAATCCACTGCGACAGGTCGATCGTCTCGTAGGCGCCCGAATTGAATCCGATCAGGACACGTGCAGGCTTTTCGCCGATGTTCTCGATCGAGTGTCCGTACCCCTGGGGAATGTAACCGACATCGCCCTGCTCCAGCGTCTCGATCCGGAACCGCGCGTTCGAGCCGAACAGGGTGACGGCGACGCGACCGTCGATGACGTATTGCCATTCGTCGGCGTTCGGGTGCCAGTGCAACTCCCGCAGCGCGCCGGCATCGAGATCGAGAATCACGCCGGTGATCGTCGTCGAGATCGGGAAGCGGCTGGCATCGACGCGCCATTCGCGCCCACCGCGATAAACGCCGTGCGGCACCTGGGCGAGCAGGCGATATTTGTGCGTCTGCGCCGGCAACTTGAGGCCCTGCAGCGGCGGAGCCGGCTGCTCGGGCGGGATCTCCCCGCGCGCAAAGTAAACTTCGCCCTTGGGAAACGAATCGAACGTCCCCTCCGGCACGCCGAAGTTTTTGGCCAACAGCGCCTTTGGCGCGTGGCCGATCCAGTCGGTGATGCTGAACGTGCCGAACTCGGAAAAAAATCCGTTGTCGAAGATGAGAATGAAGTGACAGGGCTGCGTGCCGAGGCATTGCAACATGTGCCCGTGCCCACGCGGAAAATACCAGACGTCGCCGGGATTGAAATCGTTGGTCTCCGCGGTGCCGTCGGGGGCAATGACCGTCGTTCGGACGAGGCCTTCGATGACGAACGCCCACTCGGCCGCCGTCGCGTGCCAATGAAGCTCGCGCATGGCGCCGGGCTCGAGCTTCATCGACACGCCGGCGATGCCCTTGGAGATCGGCAGCTGCGTGACCGTCGCCTCCTTGCCGTAGCTTCCGCCGATGACCTTCCCGTGGGATTTTTCCAAGGCAAACTTGAAGGTCGGCAGCTCGGCGCCCGAGAGAAGCACGTCCGGGACGTTGTTCATGAAGCTCGGATCGCCGGCTTCGGTCGGCTTTGCGGCGGCGAGGCTCGCCGCCGCGAGAGCCGCACTGCCGATGAGAACGTCGCGCCGTTCCACGTCGAACATGGCCTTCCTCCGCTTTGTGGAACACGCAAACGGGACACCGTTGCGATACATTACATCAGTCGGCCGCAAGTCGCGGCTGTGGAAATAGGCTTCCTTCGCATGGCGCTTGCCGACAGGCCGGAAACGGCGAATATTTCTTCGCAAATGACGTGGGAGAATTGCCATGGAACGACGCGACCTGTTCCGCCTGACCGCCGCCGGACTCGCCGGCGCGACGCTCGCCGACGCGACTGAACCGGCCGAGGCGCAGGAGCGCGCCGACGCGTCGCTCATGCTGTTCCCGGGCAATTACACCTGGTCGGCGGCGACCCGTGGCGTCATCGCGACGTCGCTGTGGGGCGGCGCGGACCTCGGCGAAGTCTATAAGGTCGTTTCAGCGCTCAAGGGCCGCGCCGGCGAGGGGCCGGCGTGGTTTGCCGAATGGAGCGCCATGGCCGAGAAGGTCGCGCGGCTTGGCGAGACGGCCGAGGCCGCGGGCCACGCAGCGACCGCGTCTGCCGCCTACAGGCGCGCCGCCAATTATTATCAGACCGGCGAGCGGCTGCTGCAGCCGCGCACGGAGACGAGCCAGCAGGCCTACGCGCGCGCGGTTGCGCTGTTCAAAAAAGGCATCGGCGACGTGCCGTTTCTTGCCATCGAAGGGGTCGAGGTGCCGTTCGATGGCAAGAGCCTGCCCGGCTACTTCGTTAAAGCGAGCGGCGCGGGCGCGGCGCCGCTGCCGACGCTCGTGTTCTTCGACGGGCTCGATATCACCAAGGAGATGCAGTATTTCCGGGGCGTGCCGGAGCTCGTCAAGCGCGGTCTCGCCGTTCTCATTATTGATATTCCCGGCACCGGTGAGTCGATCCGCTTCCGCGGCATGCCGGCACGCTATGACACCAATGTCGCCGGCACCGCCGCCGTCGATTATCTCAACACCCGTCGCGACGTCGACAAGGACCGTTTCGCCGTGATGGGGGTCAGTCTCGGCGGCTATTACGCGCCGCGCGCCGCCGCGTTCGAGCCGCGGTTCAAGGCGTGCGTTTCGTGGGGCGCCATCTGGGATTATCACGCCACCTGGAAGAAGCGGGTCGAGAAGGCGTTCCAGGCGTCGCTCTCGGTACCGGGCGAGCACATCATGTGGGTGCTCGGCGTCGACACCATCGAGGACGCGCTCAAGAAGCTCGAAGGCTTTCGCCTCGCGGGTGTGGCCGAAAAGGTGCAGTGCCCGTATCTGCTGACCCACGGCGAGCGTGACGCGCAAATCCCGATGGAGGACGCGCGCGCGTTGTTCAACGCGATCGGCGCCAAGGATAAGACCCTGAAGGTGTTTACTTTCGAAGAGGGAGGCTACGAGCACTGCCAGGGCGACAACCTCACGATCGGCATCGCCTACATCGGCGATTGGCTCGCAGACCGCCTGGAGACAAAGCGGCGGGCGTGAGTTCGGCGCGTGTCACTCAACGTCATCGTCGTCGGCGGCGGGATCGGCGGGCTTTTCACCGCCAACGCGCTGATCGCGCACGGGCTCAACGTCGCCGTCTATGAGCAGGCGCCGGCGATCGGCGAGGTCGGCGCGGGCGTGTTCCTGACGCCCAACAGCGTGCGCCAGATCGAGCGCATCGGGCTCGGCGCGGCGGTTGCACGGTGCGGCGCCCGCGTCGGGCGTGAGTCCCGTTACTTCCGCGACGACGGCACGGCGATCGCGCCGGTGCAGGTGACGGATTCTGCCGGCTGGAACGCGACCTTCGGCATGCACCGCGCCGATGTCGTGGAGATTCTCTCACACGCGCTGCCGCCGGGCGTGGTGCACACCGGCCACCGCGCCACCGGCTTCGATCAGGAGGGTGATGTCGCCAAGGTGAGCTTCGCCAACGGCACGGTCGTTGCCGGCGATGTGGTGGTCGCTGCCGATGGCATTCACTCGGAGCTGCGTCCGTTTGTGTTTCCTCCTTCGCGGCCGGTGTTCTCCGGCTCGGTCGCCTACCGCGGGCTCGTCGCGCACGCGCGTGTCGCGCCGTGGCCGAGCGACGCGTGGCAAATGTGGCTCGGCAAGGCGAAACATTTCCTCGCCTTTCCGGTGCGCGCTGCGGAACTCATCAACTACGTCGGCTTCGTGCCGGCCGACGCCGAGATGAAGGAATCATGGTCGGCGCCGGGCGACCCCGCCGTGCTGCGGCGCGAGTTCGCCGGCTGGGACCCGCGCATCGAGCGGCTGTTGGCGCAGGTCGAGACCACGTTCCGCTGGGCGTTATACGATCGCGAGCCGCTGCCGACCTGGACGCGCGGCCGGCTCACGCTCCTGGGCGACGCCGCTCATCCGATGCTGCCGCACCTCGGCCAGGGCGCGAACCAGGCGATCGAGGACGGCATGGTGCTTGCGACCATCCTCAAACGCGCCGACCGGGCGAGCGCGCCCGCAGCGCTTCTCGCCTACGAACGGCTGCGGCGCGAGCGTGTCGCCGCGGTGCAGCGCGGTGCGCGCGAGAACGGCCTGCGCTACGATTCTTTCTACGCCGACCTTGCGGTGCGCGACGCCGAGATCGCTGCTCACGCCGACTTCCGTCGCCGCCTCTACGATCACGACGTGGTGCCGGACGCGCAGGCGCTGGCGATGGCGTTGTAGGGTGGGCTAAGGCCGCGAAGCGGCCGTGGCCACCATTGATCAACAAACAATCATCGTTGGTGGGCACGGCCCGCTCGCATGCGCTCGCGACCTCAGCCCACCCTACGTTCTACAATTTCTCCCGCAACGGCCGGAAGAACGCGCGGATCTCGGCAGCAAGCGCCTCGGGCTGCTCCATGGCGGCGAAGTGGCCGCCGCGCGGCATCACGGTCCAACGGCGGATGTCGGTGTAGACGCGCTCGGCGAGCGAACGTGGCGGGCTCAATATCTCGCGCGGAAATTCGGCGTAGCCGGTCGGCACGGTGATGCCGCCGTCGGGAACAGGCCACGGCCCGTGCATTCGTGTGTAGTACGGCCAGAACGAGGAGCCGATCGCGCCGGTGAACCAGTAGAAGCTGATGTTGGCGAGCAGCGCGTCCCTGCTGAACACCGCCTCCAGGTCGCCGCCGCAGTCGGACCACCTCCAGAATTTCTCCACGATCCACGCGGCAAGCCCCCCGGGCGAATCGGTGAGGCCAAACGCGAGCGTCTGCGGCTTAGTACCCTGAATCCATTGGTAGCCGGTCTCTTCTTTGAGAAAGAGCGTCAGCTCGTGGAGATATTTCTTCTCCTCGGGAGTCGGATTTGCCACCATGGCGGGATCGCGTCGCACCGGCATCAAGTTGAGGTGAATGCCGATGAGGCGATCGGGATGGTCGTTGCCCAGGCGCGAGGTGATGAACGAGCCCCAATCCCCGCCTTGCGCGGCGTAGCGGCGATAGCCCAGCACATCCGTCATCAGGTCGGCGAAGCACGCGGCGATCGCTTCGACGGAAAACCGTTTCTGCCCGGGCGCGAACGAGAGGCCGTAACCGGGCAGGGACGGCGCGACCACCGTGAACGCGTCGGCGGGATCATCGCCGAACTGGGCGGGGTCGGTGAGCCGCGGGATGATGTCGAGGAACTCGAACACCGATCCGGGCCAGCCGTGCGAGAGAAGCAGCGGGCAGGGCGCAGGACCCTTTCCCTCGACGCGCAGGAAGTGCAGGTCGATGTCGTGCAAGGGCACTTTATACTGCGGGAATGCGTTGAGCCGCGCCTCCGCCGTACGCCAGTCAAACGCGCCGCGCCAGTAGTCGATGAGGTCGCGCAGGTAATGGACCTCAGTGCCGTAGGCCCAGGCGGGGCCAGGTGTCTGGTCGGGAAAGCGCGTGCGCGCGAGGCGTTCGCGCAAATCCGCGATGGCAGCGTCGGGGACAGCGAGCGTGAAGGATTGGGGTTGCGCGGTCATTGCAATCTCACGGTCGTGCCGGCGTAGGATCAACTCCGGGGCAGGCTCTTGTGCCGAGTGCTTTGTGCGGAAATAATGAAAGATGTGGCTCGCCGGGACAAGCCGCAGGTAGCCGGAATCGGACTTGGTCGGGGGACCGCGTCCGAAACCAGCCGCCGCGCCAGCGGGAACGCTAAACGAAAGACCGAAGTTCGTCGGCCGGTGCTGGCGGTTGACGGCGATTCCTTCGCGCATCGCGCCTATCACGCGCTGCCGAAGAGCATTCTTGCCCGCGGGCGGCCGGCGGGCGCGATCCTCGGCTTTGCCAATGTGCTCCTGCGCCTTTATCGCGACGAACAGCCGCGCGCCGTCGTCGTCGGCTGGGACACGTATGAGGAGCCGACATACCGTCACAAAACATTTGCTCCCTACCAGAGCGGGCGCGAGTTCGACGACGAACTGATCGAGCAGCTCGACATTCTGCCTGAGTTCGCCGCTGCCTGCGGCTTTGCCAACGCCAAGGCGGCGGGTTACGAGGCGGACGATTTCATCGCGTCGGCGGCCGCGGCCGAAGAGCGGCGCGGCGGCACTGCGCTGGTCGCGAGCGGCGACCGCGACACCTTTCAGCTCGCGTCCGATCGCACGACCATTCTTTACCCCGTGCGCGGCGCCGGCTTGGCGCGCATCGGGCCTGCCGAGGTGCGCGAACGCTACGGCGTCGAGCCGGCGCAGGTGCCGGACTTTATCGCGCTACGCGGCGATCCGTCGGACAAGCTGCCCGGCGCTCCCGGCGTGGGCGCGACCGGCGCCGCCACCCTCCTGCGCAAATATGGGACCCTCGAGAAGATGCTCGCCGCCGGCCGCTACCCCGATCACGCGGACGAGCTGCGGCTCTAGCGCTCGATCGCCACCATGGACCGCAAGGCGCCACTGCCGCGACTGGGCGCGCAGAAGCCGACATGGCCGAAGGCCGCCGCGCTGGCCCGCGAATGGGAACTCAATCAGCTCGCGGGGAGATTGGAGGAAATGGCGGCGTCGTAGCCCGGATGGAGCGAAGCGTAATCCGGGGCTGAGTTCCCGCATTTCGCTTCGCTCCATGGGGGCTACTGACCAGTCGCCATTCACTATTTGCCTGCGGCGCGCTGGCCGGCGCTATGCCGCGCCGGGCCGATGGGGTAAGAAACCGCCCCATGGCTTAGCTTTTGCAGCCTGGTGCCAGGGGAACCCGCGTGAAATCGCGGCTAATCGCACTCGTTGTCGGCGTCGCGCTCGCTGCGGGCGGCGGCGCGCTATGGGCAACGCGCGATCGCGGCGCACCGTCCGCCACTGCCCGGGAGCCCGCACCCGCCATTCCGGCGACCGTCGGCGTCGTGACCGCGCAGGATATGCCAATCCTGCTGCACGGGATCGGCACGGTCCAAGCGTTCAACACCATCGCGATCAAGAGCCGGGTCGACGGAACCATCGTCAAGGTTGATTTCACCGAAGGGCAAGAGGTCGAGGCGGGCGCGGTCCTGTTCGAGATCGACCCGCGCCCCTATCGCGCCGCGCTCGCCCAGGCGAGGGCCGCCAAAGCTCAGCACATGGCCCAGCTGGAAAGCGCGCAGCTCGACTTCGAGCGCTCGAGCAAGCTGATCTCGCGCGGGTTCCAGACTCAGCAGAGCTTCGACCAGCAGCGTGCAACGGTCGGGCAGCTCAACGCGGCGATCGAGGGCGACCAGGCGCAGATCGAGACCGCCGGGCTGAACCTCGAGTACACCAACATCCGCGCGCCCATTTCCGGGCGGCTCGGTGCGCGCCTCGTCGACATCGGCAACCTGGTGCGCGCGGGCGAAGCCGCGCCCCTGGTGATGATGACGCAAGTGCGGCCGGTGTTCGTCACGTTCACCTTGCCGCAGCAGAATTTCGAGGACGTGCGCGACCGGCAGGTCAAGGCGCCGCTCGCGGTCAAGGCCTATACCAGCGACGACACGCGCGAACTCGCGACTGGCCGGCTCACGCTGATCGACAACGCCATCGACCAACTCACCGGCACCATTCGCCTCAAGGCGCAGTTCGACAACGAGGAGGAGCGCCTGTGGCCCGGGCAGTTCGTCAACGTGCGCGTGGTGCTCGACACCCGCCGCGCGGTCCCGACCGTGCCGGCGCAGGCGGTGCAAGACGGGCCGGACGGCCCGATCGTCTACGTCGTCCAGCAGGGCAACACCGTGCACCGCAAGTCGATCGAAGTTGCCGCGATCCAGGACGGCGTCGCGGCAGTGACGCAAGGCCTTGCGCCGGGCGAGCGCGTCGTGGTCAACGGCCAGTTCCGGCTCACTGAAGGGGCGCGCATCAACGCGTCGCCGCCGGGCGCGTCCGCCAAAGCCGACGGCCTATCGAAGTGAGTATTTCGGAACCCTTCATTCGCCGGCCGATCGCGACAGCGCTCCTGATGCTCGGCGTGCTGGTGTTCGGCATCGCGTCCTACGGCTTGCTGCCGGTCGCGCCTCTGCCCAACGTCGATTTCCCCACCATCACGGTGTCGGCTAATTACCCCGGCGCGAGCCCACAAAAGATGGCTTCGGCGGTCGCGACGCCGCTCGAGCAGCAATTCACGCAAATTCCCAATCTCGACCAAATGACGTCGCTTTCCGGCGTCGGCACCACCACGATCACGTTGCAATTCGCGCTCAGCCGCAACATCGACGGCGCCGCCGGCGACGTGATCACGGCAATCAACGCGGCGAGCGGCCTGTTACCGAAGGATTTGCCCACCCCGCCGACGTACCGGAAGGTCAATCCGGCCGACTTCCCGGTGCTCATCTACGCGATCCATTCCGACGCGATGCCGACCTACAAGGTCGACGACTACGCCAACATCGCGCTCGCGCAACGCCTCTCGACTGTCGAGGGCGTCGGACAGGTGTTCATCTTCGGGCAGAAGCCCTACGCGGCGCGCGTGCAGGTGAATCCGGCGGCGCTCGCCGCCAAGGGTATCGGCCTCGAGGACGTGCGTGCGGCGATCGCCAACGCCACGGTCAACCAGCCGACCGGCCAGATCGAGGGTGCGCACCGGGTCACCGCCATCGACACCAACGATCAGCTTATGGACGCCGCGCAATTCCGCGAGGTGATCGTCGCGTTCCGCAACGGCGCGCCGGTGCGCCTCAAGGACGTCGGCGAGGTGTTCAACTCGGTGCTCAACACTCGCATCGGCGCGTGGTTCAACAATCTGCCGGCGGAAGGCCTCGCCATCAACAAGGCGCCCGGCGCCAACACCCTGGAACTCGTCGACCGCATCAAGGAATTGTTGCCGCAGCTGCGGCAGTCGATCCCACCCTCGGTGCACGTCGATCTCGTCGCCGACCGTTCGCAAGTGACGCGCGCGGCGGTGCACGACGTGCAGTTCACGATGATGCTGACGATTGCGCTCGTGATCGTCGTGATCTTTTTGTTCCTGCGCACCCTGTGGGCGACGTTCATTCCGAGTGTCGCGGTCCCGCTGTCGCTGCTCGCCACCTTCGGCATCATGTATGTGGCGGGCTACAGCCTCGACAATATTTCGCTCATGGGCCTGACCATTTCGGTCGGCTTCGTAGTCGACGACGCGATCGTGATGATCGAGAACGTCGTTCGCTACATCGAGCAGGGCATGCGTCCGTTCGAGGCCGCGCTCAAGGGAGCCGGGCAGATCGGCTTCACCATCATCTCGATTACCTTCTCGCTGATCGCCGTGTTCATCCCGCTGTTCTTCATGGGCGGCATCATTGGCCGGCTGTTCCGTGAGTTCGCCATCACCGTCTCGGTCGCGGTGCTCGCCTCGGCGGTGGTCTCGCTCACCCTGACGCCGGTGCTGTGCTCGCTCGTTCTCAAACAACAGGGATTGCATCCGACCGGCCGCTTCAACCGGATCTGCGAAGCGGCCTTCGACGCCATGCTCGCCGCCTACGACCGCGGGCTCAAATTCGTGTTCCGGCACCAGTTCGCCGCGCTCATGGCGACGCTCGCCCTCGTCGCCACGACCGCCTGGCTCTACATCGTCATCCCGAAGGGGTTCTTCCCGCAGCAGGACACCGGCACCGTGTTTGGGCAAGTGGAGACGCGCCAGGACGCCTCGTTCCGCTCGACTGCGCTGGTCGCCCGCGAAATCGTCGACATCGTCCGCCGCGATCCCGACGTCGAGAGCGTGTTCTCGCTCGGCGGCGCTTACACCTATAACCCGGGTGAAAACACCGCCCGCGTGTTCTTCCAGCTCAAGCCGTTTCACGAGCGCACCGCCAGCGCCGCGCGGTCTCCGTCGTCGAAGGTGCGCAATTCTTCATGCAGGTGCCGCAGAACATCACGGTCGGCGGCCGCCTCTCGCGCACGCAATATCAGTACACGCTCACCGACACCGATCTCGACGAGTTGACCCACTGGGCGCCGCTCCTCGAACGCGAGATGAACAAACTTCCGCAGATCGAGGACGTGGCTTCCGATCAGCAGTCGGCGGCGCCGCATCTCGCGGTCACCGTCGATCGCACCGCCGCCTCGCGGCTCGGCCTTTCCGCCGCGCTCATCGATAACACGCTCAACGACGCCTTCGGCCAGCGTCAGGTCGCGACCATCTACACCTCGACCAGCCAATATAAAGTCGTGCTGGAGGTTCAGCCGCAGTTTCAGGACGACCCCAACGCGCTGTCGAAAATCTACGTCGCCGCGCCCAACGGCGCGCAGGTGCCGCTGAGCGCCGTTGCGCATTACACCTCGAAGATCGAGCCGCTCACGGTGAGCCACCAGGGCGTGTTTCCGGCGGTGACCTTGTCGTTCAACCTCGCCCCCGGCCACTCGCTCGGCGAGGCGGTCGACGCGATCAACGCGGGCGCACAGCGGCTCGGCGCCCCGCCGACGCTTACCGGGTCGTTCCAGGGCACCGCGCAGGCGTTTCGCGCCTCGCTCTCATCCATGCCGCTGCTGGTGGCGGCCGCGATCCTCGTCGTCTACATCGTGCTCGGCGTGCTCTACGAGAGCTTCATCCATCCGATCACGATTCTCTCGACCCTGCCGGCGGCGGGCGTAGGCGCGCTGCTCATGTTGTGGGTCCTGCATTACGACCTCTCGGTGATCGCGATCGTTGGCATGATCCTGTTGATCGGCATCGTGAAGAAAAACGCGATCATGATGATCGACTTCGCGCTGCAGGCGCAGAGGCTCGAAGGCAAGAGCGCGCGCGAGGCGGTGCATGAGGCCTGCCTGCTGCGCTTCCGTCCCATCATGATGACGACGTTTGCGGCGCTGTTCGGCAGCATGCCGATCGCCTTCGGCCAGGGCGCGGGCTCGGAACTGCGCCGGCCGCTCGGCATTGCCATCGTCGGCGGGCTGATCGTCTCGCAGTGGCTCACGCTCTACACCACGCCGGTGATCTATCTTTACATGGAGCGGCTGGTGCGCTGGCAGGGCGGCGGCGCGCGCCGCTCGCGCCTCGCCGAGGCGCTCGATACGGGCGAAGGCGCCGTCGCGCCCGTGCCGGCGGCGGAGTGACGACCGCTTTATATCGATAAAGCTGTCGGTCCACTGCACAGTCTCGTTCGTCGTAGAAAATCACGGGGGTGAGCCGTTTGACACACCACGGCATGGATCTCGCCACGATCGGGGACGCGCCGAAGCGCCGCGAGGACGTGAGGTTCCTTACCGGCCGCGGCGCCTATCTCGACGACCTCCCGGTCGACGGCGTGGCGCACGCGGTCGTCCTGCGGTCGCCGCACGCGCACGCGCGGATCACCGCGCTCGATGCGCGCATGGCGCGCGCCGCTCCCGGCGTGGCCGCGGTGCTGACTTCCGCCGAAGTCGCCGCCGATGGTCTCAAGGCACTGCGTCCGACGGTCGAGGCCAACGTTCAGACTGGCGAGCCGTTCGCCTTCGCGCCGCAACCTTTGCTGGCGACCGACACGGTGCGCTTCGTCGGCGAGCCGGTCGCGCTGATCGTCGCCGAGACGCCCGCTGAGGCGCTCGACGCCGCGGATCTGGTCGCGGTCGAATACGTGCCGCTGCCCGCGGTCACGACGGCGGCGGCCGCGCGCGCGCCCGGCGCGCCGCAACTCTCGCCGGAGGTGCCAGGCAACGTCTGCCTCGACTGGCGCATGGGCGACGGCGCCGCGGTCGAGCGGGCCTTCGCAGCGGCGGCGCATGTCGTCGAGCTCACGCTCGACAACCACCGCATCGTCATTAATCCGATGGAGCCGCGCGGCGGCATCGGCCAGTACGATCGCGCGACCGGCCGCTACACGTTGCACGTCTCGAGCCAGAACATCCACGGCATCCGCGACGCCGTCGCGCGCGCGGTGGGCGTGGCGCCGACCGCGGTGCGGCTGGTCGCGCCCGACGTCGGTGGTGGCTTCGGCGCCAAGAACTTCGTCTACGCCGAGCACGTGCTGCTGCCCTGGGCCGCTAAGCGCGTCGGACGGCCGGTCAAATGGATTGCCAGCCGCAGTGAGGTGTTTCTGTCCGACCACCAGGCGCGCGATCATCACGCCCAGGCGGCGCTCGCGCTCGACGCCGGCGGGCGCTTCCTCGCGCTGCGCGTGACCAGCGCCGCCAACATCGGCGCTTACATGGCGGGCGGCTCGGGCGCGGTGCAGACCAACCAGTACGTCCACCTGGCGGGCACGGTCTACGCCATCCCGGCGATCGAGCTCCGCATCGCCGCGGTCTTGACCAACACGGCGCCGATCGGCGTGACGCGCGGGCCCGGCTTCGCCGAGGCCAACAACATCATCGAGCGGTTGATCGACGCGGCGGCGCGAAGCTGCGGCTTTGACCGCGCCCAGCTCCGGCGCGCCAACATGGTGCCGCCCGAGGCGATGCCGATGACCAACGTGTTCGGCTTCAAGGTCGACAGCGGCCGCTTTGCGCCGATGCTCGACCA